>ERZ1699258.237-NODE-237-length-12725-cov-3.102715_pt1 | contig 12725 bp, 12 predicted proteins | sample MGYA00581520_ERZ1699258 | MGnify/ENA primary metagenome ERZ1699258 (study PRJEB42319, sample SAMD00040322) | human oral metagenome | material: saliva | host: Homo sapiens | study: EMG produced TPA metagenomics assembly of PRJDB4115 data set (Metgenomic analysis of... | reverse complement strand
TTTTTCTCTTTTGTAAGACTGACAAGACGACAAGACTATACCCTAAACAAGAAGCGATGATAAGAGTCTTTCAGACGACCTTGTAATCGGGTTTGCTATAATGTGCGCAATCAATTTTTTGGAAAGGACAAACCATGACGGCAAACTTTCAAGAAACGCTGAAGGTCTTGGGCAAACAGGCGAAAAAGGAAGCCGCGGAGCGGGAAGCCGAAGCGAAGGCTAAAAAGCAGGTAGAGGATGTGGATTTCAGCAAGGCGGTTGGCAAGGTTACGCCGTTGAAAAATGCTGGCAACTATTATGAACAGCCTCGTGATAAATCGCCGATCAAGCCGCGACCTAAAGAAATGGCGACTTTGGAGCAGGAAGATTATTTTTATGTGGGCAGCGGCGGCTGGGAAGAACCACCGGCTTCGTTCAGTAAAAACGGGCAGGGTAAAAATGATTTGATGCGTTTGCGAAACGGCCATTATCCTGTTGTGGCGGATGTGGATTTGCACGGCTATACGCAGGAAGAAGCGCAGCAGGTATTGAACGAATTTATTGAGTTTACGAAAAAACGCGGCGTTTGCGGCGAGATTGTCCACGGCAGCGGCTTGGGTTCTTTAGGCTATAAACCGGTTTTGAAAAATATGACGCGCCGCTGGTTGATGCAGCATCCTGATGTGTTGGCTTATGTCGAGCCTCGACAAGGCAATGATGGCGCTGTCAGGATTTTGTTGAAACGTCAACGCCGAGACGATGATTGGAAGCAGTAAAATAAAAAAAGCAGTGTCGATAAAATGACACTGCTTTTTTATGGTTGTCAGACTAAGAAGATTTCTTTTTGGAAATTGATTCGCAACCTTTTCCATTGGTCATTGCGGTTTTGAAATTATTGGCTGAATCAATATCAGTGCATTTGTAAGCATTGCCCAAACTATCCATCCAAACGGAAAGGGTATAGCCTGTTTTGGTGGGTATGGCTTTCAAACGATAGGCTCGGCTTGTACTGGCAATCATTTCGGCAGAGTATTTGTATTTGTCTGCCAAATCTTTATGGCCTTTATATGAGGAAATAAAGTCATCCAACTGAGTTTTAACCTCATCAGTTTTCCACTTTGGATTTTTAACCATCTGGTTTTTAAAAGCGGAATTGATGGCGACTAACTCGGCATGCGCTTGTGATTGGTAGCCGCGTTCAATGTAGCGGTTGTAAGAGGGAATGGCAATCACGCTCAGGATGGCTAAGATGGCGACGGCAATCATCATCTCAACCAGCGTAAAGCCTAGTTGTTGGGTAGAGGTGGTATTCATTATATTATTCGCTGGCAACGTAAGACTGAAGAACGACTTGGGTATTAGCATTCTTACCCCATGCTTTGGCAGTAACGCGGTAGGTAATTCGACCCTCAGTAGTTTTACCTAAATATTCGATAATGTAGCGGGGATTTTTTGCAATGCCGCTATTTTTACCTAGAGAGTATTCTTTACCGTTGGTATCGATGCAAAGATTTTGATTTTTATCACATTTTCTTTTCCAGGCATCTTCAGTAGCGGTTTCTTCGATGGCTTCGCTGTCAGATTTTACGTTAGGTGTGGCGCAAAAACCATCTTTACACTCTTTGGTAAAATTAGTCTTTTTCCCTTCAATATCAAAAATTTGATTTTCACCTTCACGCAATGCGGCTTCGGCCAAGGTGGTTGCCAGTTTGCGGTCAGCATCGTTGGTGCTGATACGCTGTTCAGTATTGTAGGACTGGGTGGCTGTGACCACGAGCAGGGCGATGACGATCATCATCATTAAGACGATAAACAAAGCATAGCCTTGTTGCCGGTCAGGTTTTATTAGAGTGATCGGTCGGCGCATACGTTTCCTCCGCGGATGGTGGCATTAATATTGTAGATATCGACTTTATTGTCTTGTTCTTTCGATGGGTCGATACTGCCGTTATTCAGTACGATTTGGATTGAGGCAGGAGACTTGGCTTCAGCTGAGCTATCCAATGCGGTTTTGTAATCAAAGGATTCTGTATTTACTCCGCTGGCAGAGGCATTTTCAGAATGAGGACATTCTGCATAGATATAGTGGATATCCATAGCAGTGATGCCTTTAATCAGTAGCTGCGGATTACCCCATGAGCCATCATCTGATAATTGGAAACGGAATAAGCCACTCTCTTCACCAAGTTTACCGACGGCATAGGCAATCATTTCATGCTTCATGATGGCGATACTGCCGTTTTGATCAGAGTAGGTCATTTTCAAAGCCGTTTTTGCCGCATTCAAATCTTTAATTTCTGTTTGAGGTTTGGCAATACCGAAACAGCTGCTGACAATGGCAGTTTTTGCAGCAGGGTTTGCTTTGTCGATTCCATATTGAAACAGCAGGGCTTTGCCGGTTTGAGCAAAACCTGCATAGCCTAATTTATTGATTTCTTTAATTGGTAACAGATTATTCACACCGGCTGTTTTCAATGTGTATTCATCTGAGCTTTTGTCTTCTGTTACTGCAGAGGCAGGAAAATTCGACATATTGAAGCAGCCGAAATTGCCTGCCATACGCGCATCGCGGACGATCATGTTGGCGGCGTTGCGCAAATCTTGTTGGATACCGATACGGGTGTTGGCAGATTTGTTCAATCCGCGTGCAGTAAAGTAGGTGGAGCTGACAGCCATTAAGACAATCATACTGAGCAGGCTGGCAACCAGAAATTCAAGGATGCTGAAACCGCGAATGGCGGTTTTATTGGGAATATGGTTGAGTAAGCGTTTATTGTTCATTATTAGTCTCTTACGCGTGATTGGTAGGTATAGACAACGTGATGCCCCGATGTGTTGAGATCTTTTGAAGTATTTTCTTCTTCGACATCTTGCAACCATAAAACTTTCACGATGGTCGTGTCGCCTTTGCCATCGTCCTCGCAGTTTGGTTGGATGTCTTGGATGTCATTGTTGTAAGTCGGCTCTGCACCGGAAGAATCTTTGCAGATAGTGAAGAAGACTTGGGCTTCGGGAAGGGCTTTGGCTAAATCGGCTTTAAACTGTGCAATTTGAGCTTGCGCAAGTTGCGCTTTTGTCATTTTATCTTTAAATTCATTAGTTTGCTTTGAGTCTTTAAGCTGTTCAGAGCTTGATGTGATGTAAGCATCGTAGGATTTTTTATAACGGGAGGTTTTGTCGCCTGCAGTATCGGTTTCTTCAGAGAGCGTCGGATTGATGAGCATGCTTTCGATTAGATTTTGTGTAATTTGGGCGACAGTGGTTTGATTTTCAGACTCACGCACGTTGGATACGGTACGCAGTTGGACAGCCAGAAGAGCCAGCACACCGATGGCAAGGACAAACATGGCAATCAAAACTTCAATCAGGGTCATGCCTGATTGAAGTTTTGGGGTAAAGCTTGTTGAGCTCGTTTTCAGACGGCCTTTAAATGATCTGAGATGAGTAGGATTAGTAATGTTCATAAGATACCGTTGTTATTATTTGGAAGAGTATTCGCATATTTTGCGCTCATCGTTTTTAGCACAGATTTCGACATGCCCATTGCCATTGATCAAAAGTACGGTAGCACGGGCTTTCTTGGTTTCAGCATCGGTAGCATATTTATCTGTCAGGCTGATTTTGATGTGGCCGTCTGAAAATTGATAATTCTTTCCATCGGTCGAATGGCCAAATGTACCATTGGGCAGGAATCTCCACCAGACTTCTTTTGAAGCTGAGGTCGAGAGGGCGGAACGGTCATTGCCGATAGGGATATAGTTGAAGCTGTATTCCACTTTGTCGGTATCCCCATTAAGGATAATGGAGCGGACGGATAAATCGACTGTATCGTTTTTATAGTTGGAATCTCCGTTTTTATCGGCGTAGGCCAACATACCATTACCGGCATATTTGGAATCGCAACCATTATTGGGCGAGCCATCGGATTTGATTTTGACCGGGCAGATGTAAACGGGAAGATTGAGACGGACCGCCTCATTTCGCGCGAAACGCAGCAGATTGGCAATTTGCTCTGCTTGCGATGCCGCACGTCTGGAGGCAATCCATTGATTCATATTTGGAAATGCGATGACGGCCATTATTGCTGCAATAGTAATGACGATCAGCAACTCAATTAGGGTGAAGCCTTTTTGTGTCTGATACATGAGTGATTTTTGGGTAGTAATGTGTTGGGGTAACCGACGTTTTCTCTTTTTGCATTTGCCTGTGGCAATGCTTTTGCTTTTATTGGATTTATTCTAAACGATTTTGTAATGCGTGACTAATAAAATATGAAATTCGGTTAGTTTTTCAGATAACCTGTCTCAATCTTCCATCAACATGGATTCTGGAACATAGGCAGCATTATCAAATTTGGTAAATTGGCCCATCCAAGTGAGGAACACTTTCCCGACGGGACCGTTACGGTGTTTGCCGATAATACATTCCGCCAAGCCTTTTGCGGGTGATTCTGAGTTGTAGTATTCATCACGATACATGAACATAATCAAGTCGGCATCTTGTTCGATTGCGCCGGATTCACGCAAGTCGGACATCATCGGGCGTTTGTCGGTACGCTGTTCAACGGTACGGCTCAACTGCGACAGGGCAATGACGGGAACTTGCAACTCTTTAGCCAATGCTTTGAGGGAGCGGGAAATTTCGCCAAGCTCGGAAGCGCGGTTGTCAGAACGGCCGGAGCCTGACATTAATTGCAGGTAGTCGATGACGATCAAGCCCAATTTGCCGTTGAACTGGCGTGCAAGGCGACGGGCGCGGGCGCGCAGTTCGAGCGCGGTCAAACCCGGAGTTTCATCGATATACATGGGCGCATCGGAGAGTTTAACGACCGCTTCGTTCAGACGGCCCCAGTGTTCGTCTTGCAATCTGCCGGTTTTTAAGACGCTTTGGTCCAAACGTCCGACTGAGCCCAGCATACGCATGACCAGCTGCGCACCGCCCATCTCCATAGAGAATACGGCGACAGGTAATTTGTTTTCTACGGCAACGTGTTCAGCGATGTTGATGGAAAAAGCGGTTTTACCCATGGAAGGACGGCCTGCGACGATGATCAAATCACCCGGTTGGAGGCCTGATGTTTTTTTGTCGAGGTCGATAAAACCTGTCGATATGCCGGTTACTTCATCAGGATTGTCACGCGAATAAAGCATATCGATGCGCTCGACCACTTCTTTCAAAAGGTCGGGCATCTCAAGGAAGCCTTGTTTGGATTTGGCGGTACTTTCGGCAATTTGGAATACTTTGTTTTCTGCCTCGTCCAAAAGCTGGCCTGCATCACGCCCTTGCGGATTGTATGCGTTGCGTGCAATTTCCGTGCCGACTTCGGCAAGCTGGCGCATGATGGAACGTTCGCGCACGATTTCGGCGTAGCGGCGGATATTGGCAGCAGACGGCGTGTTTTGCGCCAGCGTAATCAGATAGTTGAATCCGCCTGCCGCTTCCAATTCTTCATTGCGTTCCAAACTTTCTTGAACGGTAATGACATCGGCCGGGCGGCTTTCATTAATCAGATTGGCAATCGCACGAAAAATCAGGCGGTGTTCGTGGCGGTAGAAATCCTCGCCGGAAACGACATCGGCAATACGGTCCCAAGCAGAATTTTCCAGCATCAGGCCGCCCAATACGGATTGCTCCGCTTCTGTGGAATGTGGCGGCAGTGACAATGCGCTGATTTCACGGTCTTCAGACGGCATATCGGAATAATTGCTCATGACGGGCATCTCTGGCTGGAAAATTGCAATCCGCTATTATAACGCAGTGTAAGTTCAATTGGTTTGTTTAGGCTAAAGCAGGTAAAATAGCCATGTTGTCGATTTGACAACACACACTACCAAAATATAAATATCAATAATTAGGAGCATAAAAATGGAACACAAGCTGCCACAATTGCCTTATGAACTGGATGCGTTGTCCCCTCATCTGACCAAAGAAACTTTGGAGTTCCACTACGGCAAACACCATCAAACTTATATCACCAATTTGAACAATCAAATTAAAGGCACTGAGTTTGAAGAAATGCCTTTGGAAGAAATCGTGAAAAAATCTTCCGGCGGTATGTTCAACAACGCTGCCCAAACTTGGAACCACACTTTCTACTGGCTGGGCTTTACCCCTAAAGGCCAAGGCAAACCTGCCGGCGAATTGGCTGCAGCCATCGACGCCAAATGGGGCAGCTTCGAGAAATTCCAAGAAGCGTTTAATGCTTGCGCGGCTGGTACTTTCGGCTCCGGTTGGGCATGGTTGGTGAAAACGCCTGCCGGTGAATTGGATCTGGTTTCTACTTCCAATGCAGGTACTCCGCTGACTACTGAAAACACTCCGCTGTTGACTTGCGACGTATGGGAACACGCCTACTACATCGACTACCGCAACAGCCGTCCTAACTACCTGAAAGGTTTCTGGGAAATCGTTAACTGGGATGAAGTTGCCAAACGCTTCGCCGCATAAAACGATATGAATGAAAAGGCCGTCTGAAGAATTTTCAGACGGCCTTCTTGTCGATATTGGCGTGAAGAAATGGTTTAGATGAATGTTTTTTCTGTCTGATGCGCAAAATTATCATAGAGCAGAAAAAAAGGATAAAGGGGAGATTATGCTAAAATATTGTCAACAATTTTTTGATTCCGCATGATATGGAATCAGCATTTGATACACATAGACAAGAGGATTTTATGAAATTTCTAGACCGTGAGGCGACCATTGCCAAACCCGGCTTTAATCGTTGGCTGGTACCGCCTGCCGCTTTGGCCGTGCATCTTGCCATCGGGCAGATATACGCTTATTCCGTGTTCAATGCGCCGCTGACCAAGCTTATCGGTATTACTGAGTCGGCTGCAGGAGATTGGAAGCTGACCACGGTCGGTTGGATTTTCAGTATTGCCTTGGCGATGTTGGGCGCGTCTGCCGCTATGTTCGGTACTTGGATGGAACGCGTTGGGCCGCGTAAGGCGATGTTTGTTGCTGCCTGCTGCTTTAGCTTGGGCTTTTTTGTGTCGGCGATCGGCGTTCATACGCACAATCTGTTTTTGCTTTATTTGGGCAACGGTGTGATCGGCGGAGTTGGTTTGGGCTTGGGTTATATCGGGCCTGTATCGACGCTGATGAAATGGTTTCCCGATAAACCGGGTATGGCGACAGGTTTGGCGATTATGGGTTTTGGCGGCGGCGCGATGTTGGCTTCGCCTTTATCCGTGTCGCTGATGAGTTTTTTCTCCAGTGAAACTTCGGTTGGCGTAGCGCAGGCTTTTGTCGTTTTAGGATTGTTTTATTTGGTATTGATGATGTTTGGCGCGTTTACGATCCGTGTACCTGCCGATGGCTGGAAACCTAAAGGTTATGTTGCGCCGAAAATCAAAAACAAATTGGTCAGCAGTAATCACGTCAATGTTTCCGAAGCCATGAAGACGCCACAATTTTGGCTCTTGTTTTGGGTGTTATGCTTGAATGTAACGGCCGGTATCGGCGTTTTGGGTCAGGCTTCTGTCATGATTCAGGAGCTGTTTTCTGAAACTTCTGTCGGTAAACAGGCTGCCATTGGCGCGGGTGCGGCGGCGGGTTTTGTGAGTCTGTTGAGCCTGTTTAATATGGGCGGCCGCTTTTTGTGGTCCAGCGTGTCCGACAAAATCGGGCGTAAAAATACTTATACTATTTTCTTTGTGCTCGGTTCGCTGTTGTATTTCGCCATTCCGTCGATTGGCGAGAGCGGTAACAAGGCCTTGTTTGTTATTGGGTTCTGCGTCATCATTTCCATGTATGGCGGCGGGTTTGCAGCCATTCCGGCGTATCTGAAGGATTTGTTCGGCACTTATCAAGTCGGTGCAATCCACGGCAGGATTTTGCTGGCATGGTCAACTGCGGCCGTTATTGGCCCGGTGTTGGTCAACTATATTCGCCAAAGCCAAATTGAAAGCGGCGTTCCGGCTGCTGAGGCTTATAGCATTACCATGTACATCATGGCAGGTTTGTTGATTGTCGGTTTGTTGTGTAATTTGAGTGTCCGTTCGGTTCATGAAAAGCATCACGAAAAAGACATTAAGGTCGCAGCACATAGCGGCAATCCCGATGATGAAACCGCTGTATCCGATGCCTATCTGATCAGTAAGAAAGTATCAGCGGGCGGTATCGGCGTATGGTGGCGCTGGGCTTTGGTCTGTATCCCTTTGGGCTATGGCGTCATTATGGTTTTTGTTAAAGCCTTAAGTTTGTTTAATTGATTGTTGAAAATTAGAGGCCGTCTGAAAGTTTCAGACGGCCTTTTAAAATATTAAGCAACTAATCTTTTGATACGCTGATGGTATGTTTAATATGTTTTAAATTCGCAACGATGGTAAAAGTCATCATCACCAGTAAAGCCCATGAGCTCCATTTGCTGATGTGTACCGATGCCCACGCGCCGATTTGGTTTGGATAACGCCAAACGCCGAATAAAGTTCCCAAATTTTCCGCCAGCCAAATAAAAAATCCGATCAGGACGAAAGCGAGCAGGAGCGGCATTCTGCGAGTGGTGTCATAGGGCGTGTACAAGACCGTTGTCCGGGCGTATAGGCCGAGAGCAAAAGCAGCGAGATACCAGCGATAGTCGCCGATATAGTGATGGGTGAAGAAATTGATATAAATCGCCAGTGCGCACAAAGTACCTAGCCAATACGGCGGATGGCTTTTGATTTTGAGGTCAAACAGCCGCCATGCTTGAATGATATAGCTGCCGACTGCAGCATACATAAAGCCCGCAAACAGCGGTACGCCGCCGATTTTGGTGTATGCCTCATCCGGATAACTCCAAGACTGGATATCGCCTGATGTCTTGAACCACTCTAAAGCAAAGCCCACTAAGTGAAATAGCGTAATCGATTTCACTTCATCCCAAGTTTCCAGCTTGAAATATAGCATGGCTGCTTGTACGGAGACGGCAAAAATCAGCAGCAGGTCGTAGCGTGAAATTCCCAACCAGCCTGTTTTCGGAACGAGGAACATGGCAATGAAAAACAAGCCTGCAAATAAGCAGGCTCGTGCTTCTTTCAAACCGAAAAACCAAAATTCAACGATAAAGCGTCGCCAACCATGCAAATCCTTGCGTTTGGGATGCTCAGTCAGCCAAGTATCCAGTTTGCCCAACATATTTTCAGACGGCCTCTTTATCTTAAAAATGTTTTAGGCAGATTGAATCGGAATGATACGGTTTTGCTTACGTTTTGCGCCACCCTCGCAGTAGTTGTTTTTGACATAATCTTCAACGATTTGTAAAAACTCGGCAGCGATATTGTCGCCTTTGAGGGTAACTTTCCGTTCGCCGTCTACATAAACCGGCGCAACCGGAGTTTCGCCTGTACCTGGCAGGCTGATACCGATATCGGCAAGCTTGCTTTCGCCCGGACCATTTACCACGCAACCCATTACAGCGACGTTCAATGATTCAACGCCTGGATATTCAGTGCGCCAAACAGCCATTTTTTGGCGTAAATAGTTTTGTACGTCTTGAGCCAACTCTTGGAATACGGTACTGGTGGTACGGCCGCAACCCGGGCAGGCTGTAACCATTGGCGTAAAGGAGCGCAAGCCCATGGTTTGCAGGATTTCCTGACCGACAATGACTTCTTGTGTACGCGGGGAGCCGGGTTCGGGCGTAAGGGAAATTCGAATGGTGTCGCCGATGCCTTCTTGCAACAATACGGCCAGAGCTGCGGTGGAAGCCACAATGCCCTTGCTGCCCATGCCAGCCTCAGTCAGACCGAGATGCAGCGGGTAACGGCAACGGCTGCCTAATTCGCGGTAAACCTGAATCAAGTCTTGTACGGCGCTGACCTTGCACGACAAAATGATTTTGTCTTCGGGCAAGCCCAAAGCCACGGCTTTTTCTGCCGATTCCAGTGCCGAAACAATCAAAGCCTCTTTCATGATTTCTTCAGGCGGCTTCGGTGTAGCAGAAGCTAGGTTGGCATCCATCATACGTTTGGCAAGGCTTTGATCAAGCGAACCCCAGTTCACACCGATGCGTACGGCTTTATTGTTTTCTGCGGCAGTACGAATCATAAAGGCAAATTTTTCATCGCCTTTTGCGCCTTTGCCGACATTGCCCGGATTGATGCGGTATTTAGACAGGGCTTTGCCGCACTCGGGAAATTCAGCCAATAAGCGTTCGCCATTGAAATGGAAGTCGCCGATCAGGGGCGTGGTATAACCCATATCGTCTAAGCGGCTGCGGATTTCAGCGACTTTGGAAGCCGCTTCCGGAGTATTGACCGTGATACGGACCATTTCTGAGCCGGCATCGCTCAACTCTTTGACCTGTCGGGCGGTTGCTTCTGCATCTGCGGTGTCGGTATTGGTCATAGATTGCACAACAACGGGCGCATCCGAGCCGATGATGAGATGGTCAATTTTGACTTGATGTGTCTGACGGCGTTTAGGTGTGGTCATTTTAGTTTTTTCCTGCAACAAAAGAGGCGGATTTTTCACCGGCAACACGGTATTTCAAAGGTTCGATAGGTGTGCCGCCGTAATTGGCTTCCGAGCCGGCTGCAATACCGATCCAAACATTGTAAGGCGCGCCGCCTCTCAGACGTTGTTCGCTTCCGGCCGGAACGATACGGCTGAATACTACTTTTCCATCTTTGTCTGTAATGATCAGATTGCTTCGGTATTGGACTTTAATCCAAAGTTCGTCTTTCTCAACTTTGACGGCAGGCTTCTCTTCTTGTACGACGGCGGAAGCTGCTGAGGCAGCTTGATCATTAGTCACTTCAGGCTTATTGGTTATTTCTTTTTTGCCGTCTTCCGTCATTTCGCTAACGGCAACATTATCCGTTTTTAAGGCAGGCGTTTTCATCGTATCAGCAACATCTTTGCTGTTTTGAATATTTGCCTGCTCGTTTTCAAAACTGGATTTGCTTTGCCAAAAGTAAACACCGCCTACAACCAAAGCCAGTGCGGCTATCCCCAATATCCATTTTGGGAAACCTTGTTTTTCAGTGTCTTTGTAGCTTAAGCCGGCATTGGCACTGCGTGTTACCGCGTATACATGGTCTTCAAGTTGCGGAGTAATGGAGAGCAAATGTTTGGTGATGGTTTGTTCGTCGATTTTCAGAAATCGTGCATATGAACGCAGATAGCCTGAAACAAAAACTAAGCCGGGAAAGCCTGAATATTCCCCTTTTTCCAAAGCATCAATTTGTTCGGCAGACAGTTTCAAACGTGAAGCAACATCTTGAATATCGATTTTGGCATCAGTTCTGTGTTTGCGTAATTTATCCCCCAATGTTTTGGCGGCTTGTGTGTCGTAGTTGATTTTATCGTTATTTTCCATTTAGTGGCCTGTTGTGACAGTTTGCAGTTCGTCTGAATAAGGGAAGTTTGCCCTAAGTTGGGCTTCGTATTCGTATGCGGCGTGTTTATTGCCTAGGGCGGTAGCCAAACGCCAGCCTAAAAGCAAGTCGTCAGCCTGAAGGACATCAACTTTGCTTTGGTATTGGCGGAAATAATAGTCGGCATCGTTCAGATTGCCTGCCATCATTTTGGTTCGGGCAAGTTCTTTGAAAGCAGGGAAGAATTGTGGATTGGCCGCCAAAGACCTTTCCAAATAGGCTTGAGCCAAAGAGTATTGGCCTAACCTTGCGCTGCAAATGCCTTTATTCATATTGGCAATAAAGGGGCTTGGGTAGGTTGGGTCGGCCAGTGCTTTGTCAAAATAAGCTAAAGATTCGGCTGGTGCATTCATTTGATTGCACAAGAACCAACCGTAGTTGTTGTTGACTTCCGCACTATCAGGTTTTAAAGACAATGCTTTAAGAAAGCTTTCCTGAGCTTTGTCTTTGACCTTCAAATACTGATAAATCTCGGCGCGTACCAGCCAAGCAATATCGTTTTTTGAATTGAATTTAAGCGCCTCTTCGATACTTTCGGTAGCTTGGCGGTAGTTTTGGCCGCGCATATATTCCACGGCAAGCTGGGTTTTGATATTGGAAACTTGAATGGCACGTTCTTTGGGGCTTGGTCCGGAAGAGGAAGCGCAGGCAGAAAGAGTCAGTGCGGTAAGTAAAGCGAATCCGAACTTGATTTTCATAATTAACCTTATTGTTCGACCAAAATCTGTTGCCATTTTTGTTGGCGGCGTGTTTTATCTTGTACTTGTCCGGCCAGTTGTCCGCAAGCGGCATCGATATCGTCGCCGCGGGTTTTGCGGACAGTAACGACAAAGCCAGCTTGTTGCAGAATATCGCGGAAGACACGGATATTTTCATTGGTAGAACGTTCGTAGCCGGAATTTGGGAAAGGATTGAACGGAATCAGATTGAATTTGCACGGTACGTCTTTTACCAGCTCAATCAGTTCGCGCGCATGTTGCGCTTTATCATTGATTCCGTCCAACATAACGTATTCAAAAGTAATGAAATCTCTTGGTGCTTTGACCAAATAGCGTTGGCATGCCGCCATCAACTCTTTCAACGGATATTTTTTATTCAGCGGAACGATTTGATCGCGCACTTCGTCGTTGGAAGCATGAAGGGATACTGCCAGCGCAACAGGCATCGCATCGCGCAGCCTGTCCATTTGCGGCACCATGCCTGATGTGGAAACGGTAACGCGGCGGCGGCTTAGGCCGTAGCCATGATCGTCCAGCATGATGCTCAGCGCAGTAACGACATTATCAAAGTTCGCCATCGGCTCGCCCATGCCCATCATGACTACATTGGAAATCACACGTTCGTTTTTCGGCGTAACGCCCATTGCTTTATTTGCCCACCACAGTT
>ERZ1699258.229-NODE-229-length-13062-cov-2.836490_pt1 | contig 13062 bp, 10 predicted proteins | sample MGYA00581520_ERZ1699258 | MGnify/ENA primary metagenome ERZ1699258 (study PRJEB42319, sample SAMD00040322) | human oral metagenome | material: saliva | host: Homo sapiens | study: EMG produced TPA metagenomics assembly of PRJDB4115 data set (Metgenomic analysis of... | reverse complement strand
GATTAGGTGTATATGCTGGATAAATATCAGCAGGACCAAATTCATAACCTTTTGTAGATAATTTTTCAGTAGTCATACCAATATAGTTAATGGTAGTTTGTAATACTGTTTCATTATTTACACCAGTTTCATACATAGGGAATAAATTGAAACGAATATTTCGTTCTATATCACTAATATAGAAACGTTGTGCTGCTTCTTCAGGAGTAATTTTCTTTAATTCGTCCTTAGCAATTGTATATACACGACCAACGCTATAATTCTCTTTAGCAGCCATTTCTAAGAAACCTTGTTGTGGCTCATATTGAAGTTGGTTAACAGCTTCGATACCAACTAAAGGAATGTGATTTTTATGTAATAATTCTAAGGTTTCATCAGTTAAGTTAGGCGCACCAAGAGCTTCTTTGCCAGCAAAAATCATACCAGTAACATGTGGAATTCCTTCAAGGCGTTTAAATAGATATTGAAGATCTTCAGACGTTACATTTCTGTAATTTGTAGGTCGAACAATAACATTAAATCCACGATTAGCAACTTCTTGAGCTTGAAGCTTGGAAATACCAAGATTCATTTTTAGATAGCTATCTGCAGTAGCACCATATAACTCAAGAACCGGACCAATACTTGTATTAAGCTCTTTAACTTTATCTTTACCAATACGATGATATAAATCTTCCCGAATTTCTTTATAATAGCCTTCTTTACCAGAAATCAAAGCTACATAAGTTGCACCATGTTTCACGGATGCCCCATTAACACGGACAGAATCCATTTCTTCGGAAGATAATACCTTAACTTGACCCGCATCTTTCGCTTTTTCTAAGGTGCGATCATAAATAGCAAATGCTGTTACACCTGCATTGCGAAGCGCATCAAAGGCCTCTTGTTGACTACGTTTTTCAAAAGCATTAGCCCGTAAAACAGCATCATAATCTACGATATTTTCTATATGGTTTTGAGATTTTTCTATCTGATGGCGTTCAAATACTAAGTATAAAGAGGATACAAGGCCTACAATAATACATAATATAAGAATCCAAGAGTACTTACTTTTCTGGGTGTTCCGATGATTCACGACAAATCCTTTCTAGTTGAGCACTGGTTTAACTTTAATGTGAATTTCACCATTATCGATAGTTAAGCTTTCTGCTTTTACAGGAATAGGGAAGTTATTGAAGTTATAGATTTCAGTAGCTTCTAGTACATTAGATGTTAAACCTGGGATAGTAGCACCATTAATGGTGAATTTCTTAGGTGCAAATAATAAAGTATTATCCTTTAATTCTAAATTACCATCTAATTTAACAGCGCCTTTAAATACCATACCTACATTCATCTTGCCAGTTAAACTAATGTTATCTTTACTAATATTTACTTGTACATCTTGAATTTCGCTGCCAGCTTGAGTGCTTAAAAATGTTGCTAAATCTTCATTAGTAACTATACCGTCAATACTTGAGTTTCCAACTCTAACAACATCTATTTCTTGGCTAGCCAATAATGAAATTGGATTAACTAGAATTTGTGTTGCATCATATTTGAAGTTTGCAAAATTTAATTTACCAAGTTTTACATCATCTAAAGAACCGTACACATGATCAGCTTCACCATAAAGTAATTTGAATCCTGGTTGAGACTCAACATTTACAGTTTGAGCAGATGGTTTTAGGGAATCATTTAATTGTTTTTCAATACGAGAACTAATATAAGAAGGTAATAAAAATTGTGTTGCTGCTGCCAAGGCAATAATCAGCACTAGTAGGAATAGTAAAAACTTTTTCATAAGAACTCCTAAACTGTTAAATTTGCTTCTTTTTTCAAGAAGCCTTCCATAAATTGATCTAAATTACCATCCATAACGGATTGTACATTCCCTGTTTCAACCCCTGTACGATGATCCTTAACGAGATTATATGGGTGGAATACGTAGGAGCGAATTTGACTGCCCCATTCAATAGCTTGGTATGTACCACCTATTTGCTCTTTAAGTTCTGCTTGTTTTTCTAATTCTAATTCAAATAATTTTGCTCGTAATAAACGTAATGCTTGTTCCCTATTTTGCATTTGGGAACGCTGTGATTGACATTGAACTACAATACCAGTTGGTCTATGCGTCATACGTACAGCCGAATCTGTTTTATTAATATGCTGACCACCAGCACCACTAGCTCGATATGTATCTACCTGTACATCCTTCATGTCTATATTAATTTCTACTGTATCATCAATTTCTGGCATTACGTCAACAGCTGCAAATGAAGTATGACGACGTGCTGCAGCATCAAATGGCGATATACGAACGAGACGGTGAACACCTTTTTCAGATTTTAAATAGCCAAAGGCATTTTCGCCTTTAATAAGAAATGTTGCACTTTTGATTCCCGCTTCATCGCCAGGTTGTTCATCCATAAGTTCCACGGAAAACCCTGTCTTTTCTGCCCAACGCAAATACATTCGAATCAGCATAGAACACCAATCTTGTGCTTCTGTACCACCTGCACCAGCATGAAATGTTAAGATTGCATTATTAGCATCATACTCACCACTAAGCAATAAAAGAACCTCTTGTTTTTCTACAGTTTCTTCTATTTGTTGAACATAATCCTTGATTTCACCTTCTAGAGAACGATCATCTTCCTCTATTGCCATCTCAAGCATTACATTAGCATCTTCAATATCACTAACAAGTTGTTTATAGCTTTCTACAGCATTTTTCAATTGTGTGGCTTCTTGAGAAATCTCACGAGCCTTGTCTGGGTCATCCCAAAACGTAGGGTCGCTCATTTGCACATCAAGTGTAAAGATTCGATCTTCTTTCTGAGCGATGTTAAAGTGAATCCCTCATTCCATAAATACGTTCTTCAAGATTAGAAATAATCGGTTTTAAATCTTCTAACAATTTATGTTCACCACCTTTTACTTATTAGCTTATTACATCGATAAATTATCACCTTAATAAAATAGAAAAATGGCCGTTGCCCAGAAGGAAATCCCATTGAGCAACGTGCCATTCACAAATCTTAATCTATGTTTTGTGGCTCCAACACATCTTCATGATGGGGTTGTGCACCTTCTAAGTGGTCAACTGGTTCTTCAATTTCTTGAATCAATTGTGCACGAATTTTGTATAACGCCATGATTGTTTCATCTTGAATTGCAGCAATCATGTTTTGGAACATATCAAAGGCTTCAAATTTATATTCCACCAATGGATTTTTTTGGCCATATGCACGAAGGCCAATACCTTCACGCAACATATCCATATTATCCAAATGTTCCATCCATTTGTTATCAACAACGCGCAACATAATAGCCTTTTCAAGTTGGCCAAACATAGCATCACCAAGCATATCAACGCGATCTTGATACTCAGCATGAGCAATTTCAAGTAAACGTTCTAACAATTCTTGACGGCTATACTCTTCCATATCTTGAGAGGACATAATCTCTTCTGTTAAGAAATATTGACTTAAATGCTTATAAAGACCTTCATAATCCCATTCTTCTGGGTATAATTTTTCATCTGCATAAGCATCTACAGATTCAGTAACAAGTTTATCAATCATTTCATTGATTGTGTCACGTAAGGATTCGTTACGTAAAATACGACGACGTTGTTCGTATAATACTTCACGTTGTTGATTCATAACATCATCATACTCAAGGACATATTTACGAATATTATAGTTATGATCTTCTACTTTCTTTTGAGCACGTTCAATAGATTTAGTAATCAAAGAATGCTCAATAGGCTCATCCTCTTCCATGCCTAATATATCCATGATACCTGTAATATTATCAGCGCCAAAGATACGCATTAAATCATCTTCTAAGGATAAGAAGAATTGAGAGGAGCCTGGGTCACCTTGACGACCAGCACGACCACGCAACTGATTATCGATACGGCGCCTTTCATGACGTTCAGTAACTAAGATAGCCAAACCGCCTACTTCAGGGACACCTTCACCAAGTGTGATATCAGTACCACGACCAGCCATGTTTGTAGCGATTGTCACCATACCCATTTGACCAGCATCTGCAACAATTTCCGCTTCTTTTTCATGATGTTTAGCATTCAATACTTTATGTGGTACCCCTGCACGTAATAACATATCTGAAAGTTCTTCAGATTGAGTAATAGATGTAGTACCAATCAAAATTGGTTGACCAGTTTGATGGCGTTCTACAGCATTACGTACTACGGCACGATATTTAGCTGCCTTTGTTTTAAAGATTTGATCAGGCAAATCTATACGAGCCAATGGTTTATTTGGAGGAATAGGTAATACTTCCAAACCGTAAATATCGATAAACTCTTTTTCCTCTGTTTTGGCTGTACCAGTCATACCAGCAAGCTTTTTATACATACGGAAATAGTTTTGGAATGTAACAGAAGCCAATGTTTGGCTTTCACGTTCAACCTTCAAGCCTTCTTTAGCTTCGATTGCTTGGTGTAAACCATCGGAATAACGACGACCAAACATCAAACGACCTGTGAATTCATCGACGATAACAACTTCACCATCTTTAACTACATAGTCAGTATCGCGATGCATCATAGCATATGCACGAAGAGATGCACCAAGTAGATGATTTAACTCAATATTTTCTGAATCATACAAGTTTTCAACACCAAGCATTTTTTCGACTTTAGCAATACCAGAATCTGTAGGTGCAATGGTTTTTTGTTTTTCATCAATTGTATAATCTTCATCTTTCACAAGATGAGGAACAATTTTAGCTAACTTATAGTAATTATCTGTGGAACGTTGACCAGGACCAGAAATAATTAGTGGAGTTCTCGCTTCATCGATAAGGATGGAGTCAACTTCATCGACAATTGCATAATTCAATGGACGTTGTACCATTTGTGATACATCAGATACCATGTTATCGCGCAAATAGTCAAAACCAAACTCATTATTTGTACCATATGTAATATCGCATGCATATGCTTCTTTACGTTGGTTAAAATCGAGATTAGCTACAATAAGACCTGTAGAAAGACCTAAGAAGTTATATAAACGCCCCATTTGTTCGCTATCGCGAGTCGCCAAATAATCATTTACTGTAACAACATGCACCCCATTGCCTGTCAAAGCATTTAGATATACTGGTAATGTAGCAACTAATGTTTTACCTTCACCAGTACGCATTTCTGCAATATTACCTCTATGAAGGCAAATACCACCAATCAACTGTACATCAAAATGACGCATGCCTAACACGCGTTTAGACGCTTCACGAACTACGGCAAATGCTTCTGGTAAAATGTCGTCTAACGTTTCCCCTTTTTGCAAACGACGTTTAAACTCATCGGTTTTTGCTACTAAGTTAGCATCACTTAATTTAACATAATTCGGTTCAATTTCATTAATATGATCAGCAATAGCACGCATTTTCTTGATTTCTTTTGCGTTATTATTGCCTAATAGCCTTTGTAAAAAGCTTAACAAACAAATCACTCCTCTATAGGACATCTTACATTATTTTATCTAATTTATTATAACGAAAATGCCTTGAATAGTCAAAGAATTCAAGGCATTTCACGATTATTTATAGGTTTTTATAAAAAAGGTGGATGACTCAAAATGGTCATCCACCTTAGTATAATAATCGGCTGATTAAAAAAGTAGAAAGGAGTTAGGATTATTGTCAGCCGACATTATAGGTTATTGTAATTCTGGCTCGATCAAGCCATAGAATCCATCATGTCTACGATATACTACATTCATTGCTTCTGTTTCAGCATTGAAGAACATAAAGAAGTCATGACCAATAAGATTCATTTGTAAAATAGCTTCTTCTACATCCATAGGGCGTACTGCAAAGCGTTTGCGTTTAACAACTTCGATAGTTTCCTCTTCTACAGGAGCTGCTAAAGCTTCTGGATGGAAAGCCTCTTGTTTTTTAAAGCGTTTAGCTAAACGAGTTTTATGTTTGTGAATTTGACGTACGATTTTGTCTATTACCAAATCAATAGCCGCATACATATCATCGTTTGTTTCTACACCACGAAGAACAATTTTATCGACGAAGCATGTAAGTTCAATAGTAGATTTATCTTTTACAACGGATAAAACCGCTTGTGCATCTAACTCATCATCGAAGTAACGAGTTAATTTGCTCAATCTCTTTTCGATGTATGCTCTTAGAGCATCTGTCACTTCAATGTTTTTACCTCTGATTGCTACTTTCATATGTCAACACCCTTTCTAAAAATCATCCACGAGATACGAGTGTGTAGTATTTTTTTACTTATCTCTCGTGTTATATTTAGTATTTCTACATTCACATATAAAACTCCTCTTTTTTTTCAAAAAATTTTTATATTTTTTGTAGAATTATAAATATTACTTTCAGTAGTAGCAAAAAAACTCTGATATCATGCGATATCAGAGTTTTACTATATGTTGCTTTTATGTATTTTTTGGTATGTAATTACGCTTTTACAACGTTAGCAGCTTGAGGGCCACGGTTACCATCAACGATATCAAACTCTACATTTTGACCTTCTGTCAAAGATTTGAAACCTTCGTCTTGGATTGCAGAGTAATGTACGAATACATCGCTACCGTCTTCGCGTTCTATAAAACCATAACCTTTTTCTGCGCTAAACCATTTTACTTTACCTAACATGGTAACATCCTCCTAAAAATATATATATTGTCTTACTGTCTTGCACTACACTTGTATCATAACACAGCATGTATAAAATATCAAACAATAATATTAACACTTTTAATGAATATGCAAAGATATCTTATTTGTATCCCACCCTACAAAAATCACATAAAACCCTTGATTTATCAATGTTATAAATATTTACGAACAGCATATTAATTTATTGTATAATTTTATAATAATAAAATTATATGAATTAAAAATTATTATCATAAGATATATATGTATAAAATATTTATATATCACAAATATTTATGGCAATAATCGTATTTCATAGATTAATTAATACCTAGAATGGCTTATTTATAGGGGCTAATTGAATGAATTGACATCAAGTTATCAAATATATTAATAGATATAAATAGATTCATATATCATAAAATCTAATATGTACAAATTCAGTTAACTTTAAAAAAAGTCAAAAAAGGAAGCAAACTCTATAAACAGAATTTACTTCCTTTTATGTTAGAAATTATTATTATAAAATTTTCGATAAGAACAATTTTGTTCGATCATTTGTTGGTGCATCAAATACTTTTTCAGGAGTATCATCTTCAAGAATTAATCCACCATCTACAAATAATACTCGGTCCGCAACCTCTTTAGCAAAGCCCATTTCGTGAGTAACAATAACCATCGTCATACCTTCTTCGGCTAGAGACTTCATTACATCCAGAACTTCGCGAACCATTTCTGGATCCAACGCAGAGGTAGGCTCATCAAAGAGCATAACCTTTGGTTTCATTGCTAAAGCACGAGCTATAGCAACACGTTGCTTTTGACCACCAGATAAAGAGTCAGGATAAGCATTTGCTTTATCTTTCAAACCTACTCGATCTAATAAAATTTGACCAATTTTTTTAGCCTCATCACTAGATGTTTTGCGGACCTTAGTTTGTGCTAATGTCAGATTTTCCATTACAGTCATGTGTGGGAAAAGATTAAAGTTTTGGAATACCATGCCTACTTCCGTACGGACTTCATTAAGTTTAGATTTATCTGAAAGATCCATACCATCTACAATGACCTTACCAGATGTAGGCTCTTCTAAGTAATTCATAGTACGCAATACTGTACTTTTACCAGAACCTGATGGACCAATAATAACTACAACTTGACCTTTTTCGATATGTAAATCAATGCCCTTTAATACTTCATTTTTACCAAAGGATTTATGTACATTTTCTAACTTAATCATTTAATGCTATATTTCCTTTCAAGGTAACCAACCAATTGTGAAATTGTTACTGTCATAATAAGGTAGATAACAGCAACTGTCCCCCAAATTTCAAATGATGCATATGTTTTGGCAATGATTAGTTGACCACGGCGTGTCAATTCTTCAAAACCAATTACAGAAACCAATGAGGAGTCTTTCAACATAGCAATAAATTCATTACCCAATGGTGGAATAATTGCTTTGAAAGCTTGCGGCATGATGATATAGCGCATAGTTTGTCCCCAAGTCAAACCAAGAGATCGCCCCGCTTCCATTTGACCTTTATCAATAGACTGAATGCCAGCACGGAAGATTTCAGACACATAAGCACCAGAGTTAATACTACATGCAGTAACAGCAGCAATAAATGGATCAATACGTTGGCCAGTAATCATTGGCAATGCAAAGTAAATCAAGAAGATTTGTACCAATAGTGGTGTACCACGAATGATATCTACATAGCATTTTGCTAATAATCTAACTACAGTAAATTTAGATAAATTTGCTATGGCAACTAATAGACCGATAAAGAAACCACAGCCTACAGACATGGCTGTAATTTCAACGGTTACAAGTGCACCTTGTAATAAAAGCGGTAAATTATCCGCAATTAACCCCCAATTAAAACTCATGATCTCTCCTATTATTTAAATTCTAACACTACTGGCATATCAGCTGGTGCATCTACATTAAACCATTTTTTATATAATGTATTAAATTCACCATCGGCCTTCATATCGGCGATTGCTTTATTAATTTGTTCTTGCAAATCTTTGTTGTCTTTATTGATTGCTAAGCCCAAATATTCTTTCGTATTTGGATATGCCATAAATTTAATATGTTGGTCTGGATGTTTAGTACTATAATATTGAGCCACCGGCAAGTCAATTACAGTTGCATCAACACCGCCATTTTGTAATTCTAACAAAGCTTCATTACTATGGTCAAACTCTTTTACAGTAGTACCTTCAATTTTATGAGCTAAATCAGCACCAGTTGTACCTAATTGAGCAGCAATCTTTTTACCTTTAAGATCATCAAGGGATGTAATATTGGCACCATCTTTATATACTACAGCAAGTGCATTTTCATAATATGGAGAAGAGAATAACACCTTTTCACTTCTAGCTTTTGTAATAGTCATACCAGATGCTGCTACATCAATATCATGTGTATTTAACGCTGGAATTAAAGCATCAAAGGCAATATTCTTAAGCTCTACATCTTTATTGATACGCTTACCGATGGCACGAATAAATTCAATATCAAAGCCTGTATAGTCTTGAGTTTTTTCATCTTTAAATTCAAATGGAACAAATGTGGCATTAGTACCAACGATTAATTTATTAGAAGTTGTTTGTGTAGAAGTTCCACAACCGCCAATTACAGTACCAGCCATTACTAACATACAACCACCAATGATTAATTTTTTTAACTTCCTATTTAACATCAAATCATCCTCGTTCACTAAACTAACTATTTTTATTACACTAGTATATCACTTAGTATAATTATGTCAACAATTTTGTATAGAAAATCCTTAGATATCAATAAATTACTATATTTACATTTTATTTTTATGCACTCATTGTATAATTATAATATCAATGTATAATAACTTTCCCATAGGTAGTGGTTTTCTATAGATTTTTTAATATACAGATGTATAAAAAGAAAAAAGCACATGAGAAAAGCCTCATGTGCCCGTATACGGCTGACCTGGTCTTTGCCCCCACACTCGCCTGCTGGAAGGTTCGCTCATAAGTCCGAGACTCCCCACTACTACTCCTCTCGGTTTTACCGGCAGGACTTACACCTAAGCCGCACCATGCTCACAACCCCTTGGGTTGCTTATGTGGATCGTTTTGCCTGCGACTGGCATCGACTTTCAACCACAGACCCGTATAGACGTATTATAAAGAATAACATAATTCATGTCTAGATTAACGAAGACATATAATTTAATAAAATATACAAAACTTTTATCTTTATCGAACATATTAACGTTTATTTCTCATTGAAATGAGAACAAATTTTGCAACCCCTTTTTTCCGATGTATAGAAAATTGTAATAGAAAACCTAAAATATTCTTCATATTATTTTAATATTTATAAAATTAATATTTCAAGGTACTATATTTAGTGCATTCCTAAAATGTCAATTATTTTTAGTATGCTAAATATGAATACAACATGTATAACAGAACATACGTATCATACACAAAACATTATTTATGGTGTATAATTTGTATACTATTAAATAAGAACGGCCTAAAGTTGTACGATATGAACATAAGTACGAGGGGTTGTACCATATGTTCTACATGTTAGTTAAAGGGGTTTATTATGTTTATGTTATCATTAATGCAACCATCAGGGTTGTACGAACTGGAGAAGGACAGTTTAGAAGCCATTAGTGCTCAGCTCTTACAAATGATACAAATGAAGAGCTATCATTTATACACTCATTCTATCCAAGTTTCAAACTATGCAGTTAGTATTGCTGCTAAGATGGGGTTACCATTAAATGAAATTGAGCAAATTCGCCACGCAGCTTTACTTCATGACGTAGGGCTTTTAATGGTACCTAATGCATTAATTCAAAAATCTCCATATCTTAATAAGCAAGAAATGTCCAAGTATAAACAACATGCTGCTAGTGGTGCCAATATGATTGAAAACTACCCATGTTGTCAACAAATCTTACCTTATATTCGTTATCACCACGAAAAATGGGATGGATCTGGTTATCCTAAACATTTACGTGGTGCTAATATCCCATTAGGAGCTAGAATTATCGCTGTAGCAGATTATTACGATACAACAGTGAATCCTTCTACTGAATTTTGGGCAAAAACTAAAGCTAAAGCAAAAGAAGAACTCTTTAGTGCATCTGGCTCCCTTTTCGATCCAGATGTAGTAAAAGCATTTATCGATGTTCTTGGTTAGTCTCATGATTAAGCGTTCACCATAAGGTGAACGCTTTTTTATATACTTAAAAACTACCGCTAGCTAATGTTAATGCATCAATTTTACAAGGTTTATATGTTCTAATGACCTTTGCGACGGCTTCAATTGTAGCCCCTGTAGTATATATATCATCTACGATAAGTATTGTCTTATCCTTTAATTCAATATCTTTATAGTTAGCGCCAATGACAAAGGCCTCCTCAATATTTTGATGTCGTTCCTTATTCGTTAACGCCCACATATCATTAGAAGTGTCAAATTTGTACAAACAGTCTAACCAAGCAAAATGTTTATTATCTATATTTTGTAAAGATTTAGCCCACTTGGTAAAAAATAAATCAACTTGGTTATATCCTCTCTTAGCTTTTTTCCGTTCGCTAGACGGAACAGGAATAATATAATCATAAATAACAGAGCACTTGTTATTAACAATATGAAACTCATCATATTTCATGTAAAGGTTGTACGATGCTAAAAAAGGAGCAGCCCCTTTGGACTGCTCCTTTTTTTCGTTGAATTTTACATCGTAAATTATAGACTTTAAACCACCACGGTATTCAGCCAATACACATACATCCTCTACATAATGTAGAAATTTGTTTGGTACATGACGAATATGCAGTAGATCAGTAAAACAAGATTTACACCAATCCCCTTGTGTTGCTACAGAGGCCCCACAATGAGGACATACAGGTGGAAATAGGAAATCCCAAAGACTCATTACGAATCACATCTCCCTTGTAGTCGTTCTTTAAACAATGTATATCGTTCATCACCGTTTACAGTACGTACAGCACGTCCCATAGCGCTCGTTGTACCAACGATAATAACCTTCCGTTTAGCTCGTGTAACAGCAGTGTACAACAAATTACGTTGCAACATACCACCATAACGTGGAACAAATGGAATGATAACCACACCATACTCGCTACCTTGGCTCTTATGAACCGTAATAGCATAAGCTGGCATAATCATATGTGCTTCGTCGATAGGTAGACGAACCTCTTTATGGATAAATCGGATACAAATATCGGTCCGTGTAATGGCATATATAATTCCAATCTCACCATTAAAGACTTCTAACTCATAATCATTGAGGATTTGGATAACTTTATCCCCTACACGGTATGTAATACCATTAACGCGTGCTTCCCCTTTTAAACTATCTGGAGGATTAACTGCTTGTTGTACATACTGAGAAATGAGTGTACTTCCAGCTTCACCACGTCGCATAGGAGAAATAATTTGAATATCTAATTCATCCTCAATATGCTCCTGTTCTCGCTTATATACATCTATGATAGCTTTCATCATCATATCGTAAGACTTAACAGGTATAAAGGAAAACTCTTCACTTAGACTATCAAGTTTTGGCATTTCACCACGGTTAATAGCATAGGCGCTTTCAACAATAGTATTACCAGAGCTTTGACGATAAATCTGGTTGAGTCGTGTATAAGGAACACAATCACTATGGAGTAAGTCTTTTAATACAAAACCTGCTCCAATAGGTGGTAGTTGATCTACGTCACCAACGATAATGACATGGGCTTCCTTTGGAATGGCCGCCATTAATGAATAGAATAACCGTACATTGAGCATTGATGCTTCATCAATGATAATAACATCTATATCTAAAGGATCATCTTCATTCTTAGTAAAGTCATAAGAATCACTGCCCTGAACAGGCACTAATAAGCGATGTATCGTTGTTGCTTCAAACTCGGTAGCCTCTGTAAGTCGTTTTGCAGCACGCCCCGTAGGGGCACATAAGATAATACGACCTAATCCACCAAGTTGGAACCCTTTTACTAAAGCCTTAATAATCGTTGTTTTGCCCGTACCAGGGCCACCAGTAATAAGAGAAAACTTTTCAAAGAAGGATAACTGAATAGCCTCTTTTTGAGCATCACCAAATGTAATATGATTATCTGCTTCAAATTTCTCTATAAAACTTGGAATATCTAGAGAAATTGGATCTGCCTCTAATAAAAAATCCTTTGTATAATGAACGCTTTCTACTTCAGACACGTACATTTCTGGAGGATAAATATATAAGATATCTTCATAATAAGTACTATATAAAGCACCTTGCTCCAAAAGACCTTCAATAAAGTTAGCAATATCATCTGCATCAGTTTGTAACAGATCATCTAAACGGCCAATAAGTTGATCTACGGGCAAACAAG
>ERZ1699258.224-NODE-224-length-13125-cov-3.679335_pt1 | contig 13125 bp, 10 predicted proteins | sample MGYA00581520_ERZ1699258 | MGnify/ENA primary metagenome ERZ1699258 (study PRJEB42319, sample SAMD00040322) | human oral metagenome | material: saliva | host: Homo sapiens | study: EMG produced TPA metagenomics assembly of PRJDB4115 data set (Metgenomic analysis of... | reverse complement strand
TAGCTGTAGCGCAGGGCGCCGAGGGCTAGCTGTTCGTTCGCGTTCTGGACGCCCTGGGGCAGACGACCGGCCGCGTGCATGACGTCGTAGCCGTCGCGCGAGTCCCACGAGTCTGACGCAAGGACGACGGGCTCGATGCCGTAAGACGCGCACGCCTGCTCGTAGCCGAGCCTGCGCATCTGAGCATCCGACCAGCCGGCCGGGCCCGAGATGTGGACGACGTCGGTGAGTCCCTGGGCGAGCAGGTGGTCGGTGGCCAGGCGCGCGCCGCGCACGTTGTCGACCGCGACGGTCGAGATGCCGTCGAGACCCTTTTCGCTCGTCAGGACGAGGACGGTCGGGAAGCGCTTACCCGATTCGATCGCAACGTCGATCGTCGGGTCCTGGCCGCCTAGGATGATGACGCCGTCGACGTCGAAGGGAGCGAAGTCGCTGCGCAGCTGCCCGTCGGGCCCGTACGCGTAGGACAGGGACACGTGGTACCCGGCCTGCGACGAGGCGTTCAGGATCGACAGCAGCACACGCCCGTGTCCGTGAAACATGGGCGCCGCCAAGACGACGTGAAGGACGTTGGTGCGCTTGGACGCGAGCGCTCGCGCCGCGTAGTTGGGCACGTAGCCCAGCTCCTCGACGAGTTTCGCAATGCGCGCGCGTGTCTTTTCGGAGACCTCCGGGTCCCCACGCACAACGCGCGAGACCGTGTTAGTCGAGACGCCTGCGCGTCGAGCGATGTCGGCGAGGGAGACCTTCTTAGCTGCGGGTCGGGACGTGGACATGGGTTGCTGCACTGGCTGCGATGACGGTGGCGCGGTCTTCCTCGGCGAGAGCACCGATGGTTTCGAGCTGGGCGAGGAGGGAGCCGAAGGTCGATGCCTCGATGGGGCCTCGCACGACGGTCACTCCCGAGATCTGGGCGGTCAGGTCGCACAGGAGTCGGTTGCGTGCGCCGCCACCCACGAGGTTGAGCTGGTCCGGAGCCAGTCCGGTAGCCTCGGTCAGTTCGCCGATCGCACGGGCGTAGCGGCGGGCGAAGGACTCGATGATGACGCGCACGTAGCCGGCCATGGAGTCGGGACGTGCCGCGCCCTGGGCGTCCAAGGCCTCGTCGATCTTGCGCTGCATGTCGCCGGGGGTGGCGAATGCTTCCTCGTCCGGGTCGAAAACGCCGGAGGCTGCGGGCAGTTCGCGAGCCTGGGCGACCAGCTCGTCGGTATCGGTGGGCGTGCCCTCACGCTCCCACTGGCGCTGGATCTCCTGGAGAATCCACATGCCGGTGATGTTGAAAAGGGGGCGCACTCCCCCGTCGGTACGGCCTTCGTTCGTGATGCCGAGGTCGAAGGCGGCGTCGCTCATGAGGGGCTGGTCCTCGATGGCGCCGAGGACGGACCAGGAGCCGCCGGACAGGAAGTAGGCACGCTTGCCTTCCTCGATGGGCAGGCCGTGGACGGCGCAGGCGGAATCGTGGGCGCCGCCGCGCACGACGGTGAGGGTTTCGAGGCCGGGGACCGTGCAGGGCCGACGACGGTGCGGTCGGCGGCGAGGTCACCGAACCAGCCGCGCGGGATGCCGAGACGGTTAAAGACCTCGTCGTTGAAGTCGCCGCCGCCCGGGGTGAGCAGGCCGGAGGTCGAGGCGATCGTGCGCGACCATCCGACAACGCCGGTGAGTCGGTACGCGAAGTAGTCGGGCAGGAAGAGGGCAGCGGCGACGCGCTGCGCGTCGGCGGGGTTTTCCTGCAGGTAAGCGAAGATCTGGTTCGCCGTGTTGATAGTGGCCGGCTGGTTGCCGGTCAGGTCGAAGAACTCACGATCGCCGATGCGATCACGGAAAGCGTCAAGGGTGCGGGAGGTGCGCTCGTCGCGGTAGGCGATGACGTCGCCGACGAGCTCGCCGTTCTCATCAAGGGGAGCCCAGTCCACGCCCCACGTGTCAATGGAGACCGCGCGGGCGTCCGGGAACTGCTCGAGGGCCTTCTTCAGGCCGGTGATCGTCTCGGCCTCCATCGTGGCCACGTCCCACGTGAGGGTGCCGTCTTCGCGGCGGCGGGCCTCGTGCTTAAAGCGGTGGATGTCCGTGACGTCGAGGCGTCCGTCGTGCAGCGTTCCGGCGAGGACTCGTCCGGATGCGGATCCAAGGTCAACAGCAAGTACGGTGGTCATTGAAGGTCTCCTGCTCAAAACGCCCTCGCGCGGCGCGTCCCGTCGTTGGGTTCTCGTGCGGCTTTCCTCATCGGCGAGGCCGGGGCCGGATCCCGGTGGTGGTGCCCCGCGTGGGGGCGAGCCCGGCCGGGCTCGGGGAGAGAGGACACCCGAGCCCGACCGGTGGTTGCATCAGCGGTACATCGGACCGAAGGTCTCGCAGGCGCGGAAGTCCGCAGCCTCGAGGGACTCGGTGCCGAACAGCGACCACGCCTTGGGGCGGAACACGCGCTCCTCGGGGACGTTGTGCATGTTGACCGGGATGCGCAGCATCGACGCCAGCGTGATCAGCTGGCCGCCGATGTGGCCGTAGGAGATCGCACCATGGTTGGCGCCCCACGCGTTCATGACGTCGTAGACGCTCTTGAAAGCGCCCTCACCCGTCAGGTTCGGCACGAACCAGGTGGTGGGCCACTCGATGTTGGTGCGCTCTTCGATGGTGAAGGCGACCTCGTCGGGCAGCTCGACCGTGTAGCCTTCGGCGATCTGCATGACCGGTCCGAGGCCGCGCACCAGGTTGATGCGGCACATCGTCACGGGCATCTCGCCGGAGGTGCGGAAGTGGGTCGAGAAGCCGCCGCCACGGAAGTAGCCGGTCGAGGCCGGGTGGAAGGTCGTGGCCTCAAGCGTGGCCTCACGGTCCTCCTCGGTGAGTTCGTACCAGGGCTTAATGACGTTCTTGCCGTCGCGCACTGCCTTGCCGGCACCGTCCAGCGTGGTCGAGCCGGAGTTACGCAGGTCGAGCAGGCCGGCGGCCGCGCGTCCCTCGGGCTTCCAGCCGGTGGCCTTCTCGATGGACTCGGGACTCCAGTAGGTGCGCACATCGGAGAAGATCTGCGGCGTGTTGGTCAGCAGGTAGCCGAACAGCATCGAGGCACCGTTGAGCGAGTCGTTCTCGGTGGCCACGACGGAGGGCTGGCGGATGCCGGTCCAGTCGAAGTTCGTGTTGAGGATGGTCTCCAGGACGTCGCCGTTCGGGAAGTGGTCCGTCCACTGGCGCTGTCCCTGGAAGCCGGCGGCGATGGCCCCGTGGCCGCCCGCTTCCTCCTCGAAGCCCAGCTCGGCCAGGCGCGGGTTGCCGTGCATGAGGTCGCGGGCGATGAGCGTCATCTTGGTGACGAACTTCCACCAATCCTCGTGCTTGTCGGGGTACTGCCACTCCGGCGGGTTCCAGTCCTTGCCCTGCTTGAAGTTCTCGCGGATCCACTGGTACGCCTTCTCGTACTCCTCGGGATCGTAGATGCCTTCTTCGATGCGACGCGTGAACTCGCTCATGTCGATGTACTCGTTGCGCATGCCCAGGTAGGAGCCGAAGAAGTCTGGGTTGACGACGGAACCGGCGATACCCATGGAGACGGAGCCCATGGACAGGTAGGCTTCGCCCTTCATCTGTGCGACGGCCAGACCGGCGGTCGCGTAGTCGAGGAGGCGGGTACGCACGTCCTCGGGGATGGAGGTGTCGTCAGCGTCCTGCACGTGCTCACCGTAGATGCCGAAGGCGGGAATGCCGATCTGGGCGTGGCCGGCCAGGGCGGCGGCGAGGTACACGGCGCCGGGGCGCTCAGTGCCGTTGAAGCCCCAGATGGCGTGCGGCATCGCGGGGTCCATGTCGGTGGTCTCGGTGCCGTAGCACCAGCAGGGGGTGACCGTCACGGTCAGGCCAACGTTGTTTGCACGGAACTTAGTGGCGCAGGCCTGGGCCTCGTGGACTCGGCCGATCGTGGTGTCAGCGATGACGACCTCGACGGGGGCACCGTCCGGGTAGCGCAGGGTAGACGTAAAGAGTTCGGCGACGGACTTCGCCATGTTCATGGTCTGCTCTTCAAGAGCCTCGCGAACGCCCTTGCGGCGACCATCAATAGTGGGGCGGATTCCGATGCGGGGGTGGTTTGTCATTCTTCCTTCATCCCTCATGGTGACGTCGATGTCGGAGCGCGGGGGCGCTCGCCCCCTCGGATCCTTCTGGTTCTTTAGGTGCCGGGTTCGCAGGTCCCGCCCCGGCCATTCGGAGCGGAACCTGCGACGGGCCACCGGTACGGCATGCGCCTACCCGGCCCCAGCCTCGTGCCCTATTGAGCTAGCGTCTCACTCGTACAGGTTGGCCTTGATGCCAGCGTCGTCGATGTTGTTCTGGTCGTACCAGGCGAAGCCGGAGTCGATGACCGTGGGCAGCTTGGCACCGTTGATCGCGGCGACCGCGGCCTTGACCGTGTAGTAGCCGATCTTGACCGGCGACTGGGTCACGGCACCAGCCTCCTTGCCAGCCTTGATGGCGTCGATCTGGGTCTTACCCGAGTCGAAGCCCACGACGGTGACGTCCTTGCCGGTCTCAGCAACGCCCTGGACGATACCCGAGGCCGCGGCCTCGTTCGAGCCGTACATGCCGACGATGTCGGAGTTGGCCTGAATGATCGACTTGGAGGTGTCGGCGGCCTTGGTGACCTCACCGGCGATCTGCTCGTCGAGGAGCTTCAGGTCGGCGGGGGCGTTGGCCTTGAAGTACTCCTTGAAGCCCTCGCAACGCTGCTTGCCCGTGGTGGAGGTCGAGTCGTGGCAGACCATGCCAACCGAACCCGACTTGCCCTTGAGCAGCTCGATCATGTGCTGCGCGGCTTCCTCGGCGGCCTTGGTGTTGTTCGTCTGAACCGTGGTGACCGGGATGTCGGACTCAACGCCGGAGTCGAAGGCGACAACCGGGATGTTCTTGGACTTGATCTCGCTGAGCAGGTCAGCGGCGGCATTCGAATCCAGGGCGGCGAAACCGATGGCGGCCGGGCCGGAGTCCAGAGCGGACTTCAGCTGGTCGGTCTGCTCGGTCACCTTGGTCTCATCCTGCGGGCCGACGAAACTGACCTTGTAGCCCAGCTCCTCGCCAGCCTGCTCGGCACCTTCCTTCACAGCCTGCCAGAAGCGGTGCTGGAAGCCCTTGGAGACCAGGTAAATGGTCTGGGAGCCATCACCCTTGACAGCCTCCTTCTCCCAGTCCTGCTGCTCGCCGGAGGTGTCCACCTTCGAGGCACCCGACGATTCGGTCTTGGTGGAGCCTCCGGTGGCATCCGTCGAGGTCGAGCATGCAGCCATGCCCAGGGCCAAGGTGCCGACGGCAGCGGCGGCGACGATACGTCCGATGGGGCGCATTGGTGTTCCTTTCGTGGGGTGGCGGGATGACTCCCGCCTATCTGGAGAGTGAACCGACGGCGGTTCACGGGTTGTAATTGAGATGGAATAAGACTCAGGCTGCGTTTTCGCGGATGCGACGCAGGTTGTCGATGACGACCGCGAGGAGCAGGACGATACCGGTGACGACGAACTGCCATTCGGCGGCGATACTCATCATGGTCAGGCCCTTCTTGAGGGTCTCCATGAGGATCGCGCCAACCAGCGCGCCGGGGATCGAGGCGCGACCACCCGACAGGGAGGTGCCGCCGATGACGGCCGCGGCGATGACGTTGAGTTCCATGCCCACGCCCTCAGCGGGCTGGACGAGGCCGCCACGCGCGGAGTAGAGGACGGCACCGACGGCCATGAAGGCACCCGCAACGACGTAGATGATGATCTTCCACAGGCGCACGTTGACGCCGGAGAGGCGGGTGGCTTCCTCGTTGGAGCCGATCGCCAGGGCGTAGCGGCCCAGGAGCGTCTTGTTCATGAGGAAGGTCGCCAGGACCGTGAGGACCAGGAAGATCACGATGGCGTTGGCTACGCCCGGGATCGCCTTGCCGGCGGCGATGGCCTTGTAGCCGGTGTTCGCGATCACGATGGAAGACTTGTTCGAAATGATGAGCGCCAGGCCTCGGGCGACCATCATCATCGCCAGCGTCGCGATGAAGGGCGGCAGGCCCAGGATCGAAACGTTGAGGCCATTGATGAGGCCAATCGCCATGCCGACCAGCAAGGTCAGGAGCAGGCCGAGGCCGAGAGGCAGGTTCATCTTGTCGCCCGCCAGGAAAATGCCGGCCATGACGGCCACGAGGCTCATACCCGTACCGACGGACAGGTCAATGCCGGAGGTCGCGATGACGAAGGTAGCACCCAGCGCCATGACGCCCGTGAAGGCCGACTGCAGGACGATGTCCAGGTACACGTTCATGGTCGCAAAAGTAAAGTTCGGCACAGCAACGCTGAAGAATGCCAGGACCACGAACAACGCAACTGTGACGAGCAGCAGCTGCATGTTCCTCTTCAGGAAGGCCGCAACAGGCGACGGCGCCTCGAGGCCCTTGTTGTCGACGACGGTGCTCACGCGTTTACTCCGTTCGCTTCTTCCTGGCCGACGGTGGCCAGTTCCATGATGTTTTCTTGGGTGGCTTCCTCGTTGTCGAGGGTGCCAATAATGCGGCCGTGGGCCATGACGGCGATGCGGTTCGCCAGGCGCAGGACCTCGGGCAGTTCCGAGGAGATGACGATGATCGCCTTACCCTGCTTCGCTAGGTTTTCAAGCAGCGTGTAGATTTCGTCCTTCGCACCCACGTCAATGCCGCGCGTGGGTTCGTCGAAGATAAGGACCTCAGAGTCGCGCTCCAGCCACTTGGCCACGACAACCTTCTGCTGGTTACCGCCCGACAGAGAACGGACCTCGACGTCAACGCTGGGGGTGCGCGTGCGCAGCTTCGCCACGTACTCCTGGGCGACCTTGCGCAGCTTCTCCGTCGCGACGACCGACGCCTTGGTGAAGTGGTCCATGGCAGCCATGCCCGTGTTGAAGGAAATGTCCTTGTCCAGGAGCAGGCCGAACTGCTTGCGGTCCTCGGACAGGTAGCCGATGCCATGCTTGACGGCATCCGAGGCGCTCTTGATCGACACCTTCTTGCCGTGGACGTAGATGCTGCCCTCGGTGTGGGGGTCAGCTCCGAACAGAGCGCGGGCTACCTCGGTGCGACCGGCACCAACCAGTCCCGCAAAGCCGAAGATTTCGCCCTTCTTGACCTCGAAGGAGACGTCGTGGACAACCTTGACTGTCGACAGGTTCTCGACGCGCAGGACGACCTCGTCCGAGATCGGCTTGGTGGTGGGGCGCGCGTCGGCGGGCACCTCGCGACCGACCATCATCTTGACGACCTCACGCATGGGCGTGGTAGCCGTCTCAACCGTGCCGACGTACTTACCGTCGCGCAGCACGGAGATACGGTTGGTCAGCTCGGTAAGCTCGGGCATGCGGTGCGTAATGAAGATCAGACCGATCGTCGGGCAGACAAAATCGCGCACGAGTTCAAACAGCGACTCGGTCTCGGTCGTCGTCAGAGGAGCCGTGGGCTCGTCCATGACGAGGATCTTCGAGTCGAAGGACAGTGCGCGAGCAATCTCCACCATCTGCAGACGGGCGACCGGTAGGTCGCGACAGTAAGCGGTCGGATCGATCTTCATATTGAGGCGCTCGAACAGCTCGTAGGCGTCGCGCACCATCTTGCGATCATCAATGTAAGACCACTTCGAGGAACCCGGACGACCGAGGTACAGGTTCTGGGCAACAGTCAGGTCAGGAACAATATTGAGTTCCTGGTGGATGATCGACAGGCCGAGGTCACGGGCATGCTCAGGCGACTGAATGTCAACCTGCTCGCCCTGCAGCCAGATTTCTCCGCCCGGGTCAGCCTTGTGAATACCGGTGAGCACCTTCATGAGCGTGGATTTGCCCGCTCCGTTCTCACCGCAGAGACCCAAGACTTCACCGGGGCGAAGGTCGAGGTCCACGTCGGACAGCGCCTTCACGCCGGGGAACGTCTTCGAGATCCCCTTTAGCTCTAGTAAGTTCGTCACTTCTCACCCCTTGGGTACCAGTAACTTCTCTGTTTCTGGAGTTTGCTCCCTCGTTTTCGTTAACGCTAACGGAAACGTATCCGAAGGAACGCCCTCTTTGGCGTCCCCCCCAAGAGTAAGTCATCAGATGAGTCTGCGCGAGTTAAATTGGCCCACACGTAACCGAATTGAAATTTAATTGAGAGTCGATAAACCTTACAATTCCGGGCTTTCTAGCACATTCTTGCGGATGGTTCGTGCGACACCATCGAGCCACTCCTGACTGACAAGACATTGCCCGAGTAGTACCTTCTCGCGTGTCGAATCGTGAGGTATCCCCTCCCTCTCCCACTCAATGATGCCCCGACCTCGTACGGTTGTCGGAAAAGTTCCGTGAACGTTCACGACGCGCCACCACGGGACACCACCGCCCCAATCGTGCATAATCCGCCCAACAACGCGTGGACCGGTCCCCACCGCGCGCGCGATCATCCCGTAGGTCGCCACCCGCCCCGGCGGAATCGCCTCCACGACCCGCAGCACCGCCTCAACCAGTTCCTCGCGCACAACCCCTCTCCTCTCTCGCCGATCCCGACAACGCAGCCACGGCCTCGTCCCCCAGGCCCGGGCGCACCCACGGCAGGCGCGCCCGGAGCACGCACCTAGGGGTGAACCTTCGACGGCGAGGACACCATCAGGCCGGTCGCACCGGCCGCGAGCGCCCGCTTGGCCTGCCCAGGGCTCGTGATGATGTGCGCGATCGTCGGGCGCTTGGCCGCCTTGAGCGCGCTCCAGGCCTCCGGGCGCGCGTTCCACTCCATCCCCAGCACATCTTCACCGACGCCAGCTCGTTGGGGTAGAGCATCGCCATCGTCATATACCCGCGGGCCTTCGCGCGAGCCGAACTCGTACCCTTCGCGAACGTCTTCCACAGGACGCGACGCTCAGGGTGACCGCCGAACGCCCGGTGCAGGTACTCGAAGAGCACGGCCTCCGCGGCCAAGTCCCCCTTGTTCTTCTGGTCCTGGGACGACGTCGTCTTATGGTCGATCGCGAGCACCACGTTGGAGGGAATTCGCTCGACGATGTCGCTCAGGCGCAGGAACGGGCCCGAGGCCTGACGCAGCTTACTGAGCGTCGACCACGGAGTCTTCCAAATCTGATAGTCCGTCCCCGGCACATTGCGCGTCGTCTTCCAATCGTGGATCGCCACGAACTCGCCGGAGGCGCAGCGGCGCACCGAGACCTCCAACGCCTTGAAACCCGCGCGCAACGACGCATCCAGCCCCTGGCGCGTGTACTCGGGAAACTCCATCCCACCCATTCTGTGGGCAATGTAGAACGGGCGACCGGCCAGGAGCCTTTTGACATAGTGCGGGCCGAGGGCGTCCACCTCCTGATCCACCGCCGTCTCAGTCCCCATCGTGACGTCGCTGACTGATTCGTGTGCCATGCGTGCTTGCCTTTCGAATTGTTGGCGCATCTGCCAGGCCGGTCCCAGCTAGCGGCTCGCCCGGCCTTGACCGAAGCAAACACCCGGACCGCCGGAGCATCAACGCACCTGGAAACGACAGTGAATTATAGGCCCAAGTCGTTTGTCAGGTCCCAGCCTGATGCCGATTGTCCTGACAGGTGCGCGCCATCTCGCCTCATTGCCGAGGCGCACCCGGGTCGGGCGATCAGGCGCGCGGATCGTCCGGCAGTTCAATCATCTTCGCCACCGCCCACAGCACCGCCTTGGGGTCCACCGGCACAACCGCCAGGTCCGTGGGCTCAATCCGATCGAAGCCAGCGTCCGGCCCCTCGGCCGAGGAATCAGATCCGGAGAAGTCGGCCACGGCCTCGTCCCGGGGAGCGGCAGGCTCCCCCACCGTAGGCACCCCGAGCGCGTTGCCGACCTATAGGTCATGCCCGCGACGTCGAGCACCCTCAGCTCCGAGTCCGCGGCGTCCCAGCCAGCGCTCTCACGCGAACACGAAAAGGTCAACGCGTGGAAATCCCCCGCGCGCAACGCGTCTCCCAGGGGCGATCCGACCGGGGAGACCACGGACAGGTCCATGAGCTCGCGGAACGTGCGTGTCAGCGGCCGCTGCCCCATCAGCATCGCCTTCTCCGGCAGCCACCGCAGCCCGTCCACCACGCCCGTGCGCGGCCCCAGCCGCGTGTACCCACGCACAAAGCCAACGATCTCGCTGGGGAGGATCTCGTCGACCTTCACGGAGCGGTTGGTGTGCAGCTCGACCAGGGCACGCTCGTCATTGAACCACACGCGCATGAGACGAGGCCTGCGCCAGCCACGCGAATGAACCGCCCACACGTCCAGGCGGCGCGACGCCCACGCGCGCGGCGACGCGGCCCAGACTGCCTCCGGGCCGTTTGTCATCTCCTCTTCGAGGCTGAGGTAGCGACGCCGCTCAAGCGTGACCTTACCGAGATGACTCGCCGTGTAACGCGGCGGGAAAGATTCGCCGGGGTCGGGGCCGCCCCACACATCCTCCACCATCACAAGCCGATCCCGGTCCCGGGGGCTGCGAGGCGTCTCCTGCCAGCGCCGCCACGCCTGCGCGAGCACGCTGTAACGCTCCTGGAGCGCCGCGGTGCGTGCCTCGTCGGGAGGCTCGATGCCGCGCGGCCTCACGTCGGGCCTCTTGCCCGCATCCGGGCGCGTGAGGACGTGAGCGCCGTAAGCGAAAAGGCACGCGATAATCAACAACACCATGACGAGGGTCCCCAGCCACTCCGGCATGCCTAGCGCCCCCGATCTCATCACTCACGCATATCAACAAAAAGCCCCGAGTCCGTGAGGACTCGGGGCGTCTGCTCCTGCGACTGGATTCGAACCAGTAACCGTCCGATTAACAGTCGGATGCTCTGCCGTTGAGCTACGCAGGATTGCGACAAGAGAAAATAGTAGCAGAGACTATTCGGAACTGGCAAGCCAGATACGGGACTGGAGCTATGCTGCGTGTCACTGGCATCCAACTTCCTTGTCTGGAGTGCTCACTCCCATGTGGGATTCTCGATGTCTACCCCCTGCTGGCTCGCGACATGCTCGATCGCGTCAGCAAGCCACCGTGCGAAGCCAACCTGCTGCGAATCGTAGTGTTCGCGGAATCGCTCGTCGTGGATGTACCCGCGCGACATGATGTAGTGCTTGGCAGGCGTGACCGGAAAGAAATCACTGAGAGCTTCTCTATGTTCCTCGACGAGGCTGGCCGCCCTCTCGCTGTCAGGAGCGGCACCATCGCGAATTGCGTCGATCATCCTGCGTTCGATGTCATGGAATCGCTCAGAGTTCTGACGCCATTCCGCAGCGCGCCACGCGGCTGTACGCCTGCGCGATTCACGCCAGTCATCGGTATCTCCGTAGCGTTTCTCGGCCTCGTTCTGGTGAGCCGCAAAGTCGGCGTCTCCCAGGATCTTCCCGACCTCTTCCAGGGTGAGCTCGTTGTCATTCATTGCATCCTCCAAAAGTATGTCTAGTGCTTCGATCATTGCGTCCGTCTCGCGACGCTGAGCAAGAAGGCTCTCTCTTTGCCTCTTGAGGTGTTCGATCTCAGAGTCTCCACAGTCGAGGAGAGCCTTGATATCCATCAGCTTCATCCCCGTCGCCCGGTAGATGACAATCCTCTGGACACGCACGCAGTCCTCGCGCGAATAGAGTCGGTAGTTCGACCAGCTCCGCGCGGTGGGAGCGAGGAGCCCCTGCGCTTCCCAGTGGCGCAGCGTTCGCACCGTCAGTGAGAATCGCTCGGCGACTTCTCCGACAGTGTAGAGAATGGTGTCGTTGCTCATGGCATCGATTCTGGCCCCTGACGCCGCGTCATGGTCAAACGAAAGAAGGTTTCCGTGTCGCAGTCACATGGAAGAACGATTCTGTGTCGTGGTCACATGGACGAACACGCCAGCATCACTGCCATACGAAAGACCGTGTCCACGTCGCGACCCCACAACAAGAACACCGCCTCATGGATAAGTCACCCCTGCAAGCATCCTATTGCTTCTCACAATCCGCGACACTCGTACGTCATCCCGGAAAGTTAGAGCCAATAGACAACGTTCAACCTGATCGGAAACAATCAACCCGATCGGGAAGATTCAACCCGATCAGAAGAGGTGGAATCTACCCGATCAGGTGTACGCCTCACGGGAACAAGTAATTTTGCGAATTCGGAGGCTCAGAAGCTGATCGTAACGACCGCAGGCCGTTGCATGGACAGGCAGTGTAGCCAGCAAAAGTCCACAGCCCCAGCTATAAGCGAATATCAGACAGGCGTCAGCGTGGATAACACACCGAAGCACAAGGCCCGCCGTTCGGGCACGTGGATGACGCTGGCCTGGCAGCTGACGATCCGGATAGGTTACGACGATCCGGATAGGTTACGACGATGTGGATAGGTTACGACGATGTGGATAGGTTACGACGATCCGGATAGGTTAATAACCTATCCAGATGCTCATAACCTATCCGGATGCTCACAACCTATCCACATGCGCAGCCTGATCCATCCAACGTGGCCTAGTTTGGTCGTTTCCACTCGATGGGTCTGTAGTTTGGGGACTACACCCCTTCAAGTCGTGCCCTTACCGCCGCCAATTGGGGGAATCGCACCATTAGAACCATGACACGCCGACGACACGCTGACAGTCGACTCCTAATGCTGCCAACCCCCCATCGCTGCCGGCGTGGGGCGCCGGGAGAACCAGCGAGCTTGGCTGCGTTGCCCGTGGGCGGTGGCGGAGACTAACCGACAGCACTCTAACGACAAGCCCCGACCGATTGGAGGCCGCCGCGGGGCCTGCGGGGCCTGGCCGGGCTTCGAGACGACGCGCAGAGAAGCCATCAGCAGCCAGGTGCCGCCGGTGTGGAGGGCGCCGGAGGGTCCGGAGGGCACGGGCGAGCTTCGAGGCAGGGCCTGGCTGCGGTGCCCGTGGGCGGCGGCGGGGCCTGGCCGGGCTTCGAGACGACGCGCCGAGCGAAGCTCGCGGCGCGGACGGCGAGCGGGCGGGCCGCCGCCCACGGCGCAGCCCGGCCCACGCATGCGGAAACCCCGCCCCGCAGATGCGGGACGGGGTATCGCCCACCCAGTCGGGTGGAGAAGGCTGAACGATTCAGACGGGGGAAGTCACATAAGGGTGACCTTGCCGCCGGCCTCTTCCGACACCGCCTTAGCCTTCCCGGAGTCTTCCT
>ERZ1699258.221-NODE-221-length-13166-cov-2.402025_pt1 | contig 13166 bp, 8 predicted proteins | sample MGYA00581520_ERZ1699258 | MGnify/ENA primary metagenome ERZ1699258 (study PRJEB42319, sample SAMD00040322) | human oral metagenome | material: saliva | host: Homo sapiens | study: EMG produced TPA metagenomics assembly of PRJDB4115 data set (Metgenomic analysis of... | reverse complement strand
ATCATTACATGTCTTTGCAACCAGGTCAAAAACCAGCAGATATCCAACTAGGTTATGTCTTTATCGGTTCTTGTACCAACGCTCGTCTCAGTGATTTGCAACTGGCAGCTCGATTTGTCGAAGGGAAGAAGATTGCACCAAATTTGACGGCTATCGTGGTACCTGGTTCTCGACCTGTCAAGCGAGCTGCTGAGAAGTTAGGTTTGGACAAGGTATTCCTAGATGCTGGCTTCGAATGGAGAGATCCAGGGTGTTCTATGTGTCTAGGAATGAATCCTGACAAAGTACCAGATGGTGTTCATTGTGCCTCTACTAGCAATCGTAACTTTGAAGATCGACAAGGATTTGGTGCTAAGACTCATCTCTGTAGTCCAGCTATGGCAGCTGCGGCAGCAATCGCAGGGCGCTTCGTAGATGTTCGGCAAATGCCAGAAGCCCAGTAAGGAGAGGATATGGAGAAATTTACAGTTTATACGGGAACGACCGTTCCTCTCATGAATGACAATATCGATACCGACCAAATTCTTCCCAAACAGTTTCTGAAGTTGATTGATAAGAAAGGCTTTGGCAAATACCTCATGTATGCTTGGCGTTATCTGGACGATAAGTACACTGAGGATCCAGATTTTGTCTTTAACCGACCTGAATATCGCAAAGCTACTATCCTCATCACGGGAGATAACTTCGGGGCTGGTTCTTCGAGGGAGCACGCAGCTTGGGCATTAGCAGATTATGGTTTTAAGGTCGTGATTGCAGGATCTTTTGGAGATATTCATTACAATAATGAGCTCAATAATGGCATGTTGCCAATTGTTCAACCAAGGGAAGTTAGAGAAAAACTCGCCCAGCTCCAACCAACTGACCAAGTGACGGTTGACTTGGAACAACAAAAAATCATCTCACCTATTGGAGAATTCTCCTTTGAAATCGATAGCGAATGGAAACACAAGCTCTTAAATGGTTTGGATGATATCGGTATTACCTTGCAGTATGAAGACTTGATTGCTGCTTATGAAAAACAACGACCAGCCTACTGGCAAGAATAAAAAATAGAAAAGGAAATAGAACTATGACAAAACACATTCAATGGAACGGAACACTTTCACAAGAAGGTTATGACATTTTAAAAGGTGAGGGCGGATGTATCGTTTGTCCTACTAAAGTTGGTTACATTATCATGACTAGCGACAAGGCAGGACTTGAGCGCAAGTTTGAAGCCAAAGAACGTAATCGTAATAAACCAGGTGTTGTCCTCTGCGGCAGCATGGATGAGCTTCGCGCTTTAGCACAACTCAACCCAGAAATTGAAGCCTTCTATCAAAAACATTGGAATGAAGACATTCTTCTTGGTTGTATCCTTCCATGGAAACCAGAAGCCTTTGAGAAATTGAAAGCATACGGTGATGGCCGTGAAGAACTCATGACCGATGTGCGTGGAACGAGCTGTTTCGTTATCAAGTTTGGGAAAGCTGGTGAACAATTGGCTGCCAAACTTTGGGACGAAGGAAAAATGGTCTATGCCTCATCAGCTAACCCATCAGGAAAAGGAAATCGTGGTAAGGTTGAAGGAATCGGTCAACGTATCGAAGGGGCAGTGGATCTTGTCATTGAAGCTGACGACTATGTTGCATCTATCCAACCAGACAAAACAGTTGAAACACGATACGAACAAGGTGTGATGGTGTCTATGGTTGATAAGGATGGCAAACTCATACCAGAACAAGGTGGAGCACGTTCAATCTCACCAGCTCCAGTTGTGATCCGTAAAGGACTGGATATCGATAAAATCATGATGCATTTATCAGATACCTTTAACTCATGGGATTATCGTCAAGGTGAGTATTATTAAGATAAAACAGATCATAGAGAGTTCATAGACTCTCTGTTTTTTTATGAAATCATAAGCAAAATCCGAACGTTATAAATTTTAGGTTTCAAAATAATTGACAAAAACTTTACCTTAGTTTATAATCTTTAAAGGAAACGTCGGAAAAGGCGTAGTGATGCGCAAGCATAGGTAGGTCATTATAAAAGAAACGAGACATCGAAATGTTAAACGAATTTCCGATTTTTGACTATGAAGATATTCAGCTAATTCCTAATAAGTGTGTTCTTCAAAGTCGAGCAGAAGCTGACACACAGGTGACACTAGGGAAGTACACCTTTAAATTACCAGTTGTTCCTTCTAATATGCAAACTATCTTGGATGAAGATGTTGCAGAACAACTTGCAAAAGGTGGTTATTTCTATATCATGCATCGCTTCGATGAAGCTGGGCGCATTCCTTTTGTGAAACGCATGCACGAAAAAGGGTTGATTGCTTCTATCTCTGTTGGTGTTAAAGATTACGAATATGATTTTGTTAGTCAATTAAAGGAAGATGCTCCAGAGTACATCACTATTGATATCGCTCATGGACATGCCGACAGTGTGATTTCAATGATTCAGCACATCAAGAAAGAATTGCCAGATACCTTTGTCATCGCTGGTAACGTTGGTACTCCAGAAGCTGTACGCGAATTAGAGAATGCTGGAGCAGACGCTACTAAGGTCGGAATCGGTCCAGGTAAAGTATGTATTACTAAGGTTAAAACTGGTTTTGGTACTGGTGGTTGGCAGCTAGCAGCTCTTCGCTGGTGTGCTAAAGCTGCGCGTAAACCGATTATTGCCGATGGTGGTATCCGTACACACGGAGATATTGCCAAGTCAATCCGCTTTGGTGCAAGTATGGTTATGATTGGTTCTTTATTTGCAGGCCATATCGAAAGCCCTGGTAAAACTGTCGAAGTCGATGGTAAACAATTTAAAGAATACTATGGTTCTGCTTCAGAATACCAAAAAGGTGCCTATAAGAATGTCGAAGGTAAGAAAATTCTTCTTCCTGCCAAAGGACATTTACAAGATACCCTAACTGAGATGGAACAAGATTTGCAAAGTTCGATTTCTTATGCTGGAGGTCGAAAGGTAGCTGATCTTAGACATGTAGATTATGTGATTGTGAAGAACTCTATCTGGAATGGAGATGCTCACTAAAAATATCATTACTTATTTATGCCGCGAATTGGCGTGGCGTTTCTACAAGGTACCGTAAATACCTAACAATGAGTAAGTCGAAGAGAGATAAAAGAAGCAGAGATATCTGTTTCAATCTTTCTAAGGGGCTTACTTTGTAAGTCCCTTTTTATTTCGGAGGTTAATGTGAAATTACTAGAGGAACGTATTTTAAAAGATGGGAATATTCTAGGTGAGAATATTCTTAAGGTGGATTCCTTCTTGACCCACCAAGTTGACTATTCCTTGCTGCGTGAGATTGGTCGTACTTTTGCAGAGCATTTTAAAAATGCTGGCATTACAAAAGTTGTAACCATTGAAGCATCTGGAATTGCTCCAGCTCTATATGTTGCAGAACAATTAGATGTACCTATGATTTTTGCTAAGAAGGCAAAAAATATTACCATGAATGAAGGAATTTTGACTGCTGAGGTTTATTCTTTCACTAAGCAAGTTACTAGTACCGTATCCATTGCAGGGAAGTTCTTATCTCCAGGAGATAAAGTATTAATTATTGATGATTTCTTGGCTAATGGTCAAGCAGCTAAAGGTTTGATTCAGATTATCGAACAAGCTGGTGCTACAGTCGAGGCCGTCGGGATTGTGATTGAAAAATCTTTCCAAGATGGTCGTGAACTGTTAGAAAAATCAGGTCATCAGGTAGTATCACTTGCTCGTTTAGAGCGTTTTGAAAATGGAGAAGTTATCTTTAAGGAGGCAGATATCTAATGAAACAACAAGAAAACCACTCACAGGCAGCCGTTCTTGGTTTGCAACACTTGCTAGCCATGTACTCAGGTTCAATCCTAGTACCAATCATGATTGCAAGTGCTCTGGGATATTCAGCTCAACAGTTGACCTACCTTATTTCAACAGATATCTTTATGTGTGGGGTTGCAACTCTTTTACAATTGCAACTCAATAAACATTTTGGTGTTGGTTTGCCTATTGTTCTTGGGGTAGCCTTCCAGTCTGTTGCTCCTCTTATCATGATCGGTCAGAGTCACGGTAGCGGTGCTATGTTCGGAGCCTTGATTGCTTCAGGGATTTATGTTATCCTGATTTCAGGTATCTTCTCTAAGGTTGCCAATCTTTTCCCTGCAATCGTAACTGGTTCTGTTATCACAACTATCGGATTGACCTTGATTCCAGTTGCTATCGGAAATATGGGAAATAACGTTGAAAAACCAACTGGACAAAGTTTAGCATTAGCAACAATCACCATTCTCATCATTCTTTTGGTCAATATCTTTACAAAAGGATTTATTAAGTCAATTTCTATTTTGATTGGTTTGATTGCAGGTACTATCATCGCTGCGACTATGGGCTTGGTTGATTTCTCTCCAGTAGCAGAAGCTCCACTTGTTCATATCCCAACTCCATTCTACTTTGGCGCTCCACAATTTGAGATTTCATCTATTGTCATGATGTGTATCATCGCTACTGTATCCATGGTAGAATCAACTGGGGTTTATCTTGCCCTTTCTGATATTACTAAAGATCCAATTGATAGCACTCGTCTCCGTAATGGTTATCGTGCTGAAGGTCTCGCTGTTTTACTTGGTGGACTTTTCAATACCTTCCCTTATACAGGATTTTCACAAAACGTAGGTTTGGTGAAACTTTCAGGTATTCGTACTCGTTTGCCAATCTACTACGCAGCTGGTTTCCTTATCTTACTCGGTCTTTTGCCTAAGTTTGGTGCCTTGGCTCAGATTATTCCTAGCCCTGTTCTTGGTGGAGCAATGCTCGTCATGTTTGGTTTTGTATCTCTTCAAGGGATGCAAATCTTGGCGCGTGTAGACTTTGAGCACAATGAACACAACTTCCTCATTGCAGCAGTGTCTATTTCTGCTGGGGTTGGATTGAACGGAAGCAATCTCTTCAATACTTTACCGACTGAACTGCAAATGTTCTTCTCAAATGGTATCGTCATTGCGAGTGCTGTAGCCATTATCTTGAATGCTATTTTGAATCGTAAAAAATAAAAATAAATGAGAAGTGATAGAAATATCCTTCTCATTTTCTTTTTTAGAGCTTGAATATTGTTTCTATAGTCCTTTTTATGGTAAAATGGTTTTATGAATGAAAGAATGAAAGAGCTCGTTGAGTTGCTCAATCGCTATGCGACAGAGTATTATACAAGTGATAACCCATCTGTATCTGATAGTGAGTATGATCGTCTCTATCGTGAATTGGTAGAGTTAGAAAAAGCGCATCCGGAGCAAGTCTTGCCAGATAGTCCAACCCACCGTGTTGGCGGTAAGATTCTAGATGGATTTGAAAAATATAGTCATCAGTATCCTCTCTATAGTTTGCAGGATGCTTTTTCACGTGAAGAACTCGATGCCTTTGATGCGCGTGTTCGTAAAGAATTGGATGATGTCACTTATATTTGTGAGTTGAAGATTGATGGTTTATCGATTTCCTTGACTTATGAGCAGGGAATTTTTGTTGCTGGAGCAACTCGAGGTGATGGCTCCATCGGTGAAAACATCACTGAAAATCTTAAACGAGTGAAAGACATTCCTTTATCATTATCTGAAAAAATAGATATAACAGTTCGTGGTGAATGTTATATGCCAAGAGCTTCTTTCAATCAAGTCAATCTTGCTCGTCAAGAAAACGGCGAGCCGGAGTTTGCTAATCCACGAAATGCTGCTGCAGGAACGCTTCGCCAATTGGATACAGCAGTAGTAGCCAAACGTAATCTTGCAACCTTCCTCTATCAAGAAGCAAGCCCTTCAACTCGGGATAGCCAAGAGAAGGTTTTGGAACATTTAGAACAATTGGGTTTTGTTGTTAATCCAAGACGCCTATTAGCACACAGCATGGATGAAGTTTGGAAGTTTATCCAAGAAGTAGGTCAAGAAAGAGACCAATTGCCTTATGATATCGACGGTGTCGTAATTAAGGTCAACGACCTAGCTGGTCAAGAGCAACTTGGATTTACAGTTAAAGCGCCTAAGTGGGCAGTCGCTTATAAGTTCCCTGCAGAAGAAAAAGAAGCAAAACTGCTTTCTGTTGACTGGACAGTAGGACGAACTGGTGTCGTAACTCCGACTGCCAATCTTACTCCGGTGCAATTGGCAGGTACAACAGTTAGTCGTGCAACGCTTCATAATGTTGACTATATCGCTGAAAAGGATATCCGCAAGGATGATACAGTCATTGTTTACAAAGCGGGTGATATCATACCAGCCGTTCTACGAGTGGTGGAGTCTAAACGTGTGTCGGAGGAAAAACTAGATATCCCAACAAACTGTCCAAGTTGTGAGAGCAAGCTGTTACACTTTGAAGATGAGGTGGCTCTTCGTTGTATAAACCCACGTTGTCCAGCTCAAATCAAGGAAGGTCTAATTCATTTCGCATCTCGTGACGCCATGAATATCTCTGGCCTTGGTCCATCAATCGTAGAAAAATTATTTGCCGCCAATTTAGTTAAAGATGTTGCAGATATATATCGTTTGACAGTTGAAGATTTTCTCTTGTTAGATGGCATCAAGGAGAAATCGGCTCAAAAACTTTATCAGGCTATTCAAGCTTCTAAAGAAAATTCTGCTGAAAAACTGTTGTTTGGTTTAGGGATTCGTCATGTTGGAAGCAAGGCAAGTCAGTTACTCTTACAACATTTCCATTCAATCGAGTCACTTGCTCAAGCAAATCCTGAAGAAGTAGCAAGCATCGAAAGTCTGGGAAGTGTCATTGCTCAAAGTCTCCAATCTTATTTTGAGACTGAGGGTGCAAAAATTCTTTTAAGTGAATTGAAAGAATTAGGTGTTAATCTAGACTATAAAGGACAGGTCATTGCAGCAGATGCTGCCTTATCAGGTCTAACTGTCGTATTGACAGGGAAACTTGAACGTCTTACTCGCTCGGAAGCTAAAAGTAAACTCGAAAATCTTGGAGCCAAGGTAACGGGTAGTGTATCGAAGAAGACGGACCTTGTGGTAGCAGGAGCAGATGCAGGTAGCAAACTCCAAAAAGCACAAGAACTTGGAATTGAGATTCGAGATGAAGCTTGGTTGGAGAGTTTATAATCATTACACACTAAAGAATGACTATCTTAGATTTCTTGCTCCAATTCGAAAATTTAAACAAGAAATTATTTTTTTAAAATTTAACAATTAGAAATTAGGGAGAACTATGTACAATTATCCTGTACTTATTCATTATCATCGTAAGGATGAGGCTTATAAAGATTGTAGTTTTAGTAAAAAGCCTCTTGATACAGTTGAGTTAGTAAAAGAAGAAGAGTATTTTGGAGAAAAATTTTCTTTAACTCAAACTAGCGAAAAAGCTATCGAAACGATGACTTTTGTAATTACAAAAGACGGTGTTTCAAAAGAGTATCCAATTCGTTTCAATTATTATCCACTTCTAACGGAAGTTTGGATTTTAGATGGAGATGACACTGTTTATTATTCTGAAAATCCAGCTATTGCAAGTCCACACTATAAAGATCAAAATCCATTTGCTTTTGATAAAGCGATTAACAGTGCCAGTTTTGATCACCATTGGGGTTACCAAGGAGAGTTGGGATACCAGGTTTCCGAAGAAGAAACAAGCTTTAAACTTTGGTCGCCAACAGCAACAACTGTACAAGTTGTAGTCTATGAATCAGCTAGCAATGACGCTCCTATCCTAAAAACGTATGAGATGAAGCGTGGAAATAGTTATTCTTATAGTCACAAATATAATACAATAGGAGTTTGGGATTTGACAGTTCCTGAAAGTCTTGCAGGTCGTGCCTATCAATATCTGATTGATTTTCCACATCATCAATCATTGACACGTGATCCATATACCATCGCGACAAGTCCAGATGGCAAACGTTCAGCGATTCTTTCAGAAAAAGAACGTCAAGTTGAAGGTTTTGAAGTTAAGAATGGAACGGAAGCAACTTGGCGATTGGAAAATCCTTGTCAAGCGGTTGTTTACGAAATGCACATTCGTGACTTGACCAAGTCTGAAACTTCTGGTGTTGCTCCAGAATTAAGAGGAACATTCTTGGGTGCTGCCCAAACTGGAACAGTCAATCACTTCGGTCAGTCTACTGCATTTGACTACATCAAAGAACTTGGTGTGAACTATGTTCAACTGCAACCAATTGCTGATCGTCACAAAGAGTATGATGCAGATGGAAATGTGACCTACAACTGGGGTTACGATCCACAAAACTACAATGCACCAGAAACCAGCATGTCTACGAATCCAAATGATCCAGGTCAAGTCATCCGCGATTTGAAGACGATGATTCAAGCTTATCATGATGCTGGAATTGGCGTCATTATGGATGTGGTATACAACCATACGTTTTCAACTGTTGATGCCCCATTCCAAACAACGGTTCCAGACTATTATTACCGAATGAACCGCGATGGAAGTTATCAAAATGGTACTGGTGTAGGAAACGAGACTGCTAGTGAACATGAAATGTTCCGTAAGTACATGATTGATTCACTTCTTTATTGGGTGAATGAGTTTAATATTGATGGTTTCCGCTTTGACTTGATGGGAATCCATGACATTAAAACCATGCAGATGATCCGTTGGGCAATGGATGAAGTCGATCCTAAAATCATCCTTTATGGAGAAGGTTGGGATATGGGTACTGGTCTAGCACCTTACGATAAGGCTAAGAAAGACAATGCTTATCAGTTACCTAATATTGGATTTTTCAATGATGATCAACGTAATGCGGTTAAGGGTGCTGAAGTTTATGGTGATATCAAATCAGGCTTCGTAAGTGGTGCTGCCACTGAACCAATTGTTGCCAAAGCTATCCTTGGTAGTCGTGAACTGGGCTCTTATCTAAGCCCTAACCAGGTTGTCAACTATGTAGAAGCCCATGATAACTATAACTTGCATGATTTATTAGCGACACTTCATCCAACAGAAGACCAAGCAAGTATCATGAAAAAGGTAGAAACAGCAACTGCAATGAATCTTCTAATGCAAGGTATCTCCTTTATGGAACTTGGTCAAGAGTTTGGACGTACCAAACTGGTTCCTACAGGTGAAAACGGTGAGTTGACTCATGATGATCGCGAACGTGCCATGAACAGTTACAATGCTCCAGACGCTGTTAACCAGGTAGACTGGGACTTAATCAATGAGCGTCAAGAAAGCATAGAATTTATTCGTCAGATTATAGGTCTTAAAACAAAGAGTAGTGCCTTTTCATACCCTACATACGAGGAAGTATACCGTCACGTCTTTGTTCACACAGCTATTGAAAATAGTGGCTGGATTGTCTATGAAATTCAGGAAGATGACGAGCATTACTTAGTGGTCTTTAATGCTAAAGGAGAATCCCACTATTATGAAAATGCGGGAAACCTTGAAATGCGAATCACTAATAGTCGTTCAAACCAAGAAAACACTATTGATAATGTGAGCGTTGCAGTTATGAATGTTTTAGTTTAAAAAAAATAAAACTCAAGATTAATCTTGAGTTTTTTATATATAAATTTGTCCTAATAAAAAATATGGAAATATTACTAAAAATAGTTGAAAATTTCAGAAAATTTGATAAAATTGTACTTAAGATACTTTATCCGAACAAAAATATTAATTTATGAAAATAATGTTAAGTTTTTGTGGTGTCTATTTTGCAAAATTAGGATTGAAAAAAATATTGTAAGCAATTTAATGCTACAAGAACTGAAATCAAGGTAGAATATCATTAAATACTGAAAATATAAGAAATGTCAAGATAATTATTTGAAGATTTTCTAAAAAATATTTATGATAATTCGGAAATTGGTTGAAAGTTTTCTTAAAAGATAGTATAATAGAAATATAGAAAACGCTTACAATATAAAGGGGGATTTATGGATACATTAGAAGCTTTAAGAACTTTTACAACAGGCGAAAATTTCCATCTTCAGCACTATTTGGGCGCACATCGTGAGGAGAAAGACGGGGAATGGGGTTACACATTCCGAGTTTGGGCTCCAAATGCGCAGGCTGTTCATCTAGTCGGTGATTTCACTAATTGGGTTGAAAATCAAATCCCTATGGTTCGAAACGAATCTGGAGTTTGGGAAGTTTTTACAACTTTTGCCCAAGAAGGTCAGATTTATAAATATCATATCACACGGGCTAACGGTCATCAGCTTATGAAGATTGATCCTTTAGCTGTTCGGTATGAAGCACGTCCAGGAACAGGGGCTGTGTTAACAGAAATTCCAGAAAAGAAATGGAAGGATGGACTTTGGTTAGCTCGTAGAAAACGTTTGGGATTCTTCGAAAGACCAGTTAATATTTACGAAGCACACGCTGGTTCGTGGAAACGAAATCCAGATGGAACTCCATATAGTTTTGCTCAATTAAAAGAAGAGTTGATTCCTTACTTAGTTGAAATGAACTACACTCATATTGAGTTTATGCCTTTGATGGCTCATCCGCTTGGTTTGAGCTGGGGCTATCAACTCATGGGGTATTTTGGTTTAGAACATTCTTACGGAAGACCAGAAGAGTTTCAAGACTTTGTTGAAGAGTGTCATTTAAACAATATCGGAGTTATTGTAGACTGGGTGCCAGGTCATTTCACTATCAATGATGATGCCCTAGCTTATTATGACGGAACACCAACTTTTGAATATCAAGACCATAACAAAGCTCATAACTATGGTTGGGGGGCATTAAACTTCGACTTAGGGAAAAACGAAGTACAATCTTTCCTAATTTCTAGCATTAAGTTCTGGATTGATTTTTATCATTTAGATGGTATCCGTGTAGATGCCGTAAGTAATATCCTTTATCTTGATTATGATAATGCACCTTGGACACCAAATAAAGACGGTGGAAATCTTAACTACGAAGGCTATTATTTCCTTCAGCGTTTAAATACTGTTATTAAGCTAGCTCACCCTGATGTCATGATGATTGCAGAAGAATCTTCTTCTGGTACTAAGATTACTGGGATGAAGGAGATGGGCGGTCTTGGTTTTGACTACAAGTGGAACATGGGATGGATGAATGATATCTTACGTTTCTACGAGGAAGATCCAATTTACCGCAAGTATGACTTTAACCTTGTTACCTTCAGCTTTATGTACATCTTTAATGAAAATTACCTCTTGCCATTCTCACACGATGAAGTTGTCCATGGTAAGAAGAGTATGATGCATAAGATGTGGGGAGACCGTTACAATCAATTTGCTGGCCTGAGAAATCTCTACACTTATCAAATCTGTCACCCTGGTAAGAAATTACTATTTATGGGTAGTGAATTTGGTCAATTCTTAGAGTGGAAATCAGAAGAGCAATTAGAATGGTCAAATCTCGAAGATCCAATGAATGCCAAGATGAAATACTTCACATCTCAGTTGAATCAGCTTTATAAAGATCACCGTTGTCTTTGGGAAATTGATACAAGTTATGATGGAATTGAAATCATCGATGCTGATAATAGAGATCAGAGTGTTCTTTCCTTTATTCGTAAAGGTAAAAAAGGTGAGATGCTAGTCTGTGTCTTTAACATGGCACCGGTTGAACGTCCTGATTTTACAATTGGATTACCAGTTGCAGGTATTTACGAAGAAATTTGGAATACAGAGTTGGAACAATGGGGTGGAGTTTGGAAAGAACACAACCAAACTGTTCAAACTCAAGAAGGGTTATGGAAGGATTATGAACAGACTTTGACCTTTACTTTGCCAGCTATGGGGGCAAGTATCTGGAAAATCAAACGTCGCTTGAAACCCGCTAAAAAAGAATCAAATAAATCTCAAAAAGGAGTAGAAAATGAAGAATGAAATGCTAGCTTTAATCCTTGCCGGTGGGCAAGGAACTCGACTCGGTAAACTCACTCAAAGCATTGCAAAACCTGCTGTGCAATTTGGTGGGCGCTATCGTATCATTGACTTTGCTCTTTCTAACTGTGCCAACTCTGGTATCCACAATGTTGGTGTTATCACACAGTATCAACCTCTTGCTCTTAACAATCACATCGGAAACGGTTCTAGTTGGGGTCTTGATGTAATTGATTCAGGTGTTTCTATCCTTCAACCTTACTCTGCAAGTGAAGGAAATCGTTGGTTTGAAGGTACAAGTCATGCGATTTACCAAAATATTGACTATATCGATAGCATTAATCCTGAGTATGTTTTGATTCTTTCAGGAGACCATATCTACAAGATGGACTATGATGATATGCTCCAATCACACAAGGATAACAATGCCAGCTTGACAGTAGCTGTCTTGGATGTACCACTAAAAGAAGCTAGTCGTTTCGGTATCATGAATACAGATGCTAATAATCGCATTGTTGAATTCGAAGAAAAACCTGCCCAACCAAAATCAACCAAGGCATCAATGGGGATTTATATCTTTGACTGGAAACGACTTCGCAACATGCTAGTTGCTGCTGAAAAGGCTAACCTAGATATGTCTGATTTCGGAAAGAATGTTATTCCAAATTATCTTGAAACTGGTGAAAGTGTCTATGCTTATGAGTTCAATGGATACTGGAAGGATGTTGGTACAATCGAATCTCTTTGGGAAGCAAATATGGAATACATCTCTCCAGAAAATGCTCTAGATAGCCGAAATCGTCAATGGAAAATTTATTCTCGTAACCTTATCGCTCCACCAAACTACCTTGGAGAATTTGCTCAAGTAGAAGACTCTCTAGTAGTAGATGGATGTTACGTGAATGGTACTGTAAAACATTCCATTCTTTCTACAGCTGCTCAAGTTCGTAAGGGAGCAGAAGTTGTTGATTCTGTCATCATGAGTGGAGCAGTTATCGGTAGAGGTGCTAAAATTACACGTGCAATCATCGGTGAAGGTGCAATTATTGCCGATGGTGTTGAAATTGATGGTACAGAAGAAGTACAAGTAGTCGGATATAACGAAGTAGTGGGGGTAGCAACAGATGAAGATTGATAAATATTCAGCGATTTTAGGAAATACCGTTGGTTTCCATGATATGTCAACCTTGACGAGTAATCGTCCTGTGGCGAGTTTGCCATTCGGAGGAAAGTATCGCTTGATTGACTTCCCACTCTCAAGTTTAGCAAATGCTGGTGTTCGAAGTGTCTTTGGAATCTTCCAACAAGATAATATCAGCTCAGTTTTCGACCACATTCGTTCAGGTCGCGAGT
>ERZ1699258.209-NODE-209-length-13474-cov-4.910242_pt1 | contig 13474 bp, 6 predicted proteins | sample MGYA00581520_ERZ1699258 | MGnify/ENA primary metagenome ERZ1699258 (study PRJEB42319, sample SAMD00040322) | human oral metagenome | material: saliva | host: Homo sapiens | study: EMG produced TPA metagenomics assembly of PRJDB4115 data set (Metgenomic analysis of... | reverse complement strand
CTGGGCCAGACCATCGACCGTCGTCGCGTCATCATCGCCTCGCCCATCAAGGCTGCCGGCGACTACACGGTGACCGTCGGCCTGCACGCCGAGGTGTCCGCGAACCTGCGCGTCCGCGTCATCGCCAAGAAGTGAAGGCTTCACGCATCGGTTGAATGACTGAAGGGTTGGCCCCCGCTCGAACGAGCGGGGGCCAACCCTTTGTTTGTTGCGTTGTTTGTCGCGCGCGGGGCGGGCGGCATTGCCGTGCACTCGCATGCTGGGTCCCGTTGAACACTCATGCGGATACGTTGTTCACTCATGGATAGGTTGTGGCTTCGCGGATAGGTTGTCGGCCTATCCGCATGCTCGTAACCTATCCGCACCGTCGTTTCCTATCCGCGAATGTAGCCCCAGAACACACGCTGAGCGCCTGACACGCATGCGGATACCCGTAGAGGCATCGGCGGTTCACGAGGGGCGCTCAGGAGCGTCCCACAGGCGTCCGACAGGTACGGGTGCGGGTCCCGAGGAACTCCTCGGGACCCGCACTATGGGACTACCTACGCGGCAGTAGCAGTCTCATCGAATGTTGCCGCCGCCGTTGTTTCCACCGTTAGCGCCGCCGTTGTTTCCACCGTTGCCGCCGCCGTTGTTTCCACCGTTGCCGCCACCGTTAGTGCCGCCGTTGTTTCCGCCGTTGCCGCCACCGTTGTTTCCACCGTTGCCGCCACCGTTGTTTCCACCGTTGCCGCCACCGTGGTTTCCACCGCCGCCGTTGCCGCCGCCGTTGCCGCCGCCGTTGCCGCCGTTGCCGTTGCCGTTGCCGTTGCCGTTGCCGTTCCCGTTCCCGTTCCCGTTCCCGTTCCCGTTGCCGTTCCCGTTGCCGTTTCCGTTTCCGTTGTTGGAATCCCTGGTCGGCTCATCGGAGGGAACTCCCGACTGAATCGGGTTGTTCTCAGGCTCGTTCGAAGACTGCGGGGTCTCGATCGTGCTGGTGGGGAGCGGGATGGGCGAGTAGTTCTGACCCGGGCGGTTCGACTCGACCTTCCAGGTGAAGTCGCTGCCCGACAGATTCTTCGTCACGGGCTTCATGTACTTGATCCACACGTCCACCGGCCAGTCGCCGCCATGGAAATGGTCGAGGCCACCAACGTCGTCCAGGGGCACCGAGTTACCGAGTTCATCCGACTGGTACATGGACACGGCCGTGACCATGCCGGGTACGAAACCAATGAACTGTGCGGACAGCTGGTCGGAGGACGTACCGGTCTTGCCGGCGGTCACCAGGCGATCAATCGCCGGGTCGATATTGTTCGCGGTACCGTCGCCCTTCGTGACGGCCTCGAGGGCCGGCATGATGGACGACACCTCTTCGACATCGAACACGCGGACTGGATCCACGTCGCCGCTGAAGAGCAGCTTGTTGCGGGAATCCTCGACCTTCTTGACGATGTGTGCGCTGACGCGCTCGCCGCCGTTCGCGATCGTCGAGTAAGCGGTCGCCAGGTCGATGTTGTGCGGGGACGCTGACCCCAGGACGTTCAGAAGTTCATCGGTCAGGCCAAACGTATCCTCGGGAATACCCGCGTCGACCGCAGCCTGGAGAGTGTTCTTAGGCCCCACGTCGTCGTTGAGTGCCACGTAGGCCGTATTCATCGAATACTCGGTTGCACGCACCAGCGTCACGTTGTCGAAGGAATAGCCACCATCGTTCGTGACGGCCGTGTCCAGGCCTTCGAAGTACTGCGGTGACTTACCCGAATAGATGTCGTACACCGAGCCTCCCAGGCGCGCATTGGCCAGCAGGGCGAAGGGCTTGAAAGACGAACCCGCCATCGCGATGTCCTGCGTGACCGCGTTCTGCTGACGCTCCTCGAAATCCGGACCCGCGTACTCGGCGAAGATCTCACCAGTGGCCGGGTCCATGGAGGACAGTGCGACGTGCTGGTACTTGGGGTCCCAGCCGCGGACCTGGTTCATGGACTCGGCGGCCTCGACGGCCTGATCCTGGTAGTCCTTGACGATCGTGGAGGTGATGCGCAGGCCGCCCTGGCTGATCTTGTCCTCGTCGAACTGGCCGGAGGCCAGCAGCTCGGACTTAACCTGGGCCATCAGGTAGCCGTTAGTGCCGGACATGGACTCGCTGTTGAGCGTGTCGGGGTCAATCGTCTCGGGGAAGACCGCCGCATCCCTCTGGGCCTGCGTGATCCAGCCGTCCTCCAACATGAGGTTCAGGTCACGCTCCCAGCGCTCCCTCGCCTTCCCGGGGCTGATGGCGGGGTCCCACGCGGAGGGCGCGGGAATGACCGCGGCAATCAGCGCGGCCTCGGACAGGGTCAGGTCGGCTGCACCATGGCCGAAGTAGGCCTGCGCGGCAGCGTCGATGCCGTAGGCACCACGACCGAAGTAGATCGTGTTCATGTAGGCCCCAATGACCTCGTCCTTGGACTTCTCACGGTTGATCTTGAGCGCGAGCACGGATTCCTTGAGCTTGCCACCGTAGGTATCCGTGGTCTTACCGACGAAGTATCGCTCAACGTACTGCTGGGTGAGGGTCGATGCGCCCTGCCGCGCTCCGCCCCGCAGATTATTGACGAGCGCTCGGAGGATACCCTTAACGTCAACGCCGGAGTTCGTGTAGAACGTGCGGTCCTCGGAAGCGACGATCGCCTTGGACACGTAGTCGGGTATTTTGGTCGTGTCGACGATCTGCCTGTTGATCTCGCCGAGGCTACCCATCTCGGTCGTGCCGTCCGCGTAGTAGACGGTCGTCTTCTGCGCGAGTGCCAGGTCAGCCGGCGCAGGCACACTGAGTGTGTTGTACAGGTACAGGAACACGGCCATGCCGACGATGAAAAAACCCAGGAAGATGGTCAGTATTCCGAAGCCGATGCGCTTGGCCCATCGGAAACGCTTCTTCTTAGGACTCTTCTTATCGCTCGGCGAGGCCGTGGCGGCCTTCGTCGATGAGCCGGAGGCATGCGCAGAATGCGACGGGCGACGCGGGGGCAGGTGTTCCTGCCCGGACGCGCTCTGGCTGCCCGGTTCGACGTTGCCGTTCCCGTTGTTCTGTCCGTTGCTAGTCGCCACGTGTTCGCCCTTTCAGCGGATTGTTGTACCTCTAGGTTAGCCGGGTTTCCTGAAAGTTCCCCATGGAATGGGCACAAACACGTTGGGGTGGGTGCGTGTGATAGCGTACCCACCCCCGGATGTTTTCCGTCAGTACCCCCTGATCAGGACCACTGTTCCTCGGGACGACCATCGACTGCCCACAGGGTGTGGAACACACCCTCCTTGTCTACCCGGTGGTAGGTGTGGGAGCCGAAGAAGTCGCGCTGACCCTGGATGAGGGCGGCGGGCAGGCGCGTCGCGCGAATCTGGTCGAAGTAGGCCAGGGACGAGGCGAACACGGGGATCGGAACGCCGGCGAGGGCTGCCTGGGACACGACGCGGCGCAGCGCGGGCGTGCACTCCTGGAAGCGGGTCGCAAACGGCTCGGCGGCCAGCAGCAGCGGCAGGTCGGGGTCGGCCTCGTAGGCGCGGGTGATGTCGTCGAGGAAGGCGGCGCGGATGATGCAGCCCGCGCGCCAGATGCGAGCCAGGGCACCCTTGTCGATGCCCCACTCGTATTCCTTCGCGCCGGCCTCGATCTCGTCGAAGCCCTGCGAGTAGGCGACGATCTTGGAGGCGAACAGCGCCTGGCGCACGTCCTCGATGAACGCGGCCCGGGCCTCGTCCGACTCGATGACGAGGGCACTGGCGTTTCCCGCGAGCGCCTGGCCGGCCGCGCGCTGGGCGGGCTCGGAGGACGCGCCGCGCGCGAAGGTCGCCTCGCCGATCGCGGTGACGGGGACGGCCAGGTCGAGGGCGGTCTGGACCGTCCACTTGCCGGTGCCCTTCTGCGAGGCGGCGTCCACGATGAGGTCGACGAGGGGCTTGCCGGTCTCGGCGTCCACCTGGCGCAGGACCTCGACGGTGATCTCCATGAGGTAGGAGTTGAGCTCGCCCTCGTTCCAGGCGGCGAAAATGTCGGCGATCTCGGCTGGTGTCGCGCCCAGGCCCTCGCGCAGGAGGGTGTAGGCCTCGGCGATGACCTGCATGTCCGCGTACTCGATGCCGTTATGCACCATTTTCACGAAGTGGCCGGCGCCGTTCGCGCCGATGTACGTGCAGCAGGGCACGCCGTCGTAGGTGCCGGCGATGGCCTCGAACATGGGGCCGAGGCGGTCGTACGAGGCCGGGGTGCCGCCGGGCATGATGGAGGGACCCCACAGGGCACCCTCCTCGCCGCCGGAGACGCCCGCGCCGACGAAGTGCAGGCCACGCTCGGCGGCCCACTTCTCGCGGCGGATCGTGTCGGTGAACAGGGAGTTACCGCAGTCGACGATGATGTCGCCCTCGTCCATGAGGTCGGCGAGCTGGCCCATGACGGCGTCCGTCGAGGGGCCGGCCTGGACCATCATGATCGCGACGCGGGGGGTGCGAAGCGATGCGACGAAGTCCTCGAGCGTGGAGGCGGGCACGAAGGTGGCCTCGTCCCCGTGCTCGGCCATGAGCTTGTCGGTGCGCGCGGGCGTGCGGTTAAAGACGGCGGTCGCGTAGCCGTTGCGAGCCAGGTTACGGGCGAGGTTCGCGCCCATGACTCCCAGGCCGTACACGCCGATGTCGGCGGAGGCCTTCTCGGGGGTAAACGTGCTCATGCGGTGACTCTCCTAACGTATAGGTCAGTTATCACCAGAGTACGTCCGTGGCAGGTGGGGGTGCACCGCTCGCGGGCGTGAGGATGGTCGCGCCCGCTCCACAGACGAGGCCGCTCACCGCCGCGCCACCGGCGCGCTTACGTTTCGGCGGGGCTGCGCGCGGTGTCTGCGGGGGCTACTCCTGGGCCTGTCGGGCGGCCTTCGCGGCGGCCTTGCGGGCCTTCTTTTCGGCGACCTTTGCTTCCCAGCGGGCTTGCTGCGCCTGGTATTCCTCGGCCAGGGCGCGCACGTCGTCGGAGGCCCACCACTCTAGGAGCGCCTCGCGGGCTGCCTCCTCGCCCAGCGGTCCGCGCTCCATGCGCAGCTCCAGCAGGTAGTCGCGGGCGATCTTGACGGCGCGCGAGGGGCGAAGCCCCAGGATGTCCATGATCTGGTCACCGTCGAGGTCGGGGCGGATCGCGTCGAGTTCCTCCTGTTCGCGCAGGGCGGCGATGCGGGCCTCGAGGTCGTCGTAGGCCGACGACAGGAAGTTGGCCTTGCGACGGTTGCGGGTCGTGCAGTCGGCGCGCGTGAGGCGGTGGAGGCGTTCGAGCAGGTCGCCCGCGTCGGCCACGTAGCGGCGCACAGCGGAGTCGGACCATGCGGCCTCGCCGTAGCCGTGGAAGCGCAGGTGCAGCGCGACCAGCGTGGACACGGCCTCGATTGTCGCCTTGTCGAAGTGCAGGGCCTTCATGCGCTTGCGCGTCATCTTCGCGCCCACGATCTCGTGGTGGTGGAAGGACACGGTGCCGTTCTTCTCGAAGCGGCGGGTCGCCGGCTTGCCCACGTCGTGCATGAGTGCCGCAAAGCGCAGGACGAAATCGGGGGCGGGCACGGGGCCGTCCGGGCCGGTCTCCAGGTCCATGGCCTGCTCGACGACAGTGAGGGTGTGTTCGTAGACGTCCTTGTGGCGCTTGTGCTCGTCAACCGTGGAGACCAGTGCGGCGACCTCGGGCAAGACGATATCGGCGACGCCCGTGTGCACCATCAGCTCGATGCCGCGGCGCGGGTAGGGCGAGATGATGAGGCGCTCAAGCTCAGCGCGGATGCGCTCAGCGGACACGATCTCCAGGCGCGAGGCCATGGTTTCCATGGCGTTCATGACGTTCAGGTCCACGTCAAGGCCCAGCTGGGCGCTAAAGCGCGCGGCGCGCATAATGCGCAGCGGGTCGTCGTCGAAGGACTGCTCGGCGGACACGGGGGTGCGCAGGTTGCCGTCCGCGAGGTCCGTCAGACCGCCGCAGGGGTCGACCAGGGCCATCTGCGGCAGGCGCATCGCCATCGCGTTGACTGTAAAGTCGCGGCGCGTCAGATCACCTTCGAGTGTGTCGCCGAAGGTCACCTCGGGCTTGCGCGACCCGATCTCGTACTCGTCGGTGCGATACGTCGTCACTTCAACGACCACGTCGCCGCGGCGCCCGCCGATCGTGCCGAACTCCTTGCCGATGTCCCACGTCGCATTGCCCCACTGGGCCAGCAGTTCCTCGGTGCGCTCGGGACGCGCGGAAGTCGTCATGTCAAAGTCGTGCGGAGTCACACCCAGGAAAGCATCGCGCACCGGTCCACCGACGAGCGCGAGTTCCTCCCCGGCCTCGTCAAAAATCGTGCCGAGTTCCATAATTGCGGGCGGAAGTGCCGCGAATGTCTTCGTGGCGTTGGCCATGAGGGTAGGAATGTCCGTCGTTCCGGCATTTTGCGCGGTCACGGGGCCCTTGATCGGGGAAGCTGACTGGGTACTCATCGCCCCTAAGCATGCCAGGAAAGCGCCCTAGCCGACTACCGGGGGCCGCCCACCGGCTAAAGTAGAGTCATGCCTGCACGTTCAGTTGACCGCCGATCCGGGGCTCCTAGACCCCCGCGTCGGTCTGCTTCCATGCGCGCGGGCCGCTCTCACTTGCCGATTTCCGCGGAAACCAGCGCAGGCGGTATTGTCGTGGACGTGCGTGACGGAATTCCCTATGCAGCGCTTATCGCGCGACGCAATCGAGCGGGGCGTATCGAGTGGTGCCTGCCCAAGGGTCACCTGGAGGGCTCCGAGACCCCGCAGCAGGCGGCGCTGCGCGAGGTCGCCGAGGAAACCGGTATCCACGGGCGTATCATCCGCCACCTGGCGTCGATCGACTACTGGTTTTCCGGCAACGACCGCCGCGTCCACAAGGTCGTTCACCACTACCTAATGGACTACGAATCCGGTACGATCACCGTTGATGGAGATCCTGATCACGAGGCCGAGGCCGCCGCATGGGTTCCCCTGCGCGACGTGTCGCGTCAGCTGGCCTACCCCAATGAACGCCGCATCGTGCGCATCGCCCTCGACCTGCTGTATCGGGATAGCCGTGGCTAGGCGCGGCAGGTGGGTCGCCGCCCTGTGCGCGGCGCTGATGGTTCCGCTCGGTCTCTTCATTCGCGAGGCCGGGGCAATTCCCGTACATTCGGCGACGTCCGCGCAGGATCAGTCGCGCCCCTCCGTGATGGGCACTGTGTCCGCAGATTCGGGACTCTCGGTATCGATTGACTCTCTGTCGCCTCGGATCATTACGACCGAGGAAGAAGTCGTTATTTCTGGCACGATCCGCAACGATTCGCCGACGACGCTGGCCTCCGTCTCCGTCGAGGTGTTCGTCGCTAACGAGACACCCATCTCCATCTCGTCGATGACGACACAGCTCAGCGAGGACGAACCCGACGCCACGCATGCCGCTTCCTCGACGCTGACCGACGTACGCCGCAGCGTGACCACGCCTTTTGAGATTCGTATCCCCACCTCCTCCCTGCCGCTGACCGACACCGAGGAGTGGGGGCCTCGCGTCACGACCGTCACTGCGACCTCCGGCGACTTCTCCGGCAAGGACCGCACGATCCTCGTGTGGGACTCCGGCGCGCAGGTCTCCCCCTCCCGCGTGTCGGCGGTAGTTCCCTGGACCTCAGGAAACGCCGCGTCAACCCAGGCCGAGCGTTCCGCGGTCCTGACCCTGGCCGGGACCTCGGGCGTCACCCTCGCCGTCGATCCTCTCCTGATCCCTCGCGGCCCCCAGCCCACGACCAAGCACAGCCCCTCCCCATCCGCGTCCGTGTCTGTGACCGACGATGAGGCACAGTCGGAGGGACAGTCGGGGCAGTCGGGGCAGTCCGACGCCCCCACGGCCTCGCCGAGTCCGTCCGCCTCCGCCGCACCGACGCCCGCGCCCACCGCGACCGACCCGGCACAGCGCTCGCGCGACCTCCAGGCCGAGGCCTTCGTGTCCTCGTTCATGTCGACTGCCTCCGAGATCATCGCCCTGCCCGACGCCGATGCGGATCTCGGGGCCCTCGCGCTGTCCGGCAACACCGGCTTCTGGGGCCTGGCCTCCGAATCCATCGACGCTTTCCCGGGCACGCCGCGCGCGGCCGGCTGGGTCGCGCCGAGTCACGCCCACAATCCCGACGCTCCGAGTCCCTCCGCGACCCCGTCGACATCCCCCACGGCCTCGCCGTCGGCATCCGCGACGCCGAACCCGACGCCCTCCGCGACCGGTCCGAGCGGAACCATGACTTCCAAGCCCGACTCGGGTCCCACGATCCTGCGCAACGTCGGCTGGCCCGATGATGCAACCTTCGGCACAACCTTCCTGTCGAACTTCGCTGCGGCCGACCAGATCGCCATCGCCCCGGCCTCGGCACTGACCCCCACTGACGAGGTCCCCTTCACCTCCATGGCGCGCGTCAACGTCAACCCGACGACCGGTGAGACCTCGACAAACGGGACGGGCGCGCACATCCTCGCCCAGCAGGCAGACATCTCCTCGATCCTGTCGTGGAATGCTTCCGGCGGCGACGCGCTCGACGCCGAGCAGGCCCTCACCGCCATCACGGCGATCATCACACGCGAACGCCCCTCCACCTCGCGCACCCTGTTCGCGACGGCAGCGCGCGGAACCACCATCAACGACCGCCTCTCCAGCCGTGCCAGCGCGCTCTTCTCCCCGCGCTGGGTCACCGCCACGAGCTTCACGGACATGGCCACCAGCGAACCCACAGACGTCGAGCGCGCCACCGTCGGCACGGGCACCCTCGCCGACGACACGGCAACCGCCATCACCGAGATGTCGACCTCGCTGACGCTGCTCATTCCACTGGCGAACGCAACGGACGACCCCGACGCGGTCTTCGACTCGGTCACGCCCCAGGTCCTTCCAGCATTGACTGCCGGGCGCACCCCCTCCGAGCAGCTGGACTCCGCGACCGCCATGACCAGCCAAGTGACGACCATGCTATCCTCGGTGACCGTCGAACCCTCCTCGGCGGTCAACCTCATCAACAAGTCCGCGAACTTCCCCGTCCTGATCCGCAACAACCTGGACTGGCCGGTACGCGTCGACGTCACCCTCATCCCCGACGACCCGCGACTGCGTGCCACCCCCGCACAATCCCAGCTGCTGGCCGCGCGCGGTGCCACCACGGTCGAAGTGCCCGTCGGCGCGATCGGCAGTGGCGACATCGAAGTCACCTACAAGGTCACAACCCCCGACGGCCACATCCTGGACGACTCACAAACCGTTTTCGTGCGCATGCGCGCCGGCTGGGAAGACGCAATCACCGCGGTTATCGCCGCGCTCTTCGGCCTCCTGTTCCTCGTCGGCATCACGCGTTCGATCCGCGGGCGATCCAGGCGTAAGGCCGAGGCCTCCACTGCTTCCGGGAGTACCGACGAACCCGTCGGCTCAACCGAGGCACCCCAGGGGGCATCCGCCCCCGAGACACACCCCGAGGACCCAGAGAAGGCCTCGGACACCGCAGACGAGAACACTGACTCGAAGACCGCCACGACGAAGGAGACCCCATGAGCTCGAAAACGCCAGGCCGATCGATCCTGAGGGCATCGGCGCTGATGGCGTCGGGAACCATGGTGTCGCGCATCCTCGGCTTTATCCGAAACGCGATGCTGATCGCCGCAGTCGGCGCCACCGCAGGCGGCGTGGGCGCGGCCTTCCAGACCGCCAACACGCTGCCCAACACCGTGTTCAACCTGCTTGCCTCGGGCATCTTCGACGCGGTGCTAGTTCCCCAGATCGTCGGCGCGATCAAGCGACGTAACGACGGTGACACCTACGTGAACCGCCTGCTGACGCTCGCTGGCACGGTCCTGTTCGTCGTCACCTTCATCACGATGGTGCTCGCGCCCCTGCTCGTCATCATCACGGCCGCGGGCTACACCGAGGACATCCGTAACCTCGCGATCCTCTTCGCGCTTCTATGTCTGCCGCAGCTCTTCTTCTACGGCCTGTATAACCTGCTCGGCGAACTCCTCAACGCCCGCGAAATCTTCGGCCCCTACATGTGGGCACCCGTCGTCAACAACGTCGTGGGCATCGCCGGCCTCGCCCTGTTCCTGGGTATCTGGGGCGGTGCCCCCAACGGCGGTATCCCCGCAGGCGACATCACCTCAGCCCAGTTCTGGGTCTTGGCTGGCTCGGCGACCCTCGGCGTCATCTGCCAGGCCCTGTGTCTGCTGTGGCCGATGCGTCGCGCGGGCATCTCTTTCAGGCTGGACTTCCACTTCCGCGGCACCTCCTTCGGCTCAATGCCGCGCGTGGCCGGCTGGACGTTCGCGACCCTTGGCGTCTCGCAGGTCGGCGTCCTGTCGACCAACAACCTGGCCGCGATGGCCGACGGCTTCATCGGCCGCAACGGTACCCAGGGCGGCGTCGTCGGCATCCTCGCTTATTCGACGGCGTTCATGATCTTCATGGTCCCCCAGTCGCTCATCACCGTGTCCCTGACGACCGCAATCTTCACGCGCATGGCCGGTGCCGTCGCCGACGGCGACGACCGGGCGGTGGCCGACAGCTACCATCTGGGCGTCCGCACAATCACGTCGCTGACCCTCGTGGCCGCGGCCATGCTCATGGCCGGCTCGGTGCCCATGATGGAGATCGCGATGGCCGCCAAGGGCGGGGATCCCGAGGCTGTGACAGCCTACGCCCTCGTCCTGACTTCGCTGATGCCCGGCGTCGCCTCCACGGGCATGGTCCTCATGAGCCAGCGCGTCTTCTTCGCCTACGAGGACGTCAAGCCCGTGTTCCTCATGGGTATTGGCCCCACGATCATCCAGGTAATCGTGGGCTGGTCCCTGTACGCGGTGACCGGCGCGCGCTGGTGGGTTATTGCTGCGTCCCTGGGCGAGACGGTCTGCCGTCTCACGCAGGGCATCATCGCCGTCGTGTGGGTCTCCCGCGAGAACCGCTACGTGGATCGAGTGGGCCTGCTGCGCTCCTACGTGTCGTTCCTGGTGGCCGCCATCGTGGCAGGTATCGTCGGATTCGGTGTCCTGTCCCTGATGGGCATCCACACGGATACTTCCTCGACCCTGGCACGCATGGGTATCGCCGCTGTCAAGCTCGCCATCGTCTCGACGATCACCGGCGTCGTGTACCTGGTATTCCTGCGCTTCGTTTCTCCACACGAATCCGCGACGATGATGCGTCCCCTCCTGACCCGCTTGCGCGTCCCCACCTCTGTGGTGAACATCCTGGCAGCGTCTTCTACGCCGACCGCTGACGGAGCTGCGATAATGGTGTCAAACGCATCCGACCAGACGGAGGAATCGATGGCCCCCACGCCTGAACCGACCGGCGACGAGAAGAAGATGCCGTCGTTCGACGAGGTCGTTGACCCCTCGCCGATCCCTGCGCCTCCGGCGAGTCCCTCCCCTGCCTCGGAAGACGCCTCCGTTCCGCCAATTCCAGATGCTCTGCCGACCCCCGCGCCCGTCGTAGCTCCGGCCATCGCACCCGCGACGCAGGCTCCTGCCGTGAACCCGGGTTTCATCGAGGCAGTGGTCGCGCCCGCTGTCGATGCCGTCGCTGAAGCGACGGATGCCGCCAGCGCGCAGCCGATCCCCGAGACCTCGGCTGAGGTCGGCGTCAAGCCGGTGAGTGACAAGGCCGCGGACGCGGCCGAGGTTCCCGCCACCGCCTTCCCGGTCGCTCCCACGCCACCCAAGTCCACCGCCAGCGGCTACGAACGCGAGGGTGCCGTCTTCCAGACGGACTTCCCGCACCCGGAGCCGCTTACCGATGCGCCCTCAACCCACCAGATCCCGCGCATCCAGCCGCTCGCACCCGAGCCGCCCGCCTCTGCGAAGATCCCTGACGGTATGCACGCCCCCGCTGACGCCACGGCAGTGATCCCCCCGATCACCGCCGCTGTGGCCGCCCGGGCAGCCGCCCAAGCCGAGCAGCAGGCCACTGAGGCTGCCCCGACCTCGTCAGATGAGAAGAAGACACCCGAGAGCTCCGATCAGCTCATCGACCCGACGAAGCCCGCGCTGATCTTTGGTGTCATCGTGTTCCTCTTCGGCGCGATCTGGGGTCCGTGGATGGCGACCCGCCCGGTCACCGACCTCAATCTGGCACAGTCGCTGCGCGAGGCTACCACGCAGGTGCAGTCTGACAACACTCCCGCGCCAAACCTGACGACCACTCCCCCGCCCGCGCCCTCCGTGACGCCCGTGATCTCCTCCGTGCAGGTCCTGTCGTGGAACAACGACGACGGCGACCACCCGGACCGCGCGATCAACATGATCGACTCGAACCCGTCGACGTCGTGGAGTTCGCGCTGGTTCGATAACAATCAGTTCCGCGACGACACCTCCGTGACCATCGTCGTCAAGCTGCAGCAGAAGGCCACCGTGTCCTCGGTGACCCTGCACATGGATTCAGCCACCTCCGGCGGCGAGCTCGTCGTGCGTAACATCACCGATCCGACGAAGCCGCGCGAGGGAACAGAACTGGCCACCTCGTCGTTGTCCCCGACGACGACGATTACACTGCCCCAGCCCGTCGAGACCGACTCGATTGCGCTGCAGTTCCGCTCGATGCCCAAGGGCCAGGACGGACGCAACTGGGCGTGGATCTCCGAGCTCACCGTCCAGTAACCCTGAAGGAGGGTACATGTCTTTCGTGACGATTCCGGGCCTCGTAACGGCCGAACCTACCGAGGCCGCCGCTCCCGTCGACGCCTCGATCCCCTCGGCCGAGGTCCCCGAGGGCACCACCGTCCACGACGTCGTTATCGTCGGCTCGGGCCCCGCCGGTTACACGGCTGCGGTCTACACGGCGCGCGCGGGCCTGGCCCCCATCGTGCTGGCCGGTCAGCTGGCCGCGGGTGGCGCGCTCATGAACACGACCGAGGTCGAGAATTTCCCCGGTTTCCCGGAGGGCATCCAGGGTCCCGAGCTCATGGACAACATGCGCGAGCAGGCCGAAAAGTTCGGCGCGGACGTTCGCTACGAGGACGTCGTCGCCGTCAACTTCGAGGGCGACGTGAAAGCCGTGGCAACCGAGGACGAGGTCTTCTATGCGCGCGCCGTCATCCTGGCCACCGGCTCGGAGTACCGCCACATGAACGTGCCCGGCGAGGAGGAATTCTCCGGCCGCGGAGTCTCCTACTGCGCGACTTGCGACGGCTTCTTCTTCAAGGACCGTCGCCTGGCCGTCATCGGCGGCGGCGACTCCGCGATGGAGGAGGCAACATTCCTGACGAACTTTGCCTCCGAGGTCATCGTCGTGCACCGCCGCGACGCCCTGCGTGCCTCGCGCGTCATGGCTGAGCGCGCCCTGAACAACCCGAAGATCTCCTTCGAGTGGAACGCGACCGTCTCCGAAGTCCTGGGTGACGAGGCCGTGACCGGCCTGCGCCTGGCGTCCACAGTGGACGGATCCACCCGTGAAATCGCCGTGGACGGCGTCTTCGTCGCGATCGGCCACCTGCCC
>ERZ1699258.203-NODE-203-length-13560-cov-3.504876_pt1 | contig 13560 bp, 8 predicted proteins | sample MGYA00581520_ERZ1699258 | MGnify/ENA primary metagenome ERZ1699258 (study PRJEB42319, sample SAMD00040322) | human oral metagenome | material: saliva | host: Homo sapiens | study: EMG produced TPA metagenomics assembly of PRJDB4115 data set (Metgenomic analysis of... | reverse complement strand
ACCGTGGAGCGCGTGGGTCGTGTTGTCGGCGGCGGCCTGTCCCTTGAGGTCACCTGCCGCATCAACAAGCAGGTCGTCTCGCGCGCATCGGCCTACACCTTCGCCCCGAAGGTCGCCTACGTCTACCCCGGCCAGGGCATCCAAAGCGCCGGCATGGGCCTGGACGAGCGCACCAAGTCCAAGGCTGTGGACGAGGTCTGGCGCCGCGCCGATGCACACACCCGCTCAGCAATGGGCTTCTCCATCCTGACGATCGTGCGCGACAACCCGACCGAGATCGTGGCGCGCGGCGTGACCTACCGTCACCCCGAGGGCGTCCTGAACCTCACCCAGTTCACGCAGGTCGCGCTCGCGACCCTGGCGATTGGCCAGACGGCCCGCATGCGCGAAGAGGGCGTCCTGGTCCCCGGCGCTGCCTTCGCCGGTCACTCCCTCGGCGAGTACGACGCGCTGGCGGCATACGCCGAGGTCTTCCCGCTCGAGATCGTCCTCGACCTGGTCTTCCAGCGTGGTTCCACGATGCACTCGCTCGTGCCCCGCGATGAGAATGGCCGTTCGAACTACCGCATGGGTGCCCTGCGTCCCAACCAGTTCGGCGTCGACGACGCTCACGTCGTGGAGTACGTCGAGTCGATCGCTCAGGCCTCGGGTGAGTTCCTCCAGATCGTGAACTTCAACCTGGCCGGTGCACAGTACGCGGTCGCCGGTACGGTCGCGGGCCTGAAGGCCCTCGAGGAGGACGCCACCAAGCGCGCCGCCGAGCGCGGCGGCAAGCGTCCCTTCATGTACGTTCCCGGCATCGACGTGCCCTTCCACTCCACCGTCCTGCGCAGCGGTGTGGCGGACTTCCGCACGAAGATCGACGAACGCATCCCGGCCGAAATTGATCCCGCGAAGCTCGTGGGCCGCTACATCCCCAACCTGGTGGCCCGTCCCTTCGAACTCACCCGCGAGTTCGCTCAGTCCATCCTCGACGTGGTTCCCTCCGAGACGGTGCGCGAGCTGCTTGAGGTTCCCGGCGCGTGGGACGCGGCCCTGGCCAACCCGGGTGCCTTGACCCGCACGCTGCTCATCGAGCTGCTGTGCTGGCAGTTCGCCTCCCCGGTGCGCTGGATCGAGACGCAGCGCGTGCTGCTCTCGACCGAAGAGGCCGCCCCCGGCGTCGCTGGCCTGGGTGTCGATCAGGTTATCGAGGTGGGCCTCGGTGCCGCCCCGACTCTGGCCAACCTGGCTGCCCGTACTCTGCTCGCCCCCGAGTTCGCGCTCTCGCGTGTGGATGTCTTCAACGTTCAGCGCGACGAGTCTCGCGTCTACGCGACCGATGTCGCCGTGATTGAGGACGAGGAGGAGATCACCCCGGATGCTGCCGCCGCCGAGGCTGCTCCCATGCCCGCTCCCGCCGCCCCCGCGACCGAGGCCGCTCCGGCCCCCGCCCCCGTGGCTGCGACCGGTGGTCCTTCGGGCGCCGACGTCGCGGATCTGCCCTTCACGGCGTCCTCCGCGATTCGCGCCCTGCTGGCGCTGTCCGCGAAGATCCGCATCGACGAGGTCGGCGCCACGGACACGACCGAGTCGCTGACCAACGGCGTCTCCTCGCGTCGCAACCAGCTGCTCATGGACATGTCCTCCGAGCTGGGCCTGAACTCCATCGACGGTGCCGGCGAAGCCGACGTGGCCACGCTCTCCGCGACCGTCGACAAGGCCGCCAAGGGCTACAAGCCCTTCGGCCCGGTCCTGGCCGAGGCCGTCAAGGAGCGCACACGCAAGCTGTTCGGTGCCGCCGGCGTCAAGGTGAACCGCATTGCCGAGCGTGTCACGGGCACGTGGCAGCTGGGTGCCGGCTGGGCCCAGCACGTCACCGCTGAGATCGTCCTGGGCACCCGTGAGGGCGCCTCGACCCGCGACGGCGACCTGGCGACCCTGCCACTGGACGCCCCGACGAACGCCGCAGGCGTCGATGCCCTCATCGACGCGGCCGTGGCGGCCGTCGCGGCCCGCGAAGGCATCGCCGTGTCCCTGCCCAGCGCAGGCGGCTCCGCCGGCGGCGTCGTCGACTCCGCCGCGCTGGATGCCTACGCCGCGTCCGTGACGGGTGAGGACGGCGTCCTGGCCAAGACCGCTCGCACGATCCTGTCCGAGCTGGGTCTGAACGCTCCCGCCCCCACCGGCGAGGATTCCTCCGATGACGCGCGCGTCATCGATGCCGTGGCCGCCGAGCTGGAGTCGGGCTGGGTTGACCTGGTCGAGCCTCGCTTCGACGCCGCACGCGCCGTCCTCCTGGACGACCGCTGGGCCTCCGCACGTGAAGACGTCGCCCGCTACGTCGCCGAAGGCACCCTCGCCGAGGGAGCGTCCTTCGTGGGCACGGGCCGCGCCGTGGCCGATCAGGCCTCGTACTGGGCGAACCGCCTGCGTACCGAGGGCGATCACGAGCGCGCCGCTCGCCTGGAGCAGATCGCATCCGACGCTCTGGCGTCCTCCGAGGACCTGCCCTACGCGAACGACGTCGCCGTTGTCACCGGCATGACCCCCGCCTCCATTGGCGGCGCGGTTGTGGGCGGCCTGCTCGCCGGTGGCGCGACCGTCATCGCGACCTCCTCGTCGATTTCCGCCTCGCGCCTGGCCTTCGCCAAGGAGCTGTACCGCACGCACGCTGCGGGCGGTGCGAAGCTGTGGCTGGTTCCCGCGAACCTGGCCTCCTACCGCGACGTGGACGCGCTCGTGGAGTGGATCGGCACCGAGCAGACCAAGTCCGTGGGTGCCGACGTGAAGGTGACCAAGGAAGCCCTGGTCCCGACGCTGTTCTACCCCTTCGCGGCCCCGCGCGTCTCCGGCACGCTGGCTGACGCTGGCCCGGCCTCGGAGAACCAGATGCGTCTGCTGCTGTGGAGCGTCGAGCGCTCCATCGCTGGCCTGTGCGCAATCGGTTCCGACACGCATGCCGACCACCGCCTGCACGTCGTGCTACCCGGTTCCCCGAACCGCGGCATCTTCGGCGGCGACGGTGCCTACGCCGAGGCCAAAGCCTCCTTCGACGCGATTGCGACCCGCCGGGCAGCCGAGCCGATCTGGGGTTCGCGCGTCTCTATTGCTCACCCCCGCATCGGTTGGGTGCGCGGCACCGGTCTCATGGGCGGCAACGACCCGATGGTCGCCGCCGTCGAGGCTGCGGGCGTGCGCACGTGGTCGACCGAGGAAATGGCGCAGCAGCTGCTGAAGCTGTCGAGCGCCGAGGTTCGCGCTCAGGCTGCCACCGCTCCTGTGGACGCCGACCTGACCGGCGGCCTGGACTCCTCCATCGACCTGCGCGCGCTGCGCGCCCAGGTGGAGGTCACAGCTCCCGAGACTGAAGCCACCGAGCCGGTCGCGACCGTCTCCGCGCTGCCCTCGCCCTCCCAGGTCGCCGTCCCCCACGTCGACCCGTCGCAGTGGGGTCACACCACCGCGTCGCTGGCCGACACGGTCGTCATCGTCGGTCACGGCGAGGTCGGCCCGTGGGGCAGCGCTCGTACCCGCGTGCAGGCCGAGCTCGGTATCCACACCGACGGCACCGTCGAGCTCACCCCTGCGGGCGTGCTCGAGCTGGCGTGGATGACCGGCCTGCTGACCTGGTCGGACACCCCGGTGGGTGGCTGGTACGACAAGGACGACCAGCTGGTCCCCGAGTCGGAGATCTTCGATCGCTACCGCGACGAGGTCGTGGCCCGCTCCGGCGTGCGCTTCTTCCACGACGACGGCCCGCTGCACGACGGCTACACGCCCGAGTCGGCCATGGTCTTCCTGGATCGTGACATCACGTTCACGGTCGAGGATGAGGCCGAGGCCCGCTCCTACGCCGAAGCCGACCCGCAGTTCACCGTGGTCGAACAGACCGCGTTCGGTGAGTGGCAGGTGACCCGCAAGTCCGGCGCCCAGGTGCGTGTGCCTCGTCGCGCGACCCTTAACCGCCGCATCGGTGGCCTGTTCCCGACGGACTTCGATCCGGCCCGCTGGGGTATCCCGGCCTCGATGCTGGACTCGATCGACCCGATCGCCGTGTGGAACCTGGTCTCCGCCGTCGACGCGTTCGTGTCCGCTGGCTTCAGCCCCGCCGAGCTGCTGCGCGTCGTCCACCCGGCGACCGTTGCCTCCACGCAGGGCACCGGCTTCGGTGGCATGCGTTCGATGCACAAGCTGTTCGTCGACCGCTTCCTGGGCGAGGACTACCCGCAGGACATCCTGCAGGAGACCCTGCCCAACGTCGTGGCTGCGCACACGATGCAGTCCTACGTGGGCGGCTACGGCTCGATGATCAACCCAGTCGGTGCCTGCGCAACCGCCGCGGTGTCCATCGAGGAGGGCGTCGACAAGATCAAGGCCGGTAAGGCTGACTTTGTCGTGGCCGGCGCCATCGACGACATTCAGGTCGAGTCGATCGTGGGCTTCGGCGCGATGAACGCGACGGCGAACTCGAACGAGTTGCTCGCTCGCGGCATCTCCTCGCGCTTCGTCTCGCGCGCCAACGACCGCCGTCGCGGTGGCTTCGTCGAGGCGCAGGGTGGTGGCACCGTGCTGCTGACCCGTGGCTCGGTGGCCCTCGAGATGGGCCTGCCGGTCCTGGCGGTCGTCGCACACGCACAGACATTCAGCGACGGCGCGCACACCTCGATCCCGGCCCCCGGCCTGGGTGCCCTCGCGGTGGCGCGCGGCGGGCGTGACTCGGTCATCGCTCGCAACCTCGCAGAGCTCGGCGTGGGTATCGACGACGTGGCCTTCGTGTCCAAGCACGACACGTCCACGAATGCGAACGACCCGAACGAGTCGGATCTGCACACCCGCGTCGGTATGGCGCTGGGCCGCACCCCCGGTAACCCGCTGCTTGTCATCTCGCAGAAGACCCTCACGGGTCACGCGAAGGGCGGCGCCTGCGTGTTCCAGGTCGGTGGCATTATCGACGTGTTCCGCACGGGCCTGATCCCCGCGAACGTCGCGCTGGACTGCGTCGACGACGCGATGGAGCAGTACGGCCCGCTCGTGTGGCTGCGGTCCCCGCTCAACCTGTCCTCGCGTGGACCGGTGCGCGCGGCGTTCGCGACCTCGCTCGGCTTCGGCCACGTCTCAGGCTTCCTGGCGCTGGTTAACCCGGCCGCCTTCGAGGCAATCGTGGAGCGCGAGGTCGGACGCGAGGCCCTCGACGCGTGGCGCGCTGCCTCCGACCGTCGTCTGCGCAACGGCCAGCGTCACATCGAGATGGGCATGCTGGGCCACGCCCCGCTGTTCACCTCGGTGGAGGGTCGTCGCCTGCCCGACGACCCGACTGCCGGCGCTGCAGGTGACGCGCACGAGGTGGAGGCCGCGATCCTGCTGGATCCGAGTGCACGCCTCGGCGCGGACGGCTTCTACCACCTGCCGGAAGGCAAGTGAGCGATGCGCGGACTCGGCGTTGACCTGGTCTCCCTCCCTGAGTTTGCCGCTCAGGTGCGGGAGCCGGGATCGGCCTTCCTGGCGGGAGTGCTCACGCCCAGGGAGGCCCGCCGGGTCCGCGCCCGCGCAGCCGCCGCCTCCGGTGCTCAGCCCGGTTCCGCCCGCTTCGAGGAGGCCGTGGCCCGCCACGCGGGCGGGCTGTGGGCCGCGAAGGAAGCTTTCATCAAGGCCTGGTCGTGCGCCCTCTTCGGTACTCCTCCCCTTATCGGGGGCGACGCCGTCGACTGGCGCGAGATCGAGGTCACCCACGACGAGTGGAACCGCCCCTCTATCGCGTTGCACGGACACGTCGCGGCTGCGTGCGAGAAATCGCTGGGGCCCTCCTCATCCTGGAGGGTGCTCGTCTCAGTCAGCCACGACGGGCCGTGCGCCATCGCCCAGGTGATCATCGCGGACGCGCCCGCCTAGAGATCGTCGAGCGACTCAGGTTCCTCCGGATCTTCCGGGGCTTCCTGAGTTCCTTCCACCGCCGAATAGTCGAAACGGGACACCCCCACACACGGGTCCGAGGAATGTTCCTCGGACCCGTCGTGCGTATGCGGGGCCTGACCGACAGGCGCGCATCCATCGCGCAGCTGCGGGGAGTGGGCATCCGGCGTGCCTCGCGACGCCCAGTCCGTGATATCGTACGTGTCGTCGGTCGGCGCATGGACCGAACCTTCAGCGGCCGCGAAGGCACGCTGCGGCTCCGCGCCCACCACCCCGAGCGCACCCTCCCCCGGAGCTTCTCCCACCGGCATGGGGGCGACGCTGCCCGCCGCCGCCTCAGCGCACTGACCGTGCGGAGGCTGCCCAGGCCTCGTCGAAAAGGGATCATCCGGGCTGCCGCCCGCCGGTTCTTCCACGCTATGAGCACCGTTCTTCGTGTAACGCGACGTGCCCTTCGCCATGTCGTGCCCGACCGCGCTGGCGCGAAACACGATGGAGGAGCGAATCTGTCCATTCGCGTCCACCCAGGCATTCGGGACAGGCCGGGCGACCACAATCACCGGGTCGCCCTTACAACAGCAGCGAACCACGTTGTCGGCCAGCTTGTCCCACGTTTCAATCGTGTACCAGTACGCTCCGTCCTCCACATAGGAGGCGTTGCCCGTGCGCGCGTCGACCGTGAAACGCCAGCGGGGAATCGCCAGACGGAATGTTGTCACGCACGTATCGCCCTTGATGTGTTTCATCGTCGGGACAGAGCCGATACGCCCCTTGAGGGTCGTCGAAATATCCTGCATCATTGCATCCCTTTCCGATACTGCCCGGCGAGCGCCGGATGCATCCAGGAAACCCCCGTCCTCCCTCACCTTTCAAGCGCGCTGGCGAGACCTGTGGATGGGCGCGACACAAGACATCCAGCTGTGGATACGCCCGACACGAGCGCACCCCCTGTGGATGGAACGACACCGCACATATACGCGAAAGGCGGCACTCCCCTACCGGGGTGCCGCCTTTCGCGAAAAGGAGCAGAAATCAGGCCTCGGCCTGCTCGCCCATGGTGGGAATACCGAGGGCAACGACCTCGCGCGCCACCTCACGCGCCCGCTCCGTCGTCACCGGCTCGGACGGGAACAGCACGCGGCGGTAGTACTCCAGCTCCTGGATGGACTCCAGGATGTCCGCCAGCGCGCGGTGACCGCCGTGCTTCTCAGGCGATTCACTAAAGGCAGCGCGGTACCAGCGCTTCGCCAGCTCCTTAATGGAAGAGACGTCCACCAGGCGATAGTGCAGGTGGTTGATGACCGAGGGCATGTTGGCCTCAAGGAACATCTTGTCGGTACCCACCGAGTTGCCGGCCAGGAGGGCTTTACCTTCCTGGGGCACGAAACGCTTGATGTACGACAGGACCTGCTCAGTCGCTTCCTCCATCGACACAGCGTCAGTCTTGAGCTCCTCCAGCAGACCGGAGGAGGTGTGCATGTGACGCACAAAGTCGTTCATGTTCTCCAACGCGCCTGCAGGCGGCGTGATGAGAACATCCATGCCGGGGTCAACGATAGTCAAGTCGCCATCGGTGACGACGACGGCCACCTCGATGAGGGCGTCACGCTCGACGTCCAGGCCGGTCATTTCGCAGTCGATCCAGACCAGGGGATCTTTCAGAGTTTTCACGCCCACTATGTTAGTGCGCTCCTCGTCATACGGTTGGCTGGGTCGCTCGGGCGGTGGCCACTACTACACTGGAAGGGTATTGAAAGGAGTTTTCATGTCCGCTAGTTCTCACGTGACCACGCCCAAGGACATCCGTCAAGCCGCATCCGCTCTCGAAGGGGTGGCCGTTCGCACGAACCTGGAGCGCTCGGAACGCCTGTCCGCCGAGGCTGGCGTCGATATTCTGCTCAAACGTGAGGATCAGCAGAAGTGCCGTTCCTTCAAGGTGCGCGGCGCGTATGCACGTATGTCGCTACTGTCCCCCGCCGAGCGCGAGCGTGGCGTCGTGTGTGCGTCGGCCGGTAACCACGCCCAGGGCCTCGCCTACGCGTGCGCTCACCTGGGCGTGCGCGGAACCATTTACTTGCCGTCGAACACGCCCCGTCAGAAGCGCCGCCGCATCGCGACGATTGGCGGCACGTGGGTCGAGCAGGTCATCGTGGATGGCACGTTTGACCGCGCGAATGCGCTGGCCCAGGAGGCAGCGCGCGCGACGGGCCGCACGTACGTGCATCCCTACGACGATCCCTACACCATCGCTGGACAGGGCACGATCGGTGTCGAGCTTGAGGAACAGATGCCTGAAAACACGTCCGCTGTGCTGATCCCCGTGGGCGGCGGCGGCCTCGTGGCGGGCATTGCGACGTGGCTGCGCGCGAACCGCCCGGAGGTCAGAATCATCGGTGTGGAGCCCGCGGGCGCGGCGTCGATGCACGCGGCACTGGAGGCCGGTCAGCCGATATCACTGGCGAAGGTCGATCCTTTCGTGGACGGTACGGCTGTTGGCCGTGCTGGAGCGCTTCCCTTCCACATCGCTTCCCAGTTCGTTGATTGCGTGCTGGTTGTGCCCGAGGGCGCAGTGTGCACGGAGATGCTGGAGCTCTACCAGTCGGACGGCGTCATCGCTGAACCCGCTGGCGCGCTCGCGTCCACGGCTGCGCACGTATACCTGACCGATCCCGCGGATCGCAAGGCCCTGCTGGGCCGCTCCGACGGCGCGATCGTGTGCGTCGTGTCGGGCGGTAATAACGACCTGACGCGTTACGCGGAGGTCATGGAGCGCTCGCTGCGCCATGAGGGCCTGCGTCACTACTTCCTCGTGACGTTCCCGCAGCAGCCGGGTATGCTGCGCATGTTCCTGGAGGATGTACTAGGACCCGCGGACGATATCGTGCACTTCGAGTACACGAAGAAGAACAACCGCGAACTCGGTCCCGCCCTCGTAGGTATCGATCTGACGAACCCGGATGATATCAACGGGTTGCGTCACCGCATGGAGGCTTCTCCTCTGCACGTGGAGGAACTGCCACTGGATTCGGAGATTACGCGGCTCGTGATCTAAGAGGCACGCACAGCACGAGAGGGGCGCGGTTTCACCGAACGAGGCCGTGGCCCCTCTCTTCTTGTGTCTGTCCCAGGACTCGTTGCTGGGTGGGGAGCCGCCTGGGATGGTCGATTGCCTCACGCGCGCGGTGGCGCAGCTGGGGTGACGGCAAGGGCCGTCGCGAGGGGTGTCAGGCAGCGAGGGTGACGGGGCGGGTGACGCGCACGCGGACGGCAGGCGTGGAGTTGAAGCGGTAGCCTGCGCCGCGAACCGTGGAGATCAGGTCGGGCAGGATGGAGAGCTTCTTACGCAGGCGGCGGATGTGAGCATCCACGGTACGGGAGTCGGAGCCGAGTTCTGCGTGCGCCCACACGGAAGCGAAGAGTTCGTCGCGGGTGACGGCACGGTCGGCGTTGGCGGCGAGGTGGGCCAGGAGGTCGTGTTCCTTGGCGGACAGGCCGGCGTCGCGTCCGTCGAGGGTGACCTGGCCGCGGTCGATGTCAATGTCGATGCGGGAGGAGCTCAGTCGCAGCCCAGCGAGAACGTCAAGGAATTCCTCGTAGGAAGTGGGGGTGTCGTTGGCGGCGCGGGCGGGGGCGACAGAGGTATTGACGAGGGTCATGGGTGTATCCGATTCTTCGGGGCCGCACTCCCACTATCGGCGTGGGTATATCACTGCGGCGGTGATTGACAGGGGTATCTGGGGCGTCAATCACATACACATTCGCGACATCATGCCGCCGGAGGGGCAGCACATGGGGTTCGCGAAGGTCGTCATGGCTCTAGTCTGTCGGACGGATTCCTTCCGAGCAACATCAAGTCCACACCATGAGATTGTGTAACAACGTTGTCTGCGCCGTGGACGCACGCGTTCCTCCATGGCAGTGTCGCCGACGTACAGCACGTGGGATCAGCGGATACGGACGTGGGCGGGACCAACCGGTCCCGCCCACGTCCTAGTGCCTTGAGGACTTTTCAGGCCTCCAGGCCGCGCTGGGCACGCACTTGTCGAGTAGCGGAGACAAGATTGTCCAGCGACGCCTTCGTTTCCTCGTAGCCGCGGGTCTTGAGGCCGCAGTCGGGGTTGACCCACAGGCGCGAGACCGGAACGGCGTCGGCGGCCAGGCCGATGAGCTCGGCGAGCTCTTCGGTGCCGGGGACGCGGGGCGCGTGGATGTCCCACACGCCGGGGCCGATGCCGTGGTCGAAGCCGGCCTCGGCGAGCTCGGGGACGACCTCCATCTTGGAGCGCGCCGCCTCGATGGACGTCACGTCAGCGTCCAGGCCCTTGATGGCGTCGATGATCTGGCCGAACTCGGAGTAGCACAGGTGCGTGTGGATCTGGGTGTCGGGACGCACCGAGGAGGTGGCCAGGCGGAAGGATCCCACGGACCAGTTCAGGTAGTCAGCGTGGCGGTCAGCATCCAGGGGCAGGAGCTCGCGCAGGGCAGGTTCGTCGACCTGAATGGCGGCGATACCGGCGGCCTCCAGGTCGGACACCTCGTCGCGCAGGGCCAGACCGATCTGGTCGGCAATCTCTCCCAGGGCCAGGTCGTTGCGCGGGAAGGACCACGCGATGATCGTGACGGGGCCGGTGAGCATGCCCTTGACGGGCTTGTCGGTCAGCGACTGGGCGTAGGTGGTCCATCCCACGGTCATGGGCGCGGGGCGCGAGACGTCGCCCCACAGGATCGACGGGCGCGTGCAGCGCGAGCCGTAGGACTGCACCCAGCCGTTGCGCGTGGCTGCGAAGCCGTCGAGCAGCTCGGCGAAGTACTGGACCATGTCGTTACGCTCGGCTTCGCCGTGGACGAGGACGTCCAGGCCCAGCTCCTCCTGCAGGGTGATGACGGATGCGATCTCCTCGCGCATGCGCGCCTGGTAGTCCGCGTCGGAGAGTTCACCGCGCGCGTTAGCGGCGCGGGCCTTGCGGATCTCGGTGGTCTGCGGGAACGAGCCGATCGTCGTCGTGGGCAGCGGCGGCAGGTGCAGGCGCTCGGTCTGAGCGGCCTCGCGCTCCAGGTAGGGCTCGCGGGTGCGGTCAGTATCTGTCAGGGCGGTGGTACGGCTGCGGACCTCGGGGCGTACGACGCCGGGGGCGGCGGCGCGCTGCTCGAGGACGCGGGTCGCTTCAGCGACCTCGGCGTCGATGGCGTCCCAGCCCTCGTCAGGCCGCGGGCCAGGGTGACGACCTCGAGAACCTTCTGGTCGGCGAAGGCGAGCCAGGCGTGCAGGTTCTCGTTGAGGGTCGCGTCGTCCCAGGTCTCGAGCGCGGTGTCGTGGGGCACGTGCTGGAGCGAGTTGGAGGTGGCGACGGTGACGCGGGCGGCTCCCAGGGCTTGCGCGCGTTTGAGAGTCTCGCGTAGCTGGGCCAGGTCGGCGCGCCAGATGTAGCGGCCGTCGACGCCGCCGACGACGAGGGTGACGTCGGACAGGTCTGCGGCCTCGGGGAGGGAACCGCGCAGCGTGTCGACGTGGAGAGCCTCAACGCCCGTCTTGGCCAGGGCAGCCACAGCGTGGGAGGCGTCGCCGTAGGGGGTGGTGAGCAGGATCTGGGGACGCTCGGTGGCGGAGGCCAGGCGCTCGTAGACGCGGGCGGCCAGCTCGCCCAGCTCGGCGCGTGTTCGCGAGAGATTGTCGGAGGTGAGGGCAGGCTCGTCAAGCTGGACCCACGGGGCACCCGCGGCGTGCAGAGCGGCCAGCGCATCCGCGTACGCGGCCACGGCCTCGTCGATGCGGGTGAGCGGATCGAAATCGGGGGTGGCCGGATCGGCCTTGGCCAGGGCTAGGTAGGTGACTGGGCCGACCAGGACGGGACGGGTCACGTAGCCCCACTCGCGGGCGTCGGCGAAGCGGCGCACGACCGTGTCGTCGGCGAAGTGCAGCGGCGTGTCGGGGCCGATCTCGGGGACGAGGTAGTGGTAGTTCGTGTCGAACCACTTCGTCATCTCTTCGGGGCCGACCTTGTCGTCGCCGCGGGCGAGCGCGAAGTAGAGGTCGAGGCCCTGCCGACCGACGAAACGCGGCGGGATGGCACCCAAGAGAATCGTGGCGTCCAGGACGTGGTCGTAGAGCGAGGGCGCGTCGGCCAGAGAGGCGTCAGAGGGGTTCAGACCGAGCTCAACGAGGCGCGCCAGGTTCTCCTTACGCAGGTCATCAGCAGCGTTCAGCAGCTCGGCCTCGGTGATGCGGCCAGCCCAACGGGCTTCGAGGGCGCGCTTGAGCTCGCGGCCGCGACCGATACGCGGATAGGCCAGGATCGTGGCGGTGGGGAACTGCGCGGGGGCAGCGGACATGGTGTTCTCCTTGGTGTGCTACTCGTGCGGCGCACGCGGGCGTTGCCCGCACCCGGCCGCGGGGTGGATTGACGGGGTGCGCTCAGTGATGCGTGAAGGGGTGCAAGGCCGGGGACCACTGCGGGTCCGGCGTCACTCCCATGAGCGCGAGAATGTCGAGGACGGGCTTGGCCTTGTTGAAGGTGTAGAGGTGGACGCCCGGGGCACCCGCATCCAAGACGGAGTGAATGAGGCGGGATCCGAAGGCCGCGCCGAACTCGTCGCGGCGCTCCTGCTCCTCGAAACCGGACAGTGTCGCCAGAAGCTGTTCGGGGACCTCGATACCGGTGAGGTCCTGGACGCGGCGCAGGCGCGCCGGATCCGTGGCTGGCAGCAGGCCGGGAACAATCGGGATAGTGACGCCAGCGCGACGTGCGCGCTCGACGAAGGACGCGTAGACCTCGGCGTCCCAGAACAGCTGCGTGATCGCGAAGGACGCGCCCGCCGCCTGCTTGACGAGGAGACGCTCGACCTCCTGCTGGGGCGTCGTGCCCGCCGCCGGGTTACCCGCCGGGAACGCGGCGACCGCAATGGTCAGGGGCTTGAAGGCGGAGCGCAGGGCTTCGCCCGGGTGTGCATTGCAGCGGCGTCTTTCAACCGTGCGGATGAGATGAATGAGCTCCGTCGCGCTCGCGACACCGCCCGGGCCGGGTTCCCAGTCCTCCTGCCCGACCGGCGGGTCTCCGCGCAGGGCCAGGAAGGTTCGTACGCCCGACTCCAGGTAGTCGTGCACGGTGGAGACGACCTCGGCCGTGGAATTGCCGACGCAGGTCAGGTGCGCGATCGGCTGGATCGGGGTGTCTCGTACGAGGCGCTGGACCGTCGAGCGGGCATTGTTGCGATCCTTACCTCCGGCACCGTAGGTCACAGACATGAAGTCCGGGCGAACCTGGAGGAGGCGATCAACCGTGTCCCAGAAGGGGGCTTCCAACGAGGGCTTGCGCGGGGGCATCACCTCGAAGGAGAGGAGCGTGGGCTCGTGGTCGTGGGTGCAGGGACAGGCGTAGTCGTCGTCGGAGAAGGGCACAGTGGAACTCTCGGGTAGCGGCATCGTCCCGCCTGAGTGCACGTGCGTGCAGCTGGTGTTGTGGCGGCGGGTCGTGGCCTAGGGAATGGCGGACGTCGGCGTCAGCTGCACATTCGGGCACGAATCGACCCGTACATGCGACGGGTGACAATCGTTCGTGCGTTCATGCCACCCAGTATGGTCACCACCAAGAGGTGCCCGCAGAAGGGGTCCGCGGAACGGGAGTTTGTGACAGCGCCCGTCTCACATCCGTGCCAGAAATGACTGTACCC
>ERZ1699258.175-NODE-175-length-14400-cov-2.932390_pt1 | contig 14400 bp, 9 predicted proteins | sample MGYA00581520_ERZ1699258 | MGnify/ENA primary metagenome ERZ1699258 (study PRJEB42319, sample SAMD00040322) | human oral metagenome | material: saliva | host: Homo sapiens | study: EMG produced TPA metagenomics assembly of PRJDB4115 data set (Metgenomic analysis of... | reverse complement strand
CTTGTTCTGATCAAGGGCTTTACGCACCAAACCTTCATAATAGTTTTGCCCTTTTGAATCATCTTCACGTGCTTGATTAGCCCATGACGTTTGCGTATTGATGTTTTTAGGGTTACTTTCAGAAGCATCAAAACCTTTTAGGCCGCCAACTAAAGCATAGCCAAGCAAATGTCCACGGTTAACCGCATACTTGTAATAACTGCCTTTAAGCGTTTGTTGATGCCAACCAGCGGGTGTAAAGGCCCCACGACCATTTCCTGTACTTTCACGATTTTCATACTGGCGCGTACGTTTGGTCAAAAGCGCGTTTCCTTTAGCTGCAATTTGCTTCCCTTGATGCGTTACCACATCATTAGTCGCATAAGGAGTACTTGCAATTGATGCATTAAGAGGTGTTTTATTGCCATTGACAATAAAGCTTCCATGGTCATAAACCAAATCTCCAGGCAATTGCGCACGCACCTGATCCGTCAAGACACTTGACGCCTTAGCTTCGTCAGGCGTTTTTGCCCGACTTTCTTTCTTCTCAGCCGCGCGTGAGTCTTTAACCTTCTTCTTAACGCCTTTTGTGGCTTCTTTAAGAAATTGTTCACTATCACGTTTAGCGTCAGCTGCCCGTTTTTTAGCGATACTCGTTGACGCTTCAACGACTTGTGTCTTTAGATAATGTACCCCAAAAGCACCAAGACCCATAGCAACCATAACAGCTAAACTAAGCATCACCGCTGTTACTTTCCAAGACCCTTTTTGAATCGCTCTAGCTACTTTTTTTAGCATTCATCCTCACCCCCAAGTTCATCCACCAAATTCGTTTCAACCTTACGGTAAATCGTTTTTAACAAGCCAAGCGAACACTCTTTTGTCGTAAGCGCGTGTTGAACCTCAGGATCAGAAAAACCCTCACGTCCATAAAGAAAACCAACCGCATCTTTATAAGAATCAATCTCATCTGACAAGCTTTCAATCTCATCGCCTAAATTAGTCAAATACGTTACCGTATCGGCATAAGTATTCATGTCTTCAAACGAAAAATCGTCACTCAATTGTTCATAACGTAACAACGCCAAAGTCAAAAGACGTGCGGTTTTTGGCGATTGTAAAAACAATTCTAAAAAGGCGCGATACTGCAAATAATCATCCCCAAAGAGACGAGCCTTGAATTGATAGCCGTCATCAGCTAATGATCCTGTTAAAGACATGCCAAAAAAGTCTTCCACATATTCTTTCTTTTGCAAGGCGGTTAAAAGTCCTTTGGCTTGGCCCAAGGCTTTTTTATCAGTTTGTTTCATAAAAAATAACTACTCACTTTCTAAATCTTTTCTTAGTTTCATTATAACAAAAAAAGCCCCCAAAAGGGAAGCTTTTTTAACGTTGCAAACCTTTAGCTTGTTCATCCATGTCAAACTGGCTTGGATCAAAACTAGGTTCTTCAGGAGGCATCATCTCTTCAAGTGACGCTGGCATAAAGAAGGACGCTTCATCAGGAAGACCATAATCCAAGTCTTCTCCATAAAGAGGGCCATCATAAGACGCTGCTGGTGCTTCATAGAAACTGTTATCATATTCAGGCACAACAGGGCCTTCCATGGCATTTTGACGATCAATTTCTTTTTGAATGCTTTCTTGTGTCACTTCTGGAAGGGCTTCGGTACGTTCCGCGTGTGCCACTTTAGACAAATCACGTTGTTCAAGACCTGCATCCTTATAAAGCGCATCTTGGAAATCACGAATCATATCACTTTGACGCAATTGACGTTGTTGATCTTCATGCATATTTTGCAAAATTTCAGAACGCAAAACGTCTTTCAAATCACCTGCTGATTTATAAGCCAAGGTTTCTGTTGAAATCGGTAATTTTGTCAAAACCCCTTCACCAAAATAGCCAGGTGTCTTGTCAATACCTTCACGCAATTTCGCAATCTTATCTTTAACTTCTGGACGCACATGAACTTCGCCATATTCATCAGTTTCGTACATGGCCTTAATCATACGTTTTGGTGTCAAGGCATCAGATTGATGAAGACCAACAAAATCAGCAATAAAGTGAGCCTTATCTTCAGACAAACCATGCTTGCCACCAATTTCAAGCAATTTTTGACGACTTTGTGAAATGTTCCACTTACCACCAAAAACATCACGAATATCACGCACTTCTTGAGCGATTTCTTCGTACTTATCCGCATTCTTCTTCATCTGAAGAATGGCTTGCGTACCACAATAAGTCACGTCCAAAATCGCACGGTTCAATTGTTCTTCCCCAGGTTTCACAGGACGATTAAAAACAGCTTTATTCGAATTATCTCCTCCACGACCAGTACCTTCAGATTTCATGTTAAGGGCACTCAACTCTTGACGGTTGGATTCACGAGACACAGGTTTGTTCCAACGATCCCCAATCTCTTTCAATGCTTCTTGATACTTCTTGGCATGATCTTCCCCATCAGGAATACCCATAGACACGGCTTTGGCAAAGGTCTTCTTAAAGGTCGCTTCGTTTTCAAAAGATACCAAACCAGCTTCCCAAGATTTTGGATTATCCATCATCTCAAGCATGGCTTCATGAATCACTTGCGCTTTAGCTTCACGACCATCTACCGCAGCCGCACGTTCTTCAATATTGATGCCTGCGGCTTTTGTAACGGCCACAACATTACGACTACCTGTACTAAGGAAAAGCTTGCCGTCACGTTCCATTTGTGCCGATGGACGCGCCAATTCAAACAATTGTTGTTTTTGTTCTTCCGTCCCATGAAGTTGATCACCCTTGGTCTTACCACCAGTGTCCCCATCATGGTCCATGTCCAATTCTTCATCAATAAGAACACTCACATGAACCACATTAGCATCGCCATGGCCAACATTCTGAGTAGCTACCACATTACTTGAACGCACAACAGGGTCACGGTGAAGAAGTTCAAGACCAGTGGCTTCTTTACCATCACGAATACAATCAATTGGAAGTGATGGATCAGGCACAATAACCACCGTTCCTGCACCTTCAACAAAAGAAACCGTTTCAATATTTTTCATAATATTGTTTTTCTTGGTGATTTGTTTCATGTCATCGTAAACGGCACGTTCATAAGCCTTTTGAACCACGTCATTAGGTTCACCTTCTTGCATTTTGTTGAAGACCGCGTTATAACGGTTCCCAAAAGAAACCAAACCGTCTTCTTTTTCAGACACACGCATACGAAGAGGAAGAACATTGCGACCATTTTCGTCTTTAATCGGAATTTTGACCTTATCATCACTGTATTCACGAAGAAGTGGTGACGTCAATTCATAATCCCCAATATCAATGTTAACCGACAACATACGGTCTTTCAAGAAGTTTGGTGCGACTTCATCTAACTTCTCAACAAATCCATGAAGCGGGAAGGATACGCGGTCATCTCCGTTCAGCTTAAAGGTTACAGGGGACGATACCACATTTGAAATATTATCAGCCGTAAGTCCTTTTTGATAATCGTAAACACCGATACCGAGGCGTTCAAAACGACCCTTGACTTCCAATTTGTTTTTAGCGACCTTTTCAGGATCAATGAAGTTAGCGTCATACAATTCTTTACCAAGTTTTGACGACATCCCGTGACGATACTGCGTTGAGTAATTACGCGCCCCTTGAGCATCTTCAGCCCCATAATCAATCGATTTATGTTCAGCCGTTTGAGGCAACTTAAAGTAAATCATTTGAACAACAGCATCTTTGACCACGGTCCCGTCAAGCGCCACATAATCCATTTTATTTTCAGACGCCATAGCTTCATGCATGAAGCCAAGGTTCTTACGAGACGAAATCGATTGTGGCGAATCAAAGATATGCACCTCTGGATTATTCTTTTGCATTTGAATAGCATTTTCCAAATGACGTTCCTTGATCGTTTCAGGATCCATATCTAAAGTGATAACATTCGATACCCCTTTATTCCCGTGACCCTCAATCAATTTATCCCCTGTATGAAGATCTAACACCTTACGACCACTATCCGTGATATGTTTAGCATCTTCGGCGTTAAGACAACCCGTATCTGCGATTACAACATTGAGTTTTGCATAGTCAAGAGCGACCAAGGCATTGGTGAAGGTCATTTGGTTACGGTTAAAACTATCATGTTCCATGCCAGGAATATGATCATTCAACCATTCCCCCATCTCTGAAAACTCAGCTTCCCCTGCAATCACATGACCATCTTCAGTCACCTTAGCATCCTTAGCTAAATACAAAATATAACCAAGGTTGGCCCCATTAGATGTTCCATAAGGGTCAATAACACCTTTAGCATCATCATCCAAAATAAGGTTAGATACCGCTCCAAGACTATCATGTTCAAGAGCTCCTTCACGTTCTTTAATCATGGAATTGGTTTCTTTATAAAAATCATCCAACTTGATTTTACGTTTAAGCGTTGCAATAGCTGCACGCCCAAATTCTTTATCAGACACCGTTTCAATATTGACAAAATCACGAGTTGTATCAAGAATAGGTTTGGCATAAAGTTCCCCTTTGGTTAAAGCAAACTCCATCGCCAACTGATCAATCGATTCTTGCGTTGGGTCAATAACACGCAAGCGTTCACGGCGCGTCTTTTCATCGTCGGTTTCCCCTGCAAAAAAGGCACGCATATGTGGAATATGGGAACCTCCTGATGGCGCGTGGTAAATCCCATTTTCGTCCTCATAGTTCAAATTACGAATAAAACGTTCTGTTTCAACCGTTTCCCCATTTTCATCCGTTGTGGTACTAGTGATGCGAGCAACCCCTTTTTCAAAATCAAAATCCATTTCTTCTTGACCAAAGGCTTCCATCAAACGACCTAAATAACGTCCCTTTTGGTCTTCTTGTGTAATGGTTGTGAAATTAAATTGTTCCATAGCATCAGGGTCATGCGAGATACCCGCCATAGCTAGTGCAAATTCCACACGGTATTCGGAGCGGTCAAACAAAAAGTCCACTAGCTCATCATTACTGACTTTATGACGAGATAATTCCGCTTCAATCATTTCTGGACGCAAGCGTGGATTGATCGACAAACGATTATACACCTCATAAGTAAAGTTATCACGGGTCAAAACCGTGTTTTGTTTAAACTTCATCTTAATATAAGCAATCGCATCATCCATACGAACCACATCTTTACCACCAGCCTCTAGGGTACTATCTGATGCCGCATCACTGCGAAGACCTGCCCCTAATTTTGCAAAACGATAAATTTCACGACGCACGTTATTTTCACGTTGATTTTCAAAAGTCAAGGTTTCTGAACGTCCTAGTGGCCCACGTTCACGCGCTTGTGAATTGTCACGACGTTCTTGATCACGCATGTCTTTCGTACGCTCAAGGTCAATCATTTCTTTAAGGCCATCTAAGCCAGACATGGCTTTTTGAAGAATGTCATGCATATTTTCCCCATCATAAACAGGGTCTAAATAAAAACGATTCCCATTAACATACATCCCATCAAAAGTTGTCATGTCTTCTTGAAATTGAATTTCAAGACCTGTTGGGGTCTTAATACGTACCCCATTATAATTTTTACCTTCACTGATCTTGCTAATCCGCAACTGAGGGTCATGAAGCAAATCGTAATACGATTCAAGAACGTCACTAGGAAGCAAATCAATACGTTCCGCATACGACTTGGTTGGAAGTAATTCTTTCAAACGTTCCTTAGTACGATCAAGATCTGTTGTTGAAATTGCCATAGAGCAACTGCTCTGAAAAAAGTTATCAAATATTGATAAATCATATCCGATAATCAAATGATTCTTTTTTCTTATGTTCGTCATCAATTGCATTCCCATATCTGCAAAAAGCAGGTAATGACAGAGACAATCTGTTAACACACCAAGAAAATAATAAATATTATTTTCAGAGGACGAGCCAGCCTCTTCCTTTCATTGTATTTTAAGCTAATGCTAGTAGATTCAATACTGCATTTTGATCACGGTCAGCAACAAAACCACATGAGTAACAAATATATTCATTGTGTTTTGTTCCGTGTTTTTTATTACCATCTAATCCAATTTTATCATCACCTGTTTTAACATGACCACAATGTGAACAACGTTGTGTTGATGGATAATACTGATCAGCCAAAATAAGTGTTTTATTAAATTTGATAGCTTTATATTCCATATAAAAACGAAAACGACCAAATAATGAACGATGTAAATTTTTAGCTTTCTTTTGCATTTGCATAGCTTGTACATCTAAGTCTTCAATAACAATAGTATCATACATTTGATAAATCATTGTTGTAAACTTATGAAGTAAATCATTTTGAACAGCAGCTACACGTTGATAACATTTTTGAAGTTTGATTTTCACTTTAAAATATTGTTTTGACCGCGTAGCCTTTTTACCATTTTTGTGACGTTTTCGAGCCAATAAACGTTGATAATACTTAATTTGAGCATATAAACGCTCTAATCGTTTTGGAAAAACAGCAAAAGAACCATCAGTATAATCAAAATGATTAACATTGGCATCAATAGCTGTTTTTTTACCTGTTTTAGGTAAAGGTTGTTCAGGACAATCAATTGTAATAATCGCTTGATAAGAATTACCAATTTTAGTAATAACACAATGTTTAATCTTTCCATCAGGTAAATCATAACCTTTAAAAGAAATACCATACCATGCGTTCTTATACTTATGAGGTTTATCTAAAAAAAGTTTTCCATTCTTAATAGACGCTCGATCCGTTTTAAAACCTTGTTTTGGATTCTTTTTAGAACGAAAAGACGGTTTTCCAACTTTTCGTTTTTTCTTTTTAGAACCTTTTTTCTTAGGTCTTTTACTATCGAAAAAAGCAGACCACGCATTTGCTAAATCTCTTATAGCTAATTGCAAAACACGTGATGATAACGTGTATTGCCAATCTGCTTTATTCGCAACAAGATTATTTCGAACAACACGATTCGAAGGTGATGGGAATAAACGTAACAAGTCTTGTTCTTCTTCAGAAAAAACAATTGTTTTATCATTGATAGCTAATTGTGACTTTTTTCGAAGATCAGCAGGAACATTTTTAACACGTTGATCATAAAGCTCATTCCATAACATCAATCCTTGATTCCAACAATAACGACGATAATCACACAGATTATCGAGTATCTCTATCATTGTTTGATTGGGATATAACATTATTTTTTTCGCCAATTCCATGAGAAAACACCTCCTTATCTATTTTAGTTTTATACCTACATCATACAACAATTATACGTAATTGTCCATTATTTTACGCACTAAAATACCACTCCTTTCTATCTATAACTTATTTTTCTATAACTTTATTTTACATACTAAAACATCACACCTTTCTACAAATAACTCATTTTTCTATAGCTTTATTATATCAAAAAAAGACAGTAGAAATTGTCTTTCTTTCTTATTGTTGCAAACTTTTTGTTGGCGTCATATCAAACTGTCCCTCATCAATCCCCATGGGTGCAATACTTTTAGTAGCTTCATTATTAGACATTTCGAATTGCGACGCATCAAAAGTATCAGGCGCCATTGGTGGCTGCTGATCTTGCATGTTCATAAAAAACCTCATTTCTAACTATCAATTTACAATACCAAAAAAAGTTGTTCAAACAAACAACTTTTTCTTAATTATTTTCCTTGGCTTAAACTCGCCCCTTGAATTTCAAACTGACTAGGGTCGAGGTTCTCAACAGCTTTGGCTTGATAATCTTCAACCTTATCCATTAAATCTTTTACTTGAAACCCACTCAAATCCGCCTCGTTGCTCAACTCAAAAGGTTTTGTCGTTTCAACAACGGTTTCATCGTCTTCTGGCAAGGGACCAAAGGCTTCTTCAAACCATTTATCCACCTCAGAAACCATAGGCGTTCCTTCTTGTTCAACCGTTGGACTACCAATAGACATGTCATAATCCGCAAGCGCTGAGTTATCTTCTTTATCAAGCACAGGCATCGATTCGTAAGTCGGAAGCACGTCTTCATAAGACTGACCATTAGACACAGCAGCTACTCCTTTTTCAAAGGCTTCACGATCATGATACCTAAAGGTTTCCAAGCGTTTATCAGGATTACCAAGCACATACGAACGCGTTTCTGTCGCTGTCGTCTTGGCCCAAGCCATACCTGTATCGTGAAGAGACGTTTGAAGCGTGACATCTGATTCCAAAAATTGACTATCAACTACCGTTTCACGACCCGTTCCCTTAAGCGTTGATTGAAGAACGATTGACTCTGACAAATCTTTCACGCCTTCAACATCAGATTGTTGCAAACGACTATTAACCACGGTGCTATCAACAATGGAGCCAATCTCTTGATCCACTCCAAGCAGTTGACTATTGAGAACAGTCACTTCTTTAAGGGTTGTTGAGTCTACTAGTGAACGTGTCACATTCACCCCATCTTCTAATCTAGACCCTTCTTTAACCGTACTATCAACAACCATCACATTACCAAACAAACGGTTATCAAACCCTTCAAAACGTGCCCCAGAAAGAGTCACAGACGCATTATCTGTCAAAGCAACAACCACTTTATCTGTTGCTGACGTCTTTTCAACCGATACATGACCATCTTTAAAGACAGCATCCACTTTACCATCTACGTCCACACGCGCAGACACAAGTTCTGAAGACACCACCAAATTATCCAAATGACAGCCCTCTTTATCTTCCGTCAAACGTCCAGGCAAGGTGCCATCTGTTGCATAAGTCTTACGATTAGCCTTATAATCAGCAACAACCGCGTCATAATCAGCTTTATCGTCATACATAATCTTACCAAAACGATGCCCATCAAGCACTTCTTCTTTTGCCTTAACATAAATAGCCTCACCTCTTACTTGCGAACAATCCACAACTTCAGAAGAAACCACAAGAGCATCATTAGCAACACTCTTCGAGACAAGACTATCAATCACTTGACTATCTTTAGCCGTCGTTTCACGCATGGTCACATTAGACAAGGTTGCCTTATCAATAAAGACATTTTCAAGGTTAAGATAATCCGTTGCTTCAACATTCTTAAGAATCGTCGTTCCATGGTCACTAGCAGCAATCACATTATCTTGATGATAATTGTCAATGGTCAAACCATCAATAGACACAGAACTATCAATCTCACCGACTGATACACGCAAATCACCACCTGTCACCATGAGGTCACCCGATAAGGATACCGATGAACCTGCAGGTGTTGTCAAAGCAAAGCCCTTGTCTTTTTTATCAACAACCGCTGTTTCAAGATTAGGCAAATAAATGTTAATCGCATCTTGATCAGGCAATTGATAAGACAGTGTATCTTCACCAGTTTTCTTCAAATAATCAATACCAAAGTAATTGTCTTGCACTTGACGAGCACCTTGACGAAGGTCATTTAAGGCCGCTGTAAAGTCTTTCTTAGACGCCACAGTAGACCCAGAAACCATTAAAGCATCGGTATAATCACCTTCTACCTGCATTCCTGCAAGTGCCGAACGCTCTAATTTAACGGCATCGCCAGACACTTTATAGGCATAAGATTGTAAAACACCAGCATTTGCCAACGTACTAGCATCAACAACACCCGTTCTTACCAAACTATGTGTTACCGTAGATGCCGATACTTTTGAATGAGCTTTCACTTCTGAATCAACTAAAGATGAATTAGCAACAACACTATCTTCAATCAAAATCTTTCCAGAAAGCGTACTATCACTAACAACGATTGTGTCTTTAGACGCTTTAATGGTCACATCACCATCAGCTTTGACATTTGATAAATCAGCTTTACCTGTACGAGCACCGTCATTACCTAATTCAATACGCATAGGCCCTTCGACATTCTTTAAACGAACGCCCGTATCCTTGTCTTTATAGATCATGACAGCGCCATCTTCAGCCATAAGAGCCTTAACATCCGTATTGTCATTAAAGTCAATGATCACGTCTTTATATTTAAAGCCAACAGGCGTCTTGCCTTCGTACAAACACGTTACACCAGGAATCAATTCTTTATCAGCTTCTTTTTGTACGCTGCTATTGACAAGATTAGACACGTCTTCAGACGTAATTCCCATCATGGCACGAAGGTCACTCATGACAGCACTAATGTCAACAGCTTCTTCACGCGCAAAAACCGCACGTTCAGAAACCTGATAAGGCTCAATGGCTTTACCCAAAAACGTCGCTAAAGCTTCATCACGTTGCCCAAACAATTTCTTTAAGCGTTCACGACGGCCATCAGCCCCATAACGATGGGCGATACGACGTTTCTTAGACTCCATGTCAATAATAGCCATGGTTGCATTCGCAACGTTTTCAGCCAAAGTCTCTAACCCTTCACCATTAACTTCTTTTAACAAGGTCTTTGTAGTCCCATGAAGCTCATCATGTTTAGAAACACAATCCTTAACATTTGTCTTAATATCCTCAGGAATACGTTCAAGACTTTTCTTAAGCATGAAATAGGTCGCTACACGTTCATCACGTGTCAAGGTTTTACCCATCTCATAACTATCTAAATTACGACGATACGCCTCTACATAAGCATCCTCAAGCACTTGATAAGCTGATTTTTTAAGAGGCATATACCCTTTTGGATTCTTCATCTCAAAACGTGTACCAAGAATCTCTGAGGTCAAGTCATTATAAATTTTAAAGGCGTCCCCCGCGGTTTGCAAAGCAGGAACCTCACGCCCAAAACGTTCTTTGATACCTTCAACATCCATGTGAACGAAGCCTTTTTCATATTGAAAATATTGTCCAACGTCCTTAAACACTTCACGACGTTCAACCAATGAATTAGCCATAGAATTTAAAATCCTTTCTAGTTACTTCTTAAGCTTACATTTAGTATAACAAAAAAATCTCCCAAACAGGAGATTCCTTTGCTATTTTTCTAAAGCTTTTTTAAAAGCTTTAACACTTGGATGATAAGGTGGGTAAAAGGTTAAGAAAGCCTTATAATCAGGGGAACCAAACAATTGTTTTGACAATTCTTGTTTTTCAATCTCACTCATTCTTTGGTTTTAATCCCGTCCCCTTTTTTATCTGCTGACTTTTTAGCGTCTTTTTTAGCACTATCTTTAGCTTTTTCAGCATCTTTACTGCTGTCAATAACGCCAGGAACGTTACCATCTTCGTCCATTTGAGCAACAAGATTATTTTGAACATCATCAAACAATTTCTTCACATCTTTGGTTGACATGACATTACTTGGTGCTTTAACACCACTACTTGTCTTACCTGACAATGAAAGAACCAATTTGAATTTGTCTTTCTTAGACCATACCGTGAGACGCATACGGTCATTCCCTTTATCACCAACAGAAATCTTAGCTTTTACATCAGACTTCTTAAGATTCAAAGCATCAGCATAAGACGCAACCAATTCTTTTTGGTCTTTTCCAAGCGTTGCATCGGTCATCGCAGCTTGATACAACAAATCAAGATCTTTCCCGTCAAGCGTCACATGATACATAGAGTCCTTATGTTCATAAGTGTCTTTATCTTTCAAAATCTTTGTCAAGGTCTTTTGCGTAGCCGTGTCACGTGATTTGCTGGCTTTTTTATAGGTCTTTCCAAAATCAGCCAAACTCTTGTCATAGGTCTTCACATCATTCTTAGACAAAATGACTTGAACAATATCCTTGGTGTCAATAAAGGAATCATCAAGACCGCGAGCTTTATAATTAAAATTATCTTCAAGGAAGGTTGACAAAAGACCACCGTTCACATAAAGTGACTTATGATAAATCACGTCAATTTTAGGCGTTTTATCTGTCTTATCAAGCATGACACGAAGATTGCCGTCTTTACTCACCACTTCACCACTCGTTGACAAAGACAATTTACCTGCATCAAGCGTCGCATTAATCGTTTGGTCAGATAATTCACTATAGGCGTTCAAACGTTTCGCAAACATAGCCTTAGGCGTGTTAACAAGGGCATTCCAGGCAAACCCAAGAACACCAAAGGTTACAATAACCCCTGCGATCCCGAAAATAATTTTCTTAAGCGGCCCATTTTCTGGTTCCAAGTCATCTTCAAAATCGTCATCGTCATCATCGTAGTCACTATCATCGATAGCATCATCGTCTTCAGGGTCGTCACTGGCGTCGTCCTTTCTATCGCGTTTAAAACGGTCAAAGAAGCCTTTCTTTTTAGGCATTTCCTCTTCTTCCTCTTCATAAACATCGTCATCATAAACGTCATCGTCATGATCTACAGCTTTATTAAATGCATCTGCCGAAAACTTTGGCATACAAGATATCTCGCTTTCTGTCTTTTTTTCGTACTGTTAGTGTATCAAATTCCAAACCAAAGTGCAAGAAAAAAATGCGCACGCTAAAAATCGCCCCACAAATCGCAACTAAAAAATTTATCCTACCAAATCACGCCCAAAAAAATTTTGTCCGAGAATTTGTCCCGCCAAAAAAACCCCTATAGTAATTTTTTCTTTTTTTTTATTTTTTTATAAAGTTTTTTTGAAAATGTCCGAAAAGGAGTCTTTGAAAACGTTTTCCATAACATATTTATAAAACCAAACCCTCTCAAAGCCCACCCCTATAGCTTTTATACACAAAATGTATATTTTGAATTTTGTCCGAGAATTTGTCCGAATTTGTCCGAAACCTTCGAATTTTGTCCGAAGATTAAAAAATTTTTGTCCGAAAATGTCCGAAAACATAAAAAGTCGACCTTGTCAACACACGCCACAAACCGCGTCGTTGTTTGTTTTCATAAGAAAAAACGCTTCAAAAAATCAAAGAGTTCGTATATTTATAAGATTAAAAGCTCTAATGAAAATTTATGAAAACAACTCACACCAATACACCAACCCCTCTCGAAGATTAAAAATGTATAAACACACAAAAAATCAAGCCACCCAAAAATCCATTTGTCCGAAACTGAACCCAAAATATTCATTTGACGCTCCAAAGTTTTTTGTGCGTATTTCACAAACTTTTGTCCGAGTTTTGTCCGAAAAAAGCATTCTCGGACAAAATTTCGGACATTTTCGGACAAAATGCCCCTAAATTTGTCCGAGTTTTGAACAAAATGACAATTTTTTGAAAACAATTCATGAAAACAAACACAGCAAGAGATTGAGGCACTTTTTTAAGACGATATTGAACACACTGTTCAGTAATTCTCGGACAAAATCTCGGACATTTTCGGACAAAATCAAGCCCTTTTCGGACAAAATTATGACGATTTTTAACCCTTTTCAGACAAAATTTTAGCCCTTTTTAACTCTTTTCGGACAAAATTTTAACCCTTTTTCAGACAACTTTTCAAACAAAATGAAACCCTTCTCGAACAAAAAAATGTCCTATTCTAGTCAAAAAAGACGCTTTTTGCTATAATAAAAACAAGACAATCTCTTAAGAAAGGAAATTTTTTTATGCCTTACGATGAAAATTTTGAACCTATTAAACCAAAAGAACAACTCATCACTCAACTAACAAACAAACGAACAGCTGCCTATTACACCAAACAAATAGAAAGCCTTGAAACCGTCATGCCTTTTCTAGACGGCTCGACCTTAGAAATTGACGGCTTTCCTATTGAACTCCCTCTCGACAAAGAGCCTCGTCTCTTCTTAGCCCAATGCCATATTTGGTATGAACGCTCAAAAACCTATCTTGAAAATAATGAAGATCCTGAAGAAACTTACGCCCTTTATAGCAATGACCAATTAGAATACTACTATAAAGTCATCTATCCCGTTGTGCGTTTAGCCACCTTTACAGACATCCAAGCCCAAGGACGCCAATACCTTTTAGAAAGCCGTGATACGAATGGCGACTAAAACAACTAAAACGACTAAAAACAAAGCAACCAAGACGCCTAAAACAACTAAAGCGACTAAAGATACAAAAACAGCAGCTAAAACAACTAAGGTAACTAAAGTAACTAAAGCTACACCTAAAACAACTAAAACAACTAAGACTGCTAAAACAACTAAAACAACCAAAACAACTAAAGCCGAACCTAAAGCCACTAAAACGGCTAAAACGACTAAAGCAACTAAAACTGCTAAAACTGCTAAAGCAACTAAAACTGCTAAAACTACTAAAGCAACTAAAACTACTAAAGCGACCAAAACAACCAAAACAACTAAAACAACTAAAACAACACCTAAAACAACTAAATCAGCAAAAGCAACTAAAACAACCAAAGCCACGAAAACAACTAAAACAACTAAAACAACTAAAACCACACCTAAAACAACTAAAACAACTAACACAACTAAAACTACCAAAGCTACCAAAACAACATCTAAAGCAACAAAAACAACAAAAACAACAAAAACAACATCTAAAGCAACAAAAACAATTAAAACTACACCTAAAACAACAACAAAATCAACACTCAAAAAACATCCTATCCATATCATTACCTTTATTGACGGTATCAAATCACC
>ERZ1699258.134-NODE-134-length-15821-cov-2.681853_pt1 | contig 15821 bp, 8 predicted proteins | sample MGYA00581520_ERZ1699258 | MGnify/ENA primary metagenome ERZ1699258 (study PRJEB42319, sample SAMD00040322) | human oral metagenome | material: saliva | host: Homo sapiens | study: EMG produced TPA metagenomics assembly of PRJDB4115 data set (Metgenomic analysis of... | reverse complement strand
AATCCACTTGTAAAAACCGTTCTTATATTGGGTCTCATTGTCACCTGAATAGTAATAATAAGAAAACTGCTGCAATGGCTTCGCATTTTTATAATTACCAATGAAAGTATAGGTAACACCGTCTGCAGTCTTTACAACCTTTTGAGCATCCAAACTTTCCTGTTTCTCTTCTTGTTTCTTGATACCCACGATGGTTGTTTTCACACCCGTCTGCGTTCCCTTGTGCAGGGAAGGGTGAATCATGTAAGGATGGTGAGCCTTTGTCTCTGTTACAGGCTGCTTAAATTTCAGTGTGACAATCTTGTCATTATTAGGCTTTGTAACAACTTCTACATCCGAGAACTCTACAACCTCAACTTTTGAACCGTATGCACTCTTGAGCTGCTGGGCTGTCATGTCAAATGGCAGACACATTGTGTACCACTTGCCGTCTACACGTTTGTTGTCATCCCATGTTTCATCTTTTATTTTGCCTGTAAGTGCGAAATTCCTCCAGCCTGCATAATCACCAGATGTTAAGGAAAACTTGCCATCTTCAAATGTAGGCCAGCAGCCATCATTCTCTGCAACAACATTTTTTGTTGAACCTCCTAATGAACGTGAATTCTCATTTACATAGTTCTCGTATGCAGCTTCAGGATAATGTAGCATTGTGAAAAGCTTACCAGTCTCTTTATTTGTATAGAACTCTCGTTTTACAGGAGTGATAGTGCCAGGATTGTCATATTTGAAATTACTTACAGTATTGGGACCAAAAGCTTGGTTTCCTGCTTTTGTGTTTGTTCCTAATACATATACATCTGTAAGTGCTTTGTTGTTTTGGAAAGCGAATGTCTCAATTTTCTCGACACTTGCAGGAATTGTAATAGTTTTCAGATTCTCGCATACGAAAGCATTTGCCTCAATTACTTTCAGCGTGTTAGGCAGGTGGATGGCTTCAATTGCTGCGCCATTGAATGCACCATTACGGATATATTCAACTCCTTCTGGTAACACAATATCCTTTAAGGCTGAGCATCCAAAGAATGCATTAGTGCCAATTTCTTTCCATCCTGTGCCAAAGTCAACAGATGTTAGACTTGTGCTGCGTTCTAATGCGTATTGTAATAACTGACTATTACCATTCTTATCAACCTTACCTAATTTGACAGTCTTGAGGGATTCCCCAAAGGCTTGTGCTCCTATTTTAACACTACGTGAATCATTATCAGGAATAATAACATGTTCTATTTTACATGATGCGGTCGTAAGGCATTGTTGTGGTATGTTTGTTGTTGTACGTGGAAATGTGATAGTTTTCAAGTTATCCATATACTTCAGATTGACCAAATCGTCGTCATTGGTGAAGTTTGCGAACTCAAGATCAAGCGTGTTTAGGTTAGGAAAATTGTTCTCTTTCTCTGCCATACCACAGATGCGTTTCAAGTCCTCACTGCTCATAGTTACTCCAGTTTTGGTGACAACTTTCAGCTTCGTGGTAGTCATCAGATAATCTTTTATTAGATTTGATGGCGTGTACTCGGCATATCCTCCTGATACTGGTGTAAACTCATTGTTAATGTCGCCAGATGCTTCGAGCGTGAAGACCACCGTCCCGTCAGCTTCTTTAGTTACATTTAGCTTTGCCCATGTTGCCTGCAATGTAATGATTGACAGAGCCAACATTAAGATTAATCTTTTCATTTCTTTTGTCTGTTTTTAAATATTTATAGGTTACTTAAATCCAATAAATTATTCTGCAAGTTTCGACATGAAACTGCAGATTGTTGTTGTTTGATTGGATGTTTGCTGCGAATAGTCGCTTGAAATTATTTTGTAATATCTCTAATTTTCTGCAAAAGTATTATTATTATTTAATATATTGAGTTTTACTTCCTTTATATTTAATATAACTTAACATAAGTTATCCTTGATTTTAATAAAAGTAATAAAAGGTAGCAATAAGTCTTTTGAAAAGCCAACAAGAGGTACATTCTGATTTGCGTTTTCATTTTTTTTATGTAAGTTTGCAGACCCGTAGACATTACTACACGATGAAATCGGGAAAGACAAACACCAAGAACCTAAAGTATAACATATCATTATATGAAACCAAACTTAACAAAGACACTTCTGCCCATAGCTGCATTGGCTTGTGGACAAGTTAACGCAATGGTGCAGAAACACCAGCAACGTCCAAACATCATTTATATCATGTGTGATGATATGGGCTATGGCGACCTTGGTTGCTATGGTCAGCAGTACATCCTTACACCGAATATTGACCGTATGGCGAAGGAAGGTATGCGTTTTACACAAGCTTATGCGGGTGCACCAGTGAGTGCTCCATCGCGTGCCTGCTTTATGACAGGACAACATTCTGGACATACGGAAGTGCGTGGAAACAAGGAATATTGGGCACCAAGTAAGCCTATCTATTATGGAAAAAACCGCGATTTCAGCGTTGTTGGACAACATCCTTACGACCCAGAACATGTTATCCTACCTGAAATTATGAAAGACAATGGCTACCGTACGGGTATGTTCGGTAAGTGGGCTGGTGGTTATGAAGGCTCTAAATCAACCCCAGATAAGCGTGGGGTGGATGAGTTTTATGGTTATATCTGTCAGTTTCAAGCACATCTTTATTACCCAAACTTCCTCAATGAATATAGCAGGGAGCGTGGAGACAGTGCGGTAAAGCGTGTTGTGATGCAGAACAATATTGACTATCCGATGTTTGGTGAGCAGTATGCACAACGTAAAGACTACTCAGCCGACCTCATACATCAGCACGCTTTGAATTGGCTGAAGCGACAAAGCAAGGGCAAACCATTCTTTGGTATCTTCACTTATACGCTTCCTCATGCAGAGTTGACACAACCCAACGACTCCCTCGTGGCTTTCTATAAAAAGAAGTTCTTTGAAGATAAGACTTGGGGAGGGCAGGAAGGCTCACGATATAATGCCGTAGAGCATACCCACGCACAGTTTGCTGCGATGATAACTCGCCTTGATGCGTATGTTGGAGAGATTCTTCGTACCTTAGATGAGCAAGGACTTGCAGAAAATACACTTGTCATCTTCACCAGTGACAATGGTCCTCATGAGGAGGGTGGAGCCGATCCAACCTTCTTCAATCGTGATGGTAAGCTACGAGGACTTAAACGGCAGTGTTACGAGGGAGGAATTCGTATTCCGTTTATTGCCCGTTGGAAGGGACGTGTTAAGGAAGGAGTGACCAATGACTTGCCGTTTGCATTCTACGACTTGATGCCAACTTTCTGTGATGTGGCAGGTGTACGCAACTTCCCCAAACGCTATATTAATAAGAAAAAAACTATCGATTATTTCGATGGAATCTCTATTTTCCCAACCTTGATGAGCGATGAAAAGGCACAAAAATGCCACCCACACCTTTATTGGGAGTTTGCTGAGACCAATCAGATTGGTGTCCGTATGGGAGATTGGAAGCTCATTGTTATCCGTGGTGTACCACATCTTTACAACCTTGCAACAGACCTTCACGAAGATAAGGACGTAGCACAGGAACATCCAGAGCTTGTTGATCAGATGGTAAAGATTATCTATCAAGAGCATGTTGACAATCCGTTATTCCCAATTACAATGCCGATGGAAAGGGGAAAATAAGGCTTAAACAACTAAAAACTATTCTATATGAATCAAAACATTACAAAGGCAATCTTGCCGTTGGCGGCACTGTCGTGTGTCCACGGTAAGATGCTTGCGCAGGATGTGGCACGTCCTAACATCCTTTACATCATGTGTGACGACCACGCTATGCAGGCAATTAGTGCATATGGTAGTCCTATCTCGAAGTTAGCTCCTACACCAAACATCGATCGTTTGGCACAACGAGGAATGCTCTTTCGCAACTGTTTCGTGGAAAACTCATTGTCAACGCCAAGTCGTGCTTGCTTGATGACAGGACTCTACAGCCACCAGAATGGGCAAAGACAGTTGGCTGAGGGTATCGATACAACAAAGACTTTCGTCCCAGAACTGATGCAGAAGGCAGGTTACGAGACTGGAATCGTAGGTAAATGGCACATGATGTGTCGCCCGAAGGGTTTCGATTACTATTATATCCTCGATGGTCAGGGAAAGTACTATAATCCAAATTTCTGCACAACAGGCAACTACGGCAAGTATAAACAGGAGATGGGGTATGCAACAACACTGACTACACAGCATGCGATAGAGTTTCTTGACCATCGACAGAAGGACAAGCCTTTCTGCCTATATGTGCATCATAAGGCACCACATCGCAGTTGGTTTGCCGAGCCAAAGCATATCGGAATGTATGATGGGGTAGACTTCCCATTGCCAAAAACCTTCTGGGATAACTATGAGAATCGCGGTTCGGCAGCTAAAACACAGAAGATGAATATTGAGAAAGATATGGAGTTAATCTTAGACTTCAAGATTCCAGAGCTTCTCGATACATCAGACGTGGAGAGTATGGCTTCTTATGCAGGTTTGATGGGCGAACTTGGTCGTATGACAGCAGCACAAAGAATGGCATGGGATAAGTATTATATGCCAAGAAACCGCCGTTTCATCGAGGCGAAACTCTCAGGAAAAGACCTCGCAGTGTGGAAGTATCAGAATTATATTCGTGATTATATGTCTGTTATTGCTTCTGTAGATGAGAGTGTTGGTCAGCTGTTAGATTATCTTAAGGCACATGACTTGGATAAGAATACTGTGGTTATCTATACCTCAGATCAAGGTTTCTATATGGGCGAGCATGGATGGTTTGATAAGCGATTCATGTATGAGGAGTCTTTACACACCCCACTTATCATTAGCTACCCAGGCCATATCAAAGAAGGAGTAGAGAATACTGATATGGTACAGAATATCGACTTTGCACCGACTTTCCTTGCTTATGCCGGTGTACAACAACCAAAGGAGATGACAGGTAAGCCACTGCAGCCGCTGCTTGCAGGTAATAAGCCAAAGAACTGGCGTAAGGATTTATATTATCACTACTATGATTATCCTACTTATCACCTTGTTCGTAAGCATGATGGTGTACGTAATGATCGCTACAAACTTATCTATTTCTATGGTAAGGGCGGTATGCGTGCCGTGGAGGAGAATAAATATCAGAAGATTCCGGGTACGAGTGAGTATAACTGTTTGAAGTATTTGAATGCTACACACTACTTCAACGATGATGCTGATGTAAGCTATTACGAGCTTTATGATCTGCAGAATGACCCTGATGAGTTGAATAATATCTACGGAAAGAAGGGTACGGAGAAGGTAACAAAGCAGCTGATGAAGCGTTTGAATGATTATCGTAAAGAACTGAAAATAGATGAATACTAAATAGCCTTTTGCTTGGTTCGTTTAGAACTTATAAGTGTTAATGGCATGATAGAGGGTCAAGTCAATTCTTTCCTTAGTGTGATTTTAGGAAAAGATTGACTTGACTCTCTTTTTGATTTGTTACTATTGGAGAAGAAAGTGCAAACGGCTTTATTGCTGTATCATAACAATAAAGGTGTATTTAGCCTGTGGAAGCCTTCTTTTTAGCCGTGAATTAGGGGGAGGAGAATGCTCCGCACCACTGGTGCGGAGGCTTAACACCATTGGTGCGGAGGCTTAGCACTACATGTGCGAAGCGTTAGCACATTGAGTATCTATTAGTTTCAGAAGGGAAGATAATGGCAAAGAAAAGGGATACACAGCCTGTGTATCCCTTTGTTATATTGTGTATAATTCAATTAAATTCTAATGAATCAAATTGGGGTTATCCCATTGAAGGATAAGGTTAGAATAGGTTTAGAAACTCTTCAACCATGCCTTCAAGTCCATCATCATTTCCTCATGGTAGCGGAAGCCAATCTTGCTGCCCCAACCGTGGCCGCCACCAGGATAAACGTGGAGCGAACCACGAACGTCATTGCGGTATAACTCGGTGTAGAAGTTTACACCATTAGCTGGTGGAACAGTATCGTCGTCGTCGCTGAGTGCAATGAAAGTGCGTGGAGTCACACGGCTTACGTTCATGTCAGCACTGTATTTCTTCTCGTCACGCTTGCTTGGATTTTTACCAAGGAAGTTCTGACGACTTCTGTCGTGTCCGTAACCTTCCATCATTGAGATAACTGGATAGAAGAGAATTTGGAAGTTAGGCTTTGCCTCACCCTGACTTCTTGTTGCGATAGTTGCAGCGAGGTGGCCACCAGCAGAGAATCCCATGATACCCACGTCGTTACGGTTAATCTTCCAGCTTGTTGCATTCAAGCGTACAAGTTTCATCGCCTGTTCAGCGTCAGACACTGGAACTTCTGGCTGACCATGTGGCATACGATACTTCAATACGATAGCTGCAATACCTTGGTTCTGGAAGAACTCTCCCCAATCGTAGCCCTCTTTCTCCATGGAAAGGGTCTCGTATGCACCACCCGGACAGATAACTACGGCACGACCAGTAGCTTGTTTCTCCATAGGAAGGAATACGCGAACCTTGGCAGAGTCGTTTGGATCACCATTATCGTAAGGTGGACGTCCATTATAAAGTTTAATGTCGAAGACACTTTGAGCCGACATTGTCATAGTGGCAGCAGCCAATCCCATTACGAGGAAAAGTTTTTTAAAATTCATTCTATTCTCAGTTTATTTGTTTTGTTCGTTTATCCCCTCTCTTTTTCTACGATATTTGGGTAGATAATTGATTTACAGAAAACAACACGTTACTGTAACAAGAAGAGGAATAAATCGTGTGATTTTGAACATGTAGGTGCAAAGTTAACAAAAAGATACGATTTCAATAGTAGATGTTTAGAGTTTTTAGTATATTTGCAAGCAGAAATAATAAAAGGTATAGAGTATAAACGAATTTTAATAATTTCGTATGACTGTTAACAACTGCCTTTTAGTTAGCTTTTTAAATGGTTACATCAATGTTCAAGAACAATATACAATCTCAAGATGCACGTATTAGATAAATTTCGGTATTGCCCCGTATGTGGAAGTAAACACTTTGTTGAACAGAATGAAAAAAGCAAACGCTGCGAGAGTTGTGGCTTTGAGTATTTCTTAAATCCAAGTTCTGCAGTCGCAGCATTTATTCTGAATGAGCAAGGAGAACTGCTTGTTACACGTAGGAAGTTTGAACCTGGACGTGGAACATTAGACCTTCCTGGTGGTTTTTGTGATATTGGGGAGACGATTGGCGAGGCACTGATACGTGAGGTAAGAGAGGAAACCAACCTGACAGTCAAGGAAAAATATTACTTTTGTTCGCTTCCGAATAAGTATCGGTATAGTGATTTTGATGTTCCAACACTTGATGCCTTTTTTGTTTGTAAGGTAGAGGATGAGACTGTATTAAAGGCTGCTGACGATGTAGAAGAGGCAATGTGGCTTCCTTTGTCAGAGGTTCACACAGAGCAGTTTGGGCTCCGTTCTATTCGTCAGGCACTATATGATTTCCTGCAAATGGAGTCGAAAAACTTAAAAAAGTAGAAATTTTGCCTATTATATAAGGTGTAAGCAAAAAGTTTAAGTACTTTTGCGTCCTTGAAAAAATGTACAAGATTGATTATGCAAGAAAACTTGGTAATAGTAGAGAGCCCGGCAAAGGCTAAGACCATAGAGAAGTTTCTCGGTAAGGATTATAAGGTGATGTCATCTTATGGACATATCCGTGACTTGAAGAAAAAGGAACTTAGCATTGACCTCGACACGTTAAATCCTGACTACGAAATCCCTGATGAGAAGAAGAAAGTAGTCAGTGAACTGAAGAAGAGTGCAAAAGCTGCCGATAAGGTTTGGTTAGCTTCCGATGAGGACCGTGAGGGAGAGGCTATCAGTTGGCACCTTTGCGAGGTCTTAGGATTGGATGAGGATAAAACAAATCGTATTGTTTTCCATGAGATTACCAAGCCAGCTATATTGAAAGCTATCGAGTCACCACGTCGTTTGGATATGAATCTTGTGAACGCACAGCAGGCTCGTCGTGTACTCGACCGCTTGGTTGGCTTCCGTCTTTCACCAGTGTTGTGGCGCAAGGTAAAGCCTGCTTTGAGTGCAGGACGTGTGCAGAGTGTAGCCGTTAGATTGATTGTTGAGCGTGAACGCGAGATACAAAACTTCAATTCAGAGCCTTACTACCGCTTGAATGCTGTCTTTGCTGTGACCAGTGAGGACGGTTCAAAGAATGAAGTGAAGGCAGAGTTGAGCAAGCGTTTTAAGACACATGAGGAAGCATTAGCGTTCCTTGAACTGTGTAAGACTTCAAAATTCAAGGTTTCATCGATTGCTAAGAAACCTTTGAAGCGTACTCCAGCTCCTCCATTTACCACCTCAACCCTCCAGCAGGAAGCTGCAAGAAAGCTTGGGTTTACCGTAAGTCAGACGATGATGGTTGCCCAAAGATTGTACGAGGCGGGTCGTATAACTTACATGCGTACTGATAGTGTGAATCTTTCAGCATTGGCTATCGAGGGCTGTAAGACAGAGATTGAGCGACTCTATGGCGAAGATTATGGTAAAGTAAGAAAGTATCAGACGCATAGTAAGGGTGCTCAAGAAGCACACGAGGCTATTCGTCCAACTTATATCGATAATGTTTCTATCGAAGGAACAAGCCAGGAAAAGCGTCTGTATGACCTTATTTGGAAACGTACGATTGCATCACAGATGGCGGATGCAAAGATAGAAAAGACCACAGTGAATATATCACTTGAGTCAGAAGAAGGCAAGAATACCACCGATTTACAGTTTATTGCGAATGGTGAGGTAGTAGCTTTCGAAGGTTTCTTGAAGGTATATCACGAGTCAACTGACGATGACGAAAACAGTGAGGAGTTCTCACATGCACTCCCAGTAATGCATGAAGGCGAAGAGTTGGAACGTCGTGAAATCGTGTCAACAGAGCGTTATTCACAGGGGCCAAACCGCTACACGGAAGCAAGTCTTGTGCGTAAACTTGAGGAACTCGGTATCGGTCGCCCTTCAACTTACGCCCCAACAATCTCAACGATACAGCAGCGTGAATACGTGCAGAAGGGAGATCGCAAGGGTGAAGAACGTAAGTACGCTGTTGATTCATTGCTCGGTTTGAAGATTACCTCCAAGACAAAGAAGGAGATGGCAGGTGCTGATAAGGGTAAACTTATCCCAACCGATATCGGTATTGTTGTAAACGACTTCCTTATGGGTAACTTCCCTGACATCATGGATTACAACTTCACCGCTAAGATTGAGCAGGAGTTTGATAAGATTGCAGAGGGAAAAGCAGAGTGGAATAAGGAGATGAAAACCTTCTACCAGAGCTTTGAACCAGAGGTAGAGAAGGTGATGAATGCCCGTTCTGAGCATAAGGCTGGTGAACGCGAACTTGGTCTTGACCCTGCAACAGGCAAACCTGTGTTCGTAAAGATTGGTCGTTTCGGTCCTGTGGTACAGATTGGTAGTGCTGACGATGAGGACAAACCACGCTTCTCACAGCTCCCATCTGATAAGAGTATGGAAGCCATTACCCTTGATGAGGCTTTGGAATTGTTTAAGTTACCACGTAACCTTGGACAGTTTGAGGGTACAGATGTCGTTATTGGTGCAGGACGATTTGGTCCTTATGTGCTTCATGATAAGAAGTATACATCGCTGCCAAAGGAAGAAGATCCACTCACGATTAGTCTTGATGCGGCTATCAATCTTATTCAAAAGAAGCGTCTGCAGGATGCACAGCGTCACTTAAAGACCTTCGAGGAAGATGCTAAGATGGAGGTGATGAATGGTCGTTACGGTCCTTATATCGCTTATGATGGTAAGAATTACCGTATGCCCAAAAACCTTCATGATAAGGCTGCCGAGCTTACTTATGAGCAGTGTATGGACATCGTAAAGAATGCTCTGGAACCAAAGCGTAAGAAGTAAGTGAATATAGACTCACCTATAAGGGAAAGGAAGACATCCACCACGTAGTCTGATAAGGTCAGACTATAGGGTGGATGATAAATATATCGTGAGTATGACAGAATATACAGAAGAATATAAACCGCTTCGCATTATTCTCATTGGTTATATGGGTGCGGGCAAGACGACCGTAGGCAGAGCCTTGTCAAAGGAGTTGAACATTCCGTTCTACGACTTAGATTGGTACATAGAGAGCCGAATGCGTAAGACGGTGAAGCAAATCTTCGATGAAAGGGGAGAGGAAGGCTTCCGTATGATAGAGCAGTCAATGCTTCACGAAGTGGCTGAATTTGAGAATGTCATTATCTCTTGTGGGGGTGGAACTCCATGTTTCTTTGATAATATGGAGTATATGAATGGACAGGCTGAGACGGTCTATTTGAAAGCTGAGACGGATGTTCTGTACAAGCATCTGCTGATGGGGAAGTCCGTACGACCCCTCTTACTCAATAAGACAGCTGATGAAGTAAACCTGTTTATTCGTGAACAAATAAAGCATCGTGAACCTTTTTACACAAAGGCTAAGCACGTTCTTGACGTGAGTCTTATGGATAGTTACGACAAGATACAGATTTCGGTTAATCAACTTTGCCAACTATTAAAGTTGAATAAAGCCAATAGTCTGAAATAAAATAGCTATTAATAGATAGTTAGAAACCAAATGCTCAAAGCAAATAATTGATTAATTCAAGATTATATATAGGGACAGAAGAACAGAAATGAAAAAGTGGACGATTGAAGATTCTCAAGAGTTGTACAACATCTCAGGGTGGGGTACATCTTACTTTGGTATTAACGAATCGGGTGATGTGTATGTAACACCTTGTAAGGACAATACACAAGTTGACTTACGTGACGTTATGGACGAACTCGCCCTGCGTGATGTGACACCTCCAGTGTTGCTCCGTTTCCCAGATATTCTCGATAACCGCATCGAGAAAACATCCTCTTGCTTTGAGAAAGCAAGGAAGGAATATGACTTCAAAGCAGAGAACTTCATCATCTATCCTATTAAGGTAAACCAGATGCAGCCGGTAGTTGAGGAGATTATCTCCCATGGACGTAAGTTCAACTTGGGCTTGGAAGCAGGCTCAAAGCCTGAGTTGCACGCTGTGATTGCCGTACAGTGTCAGAGCGATTCGCTCATTATCTGTAACGGATATAAGGATCAGAGCTATATTGAACTGGCTCTGTTAGCACAGAAGATGGGTAAGCGTATCTTCATTGTAGTGGAGAAACTCAATGAAATCGACCTTATTGCACGTGCTGCAAAGAAGTTGAATGTAAAGCCAAACCTTGGTATTCGCATCAAACTTGCTTCAAGTGGTTCTGGTAAGTGGGCTGATAGTGGTGGCGACGCATCTAAGTTCGGCCTTACTTCTTCTGAACTTCTGCAGGCGTTAGAGACGCTTGATAGTAAGGGGTTGCACGATTGTTTGCATCTTATCCATTTCCATATCGGTTCGCAAATAACGAAGATTCGTCGTATTCAGACAGCTCTCAACGAGGCTGCACAGTATTATGTGAACCTCAGAAAGATGGGTTATAACGTTGATTTCGTTGACTGTGGCGGTGGTTTAGGTGTCGACTATGATGGTACTCGTTCTGCAAGTAGCGAGAGTTCTGTCAACTATAGCATTCAAGAATATGTCAACGACTGCGTCTATACCTTTGTTGATGCAGCCAATAAGAATGATATTCCACATCCAAACATCATTACTGAGAGCGGTAGAAGTCTTTCTGCTCATCACTCTGTCCTCGTGATTGATGTGCTTGAAACTGCCTCTCTGCCAGAGATGTCAGAGGATTTCGAGGCAAAGGATACCGACCATCAGTTGGTAAAAGACCTCTACGATATCTGGGATAATCTTGATTCTCGTAACATGTTAGAGGACTGGCACGATGCTGAGCAGATTCGTGAGGAGGCATTAGAGTTGTTCTCTCATGGCTTAGTAGACCTAAAGACACGTGCTGAGATTGAGGCAATGTATTGGAGTGTATGCCATGAAATCAATAATTTGGCAAAGAATATGAAGCATGTGCCTGATGAGTTGCGCAATATGGATAAGCTTCTTGCAGATAAATATTTCTGTAACTTCTCTCTTTTCCAGTCTCTTCCAGACAGTTGGGCGATTGATCAACTCTTCCCTGTAATGCCGATCCAACGACTCAATGAGCGTCCATCACGTAACGCTACATTGCAGGATATCACCTGTGATAGCGACGGTAAGATTTCAAACTTCGTTGCAATGGGTCGCAGTAGTCACGTTCTTCCTATCCACGCATTGAAGAAGAATGAGCCTTATTACCTTGGAGTCTTCCTTGTTGGAGCTTATCAAGAGATTTTAGGTGATATGCACAACCTCTTTGGTGATACCAATGCCGTACATGTTTCAGTAAAGGATGGCAGCTATCATATCGATCAGATCTTTGATGGTGAGACGGTAGAAGAGGTATTGGAGTATGTTCAGTACAATCCAAAGAAGCTCGTTCGTCAACTCGAAATATGGGTGACAAAGAGCGTAAAGCAGGGTAAGATTTCACTTGAGGAGGGTAAAGAGTTCCTCAGTAACTACCGCAGCGGACTCTACGGTTATACCTATTTGGAGTAAGCTAAATTCCTCTTAGAAGAGTAGGGTAGCTGTAGTCATATCATAGAATTATCATTGACAATCTGTAGGGGCGCATAGCTCGTGCGTCAACCATGAACATTTCGTTTCGGACGCATGTGCTGTGCGTCCCTACGTTTATTAATACAGAGCGTCAAAATATGGTGTTTAAGTAGGTTATAAGGTATGTCTACCCTGCTGTTTGTCCTCGTTCTTTCTAAAAGAAGCGTGCTTTTAGCGAATTATTTTCATGATAATAAATATTTTTCTTCACGAAAATAAATATTTTTCTTCACGAAAATAAATATTTTTCTTCACGAAAATAAATATTTTTCTTCATGATAATAAATAATTATTTTCATGAAAATAATTCAGAGTAAGTGGACTTCAACGTGAGAAAGAATACTGAATAATGGCTTTATTTACACATGATAGTATCCTTAAAGAGGGTTGTGAGAGTTGATGAATAGCCGAATTAAGGGTTTATCAGTTAAGTGTTTATAGAGCAGTAAAGGTCAATAACAATCAATAATCATAATTCTAACGTAGAGATGAGAACGCCTTTCGAATAATGGTAGGTTAAGGAAGTAAACACAATTACGAGTCTGGAGTTATGTATTATGAGTTAAACTAATGGATATACTATCGCAAGACATAATGTATTTACCCGGTGTGGGGCCACATCGTAAGGAGATTCTGGGCAAAGAACTTGGAATCCATACTTATCGTGACCTACTGGAATACTTCCCTTACAAATATGTTGACCGTACAAAGTTATATCTTATTTCAGAGCTTTCGCAAGATATGCCGTTTGTGCAAATCAAAGGAAGAATCCTCAGCTTTGAGGAAACTGAGATGGGAAAACGTAAGAAACGTATCGTTGCACACTTCACCGATGGACATGGCATCTGTGATATTGTATGGTTTAATGGTACGAAGTATATCTATCAGAACTATCAAGTAAACAAGGAATATATTATCTTTGGCAAGCCTACCTTCTTTAATGGCAGGTTTCAGTTTACGCATCCTGACATTGATGATGCTTCTCAGTTGCAGCTCAATGACATGGGTATGCAACCCTTCTATGTCACAACAGAGAAGATGAAGAAGGCTGGTATCACTTCACGTGCCGTGGAGAAACTGACAAAGATGTTGATTAGTAAGCTTACTGAACCTTTAGAAGAGACACTCCCACCCTTCATTACAACCCATTTGCATCTCATCTCACGGGATGCTGCTATGCGCAAGATTCATTATCCAAAGTCGGTTGATGACACCCAGCGCGCCCGTGTACGTCTGAAGTTTGAAGAACTCTTCTACGTACAACTTAACATTCTTCGCTATGCCAGCGACCATCGTCGCAAATACCGAGGCTATATATTCAATAGGATTGGAGCACAGTTTAATTGGTTCTACTCCCATAACCTGCCTTTTGAACTTACTGGAGCGCAGAAAAGAGTGATGCATGAGATACGTGCAGACATGGCAAGCGGACGACAGATGAACCGTTTGTTACAGGGTGATGTCGGCTCAGGAAAGACCCTTGTAGCGCTGATGTCTATGCTTATTGCTATCGACAACGGCTATCAGGCTTGTATGATGGCACCTACGGAGATACTTGCAGAGCAACATCTCCAGACGATTAAGGAATTTCTCAAGGGAATGAACTTGCGTGTAGAACTGTTGACGGGTATCGTGAAGGGTAAGAAACGACAAGAAGTATTAGATGGACTCATCGACGGTTCTATTAATATTGTTGTAGGAACGCACGCCATTATAGAGGATAAAGTGCAGTTCCAGCACCTCGGTATGGCTGTTGTCGACGAGCAACACCGCTTCGGTGTGGGACAAAGGCGTATTTTACGTGAAAAAGGAGAAAATCCAGATGTCCTCATGATGACGGCAACTCCCATTCCACGAACCTTAGCCATCACAGCCTTTGGAGATATGGATGTTTCCATTATTGACCAGATGCCAGCTGGACGTAAACCAATCGTGACACGTTGGATTAAGCATGAGCAACTGCCACAGGTTTTGACTTGGCTCGAGGGAGAAATTCAGAAAGGTTCTCAAGCCTATGTTATCTCTCCATTGATTGAGGAGTCTGAAGCTCTTGATCTGAAAAACGCTATTGCTTTGTCAGAGGAGTTAACAACTCATTTTGCTGGGAAAGCAAAAGTTGCGCTCTTGCATGGGAAGATGAAGAGTGATGAAAAAGACCAGATTATGCAGGATTTCAAAGAGAGAAAGACAGATATCCTGGTCTCTACAACGGTTATCGAGGTCGGGGTCAATGTTCCCAATGCGACAGTCATGATTATCATGGATGCTGACCGTTTCGGACTTAGTCAACTTCACCAGCTCAGAGGTCGTGTCGGTCGTGGAGACAAGCAGTCCTATGCAGTTCTAGTGGCCAATCCAAAAACTGACTCTGGGAAAGACCGCATGCGTATCATGACGGAAACGACCAATGGTTTTGTCCTTGCAGAAGAAGATTTGAAAATGCGAGGTTCTGGTGAAATTTTTGGGACCAAACAGTCAGGCCTACCAGAGTTTCATGTGGCTGATATCATCGAAGACTTCCCAATTCTTGAGGAAGCTAGAAAGGTAGCTAGCTATATCAGCTCCCTCCCAAATTGGCGAGAGGATCCAGAGTGGCACATGATTGCCTTACATCTAGAGAAGAAAGAATATCTGGATTAAGCTTTTTCTAAGATAATGTTAAGTTTGCTTTTAGGGTGAGTATCTATACTAGAGTCATCCAAAAGAAACGAGGACTCTCTCATGACTATTAAAGTAAATTACCAAAAGACATTTCAAAAGGAAACTCAACCTTCTCCTAAATACTAAGAAAAGAGCGAAATCGCTCTTTTTTATTTTTTTAAAACTACTTTCAGAGGCATTCTTGCTGGGGTCGGACATTAAATCCACTTTCCGTTTCCCTTTCTTTCTTGCATTGCTTCCCCATATGTGCTACAGTTATGATAACGGTTACAAAATAAAGGAGAATTCTATGAGAAATCCAGCATTAGTAGAAGAAATGAAAACATATAAAGGAAGAGATGAAGTACCTCAGGATTTTGATGCTTTTTGGGATGGTGAGATTGACAAGGTTTCGGTCTTGCCAGATTACCAACTAGAGGAACGTGATTTTCATATTCCAAATGTTAAGTGCTATGAGTTAACCTTTAAAGGTACACGTGATGGCCTTGTTTATGCGCGTGTGGTCTTACCAAAATCAGAAGAGAAAGTACCAGTCATTTTCCACTTCCATGG
>ERZ1699258.131-NODE-131-length-15977-cov-2.533817_pt1 | contig 15977 bp, 9 predicted proteins | sample MGYA00581520_ERZ1699258 | MGnify/ENA primary metagenome ERZ1699258 (study PRJEB42319, sample SAMD00040322) | human oral metagenome | material: saliva | host: Homo sapiens | study: EMG produced TPA metagenomics assembly of PRJDB4115 data set (Metgenomic analysis of... | reverse complement strand
TTACAAAGCTCCTCAAGGCAAGAAGACAATGGTATGGAGTGAAGGTTTACACATCTATGACCAAGGTTTCAACAGCGGAACATTAGATCATTGGGAAAAAACAGGTGACAGCGAACATGCTGAAATCGTGAAATCTCAAGGGGCTAACGAAATGTTACGTATTCAAGGAAACACTGAACGTGTGACATTGAAACAACGCTTAACAGACTTGAAACCAAATACAAGATATGCTGTTTATGTAGGCGTGGATAACCGAAGCGATGCACGTGCAGATATCACAATCCGTGTAGGCGACAAAGTAATTTCTAACTACACAAACAAATCAATTGCGAAGAACTATGTACAAGCACATGCGCATAACACACTTAAGAAGAATGCGACAGTGGATAATACAAGTTACTTCCAAAACATGTATGTATACTTCACAACAGGCGAAGATGTTTCTAACGTGACATTAGAACTTGGACGTGATGCAGATGCAGCAGCAACTTACTTCGATGAAATTCGTGTGTTTGAAAACCAATCTGTAATGTACAACGAAAAACACGACACAGCAAATGGTAAATTCAAACAAGACTTTGAAGAAGTGCCTCAAGGTATCTTCCCATTCGTAGTAGGGGATGTTGAAGGCGTACAAGATAACCGTACTCACTTATCTGAAAAACACGAACCATATACTCAACGTGGCTGGAACGGTAAGAAAGTTAACGACGTTATCGAAGGCAACTGGTCATTGAAGACAAACGGTTTATCAGGATATGACAAACTCGTTTACCAAACAATTCCACAAAACTTCCGCTTCGAAGAAGGTAAGACTTATAAAGTAACCTTCGATTATGAAGCAGGTTCAAATGGAGCATACTCATTCGTTATCGGTAATGGCGAAAACTCTCGTCGTAGTAAATTAACGAAATACGACTTAGAAAACACTTGGGAAAATTCATCAACTCCTAAGAAAGTAAGCTTCTATGTTACTGGTGAAAAAGGTGGAAACACTTGGATTGGTATTTACTCAAATGCGCGTGGTGCGGATACAAAAGGGGATTCAAACAATAACGAAATCAACTTCAAAGGCTATAAAGACTTCATGTTAGATAACCTTGAAATTGAAGAAATCAAGTTAACAGGTAAGATGCTTGTGGATGAAGCGTTCGAAAAGAATACTCCAATTGTAAATGGCAACTACAAACAAGATTCATTAAATGCATATAAAGACGCTGTAGCAGCTTTATTAGAAGCCGATGAAAAAATTAGTGTCGATGATGCAAAAGCACTCATAGAACGTGTTAACGAAGCTAAAGAAGCACTTAAAGTGAAACGTGCTGCTCCAGATTGGGATGATATCTATGATGTTACGGCTCCGAAAGAAGATGGAGAAGACGGATGGTATGCATTTGATGGTAACACAAACTCATTATGGCATACACCTTATGGAGCGGACAGCTTAGGCCAACCATTAACGGTTACCTTCACTAACCCAATGGAATCAACTCGCTTTGAATATGTTCCTCGTCCTTCAGGACCAAACGGACGTGTCATGAGCGGTAGCTTAACAGTATTTGATGAAAATGACCAAGCACATCACTTCAACTTTACTGGTTGGGCAAATAATGCTAAGACTAAAGTAATTAACTTCGATTCTCCTATCAAAGTTAAGAAAGCAGTCTTTACTGCTAACGAAACTTATGGGGACCCAGGACATATTTCAGCAGCGGAACTACGCTTCGTTCTTCCTGTCGAAGAGGATAAACCATTAGACGAAGCAGCATACAATGCTGAAGTAGAACGTGTTCGTAAGATTGACCGTCAAGACGCAAAAGAATACTTGGCAGCTGTAGAAGCATACAAGAATGGTCTTGCAGAACATAACTTATTAACTCCAAACGGACTTAATAAATTGGTAGAAGGATTGAAAGAAATTAAGGAAACTGAAGAGCCAACTCCAAATCCAGAGCCAACTCCGAACCCAGAGCCAACTCCAAATCCAGAGCCAACTCCAAATCCAGAGCCAACTCCGAACCCAGAGCCAACTCCGAACCCAGAGCCAACTCCAAATCCAGAGCCAACTCCGAACCCAGAGCCAACTCCAAATCCAGAGCCAACTCCGAACCCAGAGCCAACTCCGAACCCAGAGCCAACTCCAGATCCAGAGAAGCCAACTCCAGATCCAGAGAAGCCAACTCCAGATCCAGAGAAGCCAACTCCAGATCCAGAGAAACCAACTCCAGATCCAGAGAAGCCAACTCCAGATCCAGAGAAACCAACACCAGACCAACCAGCTGTAGAATTACCTCTATACGAAACAGATGGTGTGAAGGTAACGGTTGATAAGGCAAAAGGTATTGCGAGATTTGAAGACGAAAACGGAGATACTCCAGTAGTCGTTGAAGTACCAACTAAACTTCTTGATAAGAACATCAAGATGCTTAAAGTTGAAAAAGTGAACGAAACAATTAAAGGTCTTGAAGGAAAAGAATATCAAGGTTATGAAATTACTTTCGTTGACAAAGATGGTAAAGCAGTTCGTGTTGAAGGGGATGCGAAAGTAACATTCCCAGTTGATAAAGAAGTAGATGGTGCATACTTCGTAACTAGCGATACAAAAGAAGTGAAAGAAAAAGTTGAATTCTCTAACGGCGAAAACAAAGTCGTTACACTTAACGTTAAACACTTCAGTTTATACGCAGTTACATTCAAAGTTGTTGCTAGTGAAACACCAGTAACTCCAACTACTCCAGCAACACCTGCAACACCAACAACACCTGCAACTCCAGCAGCACCTACTACACAAGTAGCAGCAGCTCCAAGTGCAGCCCAAGGAGAAAATAAACCAGCTCCAGCGCCTGCAGCAGGTGAAGCAAAAGAAACATTACCAAATACAGGGGTAGAAGATGTAACTCCAGGAATCATTGGAGGAATTCTTGCAGCTCTTGGTGGATTAGGCCTAGCCATTCCTAAAAAAGGTAAAAGAGACTAGGAAAGAACGAAAAGCTCAGATGAGAGGACACTCCTAACCGGTCCAAAACATTTGAAAAAATAGTCTGCCCTCAAACCGGTTCACAATGTGAGCCGGTTTTCTCTTTTTGTAGATGGAAAATCTTGCAAAATCGTTTCAAATAGCGTAAAATTTATCTATTCGATGAAGAGAACAACTTGTGTAAATACACTTTTAGAGAGCCGATTATTGGTGGAAGATTGGCAGTCCCTGTTTATAGCAAGAATCATCTCTTAGAAACTTTTCTGAAATACACGTTAGATTAAGAAGAGTCGCTTAAATGGCGTTAACAATTTACCAAGGCAAACAAAAAATTGTTTGTAAATTTGGGTGGTACCGCGGAAATGATTTCGCCCCTGCAATTTGGCAGGGGCTTTTTTTATGCTCAACGGTCAAAAGATGAAAAAAACAGTCAAACAAAGGAGGAAATTCAATGAAGATGAAGGAAACATTGCAAATTGGGAAAACAGAATTCCCAATGCGTGGGAACTTACCAACAAAAGAAGTGGATTACCAAAAAGAATGGGAAGAAGCAGACGTTTATGGACAACGTCAGAAAAAGAATGAAGGAAAACCAACATTCGTGCTTCATGATGGCCCACCATATGCCAATGGTGCGGTTCACATGGGACATGCCTTAAACAAGATTTCTAAGGACTTTATCGTTCGTAGTAAATCAATGAGCGGATTCCGTGCACCATTCGTACCAGGATGGGATACACACGGACTTCCAATCGAACAAGCTTTAGCAAACGCTGAAGGGGTTGACCGTAAGAAATTATCAATCGCTGAATTCCGTAAATTATGTGCGGAATACGCATTACGTCAAGTGGACAACCAACGTGCTGAATTCAAACGTTTAGGGGTTACAGGTACATGGGATAAACCATACTTAACTCTTCAACCAGAATTCGAAGCAGAACAGATTCGTGTATTCGGTAAAATGGCTGAAAATGGCTATATTTACAAAGGATTAAAACCAATTTACTGGTCTCCATCAAGTGAATCTTCACTTGCGGAAGCTGAAATCGAATATAAAGACGTAGAAAGCCCATCAATCTATGTGGCGTTCAAAGTCAAAGACGGAAAAGGTATTGTATCTGATGATGCGTCATTCGTTATTTGGACAACAACTCCTTGGACACTTCCAGCAAACTTAGGAATCTTCGTACATCCTGACTATGAATATGCAGAAGTGAAAACAGACAAAGGTACTTTTGTAGTAGCCAAAGAATTAGTGAACTCACTTGCTGAAACTCTTGGTTGGGAATCAGTGGAAGTAGTAAAAGAATTCCGTGGAACTGAATTGGAATATGCAACAGCATGGCATCCATTCTACGAACGCGAATCACTAGTGATGCTAGGGGACTACGTAACGCTTGATGCGGGTACTGGTTTAGTTCACTCAGCTCCTGGACACGGGGAAGACGACTTCTACTATTCACGTAAATACAACTTAGATGTATTGTCACCAGTAGACAATCAAGGACACTATACGGCAGAAGCTCCTGGTTTTGAAGGAATGTTCTATGCAAAAGCAAATAAAGTCATCACAGACCTATTAGCTGAAAATGGTTCATTACTAAAACTAAGCTATTTCGTGCATAGTTACCCACATGACTGGAGAACGAAGAAACCAGTTATCTTCCGTGCAACTCCACAATGGTTTGCGTCAATCGATGCTTTCCGTCAAGATATTTTAGATGTGATTGAAAATGATGTGAAATGGTACCACCCATCAGGTCAAGTACGTATTTACAACATGGTTCGTGACCGTGGCGACTGGGTCATCTCTCGTCAACGTGTATGGGGTGTTCCACTTCCTGTATTCTACGCTGAAAACGGAGAACCAATCATCACTCCAGAAACAACAGAACACGTTGCAAAATTAGTCGAAGAATTCGGTTCTGACGTATGGTTCGAACGCGAAGCAAAAGAGTTATTACCAGAAGGATTTACACATCCAAGCAGTCCAAATGGTACATTTACAAAAGAAATGGACATCATGGACGTATGGTTCGACTCAGGTAGCTCACATGCTGGTGTATTAAGCATTCGCCCAGAATTAACATTCCCAGCTGATTTATACTTAGAAGGATCAGACCAATACCGTGGATGGTTCAACTCAAGTTTAACAACAAGTGTAGCGGTTCATAAACAAGCTCCATATAAAGCAGTTCTTTCTCAAGGATTCGTAATGGACGGGGAAGGCAAGAAGATGAGTAAATCTCTAGGAAATGTCATCTCACCTGCAAAAGAAATGCAAACAAAAGGGGCAGACATTATCCGTCTATGGGTATCATCTGTGGACTACGAATCAGACGTACGTATCAGTACTGAAATCTTAAACCAAGGATCTGAAGCATACCGTAAGATCCGTAACACAATGCGCTTTATGTTAGCCAACACTACAGACTTCGAACCATCTAAACATGCCGTAGCGTTTAAAGACCTACGTAGTGTGGACCAATACATGATGATTCGTTTCAACGATATCGTGAAGACAATTGAAGAAGCGTATGAAAACTACGAATTCTCAACAATTTACCAAACAGTGATGAACTTCTGTACCGTTGATTTATCACAATTCTACTTAGACTTTGCAAAAGACGTTGTGTATATCGAATATGAAGATAACTACGAACGTCGTGCAATGCAAACAGTTATTTACGATATCCTAGTGAAATTAACGAAATTACTAAGCCCAATCTTAGTTCACACGAGTGAAGAAGTTTGGAAATACTTGAAGGAAGAAGAAGCTTATGTTCAATTAGCCGAATTCCCAACAGTAGAAAGCTACGAAAATACAGAACAAGTATTAGCACAATGGGCTGAATTCTTTAAAGTTCGTAACACTGCTTTGAAAGCTTTAGAAGAAGCTCGTAACGAGAAATTAATCGGTAAGAACTTCGAAGCAAAAGTAACGCTATATCCATCTAATGAAGTTCGTACTTTATTAGAAGGCTTAAACACAAATGTAGCTCAATTATTCATCGTCAGTGAATTAGAAGTGGCTGAAGAAGGCGTTGAAGCTCCTGCAAATGCAGTTGAAGGCGAAGGCGTGAAAGTCGTTGTTGAACATGCCAAAGGTGAAACATGTGAACGTTGCCGTGCTGTGAAGATTGAAGTAGGAACATTAGAAGATGCTCCGACTTTATGTAATCGTTGTGCAGCAATTGTGCGTGAACACTTCCCAGAAGCATTAGTTCCTGAAGCAGAATAATAAAAATTTAACTGAGTCGAAGAAATTCGGCTCAGTTTTTTTCAAATTGTGTTCAAAAAGTAGAACTATTAGAGAGGTGAATTAGACTAATTCTAGTTAACCTCTTTTTTTAGCGTTCTATCAATGTTTTTGCGACCAAAAAGAAGGGCATTCTGTAAATAAAAGGAAATTTTGCTCTCCATATTTTCTTTATAATTAAATCGAAATCATATTTATTTAGCATTTTAACTATACTTTTAATAGATTAATTTCATAAGTCTGTCAGGAATTTTTCTTACCCAGTTTAGATAATGTCTAATGTAGGAAAGGGATTTCAGTTTTTCCTTTCTTAAAATTAAAGAAGAAATAGGAGAACAAATATGCAAAAAGTACGTAATAAACAAAAAGGTATGATTGCAGGAGCAAGAGTATTAGGAGCAAGCCTGATCTTAAGCACAAGTTTGTTAGCGCCATTCGCAACAGTCTATGCAGAAACAGGTGAAGGAAGGGTTCCTAATGTAACACTGCCAACGGGTATTCCAACAAACTATGATTTAACATGGTTTGATGAGTTTGATGGGAACAAACTCGACAGAACAAAATGGGATTATTCTCTTTCAAGTTTCGATCCTAAAGCAAGAACGCAAATGCATTTCACAGACGACCCAGCAAATGTATCTTTAAAAGATGGAATCCTTCATTTAACGGCACTCTATACGCCGAAGCAATTGAAGTGGAATCCAGTTACTAAAAAGAATGAATGGGTAGACCGTGAGAATACTTATAAAGATCCAAAGACCGGCCAAACGATTACTTATAAAGCGCCATTTACTTCTGGGGCGATTCAAACGCGTGATCGTCACGGGAAAGTCCTGTCTGAATTTGTAGGTGACTTCTATGCCGAATCACGTATCAAGCTACCATTTAGTGAATCTTCATGGGCTTCCTTCTGGATGACTGGAACAAAAGGCGGAGGCTCTCCAAAGAGTGGGGAGATTGATGTCTTCGAGTCTAAAGGATATGATCCGAAATTCATTCAAGCAAATGTTCATACAGAACCGACACCAGGTAAGACTGGTCAGTATAGTGAACAACATCCGTATAAAATTCCTAATAATGGGGATACGCAAACAGATTTCCACACATATGGGGTCTTAAAAGAAGGAGATAAGGTAACTTTCTTCTATGACGGACAGGCTGTAAAAACTATTAAGTATAGTGAATTACTAAAGAACACACCATTCGTCAATAAGGATAATGGATTTATTTTACGATTAACACATATCGTAGGTGGTTCATTTGTGAAAGACTGGGAGAAAAACGGTACTCGTAACTATACGGATGCGATTCCTTACAAAGATAGCTATAAGGATGGAAGTCGTTCAGACATGCAAATCGATTATGTTCGCGTATGGCAACCAAGCGCTAAACCTGTAACAACAGAAGCGCCAACGACGACTACAACAACTACAACGGTTGCGCCAACAACAACGACTACGACAACCGTTGCTCCGACTACGACAACAACGACGACAGAGGCACCAACGACAACGGAAGCTCCGGCAACAACAGAGGCACCTACAACTACAGTAGCGCCTACGACAACGGAAGCACCGACAACAACAGAGGCACCTACAACTACAGTGGCAACTACAACAGTAGCGACAACAGAAGCACCAGTAGTAACAACTTTTGCACCAGTGGCAACAGAGGCACCAGTAGTAACAACATCAGCTCCAGTGGCAACAGAGGCTCCAGTAGTAACAACATCAGCTCCAGTAGTAACAGAGGCACCTACAACAACTACTACTACGACTGAGGCTCCAACTACAACTACAGCTACAACTGTGACAGAGGAGCCAACAACTACAACAGCAGCAACAACAGAAGCACCAAGAAGTCGTGTTCGTAGAAGAAGAGCTCTTCTAGATACAACTGAACTACCAACACCAACTCCTGAGGCAGAGGTACGAGCTACAGTTGCAGAAACGGTAGCAACAACAGAAGCTCCTGCACCAACAGCTGTTTTAACAAATGCCGAAGCAACTGAGTCACGTGTGTTAGCAACACCTCTTGCTGCTAAATCAGAACAAGCAGCAGACAAAGAAGCAAAAGATGCAAAAGATCCATCTCCAGCGCCCGTTGCACAAGCAGCGCCAGCAGGAGAAGACGAATTACCAAATACAGGTACTTCAATGGGAACTTTATATCTGATTCTTTCAGCAGTGTTCTTAACAGGTGGCGCATTCGTATTTGCTAAAAGCAAAAAATAAAATAGTTCAATAAACCAAGAAGGAATTAGACAGTGAAGGCTGTTTAATTCCTTTTTTGCGTTGTTATTTTCAGCCTCAAGTCCCATAGAAATCGGCCTTAAGTACCATGTCCCAAAATAGCCAAATGATACAATAAGTCTATAAGGAGGGAGTACCATGAAACAGTGGAATAGACTTCTCAAATTAGTATTGTTTGTATTCATAACGCGTTACTTTATGAGTCATATTTACGGGTCATCTGTAAGGCTGTTATTTTCACTTCTCGTACTAGCAAGTATCTTTTTCTTCATGCTATTTCCAGAAGAAATGGAAGTGAAATCGATCTTTGGCAAAACAAAGAGACCGTTAGATAAAACCTCTAGTAAGGTGCAAGAACGATATGAACAATCAGGATTATCCAAGCAGGAAATCGATTATTTTAGACAAAAAATGTCAGTAGTGAAGACACAAATTCAAGAGATTGATGAGACAATTCAAAGTCTTACAAAGCTAAGAATTATTAGTAATCGATATAACACTACAGTAACGATGAAAGATTATTTCAAAGAATTAGTGGCACACCCTGAGAAGCTTCCAGAAGCCAACTTGTTCGTTCATACATGCGTACCGTCATTAAACGAAATGACGAAAGTCTATAAAGAATTGAGTGAGCAACCGGTAAAAGGAAGCGAAACGTATCAAACGCTACAAGAATTAGGAGAAAAAATCGATCTCGTCTGCGCAACGCTGGAAGAGGATTACTTACATTTCCAAGAGGATAAAATCAAAAAATCTGAAGCAGAGATGGATTACGTGAATCGTACGATAAAGGAGTAGAAAAAATGACTGAACAAAAATCAATGGTAGATGCACTCATTCAAAACCCATTTGGAGAAGACGTAGTAAAAAATACGACATTGCAAGATGTGGCAAGTGATTTTCCACAAGAACAACTAGATGCTAAACGTGCGCTGGTAGATACTTTGCCAGAAAAACAACAAGAACAAGCACGTGCTCTTGCAAAACAAATCGATGAAAAGAACATGCAGGCCATCATTAGTTATGGTGCTGGCGCGCAAAAGCAACTTGGTGAATTCTCTCATTCGATGCTGGCTCATGTGCAAAATAAAGATACAGGAGAAATCGGCGATACGCTCAATGAGTTGATGATGCGACTCAACGAGACAAACCCAAACGACCTTGTGGCACAAGATTCGAACATCTTCCGTAAAATCTTTGGGCGCGTGAAGAAGTCGATTTACGAAATGCAATTAAAATACCAAGAAGTCGGTTCTCAAGTGGATAAGATTGCAGTGCGATTAGACCATGAAAAGAATGGATTATTAAACGACAACTTGTCACTGGAACAATTGTACCAACGTAATAAGGAATTCTTCGAGGCGTTAAGTATTTATATCGCTGCTGGGGAATTGAAGATTGAAGAGTTGCAACAAAAACTGATTCCTGAAGCGATGCAAAAGGCGCAAGAATCAGGAGACCAAATGGATGTGCAAGTGGTCAACGACTTACATCAATTCCTAGATCGTCTTGAAAAGAGAAATCACGACTTGAAATTAACGCGTCAAATGACCATCCAACAAGCACCACAAATTCGCTTGATTCAAAATACGAACCAAACCTTGGCGGAAAAAATTCAATCTTCCATTACGACAACGATTCCTTTATGGAAGAACCAAATTGCCATTGCGATGACATTGCTTCGCCAAAAGGATGCCGTGACAGCGCAACGTCAAGTGTCTGAAACGACAAATCAATTGATTCAAAAGAACTCTGAAATGTTGAAGATTTCTACGATTGAAACGGCTCGTGAAAATGAACGTGGTATTATCGATCTTGAAACCCTTCAAAAGACACAACAAGACTTGATTGAAACATTAGAAGAAACGATTCTTATTCAACAAGAAGGCCGTCAAAAACGTAGAAAAGCCGAATACGAATTGACGCAAATGGAACAAGAACTCCGCGAAAACTTACTCGTTTTAAGCCAAAAAGAAAAACGAGTGAAGGAAGAAATGCGCGGTTAATAATGATAGAAATCTTTACCTTTTATTCCTGAATAAGGACTTGAGGGTAAAGATTTTTTTGTTTTTAGCTAGTGTCTGTAATGTTTCAATTCGTTAACAAAATGATAAACTTCGCCTTGAACCTTGATATTTTGGCTAACATTATTTAAAATAGGATGAAAGGAAAAAAATAATATTTAATGAGGTGAAAAAATGCACGTATGGGTCGTAGTTCTCGCGTTATTAGCATTAGCAGTATTTTTCTTATTCATTTCACTATTCTTAAAGGATAACCAAAATGAAGAAGAAATCGATGAATTAGCTGAAGGTTTATTAGAATTAAACCGTGAAGTATATTCATTAAAGAAAAAAATTCAAGAATTAGAAGGAACAACTGTTTACAAAGGACCATCAGTTGAACCAACTTACGAAGAAGTTCGCGCTGCAAAAGCAGCTGAAGTTCGTGTAGCTGAAAAACCAGAACCAGTAGCTGAACAAACAGAAGCAGTGGAAGAAGCAACTGCAGAAGAATCTGGTCGCTTACACAATGTAACAAAACAACAAATCATTACATTGTTCAGCCACGGTAACTCAGTAGAATCAATTTCTGAACAATTAAACGTACCTGTTTCAACAGTACAATTGGTAATCGATAACTATTTTGAAGCAGATGCAAATTAAGGAGGAAGAACATGAGTAAAACGAAATTTCGTTCTTTAGGAATGGGCTTCTTATTAGCAGCGTTAATTTTAGCATTGGTTACTGTGATTTGGCCTTTTGTACCACAATCATTAAAGAGCCAATTAGATGCAGTGAATTTGCCAATCGTTTCTGAAGGAGCAAATGAAGCAAGCTATAAAGCAGCTTACGAGTCTTTATTAGCTGAAAAAGAATCTGGTAGCCAAGCGTCTACATCAAGTGCTAAAGCTACTTCACAAGCTTCAACAACTGAAGCAGCAACTACACAATCTTCAAAACCTGTATCTATTACAGTTGAAGAAGGTGAATCATCAAACGATGTTGCCGACAAATTAGAAAAAGCAGGCTTAGTTAAGAGTGCTAAAGAGTTCATAGATTACTTAACAACAAATAACATTGCTGATAAGATCTGGACTGGTACTTTCGAAATTAAACCAGGAAGTTCTAATGAAGAAATCGCTCGTGCAATCGGAGCGTTACAATAATAGACATGAATGAGTGTTACAGTCGAAGGGCTGTAACACTTTTTTTGATTTAAATTAAAGTTTTCTGAAAATCAGATGAAAACTGTGGTACAATGGGAGTACGACTTTAGAAAGTGGAGTGAGAATATGATTGAAAGAAGTCAAGTAGATGTAAATCAAACATGGGACTTAACGCATTTGTTTGAAACAGAAGAAGCTTTTAACGAAGCGTTAGAAGACCTTAAAGGAAAAGTAGATGCTTTCCAAAAGGAATACGAAGGAAACATTACAACTGCACACCAAGTGAATGCTGGTTTAGCAACTTACCGTGCCTTATTAGAACAACGCGGTAAAATTTCTGCGTATTGCAACCTTGCTGTGAGCGCGAATACAAGAGATAAAGAAGCACAAACACGTGCTGCACAAACACGTACAGTGTTAGCAGGATTAGATGCCAAATTAAGTTTCTTTGAATCTGAATTAAGCCAATTGGATGATGCGGTATTAGAAGAAGCACGCGCGAATAAAGAAGATGCTTTATATATCGAACGTCTCTTAGAAGATAAAAAACATTTATTATCAAAAGACGTGGAAGCAACTCTAGCTGCTCTAGGAAATACATTAGATGCTGGTTATCAAGCGTACAACGATATTAAATTCAAAGATATTCATTTCCCAGACGTAGAAGCAGACGGACAAGTGATTCCGATGACATACAACAGCTTCGAAGGCCGTATGCAATCAGAACCAAATACAGCGATCCGTCGTGAAGCATTCAAAGTATTTAGCGACACATTACGCAAATACCAACACAGCACAGCTTCAGCGTATAACACACAAATTCAAAAAGAAAAAACAATGGCAACATTGCGTGGATTCGATTCAGTGTTTGACTACTTATTAGACCGTCAAAAAGTTTCTCGTGAACTATACGACCGTCAAATCGATGTCATCATGGAAGAATTAGCGCCACATATGCGTAAATTCGCACGCCTATTGAAAGAAATCTATCAATTAGACGAAGTACGCTATGAAGATTTAAAACTGGAAGTAGATCCAACTTATGCAGCCAAAGTAACGTATGACGAAGCAAAACAATATATCTTAGAAGGATTAGAACCACTAGGGGAAGATTACCTCAAGATTATGAAGGAAGCCTTCGATAACCGTTGGATTGACTACGCTGAAACAATCGGTAAACGTACTGGTGCGTTCTGTTCATCACCTTATGGAGCAAACTCATTTATCTTAATGTTCTTTACAGAAGATATGAATGACTGCATGACGTTAGCGCACGAATTAGGACACGCAGGGCACTTCCAATTAGCGTATAAACACCAAAATATTCTAGATGGTCGTCCAAGTATGTACTTTGTAGAGGCTCCATCAACAACAAACGAATTATTGGTTGAGTTCTACTTGAAGAACAAAGCAGGAGATGATTTACGTATGAAACGTTGGATTTCATCTCAAATGGTCGCTAAAACTTACTACCATAACTTTGTGACTCACTTATTAGAAGCGTACTTCCAACGCGAAGTATACCGCTTAGTGGACGCAGGTAAGAGCTTAGACGCAGATACATTGAATCATTTATTCAAAGAAACATTGGCGAAATTCTGGGGACCAGAAGTGGTTCTTACAGAAGGAGCAGAGTTAACATGGATGCGTCAACCGCACTATTACATGGGACTTTACTCATACACTTACTCAGCTGGTTTAACAATCGGTACACAAGTGGCGAAAATGATTCAAAAAGACTCAAGTGTGGCAAATACTTGGGTGGAAGTCTTGAAGATGGGCGGAACGAAGAGTGCAGAAGAGCTTGCCAAAGCAGCAGGCGTGGATGTTTCTACAGATGCACCGCTTAAAGATACGATTGCAACAATCGGTGGCTTAATCGACGAAATCGTAGAAATTACAAAACAATTGAATGCATAAAAAATAAAGGTCAGCAAGGATTTTCCTTGTTGACCTTTTTGCGTTTATTTTATTGGTTTGACTGAGACACGATCAATTGAACAGATCCGTTAACCTGAAGTATTGGTGTTCCAGAAGGCAGAATAAAGGAAACTGCTTTTTGGATTGGATACTCGATTCCGTCGACTGTGAGCGTTCCTTTTCCGTCTAACACCGTCACAAGGTGATAAGTAGAAGAGAGGGCATCGCTGTAGTCGCCGTTAATATCGTATTTCCAAACGGTAAAGAATTTGTTCTCCACAAAAGTCGTTCTTGTTCCATTGTCAGTCGTCACCACTTGCTGATTTGGTGTTGGGACACTGTGCGGAATGGTTGTGACATCTTTTGTTTGTTGGATATGCAGTGGACGAGGATTTCCAGCATCGTCGGTGCGGTTATAGTCATAAACGCGGTAAGTCGTATCCGAATTTTGTTGCGTCTCAAGAATCACAATACCGCCACCAATGGCGTGAATCGTACCACTTGGAACATCGAAGAAGTCGCCAGCTTTAACAGGAACTTCGGTAAATAGCTCGCTCCAAGCTTCATTGTCGATTTTCTCTGCAAATTCTTCAGGAGTCATCGCCGTATGTCCATAGACAATTTTTGCGCCTGGCTCAGCTTGAACCACATACCAGCATTCATTCTTCCCATATTCGCCTTCATGTTCTAGCGCATACTCGTCATCTGGATGCACTTGAATCGATAAGTCATCAGATGCATCGAGCAACTTAATAAGAACAGGGAAGCTTGCTAATTGTTGCCCATTGAAGAGTTCTGGATGGGTTTTATAGAGTTCATCTAACCCGAGTCCTGCATATTCTGCAGGGCTTTTTATCGTTGAAATCCCATTTGGATGGGCGCTAATAATCCACGCTTCACCTGTTTTATCTGAAGGAAGAGTAAAGTTAAAGAGCGAATGCAATTTTGTCCCGCCCCAGATTTTCTCTTGAAGTACGGCATTTAAAAAGATTGGTGTTGTCATCATCGTGCCTCCTATGAAGAATGTCTTAATGCAAATGAATTGAATTCAAATAGATCGTATCTGTGTCGGCTAATCGAGTACTCAAATGGAGTGCCATTGTCGAGGTAAGCCACTTGTTCTACTTCGAAGACTGGCTCCGTTGGAAGTAATTGTAAGTATTTTTGTTCATCTTCAGAACTTGGTGCTGCACGCAAGATTTTTGTAGCACTCGCGATGCGTAAGCCTAGTTTGCCTTCGATATATTGATAAATAGAGTCTAATAGAACTTCTTCAGTAATTCCTGGAATGACGCTCGTACTCATATAGGTTTGCTCTAATACATACGGCTTCCCGTCGATGATGCGAAGTCTATGAATATTATAAACAGGACTTTGCACCGGTACTTGTAATTTTTCTGCAAGGAATTCAGAAGCAAACTCTAATTTAAAATGAATAATTTTGGATTCAACAGTAGAGTGTGTATCCTCAGAAATTTTCGTGAGTCCTTTAATATCGCGTTCTGGAACGATAAGTTTTCGCTTAGACGTGCCGCGAGAGAGGACGAAGGTACCTTGACCGCGTTTTCTGAAGATAAGCCCTTCGGAAACGAGTAAGTCTAATGCTTTCTTGACCGTCATTCGACTGCTATTAAATTCTTTCGTTAATGTGATTTCATCGGGTAATTGTTGGTTAATGACGTATTCGTTACTTAAAATCTTTTCACGAATCGCATGGTAAATCTGTAAATACTTTACGCTCATCGAATGTCATCCTTTCTCTAAACTAGCTATATTATAACAAATGTAGAATGAATAGGCAAAGTCGATAATTTGAATACTATTTATAATTATTGTCTAGACAAATATTTAAATTGTGATATACTATACGTGAAAGAGCTTACAGAAAGGAGGTTAATTATGAAGAAACAATTGAGTTTCCCTCAAGGGTTCTGGTGGGGTGCTGCTTCGAGTGGACCGCAGACCGAAGGACAATTTGACAAGGCGCATGAAAATGTGATGGATTATTGGTTTAGAACAGCTCCAGAAGCTTTCTTTAATGGTGTCGGACCAGATGTGGCGAGTGATTTTTATCATACGTATCCTGAAGATTTTCGTTTGATGAAGGAGATTGGATTTAATTCATTCCGTTCATCGATTCAATGGAGCCGTTTAATTAAGGACTTCGAAACGGGTGAAGCTGATCCAAAGGCTGTGGAATTCTACAACGCTGTTATCGAAGAAGCGAAGAAGAACGATATTGAATTGGTGTTGAATTTACATCATTTCGATATGCCAGTTGAATTGCTTCAACAATATGGCGGTTGGGAAAGTAAACATGTCGTGGACTTATTCGTGAAGTTTGCAAAGACTGCATTTGAATGTTTTGGCGATAAGATTCATTACTGGACAACTTTCAAT
>ERZ1699258.125-NODE-125-length-16141-cov-3.244973_pt1 | contig 16141 bp, 16 predicted proteins | sample MGYA00581520_ERZ1699258 | MGnify/ENA primary metagenome ERZ1699258 (study PRJEB42319, sample SAMD00040322) | human oral metagenome | material: saliva | host: Homo sapiens | study: EMG produced TPA metagenomics assembly of PRJDB4115 data set (Metgenomic analysis of... | reverse complement strand
AGTCTGGGCTGTGCTGTTATCGTTATTAGCATTGCCGGTATTTGCGTTGTTATTGTTGCCGGTACCACCATTTTTTTCAGGACTGCCGCTACCAGCGGTATTGGTTGAGCCGGTGGAAAGTGCTGCATTACCACCGCCGCCACCTCCACCACAGGCTGAAAGGATTGCGGTGCTGATAGCAGTTAAGATGAAGGTTTTGATTTTAGTGTTGATTGCAGACATATTGTTCCCTTTTCTGTTGATTGGTTATAGTGCGTTTTATTAAACGGCATAAAGCAATTATCATAGATATAATTGTAATAAAAATAAACTGTTTTTTACGTTTTTATCGGTATAGTTTGTTTAACGAAGGTTTGTGTTTGATTTATGCGACAAAGGGTTAAAGGATTGTTTAATGATATTAAGCGATTGGTTGTGCAATGAGCCGATGGATAATAGGAAGATTCTGGTGGCTAAAATGGATTATCCTGTTTTACTTCAAACCACAAAAAAGGAATGTGTATTGCAGGTAGTGGGTGTGAAGTACGCTTGTGGGCTTTAAGTGCAAAAGCAGTATAAAATAAAGGCCGTCTGAAAATACTGAAACTGTCGGCGATTGAAAATTGAGCCTAAGGTTGCTAAATTGATCAGGGAATTATTATGAAAATGAGGGCAATGATGCTGGGTATTGCAGGCTTGATATTATCCGGCTGCTTTTTCTCTAATGAAGAAATTAAGTTGGAAGATATTTGGAATTTTAAAATTACTGTCAATGAAGCTAAGGGGAATAGGCAGGTGCATTTGACAGGCTTATTAGGCAATAGTGCAATGGGTATTTCAGATATCAAAACAAATAGCCGCAACGATGAGCTGAATATTACTTTATTTCAAAAATTAGCAGGTTCAGAATACTCAGGAACATTAGATAAAGAAATTACTCTTGAAAGCAATATCAAGAAGATTACTTATGGTTCTAAACACGAGATTATATGGCAAGACTAAAAATACAAAAAAGGCCGTCTGAAAAAGATTCAGACGGCCTTTAAAATTATAAATGGATAGATTTTTTGGGTATCCTATTTCGATAACATTTCAAGATTTTTCTGCGCAGAAAAAGGAATACAGCAACTGTATCATTTCGGTTACCCTCGGATCTGCAATGTAATATTGCCGTTCCCGATGGTTCACTTCAAACGATACCAAACCGGCTTCACGCAATAGGGCTAATTGGCTGGACATTGCCGCTTGCGGCAGTCCGGATGATTCAGCCAACTCGGTTACATTGTGCGGCCTTTCATGTAGTTTGCACAATACGGCGAGGCGGTTGGGATTGGCCAGAAGTTTGAGAAAAGCGCTGGCTTCTTCGTAGGGTGGTTGATTGTCGGCGATAGTCATTTTTCACGCTTGTCGGCAAATGAGGAGGTCGAATTATCAGTCATAATAGTCTTAGCAGCAACTTACAGACGGCCTTTGCTTAATGGTTCCATGGCATTTTGGCCAGCAGGCGTGCCATGCCGCAGAATCCGGTTAACCCGGCCGTTAACAGGCCTGCGCCGACCATCACGTTTATCAGATAAAACCAAGGCGATACCAGCCAACCTGCCAGCACGCCCAACAGAATCAAACTGCCCGCAATGGTTTGCACCTGCCGCATGATGTCCGGTTCGGCACGGTCGGCAACAATAGGAAGCCCTGCAGCCTTCCATGCCTGTAAGCCGCCTTCTAGAATATAGCATTCGCGGCCTTGGCCAAGCGCTGACAATATTGTTTCAGCCCCTGCTGTACGTTTACCACTCAGGCAATAAAAAATCAGGCACGAGGCTGTATCATCAGGCAGTTTGTCTCGCTGCCGTTCAGGCGGAAGGGATAATGCACCGCCAATATGCCCGCCCCGATATTCGGCTTGGCTTCGGATGTCCACTGCCAACGCGCCCTCACGGATTTTTGCCATTGCTTCGGAAGGCGTGATTCGCGAGAGTTGTCCGACCATACTCATGTTTTGTCTTCGTTATTTTTTGTTAATGCGGCAGGTGTTGATGCCCAATAAGCTGTACAGCGCACAGTTGCCAATCAGTGCTGTACCCAGGGGGATGATGCCCAGCCAACCCCACCAGCCAATTTGTCCGGTAGCGGCTGCAGCAATCAGCGCAACACCGATAACAATACGGATTACGCGATCTAAAGTACCCAAGTTTCGTTTCATTTTATTGCTCCTTGTTTAAGAATGGATTGTCTATAAATAAACATATATAACAAAAATCATATATGAGAAATATTATAGCTTTAAAGATGACTTTGTCAAATGGTTTACAGTAAAAGTGTAATGAATATTTGCATTGTATTTTTTAAACACACAAATGGAATCAATCTCCAACGGCATGGTTAAATGTAAAAATACAGCCTTTATTTTTTCAGACGGCACTGGAGATGAGCTATATAATATTTTATTTATATTGGAAGAATTGGTAGTCAGTTTTCAGAAGGAATAAAATCATGACCGATTTGGAAAAGAAGTCCAATGGAGACGATTTGAAGACTGGATAATCCGTTGTGTAACTAGCAAGGGAGAGGAAATACTTTAAAATCAAATTGTCTACGAATTATAAAAGGACGTCTGAAAATTGAATTTCAGACGGCCTTTGGTTTCTTTATAACGTCGTTCGTATCATCAGAAACGATAGTTCACGCCCAAGGCAAACTCGCGGCCGCGTTCGTAGAAGGGCACGCGTCCGTTGCCGTCGGGGAAGCGTTGGCTGTGCGAACGGTATTGTTTGTTGCCGATGTTGTTGACGGCGAAGTTGACGTTCAGGTTGTCTTTTTTCAGCGGCTGCCAGTTGGCGTAGATGTCGTGTACGCCGTAACCGGCTTTCTTGCCGTGTATCGTGCCTTGTCCGCGGGCGACGTCGGTGTATTTCACGCTTTGGGCGTAGCGGCCGCGCCAGCCGATTTCGAGTTTGGGGTTTTCAAACTGGTAAGACAGACCGGTCAGCCATTGGCGGCCGGTGTTCCAGAAGGTGAACGAGCTTTCGTGGTCTTCCGCTTGAATCGGGCTTTCGCCGTAGTACATTTCGCCGTTCAGACGCGGTTTGACGTAGGATACGCCGGCGCGCGCGGTCAGGCCGCCCCAACGGTAGGACGCGTCAAGTTCGTAGCCGTAGGTTTTGAGCGTGCCGCCGTTGTAAATTTTGCCGCGTTCGGTGATGGAGGCGGTGTTGTTGTTGATTTTTGCCCAACGATAGACGATGAGGTCTTTGATGCGTTGGTGGAACACGCTGCCGCTGACGTTGAAGTTGTCGTTGCGCCATCTGAAGCCGAGTTCGGCGCGGCGGGCGGTTTCGGCTTTGAGGTTACTGTCCAAATCGGCGGCGGCGCCTGCGCGTTCGTTAGCCAACAGGGCTTCGTTCAGGCGGGGCGCACGGCTTGCCTGATTGAGGTTTGCCAAGAGGGAGAAATTGTCGTTGATGTCCCAAATCGCGCCGATGCTGGGGTTGAGCTGGCCATGCGACGCGCTTTGTTTGCTGGCGGCGTTGTATTTGAAATGGTCGTAACGCAGGCCGGTCGTCAGGGTAACGGGGTGCAGGTTCCAAATGCCTTCCGCGTACACGCCGTATTCGGCTTTTTTCTCTTTGTCGCGATCATACAGGCCGAGAATCTTCAGCCATGCGCCTTTGTCGGACGGCTCGGAGGTTTCGTGGCGGTAGTTGACACCGTATTTCACCATGTGTCCGTCGCCGAAGGAGCTGGCGAGGTTCAGATTCGCGCCGGTCGCTTTGATTTTGCTTAACTCAAGCTGGCCGATGGGAACGCCGCCTTGAGCCGTGCCGGAGGCATGAGCTTTCGGGGAAGGCGCGCCTTTAGGCGGCTTGGTGTCGTCGGTGTTGATTTGGAAGACGTTGGCGTCGATTTTGTCGAGGAAGCCGACATTGCGGCCGCGGTATTCCAGATTGTAGGATTGCTCTTTTTGATAAGTGCCGTCCACGCCGACGTAGCTGTCAACGTTTTGGAACTCGGCTTTGTCGGTGCGGTTGCCTTTTTGGTATTCCTGACGGTAGGTCAGGCGGATGCCGTGGTCGTCGTTGAAGTCGTAGCCGAGTTTGGCGAGGTTGCTGTGCTGTTTCAGACGGCTGCCGCGGTTGACATCGCCGTTGCCGTCTTTGTAGTCGCGGTTATTGAGGAAGTTGCCCGCAAACAGGGCATCGAAGCCGTTTTGATAGCCGTAAACCGCCGCGTTGCCGGTTGAACCTTTATTGCTGCTCAAGCCCGCGCCGAGTTTGAAACCGAAAGGTTTGCCATCCGTCAGCAGGTCTTTCGCGTCAACCGTCGTTACGCGGATGGTACCGCCGACCGCGCCCAAGCCCGCGCTCGCCGCGCCCGTGCCTTTTTCGACGTTGATGCTTTTCACCAAAGCGGGGTCAAGCTGGAAGCGGCTTTGGTGGTGGAAGATTTTGGTGGATTGGCTGGTGCCGTCCACTTCCAGATTAATCTTGTCTTCGCCGACGCCGCGGATGCTGTAAAACTGCGCCACGCCGTTGCCGCCGCCGACATCCATACCGATTTGGTCTTTCATGACTTGTTTCAAATCGGTCGAAGTTTCGCGGTCAAGCTGGTTGCGGGTAACGCGGGTCGGTACGGCAGTACCGGTAACCTTAATTTCATTCAGTTCGGCAGTTTCTGCGGGGTGCGTATTTTTTGCATGGGCGAAGCCTGTCGATAGTGCAAGTGTAATGAGACTAAGGCGGAATACAGGAAAAGAGGTTTTATTCATGATTTTTCCCAAGGAATAAAAAATTGACCGCTTATTCTAATTATTTTAATAATGATTATCAAACTACAAATAAATGTAAAAGAACATATTAGTCTTATTTTGATTTGTAGTTTGGATATTTTTATAAATATCAATTGGTTTATTTATGGTTAAATTTTGTAAAACTATTTTGAGAGAAAATATGTTGAGGCTTACTTTTTTGAAACTGAAGAAAAGGGATGAGTTGAATATTTATCGATGATAAATATTGTGTATAAGTGTTTTAAAAGGCCGTCTGAAAAGTGTTTTTCAGACGGCCTTTAAGTTTAACAAGCTTAACTATGCAGTTTGTGAGGCTTGTTTATTTGGAGGGTGGTTGGGCATATCCGTTATCGGCTGGGAATGCGTCAGATTCGCTATTTTTTTGCGTCGGGTCGTATAGTTCAAAAATAGCCGTACCAATTACACCTGTATTTTTGATGGAGCCTTTATCCGAGTTTGCAGCGTAAGAGTCTTCTGGGTTGCTGAATACAAAAGATGCTACAGCATCATCACTTTTACGGAAACCTTCGATTACCAGTGAATCATGTGGGTACAGAACATAGCCATCTGAGTATCTGCTGGCAGCCTGGCCTGAGATGACATCCAAACCATCTACACTGGCTATAATTTCCAAAGTTTTATTGCTATTGTTCTTATAAACCAAACGGTATGACTGACCGTCTTTACCTTGCAAAAAGTAGTTGCTACCGTCGCGGAAGATTGGAAATAGGTCGCCATTGTCAGATTGCACGGATAATTCCACTTTGCCTGCTGCTAAAGAAATCGAGTTGATTTTTTTACCCTGATAATCTTTAGCTGAGTAGTTCAATACGCCTTCTGCCAAAGGGTTTTTCGTGACACGGCGCAAATCTACGGAATGAACGGAAGACTGTACTTCATCTCCCCAGCTGGTTCCTAGTTTTTCTGCTGTTTCTACGCTTTGATTGGCTATTTCTGAATCTGCTGGTGCAGGAGCTTCAGATGAAGGAGATTGCTGGGAACAAGCAGCTAAAATTGCAGCCAACAGCATTGTCAGCCACAATTTGAATTTTATTTTAAACATAATTGCTCCTGAGATAATCTAATAGGTTAACAATCTGAATATATTAAATAATATGAAAAATTATCCGTATTCTATACTATTAATCTAATTGGGTAGAAAGCAGAGCTGTAAAAACAAGATAAATTATTTATAGTAATTAAAACATAATGGGATATCACGAACCGATTTGAAAATAAACCGGACTTAGATTTTATAAGTTTGTGTGGCCGATTAATCTGTTTCCATATAAAAAGGCCGTCTGAAAAGTATTTTTCAGACGGCCTAAATATTTATGTTTTATAGTAAAGGACTCATCAGGCGGACGGCATTTTCCACGAGGCCGCGAAGTTTGGAGCGTTGTTGCCATGATTTGATGGCAATGTAGCTGCTGTTTTTAAGGTAGCTGCGCTGTAGGTGGCAGATTTGTTTGGTGGTGTCGCGATCGTAGATGGCGAGGCTGATTTCGAGGTTGAGGAAGAAGCTGCGCATGTCCATATTGATCGTACCGAAGAGGGAGTAGTCTTCGTCTATGGTCAAGGTTTTGGCATGCAGAAGGCCACCTTCAAACATGGCGATTTTGACACCGGCTTCCAGCAGCATAGGGTAGTAGGCGCGTGAGGCGTAGCGTACCATCAGTGAATCGACTTTGGCGGGCAGTATCAGGGTTACTTTGACGCCGCGTTTGGCGGCGACGGTTAATGCCATGAGAAGCGGCTCGTCGGGGACGAAGTAGGGGGTGGTAATTGTGATTTGTTTGGTAGCGGCATAGATGGCGCTGATGATGGTTTCGTAGATGACGAAGCTGCTTTGCTCGGGGGCGGAGGGAATGATTTGGGCAACAATATTGCCTTGCTGCATTTTTTCGGGAAGGATTTGGGGCAGCAGGTTTTTTGCTTGGTTGAGGTATGTTTGTACGTTTTGGAGGTTTTTATCGGTTTCGACGGCAAGGTCGGCGAAGAAGACGGCTGACAGTTCCAGTACCATAGGCCCTGTGCAACGCATCATGGCATCTATCCATTCGCCGACGCCTGAGTTTTGTTTGAAGTAGCGCGGATCGACGAGGTTGAAGCTGCCGGTGTAACCGATTTTGCTGTCGATAACTAGGATTTTACGGTGGTTGCGCAGGTCGGTGCGTGTGAATAATGTACGCCAGATACCGACAGGTAAGGAGATATGTACTTCAACGCCGGCTTGACGCAGTTTCTCTACCCAATCGCTTTCAAGAAAGCTCCTGCTGCCGACGGCATCGGCCAGTATGGCGCAGTCTACGCCTCTGGCTTTGGCGGCAAGGATTTCATTTAGAATTTCTTCGATGCGGCCCTTGGGTTCGATAATGTAAAAGGCCAACAGGCAGGAATGGGCTGCGGCGCGTATGTCGGCAAGCATACTGTCGATGATGGTATCGGTGGTTGAGAGCAGGCTCATGGCGTTGCCTCGGGTTGCACCCAGCCCCGTTCCTTTTTCGGCAACTTTACTGATGCCGTGGTAACGCGATTTCACTTGGTCGGCAATATCGAGATAGAAATCGGCTAGATGGGTGGCGACAAAGTTGCGGTAGAAACGGTTCATTTCGCCGGTACGTTTGGCGCGGGCCGTACCGAGACGCGGCTCGCCGATGAGGATGTAGGCGATGGTTCCGAATACGGGGAAAAGGAAGAGGATAATCAGCCATGCAAAGGTTGAACCGATGTTTTTTTGTTTGTACAACACGCGCAGCATGCAGGCGAGTGCGGCGCAGGTGTGGGCGAAGATGAAAATTTCGGTCCAGGTGATGTCTTTTAAAAAATTCATATTCGGTAGCGGGAGTGGATGTGTTTTTAAGTTTGAAGGTGTCAGCTGATAAGCTTCAGATATTAAGTATATAGAAAAACCGTCTGAAAGCAAATTTACTCGATAATCATATTTTTGCTTTCAGACGGCCTTTGAGTTGCTTTAATTAACGGTGATACTGACGGGACAATTCATGTACGGTATCGACCAAAATTTTGGCGTGTTCGGGGTCGGCGTGTTGGTTGATGCCGTGGCCGAGGTTGAATACATGGCCGCTGCCGTTGCCATAGTCGGCAAGGATGCGTGCGACTTCGGTGCGGATAGATTCTGGTGTGCCAAAGAGAGCAAACGGGTCGAAGTTGCCTTGCAGGGCAACTTGTTCGCTGACGCGACGGCGTGCTTCGCCGATGTTGCAGGTCCAGTCCAAGCCTAATGCATCTGCGCCGATTTCTGCCATGCTTTCCAGCCATAAGCCGCCGCCTTTCGCAAATACGATAACAGGCACGCGGCGGCCTTCGCTTTCGCGTTTGAGTCCGGCTACGATTTGACGGATATATTTCAGGCTGAATTCTTTAAATGCGGCATCGCTCAACACACCGCCCCAAGTGTCGAAAATTTGTACGGCTTGTGCGCCGGCATCGATTTGGGCGTTGAGATAAGCGGTAACGGCTTGAGCATTGGTGTCGAGGATTTTATGCAGCAAATCAGGGCGCGAATACATCATGGTTTTGATGGTGCGGAATTCTTTGCTGCTGCCGCCTTCAACCATGTAGCAGGCGAGTGTGAACGGGCTGCCGGAGAAGCCGATCAGCGGAACTCGGCCGTCCAATGCTTTACGGATGGAAGTTACGGCATCAAAGACATATTGCAGTTTTTCCATGTCGGGAACTTGCAGTTTTGCAATGTCGGCTTCGTGTTGCAAAGCGCGTTCAAATTTCGGGCCTTCACCTTCGGCAAAATACAGGCCCAAACCCATGGCATCGGGAATGGTCAGAATATCGGAAAACAGAATTGCCGCGTCTAGATCAAAACGTTCTAAAGGCTGGATGGTAACTTCAGTCGCCAGCTCGGTGTTTTTGCATAAATCGAGAAAGCTGCCTGCGCGTGCGCGTGTGGCTTTGTATTCAGGCAGATAGCGTCCGGCTTGGCGCATCATCCAGATGGGAGTGTATTCGACAGGTTGTTTGAGCAGGGCGCGGAGGAAAGTGTCGTTTTTCAGAGCAGTCATGATAAATAGGCTTTCTGATTTGGTGTGTTGGACAAAGTTCAGACGGCCTTAGATATGTATTGAGGCCGTCTGAAATGATTAAATGGTTGGTTCTGTTGTAGATTTCATGTTGTCGCTTAATGCGAAATCAGCACATCAATTTGGTTGAGGAAGGGCTGCCGGATGTTCTTCTTCAGCCACGCTTTCCAAAACCAGATTGCGTTGTTCTTGCGCTTTTTGTGGCTGGTCAGTTTCATCAAACACACGAGCCAAGACCAAATGTGCGGATACGCTGGGTTGCAGGGCGATGCTGGCTTCGAGGTAGCCTTGGGCTTTACCCCAAAGTTTGCGGCCGTAAGCCAGTTGGCCAAGATACATCAACAGCGGTGCATTGTCGGGTTGTTCCTGCAGCCAAGAGTCTGCCAAGTCGATGGCTTTTTGTTGCTCTCGCTCGCTTAGGAAGCGCACGGATTCGACAAATGCTTCCAAAAGCTCGGGCTGGCGGGTTTGCGGATAATGGGTTTTAACCCATTTGACTGCATCGGCATACAAACCCAAACGCTCGTATTTTTCGGCAATCGCGACACACAATTCGCCTGATTTCAAGCTTTCTGGAATGTGTTTCAAACAAGCTTTCAGACTGCGTGCATCGGTTACTTCGCTTAAGAGGCGGCGATATGCCCAATTTTGATACTGTTCGGCTTCGTAATCGTTGATTGCGCCGGCTTTGACCAGTTTTTCTGCTTTTGCCAAGACATCTGCAGCATCGCTATGATCAAAGGCATAACGCAGTTGCAGGCGGACCAGGCGGCTCAAGTTGCTATTGATTTTTGCTGCGGCTTCAAGGTTTTGTGCGGCAGTCGGATAATCGCGGCGGCTCAGTGCAGATTCGGCCAGCAAAAGATGACGGGAAAGCTGTTGTTTTTGTGGCAGGTGTTCGATTTCGTGCAGGTAGCGGTCGCGTAATTCGAAGTTTTCCATTTGGTCGGCCGCGTGCGCGCCCAACATCAAAGCCAGGGTACGGTTGTCGCCTGCTTCTTTGTTTTGCAAGACTTTGGCGGCTTCTTGTTCGGCTTTTTCAAAGCGACCTTCAAAATATGCCAGACCTGCGCTGTTCAAAGAGGCGGAAGCCTGACGGCCTTTGCGGGCGATGCCGAAGCGTTGCATACGCGCCGGAATGTTCAAGAGGCCGAACACGAATTTAATCAGGAAATACAAGACGAATACGCTCAACAGCAGGCCTAAAACAAAGGCATGCAGATTGATACGCAGCATGGTTTGTTCAACCACGACGTACACGTTGCCGGTATAAATGCCGGAAGCCAACGCTAAACCGACGGCGGCGGCAAACAGAATGACAATCCAAACGACGGTTTTCATGCTTGCTCTCCTTTAATTTTGGCAGCAGGCTTGGTTTGGTTTTGTGGTTTGGCAGCTTCGGCGGCTGGTTCTTTTTTGTTTTCAGACGGCAAAGCAGGTGCTTCCAAAGACTGGGGAGCGGAAGCGGCAGCCGGTGCGGCAGTGGTGGCTTGCTCGGTAGCTGCAGCCGGAGCGGAAGCGGTTTTTTCGGCAGCTTGGGTTTGTACAGCTTCCTCGGTCGTTATTTGTGTACGCGAACCTTCTTGATAAGCGCGAACGGCGCTCAAGCTGGCTTTCAGGCTGTCGTCTGAAATCATGCGGACATCAAGGGCTTTGAGTTCGGCCAACTCTTTCAACCATGACTGGGTAGCAGGGGATTTGCTGTCGAAGTATTGTTTTACAGTTGCTTCAACGTTGTTCAAATCGCTTTGATACACTTCGCCGTTGTGTTGCAACAGGGCAATGCGCGCATCCAAAAGGCGCAGGCGCAGGTTTTCACGGATGAAGTAGGTTTGATCGGGTGAAATCAACATGGCGTCGTTGCTATCAAGATGACGGACTTCAACCAAGCCTTTGAGGGCATTGAGGGATTTTTCCCATGTGTTTTCCCACCAAGTTCCTGAATTGGCGGCTTCGACAGGTGCGGCACCTGGTTTCAATACGCCGTCCAAAACCAAAGGTAGGCCTGAAATACCGGTTTCCAGACGGTCGATACGCAAGGCAGTAGCGGAAATATCAACATAAGGACGGTTTTTCAGCGCGGCCAAATCATTGCTGATGGCTTGCTTGATGGGGATAAGCTCAGGCTGTTCAAAACGGCTTAAGCGGCTGTCAATGTGTTCCAATACGCTGACCGCGCCTTGAAGGTTGCCTGACAGCATCAATTGTTGCGAAGCCGTGTTCAACATGGATTCAGCTTCGTCAACCAGCCAGTTGACACGGCCTTTGAGCAGCTCTTGATAAGCTTTTTGCGTTTGCAGAATTTGATCGCTATTGCTTTTTTGACCGTTGTTCAGGCGGTCTAACTCGGCCTGAATAGCGGTTTGGCGGTTGAGGTTGTCTTTTAAAAGGCTGGCATTTTCAGATTCGCCCAACGCAGCTTTGTCGATTTTTTGGTTGAATTCGAGCTCTTGGTTCTTTAAAACATTTTGACCTTGTACAAACAGGAATCCGCTCGCGCCCAAGCCAAGCAGTGCCAAGACGGTTGCACCTGCGGCCAAGGCTTTGCCGCCAGATTGTTTGATGATAACAGGGGCGTTGTTTTGTGGGAGATTGTTGGACTCGGGCATGCTCGCCTCCACTCGCTGAGGTTGGGTAGGTTTGATTTGTTCAGACGGCCTGGTGTTTTCAGAACGTTCAGGCGCCGGTGCTGCCGTATTGGCAACTTGTCGGGTATCTTTATTGTCTTCGACTTGGTTCACTGCTTGGCTCCTTTGTGGCATGGATGAAAGTGCAGCGGATAGAGAAGTGACGGTTTCTACATGTTTGGCACCGACGATGCGAAGTGCATCGGCAATGCGCGGATGGTGGGTAAAGTATAGCAAGGATTCGAAGAATCGGGAAAATTGCGGCGGAATCTGATGGAAAAATTCGCGTGCAAGTTCGCCGGATGTAACGTAGGCGGCGGCGATGTCTTCGGTTTTAAAGTGCTGCCAATCGATGGCGTTGGGCCGTCTGAAATAGATTTCGGCGAAGTCGATTTGAAAACCCAGTGCGTTTAATTTGTCTGCCAAATAATCGCGGCCGCCATGACCTCGAATAATGAGAACTCGGGCGTTGGGCGGCAGGTTTTTCCAAATGGGCATTCTCAAGACGGCTTCGCTGTCGTTGCCGTCTTCGGGGGAGAATACGGGATAGGGGGAGAATTGCGCCAAAGTATGTTGGCTGGTTTGGCCGACGGTAATGTGTGCTTTGGGACCGTCTGAAAAGTTCAAGTGCGGCGCTGCGGTTTCAATAGCGGTCGGGCTGACCCAAAACACGACATCGGCTTGCTTGAATTGTTCGGAGAGTTTTTTTAACGCCGAACGATCCGCCTCTATTTCAATCGGACTCAATACCTGAGCCTGCCAACCGGCTGCATGGCAGGTTTGGATATCTTGTTGCGGACGGTTGGACGGACGGATAATGAGTAGAGTAGGCATAATGTGGGATAAATTATTAAGGTTTTAGGCCGTCTGAAAGAAGGGTTTCAGACGGCCTGTTGCCGGAGATACGTTATTGATCGACGAATGCGCGCTCAATCAGGTAGTCGCCGCGGACACCGGTTTTCGGAGAAACGGTCAGGCCGAATTCGTCCAAGACGTTGCAGGTGTCTTTCAACATGGCAGGGCTGCCGCACAACATGGCACGGTCGTCTTGCGGATTGATTTTAGGCAGACCGATGTCTTCGAAGAGTTTGCCGCTGCGCATTAAATCGGTCAGACGGCCGTGGTGTACATAGTCTTCGCGTGAAACAATCGGGTAGTAAATCAATTTTTCTTTAACCAAATCGCCCAGGTATTCGTGTTCGGGCAATTCTTTGGTAAAGCGGTCGTAGTATGCCAAGTCTTTTTTGTAGCGTACGCCGTGAACCAAGATGATTTTTTCGAATTGCTCGTAAATTTCAGGGTCTTTGGTAATGCTCAAGAAAGGGGCAATGCCGGTACCGGTGCTCAAGAGGTAGAGGTGTTTGCCCGGATTCAGGTCGCCGGCAACCAGTGTACCGGTCGGTTTTTTACTGATGAGGACATCATCGCCGACTTTAAGGTGTTGCAGGCGGCTGGTCAATGGGCCGTCTTGTACTTTAATGCTGAAAAATTCCAGATGCTCTTCCCAGTTGGCAGAAGCCACGCTGTATGCGCGCATCAGCGGTTTGCCGTCTACCATCAGGCCGACCATGACGAATTGGCCGTTTTCAAAGCGCAAAGATTCGTCACGGGTGCAGGTAAAAGTGAAGTAAGCGTCGGTCCAGTGATGTACGGACAATACTTTTTGGGTATTGAATGCTGCCATTTGGGTTTCCTGTCAGTAAAAGAAATGGGAAGTGTTTATTTGGGACGTGTGTCAGAATGAAAATATCTGCCCAATTCGGGATAAAGCTAAAATTCTAAACGAAACGGATGGTTGCGACAATGCTTGATGCACAGCGATTATATGCCGTTTGAAGGGCTTTCAGACGGCATAGCGGGATAGGCGGTGCCTTACGGCGGCATATCCGCAAGGTAAATCAGGGAAATCGAGGCTGCCAGCCTGAGCGCGTCCCGTCCCCAGCGGGGGTGTTCCAGCCCGCGTATTGGGAGGATCGGTTTGACGGTGGCGGCAATCAGCCTTTGTATTTCTGCAGGCTGCGCTGACAGTACGCTGCCCCATTTTTCCGCTGCCGCTTCCAGCAGTCCGCCGTTTTTCAATATCAGCGCGGTAGAATGAATGTAGCAGAGCCAATCGCGGGCTTGGCATTGCGCTATGGTCAGGACTTCGGAAGGGTCGTCTTCAAAGTCCAAAAAGCTGATGTTTTTTCCGTCCGACATCATATTCCGTGCAAACGCCTGACTGAGAAACTGCCGTTTTTCATGCACATGGGCAATGGCTTCCAAACCGGCAAGCCAAGCGTCTGCCTTTCCGGCTTCGGCTTCTTTGCGGATTTGCGTATCGAGCGGGACCCCTTCCAAATTGCTGAACATAAGGGCATTTTTCCGGACGGCGAGCAATTCGGGAACGGCTATCCCCGCAGAGCGCAATTCGTACAGGCGTTTCGACTCGGTTGCAATGGCAGGCTCACCTCCGAGGCTGGGGACCGGCTTCAACAACCCCAGTTTCAAATATCGGGCAACCATACCGAGCAGCGCGTAACGCCATCGCGCATTGTGCCTGCCTGCTTTGCGTACCCATACCTTGGTTCCGTCGGCTAGCAGGTGGGGGGCGATGGCGGCCTCCTGTTTTGCCGCCAGTTCGTCCAGCAGGATGGAAAAACGGGTTTCATGCATAGGTAAAGCCATTTTCTTTCAATCTTAAGTTTGGACGGAATGCCGCCCACACGGGACATCAGGCAAGGGTTTGTTTGATGATGCCTTTTACCGCATCCGCACTGTTCGGCACGGTTTGCACGCGCGGCGGCAGGTTTTCCAAGCCTTCCAGAGCGGTGGGGCGCGGAATGGCGACATCGCCGACGGCTTCGCGTATGGTCGCATCGAATTTCGCTGCCAACGCAGTTTCCAAACAAACAACCGTTTCACCTTCTTCACGCACTTCACGGGCAACTTTGACGCCATCGGCTGTATGCGGATCAATCAATTCATGATCTTGCTCGTAAACCTGTTTGATGGTGGCAAGGCGGTTGGCATGGGTCGATTTACCGGAAACAAAGCCATATTGTTGATGTACTTTGTTTAAGGCAAATTCCAAATTGAAGCCTTTGCCGGAGGCTACTTCCGCCCATAAGGTTTGGATTTCGTCCGCATCGCGATCCATCAGGTCAAACACAAAACGCTCGAAGTTGGAGGCTTTAGAAATGTCCATAGACGGGCTGGAAGTAACATGGGTATGTTCGCTATTGCGCGGACGGTATGCGCCGGTTTTGAAAAATTCGTCCAATACGTCGTTTTCATTGGTGGCAACAATCAAGCGGTGGATAGGCAGACCCATTTGGCGGGCGATATGGCCGGCACAGACATTGCCGAAGTTGCCGCTTGGCACGCAGAAGCTGACTTTTTCGTCATTGCTCGAAGTGGCATTGAAATAACCGGCAAAGTAGTACACGACTTGGGCGACGATGCGGCCCCAGTTGATGGAGTTGACTGTGCCGATATGGTATTTGGCTTTGAATTCGGCATCGTTTTGTACGGCTTTGACGATGTCTTGGCAGTCGTCAAACATGCCTTTAACGGCGATGTTGTGGATGTTGGCATCTTGCAGGCTGAACATTTGCGCGCGTTGGAATGCGCTCATTTTGCCTTCCGGCGACAGCATGAAGACGTTGACGCCTTTTTTACCGCGTAGGGCATATTCGGCAGCAGAGCCGGTATCGCCGCTGGTGGCGCCTAAGATATTGAGTTCTTTGCCTTCTTTGTTCAATACATATTCAAACGCATTGCCCAAGAATTGCATGGCCATGTCTTTGAATGCCAATGTCGGGCCGTTGGACAGGGCTTGAATTTTGATGCCGTCTGAAAGTGTGCGCACCGGCGTGATGGCTTTGGTACCGAATACTTCTTCGGTGTAGGTGCGGTTGATGATGTCGCGTAAATCATCAGCAGGGATGTCGGTGGCAAACAGGCTTATGACTTCAAATGCTAGCTCAGGATAGCTGAGTGTGCGCCATTGGTCTAAGGTAGCACGGTCGATTTGAGGGTATTGCTCAGGCAGCATCAAACCGCCGTCAGGAGCCAAACCCATCAATAAAACTTCGCTAAATTGCTTGCGTGCGGTCGCACCGCGGGTGCTGATGTATTTCATGGTTTCTTCTCTATGTATTTAAAATTCAAATAGAAAGTCAAAACGAATTCAGACGGCCTTGATGTGAAAAAAAGGCCGTCTGAACGATTATTTGTAGAGTCGTTTGAAGCAGGCGGTAACCGTTTTTGCGGTAACGGAAGCAATGGCCTGTTCGCGGGTTGCTGGACTCAATACCTGCATCATTTCGGTTGCAGTCAATTGGTTTGGCGCTTCTTCGCTGGCGCAGCCGCAGATTTTATTTTCCCATTCGGCTTGTTTTTCCGCGCTCATGGCCAAAGCAATGACGCGCCATTCGTTACGTTTATTTAATTCGGTACGGCATTGGCTATCTACCGCCATTTTCACTACGCTGCTGCCGATACCCGTACCGCTGCCCAAACCGCCGAAAGAGTCGCCGCAGGTAGCGCATGCACCCAATAAGAAAGCTGATGTAACAGCTGCCAAAAGAGCTTTTGAAGTCATGATGTTTCCTGTAAACAAGGCCGTCTGAAACGTCCGAAGAATTCTCAAAATAGCATGTATTATACCGTAATGCGGCCCGATATGTGTGTTTGCGAAACTACCGTAT
>ERZ1699258.112-NODE-112-length-16605-cov-2.911761_pt1 | contig 16605 bp, 22 predicted proteins | sample MGYA00581520_ERZ1699258 | MGnify/ENA primary metagenome ERZ1699258 (study PRJEB42319, sample SAMD00040322) | human oral metagenome | material: saliva | host: Homo sapiens | study: EMG produced TPA metagenomics assembly of PRJDB4115 data set (Metgenomic analysis of... | reverse complement strand
TGACATGGCTCACTTTAATCCTATTACTAGTTATATTAGTCAATGTGTCAATGACGGCATACTCAGAGCGCCAAAGCATCGACACACATTAGAAGCCTTAACGGAAGAGCAATGCTACTTTGAGCGTAAAGCCAAACAATTAAAAGACATTCTCGAAAAACGACCATGGAGAAACTAACATCACTTTTTTAAAGAAAGGAAACCCACATGCCAAGCCTATTTGGAACCCATCCATTTCTTATTCTCAGCTTCCTCACAATCAACATTATCGGAACCGTCTTCATTCTTCGTCAATCAGCTGTCATTGCAACCAAACCATTTAAAAGTAACCATTTAACCCTCATCATCAAAAGTCTTTGCATCTTTTTTAGCCTTTCCGCACTGCTAGCAACCACAAACCTATTAGCCGACAGCATTAATTATGTCCGCTTCGCTAAACGCCCTGTCACCACCAACTACAGCATCACTAAAAAAGAAAATACGCTCTATTTTAAACGTACGATGAACAATCCCTTCTTTATTAAATCGTCTAAGGACACTATTCAATCAGAAGACTACGATAATTACTACTTGTCCAATCATCTCATTATCCCTAAAAAAGTTGTCACAGAAAGGACACCGTCATGACCCCAGAACAACAACATCAAATCGACATTGGCTACAAACAAGGCATCGACCCAACACCCTATGCGAACCCTGTCTATAGTCCTGAACAAATGGCACAATACCGCATTGCCCTTGTCGAAGGTCTTGATATCTCGTCTATCCTCAATCCAAAATTTAGCCCTGAACAACTCTTCCAACTTCGTGAAGGGTTAGCCTTCGAAAAACGCACAAGCGTACCCGTCGGCACTGAAATTACTATTTACAACAATCCACGTTTTTCCGACTCTCAAATGTACGAAATTCGTATGGGTATTGCTTACGGTATCGATGTCACCTATGCTAACCCACGTGTTCCCTTAAAAGACATGCGTGCTATTCGTAAAAAAGCTATTGAGGATATGGAAGACAAGTGGGAACCGATTAATTCATAAGAAAGGAAACCTCTCATGGACAATATCTTTAAACAAAACCTGCTCGCATCCGCCAATCATCTCGATCAAGAATTAGCACTAAATCCTACAGAAGAATATATCAAAAAACTACTCAACCCTCTAAACATTGATGACATCGTTATCAATCCAACAGGTGCTTGTCCAATACATTTTAGTTATAACTACAACAACATTGACTTCACCTATGGACAAAACCTTGCACAATCTGAAGGCAAACTCCAAACCAGCATCCGTGCTTTTCATAATAAACCAAAAGCCTATTTGAGCGTTGATAGTAGCGTTTTAAGCATCTCATCAAACAGTGATATCTCAATCACTGTAAAACAAGCATGTTCTTGTCCGTTAGATAAAATTGTTCAACTGACCGAGCAACTTGAAGAAGACGTTTATGACACGCTTGATAATCTTGGATTACTCGCTTATTAATGCGTTTATTAATGCGTTCAATAAACGTTCATTGAACGTTTATTGAGCGTTTGTTAACAGAACCTTGGCGTTCCGCCAAGGTTCTGTTTTTTTCTGGGCAGCGCTAGCTAACGCCAGCGCTGATTTTTTTGAGAGGGGAAATAAGGTGAATGCATAAACCGACAACGCCAAGTAAACCACACAAGCCAAGCTAGTCAAACCAAACCAATCAAACCAAGCCAATCAAACCAATCAAACCAAGCCAATCACATCCGGTAAAAAGTCTACACAGTCAATCCACACTTCTATCAAAAAGCATATCATTACAACTAAAATTATAATATAATAAACAAAAAAATGGCTATAACGTCATTAAAAAAAGACCATCAGTCCTTTTTTAATCAATAATAATACTCAAAATCATCTTTTAATTCAGCCACAAGCGCATCCAATTTTGAATGAACTTCGTCATCGTCATACGTCTCAGCTACATCAAAAATAGGACGAATAGGCCCTTTTTCACGATCATAAGCCTTATAATAAGATACCTCGCCTGAATAAAAGACATTGACACCAACCGAATACGAATAAGAAGACAACTTCAAAGACATCCCACCTGCTGTATAATGCTCGCAAATGAATTTTACTTTCTTAGACGTCCCCTTAAAAGCATCCGAAAACAATTCAAACAACGTATCTTTAACCAATGTTTTCATTTCAACACGTTTCATAACACAAATCCTTTCATGTCCTTTTAATCATAATAACCAAAACTATTACAATTGTCAATAACAAAATAAAAAAACTATGACTAAGTCATAGTTTTAATCAGCCAAACGTTTTTGACGTTTTTTCTTACGTTTCTTTAACCACGCCAAAAGAAAGGCTCCAAGTCCCATCGACGCACTTGCTAGTGGAACAGGAACAGGCACATCACCTGTATGAGGTAATGTTCCTTGTGCTGTTGTTCCAGACGACGTGTCTGTATTATCACTACTAGTCGTCTCAAATACGTTCTTTTTATTACGTTCATCTAACTCTTTTTGTGTAAAATACGTTTTTTTAGTAGGCCCTTCTATTTTCGAATGATGCATCCCCATATCCAACGCATCTTGTTCTGAAAGTTCACGAATCTCATGACGACTATGCTTCTTCAAATTATCACGATTATACCAATAAGCATCATCATCCACTTTAAAAACTTTAATCAAAGTCTTATCATCTACATTTTGTTTAGATTCAGTTGTCTGAACAGTCGTTTGCGTAGGCAAATCCACTGTACTTTCAGACGTATTTTGCACACGTCCAATAGAATATGTTCCTACAAAGACATCACGACCAACAGGCTCTGATTTAACGTCAGAACTATTAGCATCAGAGCTATTCGTAATAACATCAGGACTATTAGCATCAGAACGGTCACTAATCGAATGTGTACCTACAAAAACATCACGGCCAACAGGCTCCGATTTCGTAACACCATTATCATTAACCGAAGGCGTCACTACATTAGAACCATCTTTTGACAATTGCAAAGTTGTCGCATTCGAAGCTTTTTCTTTTGCTCGTTGTTCCAAACTCGTCAATTCATCAAATAACAGATTCAAATCGTCATTCGTTGTAGTTTCTACAACATTATTATCAACTTTTTCATCCTTTAAAAGATCTGACAAATGAGTTGCTAACTGACCATTTGTCACCGTTGCGTCCATCATCAATAACACAATCCTTTCTCATAATAACTATCATATAGTCATTATAAACCTACCTCTAACAACTGTCAATGAACCGTATTTACATTTCATCCAAAAGCTTGGTCACCTTAGCCGTCACCTCTCGTAAAGCGTCCTCAGGCTCGCCATAACCAAGGCTACCACGAAGCGCCAAGGTTGCTTTTTGCACCGCACGCAAAACATCACGCTGGCCTTCCGAACAATCTGGAAACTGCTCCTTCGTCACCTTAGGAAGATCGTCCACGATACCATCCCCATAACCAAGAGTTGCTTGAAGATAAGGAAGTGACTTCTCAGCTTTTTTCGCCCAAGCAATGGCCTTTTCCAAATCTTCACGCCCGCCCTTGTAAGGGTAACGAATCACGTATTCAGCTACTGTTGCTAAAGGATGTGGCAAAAGCGATTGAATGGTGAAATCCCACGCTTCGATTTTATTCTTACGATAGCGACATGGATTCGTCACCGTATCATCTTTCAAAAAGTCAAGCGGAAGCAATGAACAATCCTTATATTGTTCCATTAACTCTTTTTCAATGGCTTTTGAGCGATACCAATCGGTTTTTTTAGCATCAAAGAACAAGAGTTGCGACAAGGCCTCACATTCTTTTTCAGACAACCAATCACTAAATTCCGTATGCGTAAGAGACACAGGGACTTTGACGAACATCGTATCACTTGAAACATAGTCAAGAACTTGTTTAATCAAGCCTTTTGTTTCGTCCGATACACTAAACCAACGCTCAATAGTACCCTCATTACGACCATAAGTTTCTGACAAGTTGTTTAAAACTTGCTGAACAGTTTTTACGTCAAAGCCAAGTAAATCATCTGTTTGATTATCCCAAAGCGGCGATACAACATTACCCTTAACGTCTAACAAACAACGAATCAAACCACTGCGCAAGAAGGTAATTTTTTCAGCTCGTAAATCGTCATAAAGCGCATAATCACCACGACCAATTTCATTAAACACCGTCAATAACTCGTCAATCATCACACGAACATCGAAAAAGTCTTGCATCAAGCACAATTGTACAGCCGCACGCAACGGTCCGTAGTCCACATAAACATTTTTAAGAACATCTTTTGGCGGTAAGTTGTCTAAAGCAATCTCTAAGCCTGTCGTATAAAAGGCTGGTTTTTTATCCGTTACGATTAATGGCTGACCATGCCAATAATCAATAGGTGATTTTTGAGAGTCAACATGAAACGTATCTTTTTTAGCTATCGTTGTATCTAGAACATCGTCCTCAGATACTACTTGAAGTAATGGCTCTACATAAAAGGTGTTTTTCTTAGGAATTTCCATAGGTAACACATCAGACGAGTCTACGTAAAAAGTATCTTTTTTAGATACGTCTAAACGAGATGGTTTAATCGTATCTTCTTTAAAAGTCATATCAAACAACGGAACTGATTTTTCCACAGCATAATCTTCTAACTGTTCACGTGATGGCAGTTCTCTAAATTCATTATTGTCCGCAGGCCACGTAGGTCCAATTTCATCAACAACCGCTTCAGAATCTATAAGATCCGACACCGATTGTTTCACATAACTTATCACAGGTTCACCATCTATCATAGGTTTGACAAAATCTTCCACAGCCACTTCAGACAATAACGCTTCTGAATAATATAAACTATTCGATTGATGTTCTTCCGACGTACTAGCAATCGCCTCACTCAATTCAACAATTTCTGCATGAATAGAATCTAGCGTATCAATAGTGTCATTTGTTAATTCAGACGATGCTACTTTTAAGCTCACCAAAGATTCATCTAACAAAGATGTTGTCTGTTCAAAAGGCATCATTTCAGACGAAACACCATCAGCAATCGCATCATCTTTAGCACTCGTTAACACATTAGGCATCAACAATTCTTCGTTAAGTTCATCCAATACCACAGACGACAATGATACATCTGAAAACAAATCTAAAGATACGCCCTTAAAATCAAGCATATGGACAAGAAACTTTTCAAACATCACTTTATAACTAGCTACACGTCTTTCTTTTGACAATTCATCCAATGTAACCTGTCTATCGACAACGTCGTCCAAATAATGTAACCAATCACCAATAACGTTTAATAGTTGCCCATCAATCGTTTCTGATCCAAAAGTGCCTTGCTCAATTTTTGCCAAGGTTGTTAACGACGTATGAACCAAAAGCAAAGCATCAAAGGGACGAATCAAATCAAAAAGCGAATTTTGATAAGTCTTCGAGCCACCAACGATCATGCCATAATGATGACCAACTAAAGCTTCAGGTAGAGCAAAAACCGAAAAACCCTTGTCCACATAACGCTCTTGCAAACGATTAAACACCGCTTTATCAGGAATTTTAGATGTATCTAACTCTTCTAAAAAGTCCCAAATATCGTTCGTTTTTGAACGTAATACCGTAGGAATATCTTTTTCAAAAATTTCTAAAGCCGCTAAAAAAACACGTCGCAAATCGCTATCCGAGCACGTTTCCTCAAAGAGTTCTGACGGTTCATAAGACCCATCTATCAAAACAACAAACGCGTCTTTTAAACAACCAACTAATTTTCGATAATCAACCAAAACGCTATCACGATCGTCTTTTAAAGGTACGCGGTCATAAGCAGCTTGCAAGCGTCCTAAAACCGTATCAGGCCAATCAATAAACGCTACTTTTGCGTCCTCTTTTAGTCGTTTTGGACGAACATAAGCCATGTCACCAAGCACATAACACACTTCAAATTTCTTAGAATTTTGCGTTGGGCGACCAACCAATAAATGCATATAATCCATAATATGAGTTACCTTTACAAATTTGTTTCCTTTATTATAGCAAAAGTAACGTGAGAAAACCAACAAAAAAGCGATGTCTAATATGGAACATCACTTTTCCTGAAAGAATTACAATCATAACATATTCATGAACAATATACTAACGAGCTAGCACAACTAAGCCATATTTCATGGCTCATTTATATCTTAACAAATTGATAACAACTTGTCAAGAAATTTATCAAAAAAACGACGCCCATCTCAGACATCGCTTTAACTGAAAGGCGTACAATCGTGAACGAAAAACGATTATACTAATGAAAAAAATAAGAAAATTAACACAAAGCCGTATCTCACGGCTCATTTATAGTTTAACAAATCACTACTGATTTGTCAATAAGTTTTTTAGCTGACGCCAAAAAACCATTTTTTGCGGGATGGCGGACGTTAACGTCCGCCCCCGGAACCCATGGTTTGTTTTTTGGAAAACGCTAGCGCGTGAATTGAGCGCTAGTAGAACATCGTGTTATAATAGAAAAAAATAGAAAGGTAAACGCATGAACGAACAGAAAGACACTATTAAAAAATTACAATTAGACGACTTGCTAGATGAGACCGATTATATTGTCACTGACGAAGAAGATAAACAAGCTTTTAAAAATCGTGGTTTTATTGAAATTAAAAAAACCAAATTCGTTAACAGTAACGATCCCGACAACATCTTAGTCGAACGTCCTGGGAACATCAATGCCGTACATTTTGACATCCTGGGTTGGCATTATGCTGGACGCACGGAACTAGACGAAAGCGGAACACAAACACATTTCTATGCCAAAATTGTCTAAACTATTCTACTATATCGCGCTCTACCCAAGTGCGTTGATTAAAAACAAGCGTATGGATTAAAATCCACCATTAACACTATAATAAAGCAACACTCGTTGCTTTATTATAGTGTTTTTTTATCCGTTTTAACTAACGTTAAAACGGCTCTTTTTTGCGGGCTGGCAGGCTAACGCCTGCCCCCGTGCCCATTGTTTGTGTTGTGGAGGACGGCTTAGCTGTCCGCAATCGTACACAACTAATTATTTAAAACCAACTCGACGAAAGGATAACACCCTATGAACCAACTATTACAACAACTTGCCAAGACTCTTAAAATTCCAACAGACGCTTTACAATCTGTCCTAAACAACTATCCAAAACTTCGTCAAGAATACGTTATTTACAGCTCGTTAGGTACTGTCAGAAACACTATGCTTCTTGTTATCGCATTTAGTGTCTTTCTTGCATGGCTAACAACAGATACCGATGACAATGGCGATCTTTTAGACAGCAGTCTCAAAATGCTCAAAATCGAAATGCTAACATTCCTCACAGCTACCGTTATTGCCGTTGTTTTAAGTGTACTTATGACAATTCTAGCCCCAGATATCGCCATTATTAAAGAAATCATCAACCGTTAATCGAAAGGATAATCCCATGCTAACAACTCAACAAATCGATATTTTCAATCAACATTTTCAACTCGTTGAAACAGCAACCAAAATCAACAAATACGTTTACGACATTAATGCTGAACAACTTAATAAACTAACAGAACCTAACGATATTAGTTACCTTCACGGTACCGTTGTTGAATCTTACGTCGACGAAAGTAACGGTTACATTATTGTGTGGAAAGAGACGCAAAAAGCTATTACTGACGTTTCTGAAATTAGCGATCTCGTTAATTTTATCAAAAACGATATGTCTAAAGCTATCGACGACAATACAGTTCTTGAAGGCTTTTAAGAAAGGATAAACACTTATGAACAATTTTCCAGGCATCCCTAACGCAACAATCTACGAGCATTCCAAAGGCGCCCCAAAAACGCCACCACAACATCCTATTACGGCTACCGTCTACGGACATGCCACAGGCATTAATGCTACAGTTTATGGACGTGCTACAAGCGCCCCTAAAAAGCCATCACAACAGCCTATTAACGTTACCGTTTATATGCCAAACTTTACCAATGAGAAGATAAACACTTATCAATAACCACCCACTAAAGTGGGTGGTTTGCTTGCCTCATGTGAATTAATCAAGCTATTCGCGATTGGTTTCCTAAAGATATTAAGACCCTTGCTGAAACTCACGACTACTCTTACAGTTGTAGTTTCGAAACGAACGGCTATCCCTATAAAGAACATCAAAAACAAAGGAAAAAAATAACAAATGACCGAACAAGAACCGAAAAAATATGAATTTTACCCTAAAGACTCTATCGTTTATGATAATCACCGACTCTATCGCATCAGAGCTCTCAGAGATTTTGCAAACGTCAAAAAAGGCGACCTTGGTGGTTATATCGAAAACGAAAGAAACCTGTCCCAATTCGGCAACGCTTGGGTTTATGATGACGCCAAAGTTTACTACTATGCGTCTGTTGCAGGCGACGCCAAAGTTTCTGGAACTGCCGATATTGCTTACCAGGCCGCTGTTTATGACAATGCACGTGTTTCTGGTGACGCCTTAGTTTCTGGGCATGCCTATGTCTATGGAAACGCTATTGTTAAAGATGACGCCACTGTCGATAACCACGCCTTTGTTTATGGCGATGCCATTATTTCAGGAAATGGTAAAGTCGTCGAGGACGCTAGAGTCCACGGCAAGGTCAAAGTCCGTAACAATATCAAAGTCTGTGGTAGCATCGATATCGACGAAGACATCACCATCGGTGATCCTGAAATTAGACGTAGCAATGATCCGTTTGATAGATTACATTGCATCTAATAACTCAAAACAATTAACAAAGGAAAAAATACAATAACAACTAAAAAATATAAATTACTCCCTGACGACAGACATACTAAAATTTATCAATGAAAGGAACAACAAACATGAACTGGACACACACTCGCGACATCCGCAACTGGTTTCCCAAAGACATCGAAACCTTTGCTAAAGGCCACGGCTATTCTTACAGTCACACCTTTGAAACCAACTGTCGTCCTTACAAAGAACATTTTGTCTTTGAAGCCCCAGGAAAGACTGTTGAACTTCGCACAGCTACAGATGAATCCATGCTAGGTCACGTCACAATCACCAAAGAAATTCTTTGGAATCATCCCCTTGCCACAAGCACCTACGTCACAACGGAACTTGAACTACCGTTGTCATTAACGCCTGAACGCTTCTTCGCGTTTATTGACGAACAACTTATTGATCTCTTAGAACGCATCTGCTCATAAATTAGAAAGGATAACAAATATGAACAACACACCACGTTGGGAAAGTCACGTTAACATTCTCAAATACTTCCCTGATAACATTAGCGTCTTTGCTGAAGCACATGGCTACCAATATGATGCCGAACAATTTATGTATCACCAACGCATCATCCTTAAAGCCTCAGATCACTACATTGAATGTCATAGAGCTAAAAATTCATCCCATTTAGGATATGTCACTGTTACTAAAAAACTCCCTTGGAACAGCCCACTCGTCAGAAACGCACACATTGCTCTTGACTTTGACTTGCCATCAGCATTAAAACCTGAACAATTCTTCCCATTTGTTAACGAACAAGTCATCAAACAATTAGAAAACATTCAGTTATGACCAATCTTAAACAAAAACTTCTTCAAGAAGGCTTTGTCACACAACTCAATGGCAATCAACTTGATTTTTACCATAATAAATACAGAACAACAATCAAGAATCCAAAAAACATCCCTTTTGAAACACTCGTTGCTCTTTTAAAAACTATTCAAAAGCTAGATGAAAATAACATAAACATTATTATCGATGACAAACAATCTGTTTCCATACAAAACAAATCAGATAACTATCCAACAACTGTAGACAACCTACAAGAAACTCTTGTAAACATCTACGAAACGCACATCAGAAAGGAAAACTAACTTATGAAAAACGAACTACTCACTATTGCTAACATCTTTGGCTGGTCAGCTGATGACATCCAACTTAACGAACAGCTTGACTACTACAAAAACCTCATCAAAGAAGACAGTAAAGCTATCGCCGACAATCGTCTCTTTTTAAGAAACTATTCAACCACATCTGAAATCATGTCTTACTTTGTCGATTTAATGCACCAAGCTGACCATTTCCTAGATACAAATACACCTTTCATTATTATTAATACAGACAAACACATCGCTCACAAAGACTTTAAAGACATGGCTAACTATTGGAATCGCGTCAAAAATCGCATCAACGATGATACAGCGTTTCACGTCGCCTTTGAAAGTACACGCTATCACTATGAGCTATTCACACTAGTTTAATCAGAAAGGCTATTCCATGCTACCAACCTTAGACTATAGAGACTATATTATCACCATTATCGTCATTCTTTTCCTTCTCTCATTCTTTATAAATACTTACCAATATCAAAAAAAACACAAGAATAAAGAAAACCGTCATGCAGGTGGTCAATATGCGGTCAATATGCTTTTTAGCTTTATCTGCCTTTTCATCCCAACCTATCTTCTTTATACCGAACCGCCTAAAGCTCGCTTTGTCACAATTGAAACCGTTAAAACAAGCAACTATAAAACAGTCTATAAAAACAACCAAAGAATCAACATCAACATCAAAGATGCAAATGGCTATGACATCACATTACCTGGATTTTCCCAATTGGTCACCATTTCAGCCAAAAGCATCGACCCTAACGCATCCATCACCAAAGATTTCATCTTCACCAAAAATGGTGCCGAAGGTCATAGTGAACGCTTAACAGAAACCGTTGTGGCGAAAGATAGCCCTCTTAAGAAAAACGATCCTACAGGAAGCGAACAAATTGAACGCATTGAATTTGCTAAACGCACTTATCGTTTTAAACTTTGGAACTATTCAGTCACAAGAACTGAAAACATCGCGCGTGTGACAATATCTTATCAACCTGATCCTCAAAAAACTGAAAAAGAAAAAGCCCATCAAGAAATCAAAAACCTCATGGACAACTAGAAAGGAAACACCCTATGTCTCTCAAAGACTTTTTAAAAACCGACCATGTTGACTTAAATAAGAGCCCCATGTTCAGACAACTAATCCAAAACCTTAAAAAAGGAAAAAAACCTAAAAAGGACGCTTAATCTCATGTCATTTACTTTTAAAAACTCTGTCAACCAACCTGTCACAGCTGACCTTAAAACTGACCGCTACATCAACGACAACCTCGCCATCCTAGTCTTTGAAGCCGAACCTGAGGAATACGACGATGGTTACTACTGCGACCTCACTACCAACTTCAGTGAAACGCTTGAAAGCCCTGATATGTTCTATCTAGACACCAATAATGCTCCTGCCAACCTCATTTATGTCCTTGAAAAAGACGAACTCTTTACTTATACAGGACGCATTCGCCCAAGTGGTTTTTGCAACTATCCTATTTGCCAATTGACCGAAAAAGGCAAAGCTCTTTTCAAGCTTTAAGACGCTCATTCCGTCTTAAAGTTATTTTTTTTATCTTCTATTACGAAAGGAAACAATTTTTATGAAACCTCTACTTATCGCTCTTGCTGAACGTATCGGCTGGTCAAAAACAGATATCGACCTAGACCTTCTACTCACCTACTACCGTGAAAAACTCATGGGTGACGACAACGCCACCAATACACGCCAACAACTAAATAGAAGCAATCCTGCCACACAAGTCCTTCGCCATTTTGTCGACCTTCGTTATAAAATGGAACGCGCTATCGACCGTAACAAAAATGTTATTATCCTTGACACAAAACTTCCTGCAGACACTGCCTTTAGTGACCTTGAAAGCCTCGCTGACTTTTGGCACAAACAAAAAGAACGTTTTCAAAACGATAACGACCTCGCCAAAGCCATGACTAATGCTGTCTTCTACTATAAACTCGTAGAACTCTTCTAAAAAAGGAAACCCCTATGACCTCACAACAGACCATCGATGATCTCCAATACCAAAAAACACAACTCATTAAACAAATCCATGAAGCGGAACTTCAACTGACAAGTCTTGATACACAAATCAAAACCTTAGAACAAGTCACCAAAGAAAGCCCACAAATCCAAACTTTTGTAGACCAACACTTTGGTTTAAGCTATCACAACAATCGTTTTTGCTACCATCCTATCCTCAACCCATTCTACTTTAATAACTATTCTTATCCGTCAAAAGCTAAATCGCTTGACAAAGCCATTAGCGATATGGAACGCTACATCACCATTATTGACGTCTTAGGTCAATCAGAAATCTGCAAATCAACAGGCCTCAGAGGTGACGTCCACGACGAACTTGATTGGGATAAAGACGATACCACCTTCGATTTTCGTCTCAATCCAGACGGCAACATTACCCTTCACGCGCAAACCTTTGACGATTGGATCAATCATACCAAACAACGTGGCAATGTCACCGTCAGCTACGGTTACCCTGACGACCCAGACCCACTAACCATTCTTTTTGATACCGAAGCAACCGTCGATAATCCAGAAGACTTGCCACAACTCTTCATTGATTTGACGAATGAACTAAATAGCGTTAAAGAAAAAGAAAAAACCTGTTAGAATAAAGGAAACAACACATGAAAAAATACGAACTTGACACCTCTAGAAAAATCTTCCTCGGAAACAGCCAACGCCTCTACTTCGTCTATCGTATCAGAGCCCTTAAAAACTTTGCTGACGTTAGAGCAGGAGACTATGGCGGTTATGTCGCCTCAGAAGATAACCTTAGTCAATACGGTAACTGTTGGATTTATCACGAAGCCAAAGTCGTGGACAATGCTACCGTCAAAGACAACGCTATCGTTAGACATAAAGCTACCGTTAAAGGCAGCGCCATCATCGAAGAACAGGCTACCGTCCAAGATCACGCCACTGTTTCAAGAGACGCCACTGTTTCAGGAAAAGCTCTCATCACAGATGACGCTATTTGTAGTGGAAACGCAACCGTTTCAGGACATGCTAGACTTCTTGAAAACGCCTTCGTTTCAGAACATGCTACCGTGACAGGCCATGCTACCATAACAGACAATGCTCAAATTTTCGACCACGCAACAGTCACAAATGACGCCTTTATTATGGATCATGCTAGAGTTTACGGAAACTCCCTTGTTAAAAATAGCGCTTATGTAAAAGACTATGCCCTTGTTAGTGGCAACGCAATCATCACAAATAATAGCTTTCTCTCAGGTAGAGCGCACATCACAGGCGACGCTATCGTTGCAGATATAGCTGACTACGACGTTTTCAGAAATAACTGGTCAAGCGGTCGCTACTTCACCTATACAAAATCAAATAAAATGTGGAAAGTCGGCTGTTTTTACGGCACAGGTGACGAACTCATCAAAAAAGCTTATGCCGATAGCGAAACATCAGGAAAAAATTACGAAAAATATGTAAAATTTGTAGAAAACAACTAAAAAGAAAAGGAAACATATCATATGAAAAAATACACCCTAATTGGTACTGGAAAATATATCAATGTCGATGATTACAGCAAAAAAGATTACTTCGTCTACCAAATCAAAGCTCTCAAAGATTTCTCTGATGTTAAAGCAGGTGACCTCGGTGGTTACGTTGCCTCTGAAGACAATCTTAGTCAAGAAGGCAACTGTTGGATTTATGATGACGCCATGGTCATTCATGACGCCTGTCTCACAGGTGATGCTATCGCTAAAGACAAGGCTGTCATTCGTGACAAAGCTATCGTTAGTCAACACGCTACTATTGCTAAAAACGCTGTCATTCAAGATAAAGCCAACGTTTCAAAATCAGCCATCGTCACTGATGATGCCACTATCCAAGGTCACGCTACCATCGACACCCATGGCGTTATTACTGGTAATGCCTTTATCGCCGATTACGCAGGTATCTACGGTCAGGCATCTGTTAAAAATGCCAGCGTCTACGATTATGCCCGCATCTGCAAGGAAGCCACTATTCTTGACGATGCCCACGTCTACGGGCGTGCCAACGTCTATGACAAAGCTATTGTCAAAGGCGACACTGACGTTTCAGGGAATGCTGAAATTGTAGGAAACGCTACAATCTCATCTAACCAAGACTATATCGTCTTTAAAAACAACTGGTCAAGTGGACGCTACTTTACCTATACCCACTCTAATGCCATGTGGAAGGTCGGGTGCTTCTATGGAACTGGTAGTGAACTCATCAAAAAGGCCTATAGAGACAGTGAACTTTCAGGTAAGAATTATGAAGCCTATGTCAACCTCGTCAAAAACCTCCTTCTTCCACCCAAGAAGAAATATGAACTGGTCGAAGACGATACCATTAACTTTAACGGACGCAAACTTTTCCGCATCCGTGCCCTCATCGACCTTCCTCTTGTCAAACCAGGCGAATTAGGTGGCTACATTGAATCTGAAAATAACCTCAGTCAAGAAGACACCTGTTGGGTTTATGGAGACGCCATGGTCATAGACGATGCCAAAGTTACAGACAACGCCCAAGTCATGCACCACGCGACCATTCAAGATCAAGCCATCGTTTCAGGAAACGCCAAAATCACCAATCACGCTATCATTAAAGACCAAGCCTACATTTCAGGCAACGCCTCTGTTGGTCAAAATGCGACCATCTCAAGACAAGCTAGGGTTGACCAACGAGCAAGCGTTAATGGCTACGCCAAGGTCACTGACCAAGCGCTTGTAACTAACCATGCATCGGTTAACGGTACCGCGCGCATTGAACAAGAAGCCGTTATCGAAGATCATGCGTTCGTTACAGGTAATGCTATGGTAAACGGAAAGGCCCACATTAAAGAACAAGCTATTTTAAACGGCGCTGTCTTTGTCAAAAATAATGCTCGTGTTTCTGGCGGTGCCCAACTATCAGGAAACGTTACCGTTTACGATGGCGCCCTCGTTTCTGGATGCGTCATCCTTAAAGGCAATGAAGCCATTCGAAACCACGCCGTTGTCGCTAAACCAACGGATATTTTCCACACAACTATCAATGACCGATCTATCACTTACACCAAAAACAACGACAATTGGCATACCAAAATCTTTGATGGGTCGACTAAAGAATTCTTAGCGTCCGCTAAAACAGCTGAACAAAAACGTCTTTATAAACTACTTATTGCACTAGCTAAGGAAGGAACAACCCAATGTTAAAAAAATATGAACTCACCAATCCCATCATTCACGAAGACCAAAAACTCTATCAAATTAAAGCCTTAAGAAGTTTTTCTGACGTTAAAGAAGGCAACCTCGGAGGCTACGTCATGTCCGAAGAAAACCTCAGCCACGAAGGCAACTGTTGGATTTACGACAGCGCTGCCAGCCTTGACCACGCGCAAGTTCGTGATGACGCCACACTTGCAGGCGAAGCAACGCTAAGTCACTACGCTATCCTTCAAGACAAGGCTGTTCTTTGTGACAATTGTACCGCCAGAGGACATGCTATTATTAAAAATAATGCCGTTGTCTCTGGAAATGTCGACATTTGTGACCATGCCATTGTTTCAAAACGTGCTGTCATCATTGATGACGTCATTATTCGTGACCGAGCCATCGTTACCGATGACGCTGTTATTGAAGATAGTGCGGTTATCTCAGGAAACGCCCAAATCAAAGACCACGCTTTCATTAGCGGTTGCGCACAAGTCACAGATAATGCTATTGTTGAAGACAAGGTCACCATCACAAACGGTACCCATATCGATGGCTACGCCCATCTGTCAGGCAGCTATACCTTCTATGATTCCAAAGGTATCTTTGTCTTTAAAACCCACTGGCTACCTAAAAATCACTACTTTACCTACACGACGCACAATCACAAATGGCGCTTCAAAGATTTTTATGGCACAACAAATGACCTCTTAGATGATATCACCTCACCAACATCTAGTCAATCTATGCAGCACTACATCCAATTCGTTGAAACCCTTCAAGAACCTCTTCAAAAATACGAATTAGCCAGAGAACAGTCGATTACCTTTGAAAACCGTCTCCTTTACCGTATTCGTGCGCTTAAGAATTTTGCCAACATTAAAAAAGGTGACCTCGGAGGCTTTGTCGCATCGACCGACAACCTTAGTCAAGAGGGCATTTGTTGGATTTATAATGACGCCAAAGTCATGGACGACGCAAGGGTCTCTAATGACGCTAGTGTCACAGATGACGCTATTGTCAAAGATTTCGCTCAAGTCAAGGACAAAGCTACCGTCAGTAATAACAGTATCGTCTCAGACAACGCCATCATCTCAGATGACGCAACCATCTACGACACGGCACGTGTGTCAGACCATGCCACAGTCTATGAATCAGCTCTGGTTTGTGATAAAGCCCACATCTCTGACCAAGCTGAAGTCTATGGTGACAGCTTAGTTAGCGGTTCTACGCGTGTCTTTAATAACGCAGAGGTTTTTGGGCGTGCCCGTATTAACGATAAGGTCACGCTTTCAGGCCATGCTAAAGTCTATGGCAACGCCATGCTTAATGACAACGTACAAGTCACAGACTACGCCAAAGTCTATGATGACGCCTACCTTAACGATCGTGTATGTGCCAGAAGCTTTGCTAATGTCTACGGTAAGGCTAAACTCTACAACAACGTCCTTATCACAAACAGTGTTCATATCTTTGGAAAAACCAAACTTGAAGGCTCTCTACATCTTATCAATGACGCTATTATTAG
>ERZ1699258.109-NODE-109-length-16682-cov-3.530535_pt1 | contig 16682 bp, 16 predicted proteins | sample MGYA00581520_ERZ1699258 | MGnify/ENA primary metagenome ERZ1699258 (study PRJEB42319, sample SAMD00040322) | human oral metagenome | material: saliva | host: Homo sapiens | study: EMG produced TPA metagenomics assembly of PRJDB4115 data set (Metgenomic analysis of... | reverse complement strand
AGAAAACGGTAGGGGCGAGGCGGCCGAAATGTGGGGCGAGGTTGCGCGTAATGTCGCATTCGCCGCCCCAAGAATGCTCGATTCTGACATCGGCAAGTTGTGGGAAAACTTTTAGCATGTCTTGGCGGACGAGTTCGGTCATGCGGTCTGGATCGTCGATAAATTCGTTGTCTTTGCCGCCAAAGAGCAGGCGGCCGTCGGCGCTGAGGCGGTAGTAGTCGAGGATGTGGCGGTTGTCGCAGATGGCCATATTGTTGCGGATCAGGTCTTTAGCACGCTCGCCCAGAGGCTCGGTGGCGATGATAAAGGTGCTGACGGCAATGGCTTTTTGTTCCAATACTTTGAATTTCGGGTGTAAACCGGCATAAGTATTGACGGCATAAACGAGGTTTTTGCACTCAACGCTGCCATTGGGCGTGTGAACCAGCCAGCCGTTATCGCATGGCTCGATACGCGACATTGGGGATTGCTCAAAAAGTTGTGCGCCTGCATCGGCTGCCGCTTTGGCAATGCCTAGGGTGTAATTGAGCGGGTGCAAGTGGCCGGATAAAGGATCAAATTGCGCGCCTTGATACATATCGCTGGCAAGTTGCTGCTTCAGCGTGGCTTTATCCCAAAGCTGGTAATGGCTTGCGCCATAATGTTTTTGGGCGTGTTCGTGCCATTGTTGCAATTCTTCCCAATGCTGAGGACGGACGGCGACGGTAGCGTAACCACGTTGCCAATCGCATTGGATATTGTGTTTTTGAATGCGCGAGTCAACCAGTTCAACGGCTTGCAGAGATTGCTGCCAGAACCATTGGGCCTGTTCCAAACCGACTTGTTTTTCGATTTCTTCCATGCCGCAGGCAAAGTCGCTGATGACTTGTCCGCCGCTTCGGCCTGATGCGCCGAAACCGATACGGGCTGCTTCAAGTACGATGACTTCATGGCCGTTTTCGGCAAGCGGTAGGGCGGTGCATAAACCGGACAGGCCGCCGCCGATAACGCAGGTTTCAGTTTTCAGACGGCCTTCAAGCGTCGGATAAGACGGATGGGGATTGGCCGTGCTGACATAGTAGGAAGGAAGGTATTCTTTGAAGCTGGGATTGATCATGATTTGAGCTTTAGGTTGGTTTTCACTTCATTGAAATTGGTTTTCAGACGGCCTTAAATGTGGGCTTAGATTCAGGCCGTCTGAAAGGATAAGATGCAGTTAATAAAACAGGCTGTTCCGACGCTTTATCGGACAGCCTGTCTGCATATTAGGCGGCTTTCTCGGCTGCCAATTTTTCTTGGCGGTAGGCTTCGGCAGCCTCGCGTTCCCGTTTGGTTGCCTGACGCATCATCCAGTAGTTGACGACAATCACCAGCGTACCGATGATACCGATCAGGATGGTTGCCAAAACGTTCATCTGAGGGTCAAGGCCGAGTTTGATTTTGGAGAAAATCACTTGCGGCAATGTCGATGAACCCGGGCCCGATAGGAAGGAGGTAATGACCAAGTCGTCCAAAGACAGGGTAATGCCCAAGAGGAAGCCGGAAGCAATCGCAGGGGCAATCAGCGGCAGGGTAATCACGAAGAAAATCTTCAGCGGACGGGCACCCAAGTCCATAGCGGCTTCTTCCAAGGATTGATCCAATTCCACCAGGCGCGAGCGGATGACGACGGTAATGTACGCCATGCAAAGCGTGGTGTGGCCGAGGAAGATGGTGAAGAAACCCCGATCAAAGTAGAGCGATTGCAGCAATTCACTGCCTTGCAGGAACATTTGCACCTGAATAATCAACAGCAGCATGGACAAACCGGTAATCACATCAGGCATCACCATAGGCGCGGAAATCATACCGGCAAACAGGGTGCTGCCGCGGAAACGTTTAATCCGTGCCATGGCGTAGCCTGCCAATGTGCCGAGTGCCACGGCAGCAAACGAGGAAACGATGGCGATACGCAATGACAGCCAGGCCGCTTCCAAGATGGTGTCGTTTTCCATCAATGCGCCGTACCATTTGGTTGAGAAACCGCCCCAAACGGTAACCAGTTTGGATTCATTGAAAGAATAGATGACCAAAACCACCAGCGGAATATAGAGGAATGCCAGCGAGAGCAGGAGCATCAGTTTCAAGAACCAGGATAATTTGGTTTTCTGCATTATTTGCCTCCTTCTTCCAATTCGCGGTTTTCATAGTGTTGGAACAGGGCAATCGGTACAACCAACAGGGCAACCATGACGACGGCGACGGCAGAAGCCAGCGGCCAGTTGTTTTGGTCGAAGAATGCCTGCCACAATACTTTACCGATCATCAGGTTTTCAGAGCCGCCCACCAATTCAGGAATCACAAATTCACCGACGGCCGGAACAAAGACCAGCATAGAGCCTGCGATGATGCCGGTTTTGGACAAAGGCAGGGTAATGGTAAAGAACGATTTGATCGGACCCGCACCCAAGTCAGAAGCGGCTTCGAGCAGACGGTTGTCCAGTTTTACCAGTTGTGTGTACAGCGGCAAAATCATAAACGGCAAATAAGCGTAAACCATCACTAAATTCAGCGAAAACGCATTGTAGAACAAGTCTAAAGGCTCGCTGATGATTCCGTATTTGATTAAGAAATTGTTGATGATGCCGTTGTGTCCCAATAAGCCCATCCATGCGTAAACACGCAACAGGAAAGAGGTCCAGAAAGGCAGCATGATTGCCAACAGCAGGCCGTTGCGCGCAGCCGGATTGGCGCGTGAAATAGCATAAGCGGTTGGATAACCGATCAACAGGCAGATGATGGTCGTCGTCAGCGCAGTCTTAATCGAAGACCAGTAGGTCATCAAATAGATATTGCTGTTTTCACTGTCGCCAAACGGATTGAGTGTATTCCAAAAGTTTTGGAAGATGTCGGCGTAGTTCTGATAGCTGATGGCAATGTTCAGACGGCCTAAGTCTTCATCAATCGTCGTCAACGGCGTAAATGGCGGAATGGCAATTTCTTGTTCGGCAAAGCTGATTTTCAATACGATGGCGAACGGAATCAGAAACAGAATCAAAAGCCAAATATACGGCACGGCAATCACTGCACGCTGACCGGGGCGGCGGAACAGTTTGTTTTTCAGTTTTTTAAGGTTCATTGCATTTCCCTCAAATTAACTGAACAGAGGTGTCGGTTGGTTTTCAGGCCAGCTGATATAGACAGTCTCGTCCCAAGTCGGCGGCGTAATGTTGCGCACATACCAATAAGGTGCGGGAACTTGGCTCTTAACGACACGGCCGTTGGCAAGTTTGATGTGGTAAATCGCGAAGCTGCCCAAGTAGGCAATTTCTTTGACTGTGCCTTGGGCCCAGTTGTGCGCGCCCAAGTGTTCCGGTTTTTCTTTGTGCAAATCAATGTCTTCAGGGCGAATGCTGATCCAAATTTCATGATCGTTCGGAACGCCCAGGCCGTGGTCGATGCGGACGTGGTTTTCCAAGCCGTCACATTTGACGATGGAGAAATCGGCGCGGTCGTCAATAACGACGCCGTCAAAAATATTGGTTTCGCCGATAAATTCGGCGGTAAAGCGACTGTTAGGGTAGTCATACACGTCGCTAGGTGTGCCGACTTGACGTAATTGGCCGTCGGACATAATGGCGATGCGGGTCGCCATCGTCATCGCTTCTTCTTGGTCGTGGGTAACCATGATGCAGGTCACGCCGACTTGTTCCAGCGTGTTGACCAATTCCAGTTGGGTTTGTTGGCGCAGTTTTTTATCGAGTGCGCCCAAAGGTTCGTCAAGCAGCAGGATTTTCGGACGTTTTGCCAGGCTGCGCGCCAAAGCGATACGCTGTTGCTGGCCGCCGGAAAGTTGGTGCGGCTTGCGTTTGGCGTATTTGGTCATTTGCACCAGGCGCAACATTTCTTCGACGCGGGCGTCGATTTCGCCTTTAGGCATTTTGTCTTGTTTCAGGCCGAAAGCGATGTTTTGTTCAACGCTCATGTGTGGGAACAGGGCATAGCTTTGGAACATCATGTTGATTGGGCGTTCGTACGGGGCAAGCTTGGTAATGTCTTGACCGTCAAGAATGATTTTGCCCTGATTGGGGCTTTCCATGCCTGCCAACATGCGCAGCAGTGTGGATTTGCCACTGCCTGAGCTGCCCAAAAGGGCGAAGATTTCGTGTTGATAGATGTCCAAGTCGATGTTATCGACAGCGTAATTGTCACCAAACTTTTTCACCAAGCCTTGGATTTGCAAATAAGGTTTGGCTGAAGACGCAGTGGTTGCGGTCATAATGGCAATACTCCAAAAAGAAAGACGAGTACCGGCAAAACGGATTTTCGAATGGGTGATAAAAAGCTGTTTGATTGCTGGCGGGAGTCGGACGGAGGCCGTCTGAAACTCTTGTAAAGCGCACGGGCAGCGTGGATAGAAAGCAGTTTAAGCCTCAGCTTTTGCTCTCGGCAAACTCAATATTATATTAGCCTAAGCCTCATAGGGGCAATATGAAAATGCTTGTAGCAGCTGATTTGAAGCAAATAGGAAAGGAAAGGCAGGCAGGGGAACAGGATAGCGAAAATGGGTAACGTTGTTTTTCTGCACAAAAGGGTTTAATTTATATTCAAATGTCTTAAAAAATAATTCAAGATAGAATAAAATACGCAAATTGCATTAATTTTAATAAAATCGTGCGGATTGCGTTTTATGCGGGCAAGATGGTTTTGTTCTGAATAAAAACCAAATCCGTTATATGAATAAAAAGGGAAAACATGAGCATTAAAGAATGGCCTGAAGGGGAGCGGCCGCGTGAGAAGCTGTTGGAGCGCGGCGCGGCGGCGTTGAGTGATGCGGAGTTGCTGGCTATTTTATTGCGTGTCGGAACGCGCGGCATGAGCGCGGTTGATTTGGCGCGTTATTTGTTGAGCGAGTTCGGCAGCTTGGGAAAGCTGATGAGTGCGGATGCCAAAACACTTTCTGCTTGCAAGGGCATGGGTTTGGCGAGCTATACTCAGTTTGCCGTAGTCAAAGAAATCGGACGGCGGATTTTGTGTGAGGATTTGCAGGAGCAGATGGTTTTGTCAAACCCGAAATCGGTTACGGATTATCTGCGCCTGCATCTGGGGCATGAAAAAATCGAAGTCAGCGTTGCGTTGCTGCTCAACCGTCAAAATCAATTGATTGCGGTACGGGAATTGTCGCGTGGTACGGTGGCGGAAAACACGGTTTATATTCGTGAAATCGTCAAATTGGCATTGGATGAATATGCCGACAGTTTGATTTTGGCACACAATCATCCGGGTGGTTCGGCAAGGCCGTCTGAATCTGATGTGCAGTTTACAGAGCGTTTGAAACAGGCTTTAAGTTTGGTGGATATTACGCTCTTGGACCATTTTATCGTAACGGCAAAAGAAACCTGTTCTTTGCGTGAACAAGGCTATATGTAAGGATGAATGTTCAGACGGCCTCAGTAAGATGGGTTACCTTACCAAGGCTGTCTGAAGGATTATTGCGTTACTTCATCGGAGGACTCTTCCTTATAGATGATTTCTTCCGATTTTGGCTTTTCTTTGCTCTTTTCTTTTTCTTTTTTGCCGTCAGGAATGGCGGCATCAATCACTGCCCCCGTTCCTTTGACAACCAATTTTCCGGCAGTCAGGACGGTCGTGGCAGCCAAATCGACAGCTGCGCCTACAACGCAGCCGTTAAGCGTCAGGCAAAGGGCAAGTGTCGGAAGCAGGCGTTTTGTACATCTCAATGGCTGCATCCGCAGTGTCCTTCGTGATGATGGCTGCACCCGAGTGCTTCTTGCCAAGCATCATCATCGCCGTCAAATTCTTCGACTTCGTCAAATTCGCCGTTTTCTACCATGCTTACCAGCTCTTCCAAGCTTTCTGCGCCTTCTACCCAAAAGCAGGGAATATCGGGTGGTGTGTCGGGGGCAAGCAGGGCGGCTTGTTGGTCGTGCCAAGCAATCCAATAGCCGTTTTGCGTTTGTACGAATACGGCATCGGGATGGATGGTTTCGTTTTCGGTATTGACCAGCATTCTGGCGGCGATATCGGTTTGAAAAGGTAAGGTTTGCATGATGGTTTGAGAATGTGGGAAAAGAAAGTATTGTAACATGGCAAAAACAAACGCACCGTCTGAGTCAGGCGGTGCGTTTGTGTCTCGGCAACTTGGGTGCGGTCAGTTTAGAGTGTCAGCCGCACCGGAAATGTTATTCCGTCAAGATTATTTGTCGTCGTTAGCCAAAACGAAGCGGTAAATAGCCGCGCCAACTGCTGCGCCGGCAATAGGGGCCAACCAGAACAACCACAGTTGTTCAACAGCCCAGCCGCCTTGGAACAAGGCAACGCCGGTAGAGCGTGCAGGGTTGACGGAAGTATTGGTCACAGGAATGCTGATCAAGTGAATCAGGGTCAGACCCAGGCCGATGGCGATAGGGGCGAAGCCGGCCGGAGCCAGTTTGTCGGTAGAACCCATGATGATGATCAGGAAGAATGCGGTCAGGACGAATTCGATCAGCAACGCGGCCATCATGTCGTAACCGTTAGGAGAGTGCTCGCCGAAACCGTTGCTGGCAAAGCCGGAAGCAACAGCATCAAAACCGGTTTTACCGGAAGCAATCAGATACAGAACGCCTGCAGCGGCAATCGCACCAATGACTTGGGATACGATGTAAGGCAACAAGTCTTTACCGTTGAAACGGCCGCCGATGAAAAGGCCGACGGAAACGGCAGGGTTGAAGTGGCCGCCGGAAATATGGCCGACGGCGTAAGCCATGGTCAGTACGGTCAAGCCGAACGCCAAGGCGACACCGGCAAAGCCAATGCCGAGTTCAGGGTAGGCTGCTGCCAATACTGCGCTGCCGCAGCCGCCGAATACCAGCCAGAAAGTGCCGAAAAATTCTGCAAAATATTTTTTCATTTGTTTTTCCTCGTAAAGGTTGGGGTGTTGCCGAGGGCATGAATCATAATAATATTGTTTCTAATCGAAAAACGGATTTACCTGTTTTTTCCGGTCTTGACAAAAGGCCGTCTGAAAATGGTGACAAACGGGTAGAAATATGCATTTTGCAGGTCGAGTTTGGTTGATTGAACCTTGTTTTTTTGTGAAGCAAATGCCGTTAATGCAAAAGCATTTAGATTTGTAAGAAATGTTGTTTATAGATTACTTATTTGCTTGTTTATTTGATTGGAATCTCTGAACACATTATCTGATTTAAAAAGGCCGTCTGAAAGTTTCAGACGGCCTTGATTTAAGCGAGGATAAATTAATCCAGATGGTCGCTGCTTTGTGCCAAGATGGTGCGGTTGCCGTTGTTTTCCGCCGGGGAAACAATACCGTCGGCTTCCATTTGGTCAATCAGGCGGGCAGCGCGGTTGTAGCCGATGCGCAGTTGGCGTTGGATATTGGAAATGCTGGCCTTACGCGATTTCAAGACAACGGAAACGGCTTCGTCATACATGGGGTCGAGGTCGCTGTCGTTGCTGCGGCTGGTGCCGGTAAAGTCTTCGGTGGAACCGCTGCTTAAAATATCGTCGATATAATCGGGTGCGCCGAATTGTTTCAGGTATTCCACTACGCGGTGTACTTCGTTGTCGGAAGCGAATGCGCCGTGTACACGTTGCGGATAGCCGGTGCCGGGCGGAAGGAACAGCATATCGCCTTGGCCGAGCAGGTTTTCCGCACCCATTTGATCAAGAATCGTGCGGCTGTCGATTTTGCTGGATACTTGGAAGGCAATGCGTGTCGGAATATTGGCTTTAATCAGGCCGGTGATGACATCCACGCTTGGGCGTTGGGTGGCAAGAATCAAATGGATGCCGGCTGCGCGTGCTTTTTGGGCAAGACGGGCAATCAGTTCTTCAATTTTCTTACCGGCGGTCATCATTAGGTCGGCAAATTCATCTACAACGACCACGATAAACGGCAGTTTTTCCAATGGCTCAGGGTCTTCAGGCGTTAGGCTGAACGGGCTGCCGATTTTTTCGCCACGCGTGGCGGCTTCGGCAATTTTTTGGTTGAAGCCGGCAAGGTTGCGCACGCCCATAAAGCTCATCAGGCGGTAGCGTTTTTCCATTTCGTTGACGCACCAGTTCAGCGCGTTTGCGGCCAGCTTCATATCGGTTACGACAGGGGCGAGCAGGTGCGGAATGCCTTCGTAAATGCTCAGCTCCAGCATTTTCGGGTCAATCATAATCATGCGCACGTCTTCCGGCGTTGCTTTGAAGAGCATGGACAGAATCATGGCGTTCACGCCCACGGATTTACCCGAACCGGTCGTACCGGCAACCAGCAGATGCGGCGCTTTGGCCAAGTCGGTGACGACAGGCTGGCCGGTGATGTCTTGGCCGAGTGCGAGGGTCAGTTTGGATTTGGACTCGGTAAATGCAGGCGAATTGAAGATTTCGCTCAGGCGGATCATTTGGCGTTTCGGATTAGGCAATTCCAAGCCCATGCAGGTTTTGCCGGGGATGGTTTCCACCACGCGGATGGAAGCCACGCCAAGCGAGCGCGCCAAGTCTTTTTCAAGGTTCAAAACGGCACTGCCGCGCACGCCGACATCAGGCTCAATCTCGTAGCGCGTAATGACCGGGCCGGAATAGGAGTCCATCACTTTGACTTTAACTTTGAACTCGGCCAGTTTTTCTTCGATGGTAATGCTGTTTTCCAACAACTGTTCTTCAGTTTGCGATGCGCTTGGATCAAACTGCGGCGGCAGAAGCAGGGCGGTAGTCGGCAGGTATGCCTCGGTCAGTGTTGCCGAAGCTGGAATAGCTACACTTGGCGTACTCTCTTGAACGCTTGGTTCTACGCTTTGAACAGGTGTTTCAACGACTGTCTGCGTATATTCAGACGGCCTTGCGATTGTTTCAACAGATTCAATGGGTTCAATGGTTTCAACCGCTTGAATAGCTTCTGCTTCCGCTTGTACAGGAGCTTCCGGCTCACCATCGAATTCTGTTTCTTCGACAGCAGATTCGCTGATTAAATAATCGTGGATACTGCGTTCAGGCTGATTGCTGACATGCGCATTGACTTGCGAATCAAAAATCGGTACTTGGATTTTATGTTCAAAAGTAGGCGGCTCGGGGATATCAATCGGCGCAATCGTGGTTTGGAAAACGGGCGGTTCGGGGATATCGGTTTTAGCCATAGGGACAACCGGTACGGCAGGTGGCTCGACTACGGTTGCGTTTGGCGCAGCAGGTCGGGAAATATAAGGGGATTTTTTAACAGGCGCAGCCGGTTTCGGACGGGATGGCGTTGCCGGTGCGGCAGGTTGTGGTGCAACAGCTTCCGTAGCAGCTTGTTTACGCGCCCATCTTTCGGCGGCCGCTTCGGTATAGCGAACTTGACGGCGCAGGCTGGCAGGACGGCTGATTTGTCCCAAGTTGGCCAGAATTTCGTCATTTTCGATGGTGCGCGGAGAGTAGTCGCGCAAAGGGGCGACGGCCGCGGCCAGTTTGTGGCGAGCGGCGGTACGGCGGGCAAGGTTGTCGTGAATATCTTCCGCTTGGATTTCAGAAGGGAATGCCTGCATGGAAGTATAGGGGAGGATGGCTTCTTTTTCGGCAGTTCTTAAGGCCGTCTGAACGGTTTCGATATGCGGCGCATTGGCTTCTGCTACGCGGACATTATTGGCACGCGCCAAGGCACGCTCGCGTGTGCGGCGCAAGATAGGGTCGTTGTAGTCGATGATTTCCATGCCTGTCATCGGCAGGGATGAAGCGCGCAACAATGGGGTTTCGATTTCGTCTTTGTAAATCGGCGCATTTTTTTCGGCCAAATGCTCGTTCCATTCTTCAACCGCCGCTTCGTGCAGGGAACGGGTGGCTTCTTCCAATGTGATTTCTTCAAAATTGCTGTTTTGCACCAAAGACGGGCTGTATTCGGGTGTTTCCATTTGTGCAAACGGCGTGATTTGGGGAATACGTTCCGGTTTGGCAGATTTACGGGTTTTAGGCGCAGCTTTGATTTCTTCTTCGGTAGCTGCGATGTGTTCCGGCTCTTCGGCAACTGGATCTGCTGCGTGTTCTTCTGTTTCGGCGCGTTGCATTTTATTGTGTTCGATCGCGGAAAGCAGGCGGATGCGGGCGATTTTATGGTTGTCGGCAGTGCGCTTGTTCATGCTGAACAAACGTTTCAGGCTGTCCAGTTGGCCGGAAAAACCGACCGAGCTGTCTTCTTCGTTTATTTCTTGTTCGTCGCCACTGAGTCGGGCCAATTCTTGGCGCCACTTTTGCTCTTGTTTCTGGCGCCACCAGAACAAGCCGGCTATGACAGCCAGCAGAATTAAAGCCAATATTGTCCAAAGCATGCGTCCATCCCCTTAATTAAACGGCAAAGTCCGTTATTCTAACGCTTTTTTCGGGTAAACAAAACCAGCCGAAACAAGCTTTAACGGCAAAGGCAGACAGGATTGCCAAAGCTATGGCTTGAGACGCGTATAATAGGCCGTCTGAACATTTTGCGGATGAGATGATGATTTTTCAAAACGGATGGTTTCCAGTTGGTGTCGTGATGGCGGCATGGCCTGTGTTGCTGGTGATTTTTGCTTTGTGTGCAAAGCAGGCATGGGTGTCGGTATCGCAGCATCGTTCCGCATTCTTGGTGGCTGCCGTGATGTTGCCGCTGGCTTGGAGTTTGAATGCCTCCCCGGAAAGCGGACAACTGGCCGGCATGAGCTATCATTTGCTTGCCTTAAACTTGACGGCTTTAATGCTGGGCACCTCTGCCGCATTCTGCCTTGGCGTATTGCTGTTTTTTCCGTATTTGTGGCTTTGGGGCGATTGGCATATGTTCCCCATCAACGCCTTGTCCGTATTGCTTCCGCCTTTGTTGGTGAACTTAGGTTTCCGCCATTGGGTGTCGCGTTTGCCTGCCAATATCTTTATCTTTATTTTTCTGAATGGTTTCTGGGCCGCGGCGGTCGGCATGGTGTTTACCGGCTTAATTTTGGTCGGTTTGTTGGACTGGGCGGATGTATTTGATACGACGGTATTATGGAAAACCGCTTTTCCTGTTTTCTTCTTAATCGCTTGGGCGGAGGCATTTTTGAGCGGTATTTCAACAGCCATTTTTATCGCGCTCAAGCCGCAATGGATTTGTACTTTTGATGACGACAGGTATTTGAAATCCGCGCCTAAGATTTGGCAATAAGATATGAAGGCATCCTTGCTTGGTTTTCAGACGGCCTCATGACCGGATGGCCTGTTTTTTGAATTGAATGTTTAACTTGTTATGTTTGCTTATATTTTTCCCATTGTTTGCGGTGCCGCTGTCGGGGCTGTATTGCGTTGGCTGTTTGGCTTGGTGCTGGTGTCTTCTGCGCCTTTTTCTATCGGTACATTGGCGGCAAACTGGCTGGGTGCGTTGCTGATCGGTGTATTGGCGGAACTCTTAACCGATCCGCAATGGCGTTTGCTTTGGATTACCGGCTTTCTCGGCAGCTTGACCACATTTTCAGGTTTTTCAGTAGAAATGGTGGGTTTGATGCAGGCGCAACGTTGGGGCATGGCTTTGATGGCAACCTGTCTGCATGTTTTCGGTTCGTTTGGTTTGACGGCGCTGGGGATTAAATTGGCGCAGATTTGGAAGTAAGCAAAATAACAGGGTGCAAAATTGCACCCTGTTATTTTTTATAGACATTTAATCAATGCCAATAGGCAAACAGACGGTTTCTTGACAATAGGTTTTGCCGGACTCGCTTAAGTGTGCCGGTTTGTAGGCGGCAAAGGTGTAGGTCAGGTCTGCACGGAATGTATCGAGATCGGCTTCGGCGGTGTCGCAGTTGAGGCCGGTGGGAATATCGAGGGCGACTTTCAGGCCGTCTGAATGATTGAGTTGGCGGCAGAGGGCGGCGATTTCGGTTGGAAGTGCGCCGCTGAAGCCTGTGCCGAATATGCCTTCGATAATGATGTCGTAACCGTTTTTCAGACGGCCTTCCAGTTCTTGGACGGATATCAATTCAATATGGGGCAAACCGTTGAGTCGTTCGCGATTGGTTTGAGCCAAAGGGGAGAGGTTTTCTCCGAGTGAAAACAGAATATCGATATGCCAACCTTGCGCCTGCATATATCTTGCCATGACTAAGCCGTCGCCGCCGTTGTTGCCTTTGCCACAAACGATCAGTGCGCGTCCGGCTTGAGGATGACGCTGCATAAGGTCTTGGGCGGCAGAGCTGCCGGCGTTTTCCATCAGTTGGTCGAAGCTTGTGCCTTTATCGACGGCTGCTTGTTCGCGTTCGCGCATTTGGGCGGCGGTATAGACTTTCATGATTGGCTCTCTTTGCAGGAAGTTATTGGTCGGCGGTATTCATCAGGCGCAAGGCTTTCAGACGGCCTATTTCTTTTTGATATTCCACCAGCCCGATAAATGTGCCGTCTCGGCTGTATACGCGGATGGGCTGTTCGGCGGAAATGTCTTCGGTAAACTGGGGGCGTTGGCCGTGTTTGAGCATGGTAACGGCGTAGTCGTTTAACTCAAGTTTGGGGAAATGTTGCACCAAAACATCGCAAGGCAGCAGTAGGGCATTGCGTTCGGCTTCGTCCAATTCTGCCAAGGCTTCGAGCGTGTGGCTTTGGGTAATGGTAAATCCGGCGGTTTCAGTACGGCGCAGGGCGGTCAGGTGGGCGAATGTGCCGATGTGTTTGGCGATGTCTTCGCTGAGGGTGCGGATATAAGTACCCTTGCTGCAACGTACGTCTATCACGGCTTTGGGTGCATTAAACTCAGTAATATCAATGGAGTAAATGGTAATGTCGCGCGCTTTGCGTTCGATAACGATGCCTTTGCGTGCGTATTCGTATAGCGGTTTGCCTTCGTGCTTGAGGGCGGAAAACATCGGCGGCACTTGGCGGATATCGCCCGTTAAGGCTTGGCAGGCCGTCTGAAATTCGGACAATGAAATATCGGCGCGTGCGGTGGCAACGATTTCGCCTTCTGCATCGCCCGTACTGCTGGCTTCTCCCAGTTTCAGAGTGGCCGTATAGGCTTTGTCGGCATCAATCAGATATTGGGCGAACTTGGTCGCTTCGCCGAAGCAAACAGGCAAAAGCCCTGTGGCCAAAGGATCGAGTACGCCGGTATGCCCGGCTTTTTCGGCACGGAACAAGCGTCGCGCTTTTTGCAGGGCTGTGTTGCTGGAAAGGCCTTCAGGTTTGTCGAGGAGAAGAACGCCGTTGACAGGGCGTTTGGTGGGTTTATTGGTCATATTAATTAGGGAATATTAATGTTCAGGCCGTCTGAAAGGGTTCAGACGGCCTGCGTGTTTTAATCAATCAGTCTTCAACCGGTTTTTCCGCCGCCACTTGGTCGATCAAGCTGGAAATGCTCATGCCGCGTTCGAGTGATTCGTCGTATTTGAAATGCAGCTCGGGCGTTTTGAAGAGTTTGATGCGTTTGGCCAATTCGCTGCGCAAATGGCCTTTGGCGTGTTCCAAAGCTTCTTCGGTAATGTCGCGTGTGCTGTCGTCGAGGACGGTGTAGAACACGGTGGCGTGGCTGTAATCGCGGGTGACTTCGACTTCGTTGATGGTGATGAAGCCTGCGCGCGGGTCTTTCAGGCCGGTGCGGACCAGCTCGGCCAGTTCGCGCATGATTTGTTCTTTGACACGGTCTTGGCGGGCATAGCCGCGTTGGGGTTTTCTCATGGTTTTCCTTGATGTATGGCAGGCTGTCGTTTTCAGACGGCCTGCGGTTTGGATTTTGAACAGCTGCCTATTATAACGGAGCGCGGTTTATTGTGCTTGAACCGAGAAAGGCATATCGATTTTTTGCCATTGCGCGCTTTCGTAGTCCAGCGCATCGGCAATGAGGGGGTGTTGCTCCAGCCATTGGGCGTTGATGCGCAAGATGAAGCTGTGGTTGTTTTCGTCGACGCGAAGCTGGGTTTGCGGTGGCAAATCAAGCGGCAGGCGCGAACGGCAGAAGAGGGCGGCCAGGCGCAGGGACAACACGGCACACCACATGATTTCGTTGTTGCCGATAATGTCCGCCATTTTCTTAAGGTCGCCGCGATGGCCGATAACCAGTTGCGCCAAAATGGTTTGCTCTTTGCGTGAGAAGCCCGGCATATCGGCGTTTTCGAGAATGTAGGCGGAGTGTTTGTGATAGCCGGTATGGGCAATATCCAAGCCGATTTCATGCAGACGGCCTGCACGGCCGAGGTATTGGTTCCACAGGGCAAGCTCTTGAACGGTTACGTTTTTGGCGTGGCACAGGCTGTTCATGAAGGCTTGCGCGGTATCGGCAACGCGTTTGGCTTGGTTGAGGCTGACGTGGTAGCGTTTTTGGAACTCTGCCGTTGTCTGTTCGCGCATATCAACATTGAGGCTGCGGCCGATTAAGTCGTAGAACACGCCGTCGCGGAGGGCGGCTTCGGTAACGGTCATTTTGGTCAGCGAGAGTTCTTCAAAAGCGGCCATCATCACGGCCAATCCACCTGCAAAAACTTCGACGCGTTCGGGTTTGAGGTTTTCAAATTTGGCTTTTTTAACTGAACCGGCTTCGATAATCCTATCGGCAAGATAACGCATGCCTTGGGCGGTAATATCGGCTTCTTGCGGCAATTCGGCTGCCAAAACGTCGCGTATGGATTTTGCCGAACCGGACGTGCCGATGGCGAAATCCCAACCGGTGCGCTTCATCAGTTTGCTGATGCGTTGAATTTCAATACGCGCGGCGGAAACGGCGGCTTGGAAATCTTTGGCGGTCACTTTGTTTTGGAAGAAGCGCATACTGTACGTTACGCAGCCCAAAGGCAGGCTTTCTGTGGTCAGCGGTTGCAAATCCGAGCCGATGACAAATTCGGTCGAGCCGCCGCCAATGTCGATAACCAGCATTTTGTCGCCTTTGGGCGGCAGGGTATGCACTACGCCGGTGTAAATCAGACGCGCTTCTTCACGGCCGGCGATGACTTCGATAGGAAAACCCAGTGCCGCTTCGGCACGGGGCAGGAATTGGGCGATGTTTTTGGCGACGCGGAAAGTGTTGGTGGCCACCACGCGCACGTTTTCAGGTTGGAATCCGCGCAGGCGTTCGCCAAATTTTGCCAAACATTCCAAGGCTTGTTCTTGAGAGGCTTCGCTCAGGTTTTTTTGTTCGTCCAAGCCGGCGGCAAAGCGAACCATTTGTTTGAAGGAGTCGATGACTTTCAGCTGGCCGTTGTTGTTTTCACAAATTTGCAGGCGGAAACTGTTGGAACCCAAGTCGACGGAGGCTAAAACGTTGGCGGGAGTGGTGGTCATAAAAAATACCGCTTGATTAGAAAAACCTAAATGTTACTTGAGGCGGTATCACTTGACAATAAAAGGAATACAGCTCTTTGATTCTGCTCATAGATGTATTTTATAATGCTGATTTTAAGCAAATATATCAAAGGCCGTCTGAACTTTTCAGACGGCCTAAAAAGAGAAAATACATGAAATCGGAAAACCAAGATTCCTTATTTTTATCGCGCCGCCGTTTATTGCAAGTCGGAGGAGCCATGCTTTTGACGCCTGCGACCGCATGGGCGGGGGCGCAACGTGAAGAAACGCTGGCGGATGATGTGGCTTCCGTGATGCGCAGTTCGATTAATAGCGCCAGCCCTGCGCGGCTGGTGTTTGCCGATTCGAGGGAAGGGGAGCGTTGGTTGGCGGCGATGTCTTCCCGATTGGCACGCTTTATTCCCGATGAGGGTGAGCGCCGCCGCCTGTTGATTAATATTCAATACGAAAGCAGTCGTGCCGGACTCAACACTCAAGTGATTCTGGGCTTGATTGAAGTGGAAAGCGCGTTTCGCCAATATGCCATCAGCGGCGTGGGCGCGCGCGGTTTGATGCAGGTGATGCCGTTTTGGAAAAACTATATCGGTAATCCGTCACACAACCTTTTCGATATCCGCACCAATCTGCGCTATGGCTGTACCATTCTTCGCCATTACAACAATATCGAAAAAGGCAATATTATCCGCGCTTTGGCAAGGTTTAACGGCAGCTTGGGCAGTAACAAATATCCGAATGCCGTGTTAGGTGCGTGGCGAAATAGATGGCAGTGGGGTTGATTCGGGATAAATGGGGTGGGGCAGATGTTGCGTGACGTTGGTTTCTGTTGAAACCGTTTTATACTGATGAAGCAGGTTTGCGATAAACGGCTTGCGATTTGACCCCATGCAATTCCTTTGAATCCTGTATAATCGGAAAATCTGTTAATTCACACTTTCAGACGGCCTTCCGAAACTTAAGGCCGTCTGAAACATTATTTATGGCAAGAGATAACCGCATTCAAATGTTTCCGCACGAGTGGCGTGCCAGTACCACACTTTCCGGCGTTTATGCACTGCGTATGTTGGGGATGTTTTTGGTGTTGCCTGTTTTGGCGATGTATGCCGCTTCGTTGCCCGGCGCAGAAAACAATAAAGTGTTGGTCGGCATGGCGATGGGTATTTACGGGCTGACACAGGCTTTGCTGCAACTGCCTTTGGGTATGGCTTCCGATAAGTTCGGCCGCAAAAAAGTGATTTGTGCCGGCCTGATTGTATTTGCGGCGGGTAGTTTTTTGGCCGCAGTTGCCGACAGCCTGCAGATGTTGGTTGCCGCGCGTGCCATTCAAGGCGCGGGTGCCGTCAGCGCGGCGGTAACGGCTTTGCTGGCGGATTTGACCCGTAACGAAGTGCGGACGCGTGCGATGGCGATGATCGGCCTGAGTATCGGCTTGACCCTCCCCGTCAGCCTAGGTCTTTCACCGATGA
>ERZ1699258.102-NODE-102-length-17479-cov-4.480118_pt1 | contig 17479 bp, 17 predicted proteins | sample MGYA00581520_ERZ1699258 | MGnify/ENA primary metagenome ERZ1699258 (study PRJEB42319, sample SAMD00040322) | human oral metagenome | material: saliva | host: Homo sapiens | study: EMG produced TPA metagenomics assembly of PRJDB4115 data set (Metgenomic analysis of... | reverse complement strand
GCATACGAGTTTTCTGCCTGTCTCGTGGGCTCGGAGAGGAGTATAAGAGACAGATCCTCGACCTGACAGAAAGTAGACATAGAAATCATTTCCCCCTAGGATCATATACATGGCAACGAATACGTCATCCCTATTCACCGCCCTCGTGGGTGCGGAACTGCGGGTCTGGAACTCGCTCGAAGCCGCCCTCACGGAGGCCGGAAACCCCCTGTCACTGGGCCGCTTTCTGGTCCTACGCACGGTCCGAGACACCCGGGCCTGCCGCATACAGGAGGTGGCGGAGAGCCAGGGCATCACGCTGGGCGCAGCCTCGCGCCTCGTGGATCGTCTGCATCGTGACGGTCTGCTGCACCGCACGCCCTGCGAGCACGACCGCCGCGCCATCATCCTGACTGTGACGGACGCAGGCATCGACCACCTCGCGAGCGCAGAGACCATCGTCGCTGCCGAACAGGACCGCCTCTTCGCTCCCCTGTCCCCCAATCAGCGGGACAGTTTCGCCCGAGCCCTCACCCTCATTGCCGAGGCCTCGGACCCCACGCGCCGCAGCGCGGCAGCACGCAGGGGCCGCGCATGATTCGCTTCGACCACGTGTCCAAGACCTACCCGGGCGGCACGCAAGCCGTCGACGATTTTTCTCTCACCATCGAACAGGGATCAACGACCGTGTTCCTGGGCACATCGGGCTGCGGCAAGACGACGCTCATGCGGATGGTGAACGCGATGGTTACCCCGACCTCGGGCACGGTGTTCGTGCGCGACCAAGACGTGACGGGCGCGGACCCGGTGCGTCTGCGCCGCTCGATCGGTTACGTCCTACAGGAGGGCGGCCTGTTTCCGCATCGAAGCATCGCAGACAATATCGCGACCGTTCCACGTCTGGAGGGCGTCAACAAGGCAGAATCCCGCGAGCGCGCGCTCGAGCTCCTGACGCTGGTGGGCCTGGAGCGCGAGATGGCTGATCGCTACCCATCCCAGCTGTCGGGCGGGCAGCGCCAGCGCGTGGGCGTGGCCAGGGCGCTGGCGAACCGCGCGGATATCCTGCTGATGGATGAGCCGTTCGGGGCGCTGGACCCGATTGTGCGCGCGGACTTGCAGCGGGAGCTGAAGGAGATTCGGCGGGCGCTGGGAACGACGATCCTGTTCGTGACGCACGACGTGGATGAGGCGTTCACACTGGGCGACCAGGTCGCGGTTCTCTCCGCGGGCGGGTGCATCGAGCAGGTGGGCACCCCCGCCGAGCTGATCTCCTCCCCCGCGTCGCCTTTTGTCGCGGAGTTCGTGGGGGCCTCGCGGGCGGCGCGCCCGGTGCGCATTGCCGGGCCGGGCGGCCTGGTCCTCGACGAGGACGGGACGCCCGTGGGTTTGCTCGCACGCGACGGGGACGAGGCCTCGGCCGCGTCGGGCGTATCACCCACGCCGCGCGGGAGCGCCCGGCCCGTCGCCGGGGAGCGCTCGTGACCTGGCTGTCTTCGAATTGGGCGTTGATCGGGCAACTCACGCTCGCCCACCTGTGGATCGCCCTGCCGGTGATCGCGCTCTCGGTCGTGCTCTCGGTGCCTGTAGCACGTTGGGCGGCTTTTTCGCGCCGCGGCGGATGGGTTCTGTCGGCGCTGTCGGCACTGTACGCGGTGCCCTCGTTGCCGCTGCTGGTGGTTATTCCGGTGATCATTGGGGTGGCGCTACGTTCAAACGCGAACATGATCGCGGTGCTGACGCTGTACGGCGTGGCGGTGCTGGTGCGCCAGGTGGCTGAGGGTTTCCGCGCGATCCCGGGCGCGACCCTGCAGGCCGCGAACGCGTGCGGCTACTCGCTGCCGCGACGTTTCGTGGAGGTGGAGCTGCCCCTGGCGACGCCGGTGATCGTGGCGGGCACGCGCGTGGTCGCCACGTCCACGGTGTCGTTGGTGACGGTGGGCGCGTTTATCGGGGTGCGTTCGCTGGGCACGCTGTTCACGGATGGTTTTCAGCGCGGCATCACCGTCGAGGTCGTGGCTGGCTTGGTCGCGACGGTTCTTCTCGCGCTCACCATCGACGCGTTGGTACAGGTCATCGGCTGGGCGCTGACCCCGTGGGTCCGTCAGGAGCGCGCATGAGTATTTTCCTCGAAGCCCTGAGCTGGCTGGCTACCCCGGCGAATTGGCTGGGAGAGTCGGGGATTCTGACTCGCAGCGCCGAGCACCTGGGCCTCACCTTCCTGATCGTCATCCTCGCATCCCTCGTCGCACTGCCGCTGGGCACGGTGATCGGCCACACGGGCAGGGGCCGGTGGCTGGTGAGCGCGACGGGAGCGGCCCGCGCGGTCCCCACCCTCGGCGTGTTGACGCTTGCCGGACTGTGGTTGGGGATCGGGCTGGCGGCACCAACGCTGGCACTCCTAGTGCTGGCGATCCCACCGCTGCTGTCGGCGACCTATTCGGGGATCGCCTCGACGCCGCACCCGACCGTGGATGCGGCGCGAGCGATTGGACTCACGGAACCCCAGATCCTCGCGCAGGTGGAGTTCCCCCACGCGGCCGGCCTCATCGCGGCGGGCGTGCGCTCGGCAACCCTGCAGGTGATCGCGACGACCACCTTAGCGGCCTACACGGCGAACTACGGCCTGGGCCGTTTCCTGTACGCGGGCCTGAAGACCCGCGATTACGCGCAGATGATCGGCGGCGCGATCGTCGTGGTCGCCCTTGCGCTGGCAACCGACGCGCTCCTGGCGCTCATCGCCCGGCGGCTTCGGGACCGCACCCATTCTTTCGCTGACGAAGAGAACAACTCACTCAAGGAGTCACTATGAAACGCACAATGATCACAATGGCTGCCATCGCGGCCTCGACACTGGCTCTGGCCGCCTGCGGTTCGGCGGAGTCGATCAGCGGCAACGCCAGCGCAGAAGGCTCCAAGAGCGGCTCGACGACGCTCGTCGCGGGTTCGCAGGACTACTACTCGAACGAGATCGTTGCCGAGGTCTACGCCCAGGCCCTGGAGAACGCCGGGTACGCGGTGGACCGACAGATGCGGATCGGTCAGCGTGAGGTCTACATGCCCGAGATCGAGGCCGGCACAATCGACGTGTTCCCCGAGTACACGGGCAACCTGCTGCAATATCTCGATCAGAACGCGACCGCCCGTTCGACGGACGAGGTCTACGACGCGCTGACCACCCTCCTCCCACAGGGGCTGCGGGCCCTCGATCAGGCACCGGCGACCGACCAGGATTCCTACGTGGTGACGGCCGACTTCGCAGCTGAGCATTCGCTGTCGTCCATCGGGGATCTGGCCGGGGCAGGGCCGCTGACCCTGGGAGGAAATTCGGAGCTGGAGACGCGCCCGTACGGCCCGGCGGGACTCGCGCAGATCTATGGAGGGTCGGGCAATTTCACGCCGATTGAGGACTCGGGCGGCCCGCTCACCGTCAAGGCCCTGACAGACGGCGATATTCAGCTGGCAAACATCTATTCTTCGGATCCGGTGCTGGCCGACGGGTCGCTGACGGTCCTGAAGGACCCGCAGGGCCTGTTCCTGGCCTCGCACGTCGTGCCCCTCGCCTCGTCGCGAGTGGATGACAAAGCCGCCGGCGTCATCAATCGGGTGAGTGCTGCGCTGGAACCCTCGGACCTGGTCGAGATGAACCGCGCGTCTACGCAGGATCAGAAGTCGGCCTCGCAGATCGCGCGCGAGTGGCTGACCTCCAAGGGTCTGCTCTCCTGAGTCCTTTCTTATGGACGAGGCCGGGGCTGAGGATGGGTGATCGCGCTCCTCACCCCGGCCTCATCGATTGATTGTTTGGTCACAAAACAGCCCTTTTATGTGACTCACACCATTATTTGACCTTCTTTTTACGTTTGTAACCAAAATGTAATGCGCACATGATGGACAGCCACGGGATCTTCCACGTTCAACAAGCTACCCTCAGACCATGACCTAGGGCACCGCCCCACGGTCCCGTCCATCAACCAGGAGGAAGTAACCGTGAACCTGAAGAAGGCATGGCTCGCCATTCCCGTCGGCGCCGCACTCGCGCTGAGCGCCTGCTCTGGCGGCACCAACGCTAACGCTGTCGTCATGAACGGCTCCGAACCCCAGAACCCGCTCCTGCCGGGTATGACCAGCGAAAACGGCGGCGGCAAAATCCTGTCCGCAATGTTCAGCCAGCTCGTCCGCTACGACGTTGACGGCACCCCCGTCCTCGACGTCGCCGAGTCCATCGAACCCAACGAGGACAACACCCTCTGGACCGTCAAGCTCCACCAGGACCGCAAGTTCTCCGACGGCACCCCCGTCAAGGCTGAGAATTTCACCCGCGCATGGAAGCTCATCACCTCCCAGAACCAGACGCAGGCCTCCTTCTTCGACTCCTTCGAAGGCACCGACGAAGAGGACGCGGGCGACCTGTCCGGCGTCGAGGTCGTCGACGACTACACCTTCACGATCAAGCTGAAGGCCCCCGCCTACGACCTCATCACCCGCCTGGGCTACTCCGCCTACGCGCCGCTTCCCGACTCGACCCTGGACGACCCGGACAAGGGCGGCCAGGTGCCGGTCGGCAACGGCCCCTACAAGCTCGCCTCCGACACCGCGTGGGAGCACAACGTCAAGGTGACCCTGGTCCCCAACGAGAACTACGTCGGGGACACCCCGGCACAGAACGAGGGCGTCGTCTTCAAGTTCTACCAGTCGATGGACGCCGCCTACAACGACCTCAAGGCCGGCAACGTGGACGTTCTGGACGCCATGCCCTCCTCGGCCATCGGCTCCTACCAGACCACCTTCGCGGACCGCTCCGTCAACATGCCCTACGCCGGCATCATGACGCTGACCATCCCGCAGTACCTGGATCACTTCTCCGGCGAGGAAGGCCAGCTGCGCCGCCAGGCCATCTCCATGGCCATCAACCGTGACGAGATCACCGATCAGATCTACTCGAAGACCCGCACCCCCGCCAAGGACTTCACCGCCCCCACCCTCAAGGGCTACTCCGAGAACCTGCCCGGCTCCGAGGTCCTGACCTACAACTCCGACAAGGCGAAGGAACTGTGGGCCCAGGCCGACGCCATCGCCCCGTGGGACGGCACCTTCGAGATCGCCTACAACTCCGACGGCGGCCACAAGGAATGGGTGGATGCTGCCGCGAACTCCATCAAGAACACGCTGAACATCAGCGCCGAGGGCAAGCCGATCGTCGACTTCAAGACCATGCTCCAGCAGGAGGACGAGAAGACCATCGGCGCAGCCTTCCGCTCGGGCTGGCAGGCCGACTACCCGTCGATCTACAACTTCCTGCAGCCGCTGTACGTGACCGGCGCAGCCTCCAACAAGGGCTTCTACTCCTCCTCGGAGTTCGACGGCCTGATCACCCAGGCCGCCGGTGCCGCCACGGAAGACGACGGCATCGCCATCATGCAGCAGGCCCAGGAACTCCTCCTCAAGGACCTGCCCGTCATCCCGCTGTGGTACTACAACGCCAACGGCGCATGGAACGACAAGGTCGACAATGTGAGCTTCGACTGGCACGGCCAGCCGATCGCCTACAAGATCACCAAGACGACCGCGAAGAAGTGAACTCCTAGGAGTTGACCTCTCGAGGGGGGCGGGTGGCTCAAGCCACCCGCCCCCCTCTCGCAACAAATAGCCCACCGACAGGCGAGCCGCGCACCCAACCCGACCCGGCCTCGTACATGCCCGCATCGTGGGCCACACTTTCGCCCACCAGCAGGGGGGAACACGCCTGATCCACCGGCCACATAACGAACCCCATACTTCATTTGCTCATTCTTTACCCTATGATGGGAGATATAGGCAGCCCCGCCCCCAGCGGGGCGTACGCTCGGGAGCGGCACCGCGCCCATCCCTCGACACGAATCTAAAGGATTGCCCATGCTCCGCTACATCGGACGGCGACTCCTCCAGACCATCCCGGTCTTTTTCGGAGCCACCTTTCTGATCTTCGCGATGGTCTACCTGATGCCAGGTGACCCCGTTGCCGCGCTCGGCGGCGACCGCGGCCTCACCGAGGCGGCCGCTGCGAAGATCCGCGCCGAGTACCACCTCGACCAACCTTTCTGGATGCAGTATCTGCTCTACCTCAAGGGTGTGTTCACCCTTGACTTCGGCAAATCCTTCAACCAGCAGCCCGTCATCGACGTCATGGCGCGGGCGTTCCCCGTCACGATGGCCCTCGCCATCTACGCCCTGGCCATCGAATCCATCTTCGGTATCACGCTGGGCACCATCGCCGGCGTGCGCCGCGGCGGCTGGTTCGATTCCACGATCCTCGTGTTCTCGCTCCTGCTGATCTCAGTGCCGACCTTCGTCCTCGGCTTCGTCCTACAGTTCCTCCTCGGCATCAAACTCGGGATCCTACCAGTCACAGCCAGCGTCTCCGTCGACTTCGCATCCCTCACCATGCCAGCCATGGTGCTCGGCGGCGTCTCCCTGGCCTACGTCATCCGACTGACCCGCCAGTCCGTCTCCGAGAACGTCTCCGCCGACTACGTGCGCACCGCCCGCGCCAAGGGCCTGACCAACCGCGCCGTCATGACGCGCCACATCCTGCGCAACTCCCTCATCCCCGTCGCCACCTTCCTCGGCGGCGACCTCGGTGCCCTCATGGGTGGCGCCATCATCACCGAGGGCATCTTCAACATCAACGGCGTCGGCGGCACGCTCTGGCAGGCCATCCGACTGGGCGAGGCCCCCACCGTCGTGTCCATCACGACCGTGCTCGTCCTCGTCTACATCCTGGCCAACCTTGTCGTTGACCTCCTCTACGCCGTGCTCGACCCGAGGATCCGCTATGAGTGACATCATCCCCTCCGCCAACATCGCCCGCACCCGCGCCGGGCAGGACCACTACGTCTCCGACATCGACGAGACCGGCCTCGGTGCCGTCGACGCAGTGCCCGACGAGGGCGCCCCCTCCTCGATGTGGGGCGAGGCCTGGAAGCGACTGCGCGTCCGCCCCCTCTTCTGGTTCGCGGCCATCATCATCTTCGTGGCCATCATGATCTCGCTCTTCCCCTCGCTGTTCACCAGCCAGGACCCGCGCTACTGCGAGCTCTCCCGCTCGCTCGGCGGCCCTGAGTTGTGGACCCACCCCTTCGGCTTCGACAAGCAGGGCTGCGACATCTACTCGCGCGTCATCTACGGCGCCCGCGCCTCCGTCTCCGTCGGCGTGCTCACCACAATCGCCGTCGTCATCATCGGCGGCACGATCGGTGCCATCGCCGGCTACGTCGGCGGCTGGATCGACGCCCTCCTCTCGCGTATCACCGACGTCTTCTTCGCGATCCCGCTGCTCCTCGCGGCCATCGTCTTCATGCAGATGTTCAAGGAATCCCGCTCCATCGCCATGGTCGTCATTGTCCTGTCAACCTTCGCGTGGACATCCATCGCGCGAATCACGCGAGGCTCCGTCATGAGCGCCAAGAACGAAGAATTCGTCACCGCCGCACGCGCCACCGGCGCCTCGCGCGGGCGCATCCTGATGAGCCACATCATCCCCAACTCGATGGCCCCCATCATCGTGTACGCGACCGTCGCGCTGGGCACCTTCATCGTGTCTGAGGCATCCCTGTCCTTCATGGGCATCGGCCTGCCGCCCACGATCGTCTCCTGGGGTGCCGACATCTCAACGGCCAAAGACCAGCTCAGCGACGCCCCCATGGTGCTCTTCTACCCGGCCGTCGCCCTGGCCCTGACTGTCCTCAGCTTCATCATGATGGGTGACGCCGTGCGCGAAGCCCTCGACCCGAAGGCACGCAAGTGAGCGAAACGAACAACCCCGCCCTCTCCGACAAGGAGATGGAAGAGATCGTCGAACGAGCCGTCGCCCCCAGCGCGGCCCCGGCCTCGTCCGACGTCCACCCGGACGACGAGCGCCCCCTGCTCAAGATCACAGACCTGGAAGTCACCTTCACCTCCTCGACCGGCGTCGTCCCCGCCGTGCGCGGCGCGAACCTGACCATCTACCCCGGTCAGACCGTCGCCATCGTCGGCGAGTCCGGCTCCGGCAAGTCCACGACCGCCGCCGCCGTCATCGGCCTGCTGCCCGGCACCGGCAAGGTCGCGGGCGGCACCATCGAGTTCGACGGCCAGGACATCACCAACCTGACCGCCAACCAGTGGGTGGAGCTGCGCGGATCCGGCATCGGCCTCGTCCCCCAGGACCCCATGAGTAACCTGAACCCCGTGCTCCGCGTGGGCTACCAGGTCAAGGAGGCCCTGCTCGCAAACAACGTCGTGCCCAAGAGCGAGGTCGGCGAACGCGTCAGCCAGCTCCTCGAGGAAGCCGGCCTGCCCGACGCCGAACGCCGCGCCAAGCAGTATCCGCACGAGTTCTCCGGCGGCATGCGCCAGCGCGCCCTCATCGCCATCGGCATGGCCGCGCACCCCAAGCTGCTGATCGCCGACGAACCCACCTCCGCCCTGGACGTCACCGTCCAGCGCCGCATCCTCGACCACCTCGGCAAGCTGACCGCCGAAATGGGCACCGCCGTGCTGTTCATTACGCACGACCTCGGCCTGGCAGCCGAACGCGCCGAGCAGCTCGTCGTCATGCACCGCGGCCGCATCGTCGAATCCGGCCCCGCCCTGGAGATCCTCCAGCACCCCCAGCACCCCTACACGAAGCGCCTCGTCTCAGCCGCGCCCTCCCTCGCCTCGGCCCGCATCGAATCCGCCCACAAGCAGGGCATCTCGGTCACCGAAGAGGAACTCACAGGTGCCGGCAAGGGCGCGACCTCCACGGAAGCAATCATCCGCGTCGAAGGCCTCACCAAGGAATTCGACATCCGTGGTGCCAAGAAGGGCAACGACACCTTCCTGGCCGTCGACAACGTGTCCTTCGAGCTGCGTCGCGGCACGACCCTCGCGGTCGTCGGCGAATCCGGCTCCGGCAAGTCGACCGCCGCGAACATGATCCTCCAACTCCTCGAACCCACCGCCGGCAAGATCTTCTTCGACGGCAAGGACACCTCGACGATGACACGCACGGAACTATTCCAGCTGCGTCGCCGCCTCCAGGCCGTGTTCCAGAACCCCTACGGGTCCCTGGATCCGATGTACTCGATCTTCCGCCTGATCGAGGAGCCACTGAAGATCCACGGCTACGGCACCCTGGCGTACGCCAAGCAGGAGATCGCGCGCGCACAAGCGACCGGCCGCGAACCCGAAGAGTGGATGACGAAGCTCGTCGAAGCCTCCGACGGAAAGCGCACACTAACCGCCGCCGAAAAGCGCGAACTCAACCCGAAGAAGCTGCGCATCGAACGCGCCGCCGAGCTGCTCGACATGGTAGCCCTGCCGCGCAGCGCCATGCGCCGCTACCCGAACGAACTCTCCGGCGGCCAGCGCCAGCGCGTGGCCGTAGCCCGCGCCCTCGCGCTCAACCCGGAGGTCATCGTCCTGGACGAGGCCGTGTCCGCGCTCGACGTGCTTGTGCAGAACCAGATCCTGTACCTGCTCAACGACCTGCAGGCGCAGCTGGGCCTGTCCTACCTGTTCATCACGCACGACCTGGCAGTCGTCCGCCAGATCGCCGACGACGTCATCGTCATGGAGAAGGGCAAGCTCGTCGAGGCCAACACCACCGACGAACTGTTCAACAACCCCGTCGAGGACTACACGCGCGAGCTGATCGAGGCCGTCCCCGGCCGCAACATCCAGCTCAACCTGTAAGCAACTGCCGCACGTGAGTGTGGGGCCCGAGGCGCTGCGGCGCTTCGGGCCCCTGCTGTTTCTCGCGTGCCCCACGGCTGTTCCGGGCTGCTGTGCGTGCCCGTGGGGCCGGGCTGCTGTGCGTGCCCGTGGGCGGCGGCCCGCCCGCTCGCCGTCCGCGCCGCGAGCCTTCGGCTCGGCGCATCGTCTCGAAGCCCGGCCAGGCCCCGCCGCCGCCCACCGGCACCGCAGCCAGGCCCACCAATTCCTCCGGCACCCTCCACACCAGTGGGGTTCGTCGTTACTGTGCGTATCCCATCCAGGTCCCGCCGCCGCCCACGGGCACCGCAGCCAGGCCCTTCCGATTTGTCCATGCTCTCCACACCGGTGGCGGTGGGATTTTACAGAATGAGGAGATGGCTGCCGACGTGTCGGGGTTCTAATGATGCAACATTCCCGTTTGGTGGCGGTGAAGCCACGACTTGAGGCGGTGTGGTGCTCAAAGTGCAGACCACCTCGGTGAAAAACGCTGAAAATGGGCTGTTGTGGGCGAGGTGGTCTGCGTTTTGGGCGTAATAGCCTCTTGTTATGGTGTATTGCTCGCACATGCACCCGTAATTGAGAGCCTAAACCCGCTATATCGCACGCAAACCCGCTAGTTGGAGTGTGGGCGGGGCTGCCCAGGCACGTATTAGCCGGTTAACGTGCGGATTAGCAGGCCCACGTGCGTATTAGAGGGCCCGCGTACGAGTTACAGGCCCACACCCCTGACATTTGTCATGGCTCCTCCTGCATCAAAGGACACTTCCCGCCCCATTAATACGAGCGCAGACTGGGAGTCATGAACACGAACACAACGCCCGCCCTTCAGGCGACGAACATCCACCAGTCTTTCGGCCACGTCGACGCGCTGCGCGGCGTGAACCTCACCCTCATGCCCGGCGAGATCGTGGCGCTCCTCGGAGTCAACGGTGCTGGCAAGAGCACATTCCTGGACATCGTCCTCGGCCTGACCACCCCCACGCAGGGCGACATCAGCGTCTACGGCATGAGCCCACGCGAGGCCGTGCGCCGCTCCCTCGTGAGCGCGATGCTCCAGACCGGATCGATGCCACGCGACGGGAAGGTCCGCAACACGATCGACCTGGTTGCCGCCATGCACGCCAACCCGATCCCCACCGATGAGCTCCTGGAGCACGCGAACCTGACGAAGCTCGCCAAGCGCCCGCTCAACAAGCTATCCGGCGGCGAGCGCCAGCGGGTGCGCCTCGCCCTCGCACTGGCCGGCAACCCGGATTTCCTGATCCTCGACGAGCCGACCGCAGGCATGGACGCGCTGGCCCGCCGCGCTTTCTGGGAGACGATGCGCGCCGAGGCCGCGGAGGGCCGCACGCTCCTCTTCGCCACGCACTACCTGACCGAGGCCCGCAAGGACGCCGACCGCATCGTCATCATCGACGCCGGAAAGGTCCTCCTGGACGCACCCACCGAGCAGGTCGTCGCCGACAACGAGGACCTCGAAGACGTCTTTGAGCGCATCACCTCCCACGCGGACGCCGAGTGAGCGCTCGGGGTCACGTGCCCCGAAAAACCGCCACCGCCCCGAAGCCAACCGTGCGCGACGGGCAGCCGAGACACGAGAACCCAGCCCAGACCTCGTCCCCACGGGCGTCCAAGGCCCGCGCGAGACAGGCCCGGCGCCGTCCCGAGGCCGACACCAAGGCCCCCACCCCACGACCCCAGATACGACACACGAAGAAGGAATCATGACCACCCATACACCCTCGCGAGCCACCGACCGACCGATCCCCTCCCCCTTCACCGGAGCGGGCAAGCTGTGGCGCGCGACGTTCCTGTCCCACATCCTTAACCCGTGGAACATGGCGTTTGCAGTGCTCCTGCCCATGTTCATGTACGCGATGTTCGGCATGACGGACGTTGCGCGCGCGACCCAGACCGGGCGCGGGAACCTGGCGGCCGCGATGATCGCGATGATGACCACGTACGGCGTCATCCTGGTCGGCGGATCCCTCGGCGCAACGCTGTCCGTCGAGCGTACGACCGGCATCTCGCGCATGTACGCGCTGACCCCCATCCAGCCGTGGGTGATCCTGCTGGTACGCCTAAGCGCGCTCGTGGCGCTGAGCGCGTTCATCACGCTCATCACCTTCAGCTTTGGCCTGGCCACGGGCGCAGAAATGACCGCCGGCGCGTGGGCGGCCAGCGCCGCAGTGGTCATCGCACTGTCGGCCCTGGGTGCGCTCATTGGCTTGGCCTGCGGCTACACGATCAAGGGCGAGAACGCCTACAGCGCCTCCGCGTTCGTCATGCTGATGGGTGCCTTCGTGTCCGGCATGTTCATCCCGCTGGACCAGCTGCCGCCCTTCGTCGCGCAGATCGCGCCGTTCACGCCCCTGTACGGTGCCGTCCAGGCGATCTACGCGGTCGCCGGAACCGTGACGATGCCGACCGCCGCGTGGCTCAACATCGCCGGGTGGGCGGTCGTCACGGCGGGCATCGCCTGGTGGGGCGCGTCTCACGACACGGATCGCTAGGCTAGTGTCATGAAGGAGCGCTTGATCTCCCTAGCGTGGGCGGCCCCGTGGATGCTGTTCATGGGGTTCCCCCTCGCCTATGCCCTGGAACTGACGGATCCGGCCCAGCGCGCGGGCCTCATCGGACTATGTGCCCTTCTCGCGGTCGTTAACTCGGCGACGTGGCTGACCAATCCCCTGCCTGCGCGTAACTCCTTCACGAGGCCGTTCATCCTCTCCCACGCGGCGCTGGTGGCCGCGACGGTTGCCTACCTCGTGTATGCGGTCTCCCTCGACACCCCTCACGCGTTCATGCTGACGTCGTATCTGCTGGTCGCGTGGGTGTTCCAGGCACCGGGTAGATTCATCATCGCGGGTCTCGTGCCGGTGACCGCTATCGCGGGCGTGGCCGGCTACGCGCAGGGTGAGCCCTTGTGGATGGGCTGGTACCTGGTGTTGCTGTGTGTCTTCGTGGGGGTGGCCCGCTGGCGCATGGAGCGTTCGGCCCGCGAGCACCTGCGCCGCCAGGACGCGATCCAGCGGGCGAAGGCGGCGGAGCGGGCTCGCCTGAGCACGGATCTGCACGACATCCTCGGGCATTCGTTGACGGGGATCACGATGGTATCCGAGCTGGCAGGTCGCCTCCTGGAGGCGGGGCGCGTGGAGGAAGCGCGTGAGCAGATTCGCGCGGTCACCGTGCAGTCGAACGAGGCCTTGGCTGACGTTCGCCGCATCGTGGCGGCAACGCGGGCGCTGTCCCCGGGAGAGGAGCTTGAGGAGGCCCGCTCGCTTCTGGAGGTTGCGCGCATCGACGCCGAGATCACGAATGAGGGCGAGCCGCCGTCAGGTCCTCGTTCGACCGCCGCCGCCCACGTGATCCGCGAGGGTGTCACGAACGCGATCCTGCACGCACGCCCCTCGTGGGTTCGCGTCCGTCTCTCTCCGGACGGCGTCACCGTCACGAACGACGGATACACGGCCGCTTACGCCGCGTCGAGCGCGGGGTCGGGGGCGGGCCTGGCGGGCCTGTCCGAGCTGGTCGGCGACGAGGGCACACTCACGTGGGGCACGTCGGGTTCCACGTGGACGCTCGCTCTGTCCTTCGATTCCAAATCCGCCGCCCACTCGTCCTGACGTTGCGGGGCAGGCGTCCCTCATCGACGAGGCCGTGGCCCCCTCCCTGAGCACCGCGCGATCCCGGGAGGGCGAGTCGGCCTCGTCCTGAGGGGTGAGCCGATCAGAGAAACGAGCCTCTTACCTGCGTTAGCCTTGTACCCCAGGCACAGAGATACAGGAGGGTGACGTGACGATTCGGGTGCTCGTGGCCGACGACCAGGCGATGATTCGCGGGGCGCTGGCGGGGCTGCTGGACCTGGAGCGCGACATTGAGGTCGTCGCGCAGGCTGCAGACGGCGCGCAAGCTCTGGAAGAGCTGGGACGCCTGGCGGACTCGTCCGGCCCGACCTGCGCGAATGCCCCCGCCGACGTCGCGATCATTGACATCGAAATGCCGCGCATGGACGGCATCACGGCAACTCAGGCGATCCGCGCTCGTTTCCCGGGCGTGCGGGTGCTGATCGTGACGACGTTTGGACGCCCGGGGTACCTGCAGCGCGCCCTCGACGCGGGTGCCACGGGCTTTATGGTGAAGGACGCACCGGTTGAGACCCTGGCCGACGGTGTGCGCACGGTAGCCGCGGGCGGACGCGCGATTGATCAGAGCCTGGCGCTCGAGGCCCTCTCGACGGGGTCTTCGCCCCTGACGGAGCGCGAGGCCGACGTTTTGCGCGAGGTCGAGGGCGGCGGCACCATCGCCGACATCGCCCGCTCCCTGCACCTGAGCCAGGGCACGGTGCGCAACCACGTGTCTTCGTCGATGCTGAAGATGGACGCGCGCACCCGCGCCGAGGCCGCGTCCCTGGCGCGTGCGGCCGGCTGGCTGTAGGCAGGCCGCGCAGGTGGTATCAGAGTGATACCGTGTCGATATGGCAATGACACTCCGACTCGACGAGGAACACGCACGCAAGCTCGACGAGCTCGCCCAGCGTTCCGGCACGTCCAAACACGATGCAGTGCTGCGCGCCATCGACGAGGAGTTCAACCGCATGACCCACCACCAGCGCGTCACCGACGCACTCAACCAAACCGTTGAGCGCTGGGGGGACGCACTTGAGCGACTCGGCCAGTAACACCATGCCGTGCGAGTTTCTCTCGCTTGAGGACCTCCTGGACATCGTGTCCGCGCGACGTTATCGGAATGGACGACTACGTACCCATGAAGCGCGAGTTGCGCGCGAACAGGGGCAGGAGCCGCACGCCCAGGTAGGTGCCCAGCGCGTTCGTGATGACGTCGTCGATGTCGACGACGCGGTACGTGCAGGGCACGAGGCCGAACAGGCCCGTGTACTGGGTCTGGAGGGGGCTAGGTTTTTCGGACCGTTTGTTTTGAGAGGGTTATTCTGAGTAGTCCTGGCTGCTTGTGGCCGGGCAGAATGGATGACCATGAGGAAGTTCTCGAAGCACACGCCTGAGCAGATTGTCGTGAAGCTGGACAAGGACAAGGCACTGCGAGGTGAGGGCATGAGTATGGCCTGGCCTGCCGCGTGCTGGGTATCAGTGAGGCGACGTTGTGCCGGTGGCGCCAGCGTTATGGGTCAATGAATCGTAGTGAGGACAAGGAACTGCGTGAGCTGCGCGAGCAAAACGCACGCCTCAAACAGTTGCTGGGTCAAGCAGAGCTGGAGAAAGCAGCGTTGTGTGAGCTTGCGGAGGGAAACTTCTAGGCCCAGCGCGTCGGCACGAGGTTATTTACCACCTGGTTGGCCCATGGTTTCTCAGCATCTTGCGCGCCGCGTTGCCGGACTATCCCAGTCAGCGCATTGCCGAGTTCGCGCGGCGAGCGGGGCGAAAACACTGAGCGACTATACGCCCATGCGCCAGTGGATGAACGATTTTGCCACCGCGCATCGACGGTGGGGCTATAAACACGCCTGGGCGCGGGCCAAGAGCGAGGGCGTTGTCGTGGGGCGTGATACGTTCCGGCGCTTGTAGCGCGCCGAGGGACTGCGTGCGCGCTCGCATAAGGCTCACAAGCCCCGCGCCGTGCCTGCAGTGCCTGGTCAGGGCTAGTGCTTCGGGGTAGGTGTGGGCCATTGAGTGCCAGTTCGATTCGAACTGGCAGGGGCGCGTGTTCAAGGTCTGTCACGTCATCGATAAGTTCACCCATAGCACCTGACTTTCCGCGTCGAGCGGCACATGAGAGCCACCGACGTGATCGAAATACTTAGCACAGTTGTCTTAGCTCATGGGGCACCACAAGTGCTGTGCGCCGATAACGAATCCGAATTCATCACTGCAGCCTCGGGATACTGGGCCAGTGAGCACAACACGCTCCAAGCATTCATCCCACCCAGCCAACACTGGCTGGGCGGGTTCGTGGAGTCCTTCCACAACCGCATGCGTGATGAACTCCTGAAGGACGACATGTTCGAGGATATCGACCGCGCACGCACACTCATCACCGTCTGGTCGCACCGCTACAATGAAGAGCGCCGCCCCACAGTGCGCTGGGCTGGCTCACACCCAACCAATAACACGCCAATGGACCCAACGCCACCAATAACAACCAACAACCCTCAAAACACCCGGTCGACAAAACCGGACCAGGCCAGGTCAGCTCGATGAGGCGGACATCATTTTTGCTAGATCATCGCGAATTCCACTAAAAAAATGCTCGTCGCATTTTGCAAGATACTCAATCATATTGACTTGCAATTTTACGTCAGCACCCATGATGAATTCCAAAAAAGACCGTTCAGAACTCGCGTAATCCCCAGTTACAAACCGAGCGAATTCAATTGCTCGAATGACACCCATATTTGAATTCACTTCGAATACGTTATCATCACGAAGCATATTAAGATAAGCCAGTTCATTCATAAAAATTCGAAGCAGAGGGGATGGATGAGTTTGCTCACCATCATCATCAATTCCTTCTTCACTGACTGCAATAACAGCGCAAAGGAGCTGAGAAGCGATCAAAGCCGAAAATTTCCACTTCTCATCAAGCCGAGATGAGTGTATGTACTCATGGGCAATATAATCGCACAAATATTCATCATAATGCTGATCTGATATATCAATCTCATCAGCACGATCTTTCAGAAATTCAGATATAGAAGATCGCAGCCCCTCAAGCCCTGCACCCCTAGCTTTTTTGAGATATTTACTTTTGCAATATGTGCGAACTCATGACAGATCACCCAGACAATACCGCCCACAACTAACTCATCAATCAAAGCTAAACCATCGTCGAGATTAGCGCAATAATCATCAGCAAAATCCTCTAGAGAATCACGAATATCATCAACAATGATACCGCGCCGCGAACCCCCACCCATATTCTCACAAGACGCTTTATCCGGCATCGATCGCCAAATACACCGATTAACCCTATATGAAATTTCGTCAAATTGCTCCATAACCGCTCGTTTAGCATTCCTGTCATTATTCGCCTTAATCCACATATTCAGAAATGCATGGCTCATTTCTGTTAAAGTGAGATAAAATCGCGCAGCTGCCCTAAGACCCCTAATTAAGTCAACACCAATACTGATGTAGCAATATTTTTGATTAATCAAAACACTACCAAAACGGTCCACACCATCCGTTAGACCACAAAATGCATTAATACTTGAACGCCCACTTCCAGCATCTATTTGCAATTTCGTAACAATATCCGATAACAACGGATGGCTTCCATTTTCGCATTCACGGCTTGCTTTTCCTATCAATTGATCAATAAGTTCATCCTCCGTAACAAATTTCTCAGAGCTCTGCCAATATCTCGCGTGCGCTTTCTTCCTATTCCACATACTTACACATTAGTGTACGCACACATCGTTCGCAAGCTTTACAGATCATCCAGCAACCAGATCAAAATACTTCTACAGACCCACTGCAGGCTCAACTCAGTCAGCAATGAAATGGAACAGCAAACAAGCTCAATAGTTGACTGCAAGCCAGAACTCGTGTTTTACAATTTGAACGCAACCAGTCATAAGCATTACCGTCATGAAAATACCCTGGCCAGGGAACAGCTGACATTAAACCGACCCCTGTGACCTCATTTCAACGTACACCTCTGATGCACTCATTTGTCGTAACGCAAACAGGCTCTTCTGAGTTGAGTGTGGGTGAGTGGGTGTTGGTCGGGGGTTGCGGGTAGAGGTCGAGGTCCTTGATGATGAGCGGACTTCTACCCCCGCTGTCGTCAAGGACCTCGACAATGTCTCACC
>ERZ1699258.70-NODE-70-length-20508-cov-3.414307_pt1 | contig 20508 bp, 14 predicted proteins | sample MGYA00581520_ERZ1699258 | MGnify/ENA primary metagenome ERZ1699258 (study PRJEB42319, sample SAMD00040322) | human oral metagenome | material: saliva | host: Homo sapiens | study: EMG produced TPA metagenomics assembly of PRJDB4115 data set (Metgenomic analysis of... | reverse complement strand
TCCCCAGCCTGTATGAATTGACCGGAGTCAGCAGCAACGCCCTACTCCGCAGGGAAGTTGTTGCCGAATACGACCTAAAACCCGAAAAAAGCACCAACTGGGAAGTCGGCTACAATTTCAATTTCGCCCCGCATTTCACCAAGCTGCGCCAAGGCGACCTCCGCCTCACCTACTACAGCAATAAAATCAAAAACCAAATCGACACATCCAATATGGACGGCGGCATGATCCAATACGACAGGGCAGTCAGCAAGGGGGTGGAGCTGCAAAGCCGCCTCGACAGCGGCCGCTTCTTCGCCTCCTTCGGCGGTACTTACCGCTTGAAACACGCGGTTTGCGACAAACAAATCGCCTTCAAATTCGACTATTACCTGCAACGCGTACCCGAATGCCTGGAAGGCGGCTTCGGCCTCAGCCGCTTCTTCCAGTCCCTGCAGCCGAAATATTCGCTTTCCCTTGATGTCGGCACGCGCTTCTTCAACAAAAAACTGGAATTGGGCATGCGCGCCATCCATCACAGCAAGGCGGAGCGGAAAAACTACGACAAGCTGATTGCCGACGGCGCGGGGCAGGTGTATGAGCGCAACGGCAAACCCTACGGCTGGCATGCCACCACCCTTTTGGATGCCTATGCCCGCTACCGCATAGGGAAACATATAGACTTGAATTTCGGCGTTACCAACCTTGCCAACCGCTATTATCTAGACCCGATGTCCAACACCCCGGTCCCCGGCCCGGGCAGGACAATTACCTTCGGCATTAAGGGTAGGTTTTAGGTGTTGAACACATCATACTCAAATACAGCACATTACCGCTACCGTCAGAATGAATGGCTGCTAAATTTTAAATACCGATTTAAAATTGAGTCATTTAGAAATACGCTAAAACAGCAATACAACCATACTGTTTTACTCGTTTCTATCTCATGCCGTCTGAAAAAAAGCCGATACACCTTTCCGATGTATCGGCTTTCGCTATCTGCTTAACGCTTAATTTCTGCCGGGCAATTCTTTTTCGCTCAATGGTTTGATGTACCAAATATCGCGGCAGTAGTCGGCGATGGAGCGGTCGGATGAGAAGAAGCCCATGTTGGCGATGTTGATCAAGGCTGATTTGCGCCATGCGGATACGTTGCGGTAGTGTTCGTCCGCTTTGTATTGCGTGTCGATGTAGCTGCGGAAATCGGCCATCAGTTGATAGAAGTCGCCGTATGGTTGCAACACGTCGTTGTAGCGGTTTGGTTCTTCCGGAGAGAAAGTGCCTTGGCTGATTTGGTTGACGACGCGGCGCAGGTCGCTGTCTCGCTCGATATAGCTCAACGGGTCGTAACCGTTGCGGCGGAGTTCTTCGACTTGTTCTACGGTGTTACCGAAGATATAGCAGTTGTCCGCGCCGACTTTTTCCAAAATCTCAACGTTCGCGCCGTCCAGTGTGCCCATACAGATTGCGCCGTTGAGGGCAAATTTCATGTTGCTGGTACCGGATGCCTCTGTACCCGCCAGTGAGATTTGTTCGTGCAAATCGGCGGCAGGAATGATAATTTGGGCGAGGCTGACGCTGTAGTTCGGGATGTAAACGACTTTAATCAGGTCGCGGATACGTGGGTCGTTATTGATGACTTTGGCAACGTCGTTGATCAGACGGATGATTTTCTTCGCCATGTAATAGGCGGAAGCGGCTTTACCGGCAAAGATAAACACGCGCGGCTGCCAATCGAAATCCGGGTTTTCCAGGATTTTGTTGTAGCGGTCGACAATGTGCATCACGTTCAATGCTTGACGTTTGTACTCGTGGATACGTTTGATTTGGATGTCGAAAAGTGCATCGGTATTAACCTTGATGCCCAGCTCGGTTTCGATGTATTTGGCGAGGCGCTCTTTGGCGGCTTTTTTCACTGCGCCGAACTCTGCCTGTACGGAGGCATCGTCCACTTTGTCGTTGAGCTTGGTCAGGTTGTCCAAGTGCAGGCGCCAGTCTTCGTTGCCCAGATGTTTGTCCAAGAATTTGGTCAGACCCGGGTTGGCGATATTGATCCAGCGGCGCGGGGTGACGCCGTTGGTTACGTTGGTAAAGCGTTCCGGGAATACTTTGGCGAAGTCAGCGAAGATGGATGTGGTCATCAAATCGGAGTGGATTTTGGCCACGCCGTTGACTTTGTGCGAACCGATCACGGCAAGCCATGCCATGCGGACGCGACGGCCGTGGGTTTCGTCAATGATGGATACGCGGCGGACAAAGTCGTCGTCGAAGTTGCCGATGGCGCGCAAGGCATTGAGGAAGTAGGCGTTGATTTCAAAGATGATGTCCAAATGGCGCGGCAGGAGACGGCCCATCAGGTCAACCTGCCAAGTTTCCAAGGCTTCGCTCATCAATGTGTGGTTGGTGTAAGAGAAAATCTTACAGCACATATTCCATGCTTCAGTCCATGCGATGCCCTCTTCGTCAATCAGGATACGCATCAATTCTGGAATGGCGAGCACCGGATGAGTGTCGTTCAAGTGAATGGCGACTTCGTCCGCCAGCGTGCGGATGCTTGGGAAACGGCATTTGTGGCGTGCAACAATATCTTGAACGGAAGCGGAAACCAAGAAGTATTCTTGCTTCAGGCGCAATTCGCGGCCGGAATCGGTAGAGTCGTTCGGATAGAGGACGCGTGAGATGTTTTCGTCGCTGTTTTGTGCGCGAACGGCAGAGGCATAGTCGCCTCGGTTGAAGTCGGCAAGGTCGAACAGGTTGCCTGCGTGCGCAGTCCACAAGCGTAATGGGTTGGCACATTCGCCGCCATAGCCCGGAATAATTTCATCGTATGCCCAAGCGGAAATTTCTTCGCTCGGCTGCCATTCTTTTTTGTTGCCCAAGTTCAATACTTGGCCGCCGAAACGGACGGAATATTGTTTGTTCGGACGGGCAAACTGCCATGCCAAATCTTGGTCGAGCCACAAATCGGGTTTTTCAACTTGTTGGCCGTCCACGATTTCTTGTTTGAACATACCGTATTGGTAACGGATACCGTAGCCCATGGCAGGAATGCGCAGGGTTGCCAAAGAGTCGAGGAAGCAGGCGGCCAGACGGCCCAAACCGCCGTTACCCAAACCCGGATCTTCTTCTTGTTCGCAGACATCGGCAAATTCTTTGCCCAGTTGTTTGAAGGCTTCTTCAAACTCGGCATAAACGCCTTCGTTAATCAGCGCATTGACAAACGAACGGCCGAGCAGGAATTCCATAGACAGGTAATAAACCATGCGTTTGCTGTTGTCGATGTGGGCGCGGCGTGTTTTGAGGAAATCCTCGGCAATCAGGTCGCGTGCGGCCAACATGGCGGCGTTGAGCCATTGGTGTGAAGTTGCTTCTTTAGGATCGACGCCCAAGATGAAAATCAACTTGTAAACAATGGACTTGCGGATGGTTTCTGCATCCGGTTTGGGCATAACGTAATCGTAGCCGGAGATGGGGAGTTTTTGCTTAGCCATGGAAGCCTTTCTTTAATTTGAGGCACTTGGACAACGCGCCTAATGGTTTATAGAAACAACGTCATTCAGTTTTCAGACGGCCTGAAGAAGTATAAATGCCGTCTGAAAAATTTATAGGTAGGTTTGTTTCAGGTTTGATACGGATTATAACTGAAAGATTCCACTCCGTATTATTTTTTCTTTATAAAACATTTAATTACAAATTAAACCACTCATCATCTCATCGGCATTTCCATTTATGCCATGCAAGCTTCGGCTCAACGGATACAGACAAAATATCAAAGAGTTAACAATATAACGGCTTGGTTTTCATTTAATTCGTTTTATGTAAAACCCAAATCCCCATGTGTTCGACAACACATTTTCCAGCCTCTTCGTAATTAAATTTCTCAGATGGTACGCAAGAAATTTCCCAATTGCCTTGAGGCAGGTTAAATAACTGACGACTACGTTTGGCATTGACCAACAGCAGCCACTCGTCGTCCAAAACAACCTGAATCGCCTTACTGCCCCTGTTATGCCAACAATATTCGGTCATCGGGCTGCTATCGGCATTGAGCCATTGCACACGCTCTTTTTCCCACCAGCAATCATCTGTCAGCAGCTTGATTTGACTGCGGACGCGTATCAGCGCTTGAGTGTAATTCTGCAACACATGGGACTCATTTTGCCAATCCAACCATGTAATCGGATTATCTTGGCAGTAGCTGTTGTTGTTGCCTTGCTGACTGTTGCCGAACTCATCGCCGGCCAAAAGCATGGGTGTACCGTTGGATAAAAACAAGGAGGCAAGCAGCGCTTTGGAGGTGTATTCGCGGTTGATCAACACCTCTTCATCATCGGTTTCGCCTTCTACGCCGTGGTTGTAGCTGATGTTTTCATTATGCCCGTCGCGGTTGTTTTCGCCGTTGGCTTCGTTGTGTTTTTCGTTATAGCTGACCAAATCGCGCAGAGTGAAGCCGTCGTGTGCAGTGATGAAGTTAATGCTGGCGGACGGGTGGCGGCCGCTGTGGTTGAAAATATCGGACGACCCGGCCAAGCGTTCGGCAAATGCGCCCAAATTGCCGCTTTCCCATGACCAAAACGCGCGCATATCATCGCGGAAACGGCCGTTCCATTCGGCAAAAGGTTGAGGGAAATTACCCAAGTGATAACCGCCCTCGCCGATGTCCCATGCTTCGACAATCAGCTTCAAACCGGCCAAAACCGGGTCTTGATACAGGACTTGGAAAAAACGGCCATACGATTGGAAATCGGGCTCGCGTCCCAATACGGTTCCCAAGTCGAAACGGAAGCCGTCGACATGAAACTCTTCCGCCCAATAGCGCAGGCTGTCTACCGCCCAACGGGTAACATCGCGCCGGACAATATTGAGCGTATTGCCGCAACCCGACCAGTTTTCATAATTGCCGTAAGGGGTGTGCCAATACCATAAGGTGTTGTCGATACCGCGCTGACACAGCATCGGGCCTTTGTCGTCCTGCTCGGCCGTGTGGTTGTACACGACATCCAAAATCACTTCCAAACCTGCCTGATGCAGGGCTTTGACCGCTTGTTTAAATTCCGCCGCCGCACGTTCGGGATTGTCGGCATAAGACGGCTCGACGGCAAAATGGGAATAAGTGTTGTAGCCCCAATAATTGCTCAAACCCATCTGCTGGAGATGGTATTCATCCAGATGAAAATGAATCGGCAGCAGCTCGACCGTCGTTACCCCCAATTCTTGCAAATAGGCCAAAACCCGTTTGTCGCACAAGGCTTTATAAGTGCCTGCATACTTCAAATCAGGGAATTGCTTGGTCAACCCTTTGACATGGGCTTCATAAATAACGGTTTTGCCCCACGGTATTTCCGGACGGCAATCTTTGGCCCAATTGAATCGGCTGCGTCCGACCACGACGCTTTTCGGCGCAACGGCGGCATTGTCTCGTTCATCTTCCGGCCTGAACCATGCCATTTCTTCGGCGTTACGGTAGTTTGGTTTGCCGTCAATTTTTTTGGAATACGGATCAATCAGCAATTTGTTGGGATTGAAACATGAGCCGTATTCTGCGTTTTCACGTCCATACACGCGGAAACCGTATCGCTGCCCCGCCTTGACATCCGGCACAAATCCGTAAAATACCGAACCGCGCCGCGAAGGCATCTCCAAACGGGTTTCTTTATCCTTATCAAACAGACACAATTCGACCTTTTCGGCATTGATGGAAAACAAGGTAAAATTCGCGCCCTTGCTTGTCAGGGTCGCACCCATGGGATAAGGCTTGCCTTCCTCGATATGCCATGATTTGGCAGACATAGAATGATTCCTTGGTATGTATTTGGTTTCGTGTCCAATATAAGGCCGTCTGAAAACCTTTCAGACGGCCTTGAGTCATATTGATGTCACTATCTTTAATTTTCAACTGATTGGGCAGGCATGATGCCCACCCTCAAGTTGATTTACGCTTCGTCTTTGACTGCCGCCTGATACAGGTAAACGGTTGCCAACGGCGGTACGGTCACAGACAGGGAATTTGGTTTACCATGCGACCAAACTTCTTCTGTCTCCACCGTTGCGCCGGCAGAAACGCCGCTGCCTTTGTAATGCAGGTCGTCCGAATTGAGGATTTCACGGTATTCGCCGGCAGAATTCACACCGAAGCGGTAACCTTCACGCACCACTGGCGTGAAGTTGCTGATGACGATAACGCGGTTGCCTTCGCGGTCGCGGCGCTCGAAAACGAATACGGAATTGTCGCCGTCATCAGCAACCAGCCACTCAAAGCCTTCAGGCCATTGGTCTAATTGATAAAGCGGCGCAGTGTCTTTATAGACATGGTTCAACTCGCGCACAAAGTCTTGTACGCCTTTGTGCCAGCCGCCTTCTTGCTCCAACAGGAACCAATCCAGTCCTTCGTTGTAGTTCCACTCGCGGCCTTGTGCAAACTCGTTGCCCATAAACAAGAGTTTTTTGCCGGGGAAGCCGTACATAAAGCCGTAGTAGGCGCGCAGGTTGGCAAATTGTTGCCAGCAGTCGCCGGGCATACGTCCGAGCAGCGAGCGTTTGCCGTGCACGACTTCATCGTGTGAAAGTGGCAGCACAAAGTTTTCGCTGTACTGGTACATCATGCCGAAGGTCATTTTGTTGTGGTGATATTTGCGGTTGATGGGGTCTTCCATCATGTAACGCAAAGTATCATTCATCCAGCCCATATTCCATTTGAAGCTGAAGTTCAAACCTTCTTGGCGGGTCACATTGGCGAACGAAGTAGATTCTTCGGCGATTTCAGTCGCAGCCGGAACTTCCTCTTTCAACATGGTGTTGGTATCACGCAGGAAAGCGATGGCTTCGAGGTTTTCATGGCCGCCGTATTGGTTGGGTATCCACTCGCCGTCTTTGCGCGAATAGTTGCGGTAAATCATCGAAGCAACCGCGTCAACGCGGATACCGTCAAAGCCGAAACGTTCTATCCAATACAGGGCGTTGCCTTGCAGGAAGTTTTTCACTTCGTTTCTGCCGAAGTTGTAAATCAAAGTGTTCCAGTCTTGGTGGTAGCCTTCGCGCGGATCGGCGTGTTCGTACAGCGCGGTTCCGTCAAACTTGGCCAGGCCGTGATCATCGGTTGGGAAATGGCCGACTACCCAGTCGAGGATAACGCTGATACCTGCGTCGTGCGCAGCTTTAATCAATGCGCGCAATTCTTCCGGCGAACCGAAACGACTGGTCGGCGCATACAAACCGGTTGCCTGATAGCCCCATGAGCCGTCAAACGGATATTCGGAAACAGGCAGGAACTCGATATGGGTAAAGCCCATGTCTTTGACGTATGCGACCAATTCTTTGGCGAGCTCTTCGTAAGTCAACCAGAAATTGTTTTCCGGATTGCGCTTCCACGAACCCAAATGCACTTCATAAATGCTGATCGGCGCATCAATGGCGTTGGCACGGGCGCGGAAGGCCGGTTCTTCCACTTCGTCAGGCAAACCGCGCACGATAGATGCCGTGGTTGGACGCAGTTCCGCACCGAAAGCATACGGGTCGGCTTTTTCACGTACATTACCGTTGGCATCGCGGATTTCAAATTTGTAGAGGGCATTGAGTTTGACTGCAGGAATAAAGATGTCCCAAATGCCGTTGTCGCGATGGAAACGCATCACATGGCGGCGGCCATCCCAGTTATTAAATTCGCCGATGACGGAAACGCGTTGCGCATTTGGCGCCCAGACGGCAAAGCGTACGCCCTTCACGCCGTCCAACTCGGCAAAATGCGCGCCTAAAGTCTCATAAGGACGCAGGTGTTTGCCTTCGGCCAACAGCCAAGAATCCATGTCTTGCAACGCAGAGCTGAAATGATAAGGGTCTTCTTCAATCACTGGCTCGGTGTCTTCGGTGTAACGGATACGTAAAGCGTAATCGGGCGCATCATCGGGCAAAACAGCCACAAAGAAACCGCGTTCATCAATTTTTTCAGACGGCACGATGAGTTCGCCGCTGCGGCGGTTCACGATATCCACGCTTACTGCGCCGGGAATCAAAACGCGCACTACTTCATCGCCCTCTGCAAGGCGGTGTCGTCCCAAATAAGCGAACACATCGCTATGGGTGGCAAGAAACAGGCTTTCGACCGTATCGCGCTCGATTTGGTCAAGTTCATGATAAGTCTTGATTTGGCTGTTTGTTTTCATGCATACCTCGTCAATAATGGCAAGTTGGCCGCCCATGAGGCGGTGTTGTAGGAAATCTTCCAAAGAAACCGGCATTTTTTGCGCCCAGTTCGGATAGCCTTCGGTTACACCCGGGACATTCAGATTGTCAATGACGCCCAGCAGGTTTTCCAACTGTACGGCGTAAAGTTTGCTGCGGCTCAATGCACCGTATTTATGCAAAGCCGCCAGCAAGGTTTCATCGGCTTTTGCCGGCATTTGTACGTCTGCACCCAGACAGCCGGTTTCTTTCAATTTATCCAGCAAATCGGCTTTATCGTGTTCGCGTTCATCCAAGGCCGTCTGAAAAGCGGCTGCATCAGGCAAAGTACCGAGTTTGAACATCGTATCCAAATCTTTGCCTATCCAATACCCTGCCAGTGGCGCGACATCGTGGGTGCTGATGACCGTAATCGCCTGCTCGGGGTATTCTTCAGGTAATTGAAAACCGTTCCAGCCCTTGCTGAAATACATCACTTTGTAGGAGAACACTTGATAGCGGTTGAGCAGATAACGCGCTTGATCGGGTACCGTCCCCAAGTCCTCGCCGATAATGACGCAACGGTTGCGCCGGCTTTCCAATGCCAAAATGGCAAAAGTCACTTCGGCATCGTAATGCACATATGCGCCGAAATCTGCTGTTCTATCGTTTAAAACCCACCACAAACGACACAATGCCATCACATGGTCAATCCGCAATACGCCATACAGGCGCATGTTTTCGCGCAACAAATGGGCAAACTTTTCATAGCCCGTATGTTTCAACATCGACGGATTAAGCGGCGGCAAATTCCAATTCTGCCCTGTCGGCCCCAAAGGATCGGGCGGCGCACCGACCGATACGTCCATACAATAATCTTGGCGGTTTAACCAAGTATCCGCGCTGCCTCGCGCCACGCCGACCGCCAAATCGCCGTAAATACCGAGTTTGACACCGTATTCGGCAGCGGCTTGGTTGACTTCGCGCAATTGCTCCGCACAAAGCCATTGCAGCCACATATAAAAACGGATTTCCCGCTCATGACTGCGCGCGAATTTTTCTACTGCTTCGCCATCAGGCTGATGAAATTCAGACGACCACGACTGCCAGCCCACTTGTCCGGGACGGCTGTAATACTGGTCCAAAGCCTCAAACAAACCGAAACCCTGCAAAGCCTTGCCTTTTTCTAATACAAATGCTTCAAATGCAGCGCGCTCATTTGCCGCAGCTTCACAAGTATCTTGTTCAAACGCATTAAACGCCATGTGCAGCGCATCACGTTTGCATGCCCAAACCGCTGTATAAGTCACCGTTTCCGTGATACGCAAAGCAGCGATGCGCTGACGGATTTTCGGTTGCGCCAGCCAGTTTTTCAGTTGCTCGTTATAAGTGAACGCACCGACCTTCTCAACATCCAAATAAATCGGATTGAGCCATTCACGCGAAGAAGGGCTATACGGGCTGGCAAAGGCGGGCTTGCTGGTAAACAAAGCGTGCAAAGGGTTAATACCGACAAAATCCAGCTTTTTCTCCGCCGCGTATTTCATCAGGTTCAGCAAATCGGTAAAGTCGCCTATGCCCCAGTTGCGCTCTGAACGCAGGCTGTACAAATGCATGGTCAAACCATTCATCCGTCCGCCATTAGCAAGCAGTTTGGGTTGGTAAACCGATTCAGGCGCAACAATCAGGCGCACAAAGCAACTTTTGCCGCCGCTCTCGGCCGACAAGGTGTAATAACCGCAAGCCAGTTGGGGCAGCTTAATCCAAAGCGTATCGCTGTCGCCCGGATACAAAGTCAAGGTCTGACATTTATCTGCTTCATCAATCAATACGACTGCTTCAGCACCATGAAATTCAGACGGCATCTGTAAAGATTCTTCGCCATTTTCATGCGCAACCATCGTATTCAAATAAAGGCCGTCTGAATCCGGTTTGCTTTTATCCAAAACAGCGACAATCGATTCCAAAACTTCCGTTTTGGTCACATGATAAGTGCCGTTGATGTCGTGGTAACCTAAATCAATACCGGCCTGTACCGCCTGCTGCTCCAATGTTTCACTCATTGTATTCTGCCTGTTTTACCAATATCTGAATCTTAATACAGATTCTGCCGCACCGTGATATGTAATTCATTGTAGTCTCAAACAAACCCCATATTTCCCCGCTTGATTTGACCTGAGCCAAAATTTCCTATTTATCTGTCTTGTAAAAACTTAAAGGCCGTCTGAAAAGGAGGATTTCATTCCTTTTCAGACGGCCTTTATCATGCGTTAAGCCTGATTAGTGATGGTGATGACCGTGCGGACCGTGTACGTGACCGTGGGCAATTTCTTCCTCGGTCGCATCGCGCACACCCTCAACAGTCGCTTTGAACAATACTTTCATACCGGCCAAAGGATGGTTACCGTCCACCACGGCTTTGCCGTCGGCAACATCGGTTACACGATAAATCAATACATCGCCGGTTTCCGGATCATCGGCTTCAAACATCATGCCGACTTCGACTTCAACAGGGAACACGCTGACATCTTCAATGCGCACCAACTCAGGATCTTGTTCGCCGAAAGCATCATCGGGCGACAAAGCCACTTCGACGGTATCGCCTACATTTTTGCCGTGCAACGCTTCTTCCACCAAAGGGAAAATACCGTCATAACCGCCATGCAGGTAAGCAATCGGCTCTTCGGTTTTGTCCAACAGCTGGTTGTTGGCATCGTACATTTCATAATGCAGGGAAACTACGGAATTTTTAACAATAGACATCATGCCGTCCTTAATCAATTTTTAAAAGTTACGCTACGGTTATTTTATCACAGCCGCAACCAAACAATCGGCTTGCTTTAATAAATACCCCGTTCAAATGCGATAAAAAGATAAAAGCCTATATAAAAAAGCAAAATCAAATGATTTCAATACGCAGAAGTTGCTTTTTCACAACACAAAGTGATTAAATTACAAAAAACTTCCCCAAAGCAAAAACATTCCAAACCCTTAAAACCAATAACGAATAAAAATACACAACCCATTGAATACAATATATTTTTAAAATCTTCATTAATAATGAATATTTTTAGATGATTTTTCACGCGCCAATATGATTTACATTATTTTCACTATTTTCGTATTGATTTTAGCCGGCAAACGGTTACGCAACGTTGCATTGACCTATCCCGTGGGGCATAATATCGAAAAATTCAGCAATGAATTTCTACTGTATAGGCCGTCTGACGGCTATTTTTAGTTTAAATCGATTTAAAAAGGTTCTTAAAAATGAAAAAATCTCTGTTCGCTGCTGCTTTGTTGTCTTTAGCTTTGGCCGCTTGTGGCGGTGCTGATAAAGCTGCTGAAACTGCTGCTTCTGCTGCTTCTGAAGCCGCTGCTTCTGCTACTGAAGCTGCTGCATCTGCTACTGAAGCCGCTGCTTCTGCTGCTACCGAAGCTACTGAAGCCGCTGCTTCTGCTACTGAAGCTGCTGCATCTGCTACTGAAGCCGCTGCTTCTGCTGCTTCTGAAGCTGCTAAATAATATTCTTTTGAATATAAGAAAAGCAGGATACCATTGCGTATCCTGCTTTTTTACATTCCTCACACTCCCCTTCTCGACTTTTCCTCCTGACTACCATGCACCTTCACGACCGTTTTGCTGAGTTTCTTTCCGCCTCTGAAATCATCGAAGCCACTCCGGCCTTGTTAAACGACCAACGCCGCCGCTTTGTTTCTTCGCCGGATATTGTCTTACAGCCGAACTCTGTCGAGAGCGTGCAGAAAATCATGCGTTTCTGTTTTGAAAACCGCATCCGGGTAACCCCGCAAGGCGGCAATACCGGATTATGCGGCGCAACGGTAACCACCGAGGGCGTACTGCTCAACCTCTCCAAGCTAAACCGTATCCGTGATATCAACCTTGCCGACAACAGCATGACGGTTGAAGCTGGCGTGATTTTGCAAAATGCTCAAAAGGCGGCAGCCGAAGCCGGACGACTGTTTCCGCTCAGCCTTGCCAGCGAAGGCTCTTGCCAAATCGGCGGCAATATCGCCTGTAATGCCGGCGGTTTGAATGTCTTGCGCTACGGCAGCATGCGTGATTTGGTATTGGGTTTGGAAGTCGTTTTACCAAACGGCGAACTGGTTTCCCACCTTCAGCCCCTACACAAAAACACGACCGGCTACGACTTGCGCCATCTTTTTATCGGCAGCGAAGGAACATTGGGCATCATTACCGCCGCCACACTCAAACTCTTTGCCCAGCCCAAAACCAAAGCGACCGCATGGGTAGGTTTAGACGATATTGAATCCGCCGTTTCGCTTTTGACTGCGGTGCAAGGTCATTTTGCCGAGCGCTTGACCAGCTTCGAGCTGATCAGCCGCTTTGCCCTCGATTTATCTTTGGAATTCAGCCAACTCAAAAAGCCTGCCGATGCGGAATGGCATATTTTGATTGAACTTGCAGATTCCGTTCCCGACGCAGGACTGGATGAAAAGCTTGCTGAATTTCTCTATCAAAACGGCTGGGAAAACAGCATCTTGGCGCAATCCGAGCAAGAGCGCTCCGACTTATGGACCTTGCGTGAAAATATTTCTGCTTCCCAACGCAAACTCGGTACCAGCATCAAACACGACATCGCCGTCCCTATCGCCCAAGTGGCCGCCTTTGTCCGCCAATGCGCCCCTGCCTTGGAAACCCGCTTTCCCGGCATACAGATTGTCTGCTTCGGACATTTGGGCGACGGCAGCCTGCATTACAATACATTCCTGCCCAACGTATTGAGCAACGAAGCCTACCAATACGAAGACGCCGTCAATACCATTGTTTATGAAAACATCCTTGCCTGCCACGGTACGATTGCCGCAGAACACGGCGTAGGCATCATCAAAAAACATTGGCTGCCCCGCGTACGTACACAGGCCGAACTCGTTCTGATGCATGCCATCAAAAATCAGCTTGACCCTTATGGCATTATGAATCCGGACAAACTCCTGCCTTCTTTGGATTAACCAATACAAAAGGCCGTCTGAAACATTTCAGACGGCCTTTTATCTTATCCAAACTATTTCAATGCCGTTTTCCAATCCAATCCGCCCAACGACGGTACCTGTATCACTTCATTGGTATCCAAATTAACCGCCGTCAGCTCTCCGCCCCACAACGCGCCGGTATCCAAAGCGATAACCTGATCGGTATTAACGTAGCCCAATGACGACCAATGTCCGAACACGGTAATATAATCCAAATTCTGCCTATCGGGTGCTTTAAACCAAGGGCGCAGGTAAAGCGGCATTTTTTTCAAAGTGGATTTATATTCGTAATCCAATTCGCCTTTGTACGTCAGCGCACGCATACGGGTAAAGACGTTGATAATCATGCGTAGGCGCTCATAGCCTGTCAAATCGTCCGTCCACTCGGTCGGCTTGTTGCCGTACATTTTGCCAAAAAATTTCCTGTACTTTTTACCTTGCAATTCATCCTCAGCTTCACGGGCAAGGCTTTCAGCCTTATCAACCGACCATTGCGGCAAAATACCGGCATGCACCATCACATGTCTGTCGCCGCGCACCAACAGCGGCTGATGACGCAGCCAGTCAAGCATGGCATGACTATCGGGATGGGTCAAAATCGTCTCAACCGTATCACTGCGCTTGAGCGTTCCTTCACCGCAACCGACTGCCAAAAGATGTAAATCATGATTACCCAAAACCATTTGCACGCTGCTGTCATGCTCTTTGGCAAATTTCAGGGTTTCCAAGGACTTCGGGCCGCGATTGACAATATCGCCGACCAGCCAAAGGGTGTCCGTACCATGATTAAAGCCGATTTTGGCAAGCAACAAAGTCAGCTCGTCAAAACAGCCTTGAATGTCTCCGATTGCGTAATGTGCCATTATTATTGTTTTCCGTTGTTATTCTTTTCAGACGGCCTCAAGCCCAGCCCAGGCCGTCTGAAAACATCATTTATGCATTTAAAACCAATACTGCCTCTGCTTCAACCTGAACACCTTTAGGCAGGCTAGCCACGCCAACCGCCGCACGCGCAGGGAAAGGTTGTTCGATAAATTCAGCCATCACTTCATTGAATACGGCAAAGTTGGCCAAATCAGTCAAATAAGCATTGAGTTTGACGATATCGTTCAAAGAACCGCCGGCCGCTTCGGCTACGGCTTGCAGGTTTTTAAATACTTGCACTGCTTCGGCACGGAAGTCGCCATTGCCGACCACAGTCATCGTAGCCGGATCCAAAGGAATCTGACCGCTCATATAAACCGTATCGCCTGCGCGGACTGCTTGGCTGTATGCGCCAATCGCTGCAGGGGCTTTGTCGGTATGGATAATGGTTTTAGACATGAAATTCTCCTCAAGTAGAAATGTCAGAATCAGGTGGAAGCTTCGAATTTTACTTTCAACAGAAATACGTTTCAATAAAAGCATTCAATTAATGCGTTTATCCCGTCTTGTTCTTCCTCGATTTTAAACCTACAATCCCACACATTATTCATTTCAAAGCCGAAATTATTATGTTTTTTGTCTTATCCCCAGCCAAAAACCTCAACGAAAAAGACCCCTCCCCCGTCAGCAGCTTTACCCAGCCCGACCTTCTGCCCGAAGCAGAAATCCTGATGCAGGAGTTGCGTCAGCTTGCCCCTCAACAAATCGCCGAGCTGATGCATGTTTCCGACAAAATCGCCCTGCTCAACGCCGAACGCAATGCCGTATGGCACACGCCGTTTACGCCTGAAAACGCCAAACAAGCCGTATTTATGTTCAACGGCGACGTCTATGAAGGCATCGCCGCCGATACCCTCAAACCGGAACAAATCGACTACCTGCAACAACACGTCCGCCTGCTCTCCGGCTTATACGGCGTACTGCGCCCACTCGACTTGATGCAGCCCTACCGCTTGGAAATGGGCACAGCCTTTGCCAACTCGCGCGGCAAAAATCTCTACGAATTTTGGGGCGATAAAATTACCGACCTGCTCAACCAAACGCTGAAGCAGGCCGGCAGCGACGTTTTAATCAACCTCGCCTCACAAGAATATTTCAAATCCGTCAACACCAAAAAACTCAACGCACGCCTGATTACGCCGATTTTCAAAGACGAGAAAAACGGCAAATACAAAATCATCAGCTTCTACGCCAAACGTGCGCGCGGTTTGATGGTGCGCTACGCGGCAGAACACGGCATTACCGAGCCTGAAATGCTCAAAAATTTCGACTACGAGGGCTATTCATTCAATGAAGCAGCTTCAAACGAAGCCGAATGGGTATTCATGCGTGAAGAACAATCTAAATAAAAACAGAATCCTAGATATTTTTTCTAAAATACCTCTTGGCAAAGGCCGTAAGTTCCATTAATATTACGGCTTCAAGAATGGAAGCGTGGCAGAGCGGTTTAATGCAACGGTCTTGAAAACCGTCGAGGGTTGATAGCCCTCCGTGAGTTCGAATCTCACCGCTTCCGCCATTCTTGATATCTTTTTATCTAATGAAAATGAAATGCGAGACTTGATGATTCAAGTCTTTTTTTATTTTCAAATCCAAAGAATACCCAGGGGTCGTCTGAAACTTTCTATAACGCAGTTTCAGACGGCCTAATACCTTTAAAAATCCCCCAAATCCCTAAGGTCCTACCTAGACATTTAGGAATTTGGGGGATTTTTGCAAAGGTCTCCGCTTTTCTAATCTTTGCCGTCAAAGGTATCGGCCTACCCATTACCAATGCGGAATTTTTGCTCGACAATGGAGGGTCGTTTTCCATGACGATGCGATCGTGCATTTTGCCTCAGAGCCATGTGCTGCTGTATCGTTTGAAGTAGGATTTACTGCATATTCTGAGATGTTGCCACAGAGTACCGCCGTTGCTGTTATCTTGGAGAAGATTGCGGTAAGCAGTGTTTTGATGGGGTGTCATTCGATGATGGTGTGGTGGCAGGACAGGTCTTGAATGTGGTATCGTTCTTCTTGGGTCAGTTGCGTGTCACTCATGGTAATCTTTCTTGTAGGAAAGGCCGTATGTTGCTGCATCCAAACTTTTCCGTTATGGAAAGTTTGCCCTTCAAATCCGAATCTACTGGCCTCTATTTATCATTATTTAATCGCTACAAGGATATTGAAATGAAACGGGAAACCATTGCCCTGCATGCAGGCTATCAATCCGAACCGACTACCAAATCCGCTGCTGTCCCCATTTACCAAACCACTTCCTACACTTTCGACAACACGCAACACGGCGCAGACTTGTTCAACCTTGATGTAGCGGGCAATATCTACACCCGTATCATGAATCCGACCACTGCTGTTTTGGAAGAACGCGTTGCCCGTTTGGAAGGAGGTATCGCCGCATTGGCTGTCGCCAGCGGTATGGCGGCAATTACCTATGCCGTTCAAACTTTGGTTGAAGCAGGCGACAACATCATTGCAACCAAAACCCTCTACGGCGGCACATACAATTTCTTTGCCCACAGCCTGCCGCGCCAAGACATAGAAGTACGCTTTATCGATCCGGCCAAACCCGAAGAAATCGCTGCTAATACCGACAGCCGCACCAAACTGGTGTATTGCGAATCCATCGGCAATCCTGCCATCAATGTGGTCGATATTCCAGCATTCGCCCAAGCCGCGCATGCTCAAGGGCTGCCTTTAATGGTAGATAATACCGTCGCTACGCCCACGTTGTTCCGCCCGATCGAGCACGGCGCCGATATCGTTATCCAATCCCTGACCAAATACATCGGCGGCCACGGCACAACGATTGGCGGTGCCATTATCGACGGCGGTAAATTCCAATGGGCAGGCAATCCGCGTTTTGAAAAAAACTTCAATCAGCCTGATCCGTCTTACCACGGTGTAAACTACTGCGAACATTTTGGTGCGGCGGCCTATATCGCCCGCGCCCGCGTCGTTCCATTACGCAATACCGGTGCCGCCCTGTCTCCGCACAGCGCATTTTTACTGCTTCAAGGTTTGGAAACCCTCGCCCTGCGTATGGAGCGTCATTGCGAAAATGCCCTAAAAGTAGCCGAATTCTTAAATAAACATCCGCAGGTCGAATGGGTGAACTATCCTGCCCTGCCCGACAGTCCGTATAAAGCCTTGATTGACCGCGACTACGGCGGCAAAGCCTCCGGTTTGTTGAGTTTCGGCATTAAAGGCGGTCGTGAAGCCGGAGCGAAGTTCATTGACGCACTACAACTCTTCCTGCGCTTGGTGAATATCGGCGATGCCAAATCGCTGGCTACCCATCCTGCTACAACGACCCACCGCCAGCTTGACGATGAAGAACTCGCCGCAGCAGGCGTCAGCCCCGACATGGTACGCCTGAGCGTGGGTATCGAGCATATCGACGATTTGCTTGCCGACTTGGCGCAGGCATTGGATGCCGCCAAGGTATAGGCAATAGCAGCGCTAATTAGATAAAAAAAGCCTCTGCTTAAAAAGGCCGTCTGAAAACTTCTTTTCAGACGGCCTTTTTCCTTTTCTACAAATCAAATGCGGCGTTAATCAAACGTTTGGTGTAATCGTTTTGCGGATGGTGGAAAATCTGATCCGCGCTGCCGTACTCAACCATTTCTCCCTGCTTCATCACAATCACATTGTCACTGACAGCACGCACGACAGACAAATCATGACTGATGAACATATAAGTCAGGCCGTATTTCTTCTGCAAATCGCGCAAAAGTTCGACCACTTTGGATTGTACGGAGCGGTCAAGTGCAGAGGTCGGCTCGTCCAAAAGAATGAATTTCGGGCGCAGGATAACGGCGCGTGCAATAGCGATACGCTGACGCTGGCCGCCGGAAAATTCGTGCGGATAACGGTTGAGCGCATCAAGCGGCAGGGACACTTCCTTCATGACTTCCAAAACGCGTTGGATACGTTCTTTTTTGGTCATTTCAGGATGATGAACCGTCAAACCTTCGCCAATAATTTCACCAACGGTCAGGCGCGGTGAAAGCGAACCGAACGGATCTTGGAACACAATTTGCCGTTGCGATTTCAGACGGCGTGCTTCTTCGGCGGTATAGTTTTTCAGGTCTTTGCCTTCAAAGGAAATATGGCCGGTATAAGGCAGCATCTGCATGACGGCCTTGCCCAACGTGGATTTGCCGGAACCGGACTCGCCGACGACGCCCAATGTTTCGCCTTCTTTAATTTTGAGGCTGATGCCTTTGACGGCATCAAAAGTTTTGAGCGGTTTGCCGAAAAAGTTTTGCTTCAATACGAAAGAAACATTGACATTATCGGCATCGATTAACACACCGGCGTTGTTTTCTTCAGGCTCTTTCATGCCTTTTGGAATGGCATTGATGAGTTCGGCGGTATATTCGTGTTTCGGATGGGCAAATACTTCTTTGATTTTGCCGCGCTCGACAATTTCGCCGTTACGCATGACGCAGACGGTTTTGGAATAGTGTTCCGCCAAACCCAAATCGTGGGTAATGAAGATAATCGCCATGCCCATTTGCTGTTGCAAATCGTGGAGCAAATCGAGAATCTCGGCTTGAATGGTCACATCCAAAGCCGTGGTCGGTTCGTCGGCAATCAGCAGGTCAGGTTCATTGATGAGCGCCATGGCAATCATAATGCGTTGCAGCTGACCACCGGAAAACTCGTGCGGATACTGCTTCATGCGGCGCTCGGCTTCTTTGATGCCCACACGTTCCAACAATGCCAATGCCTTCTGCCCTGCTTCTTTTTTGCCGAGCTTTTTATTGTGCACACGCGCCGCTTCAATCAGCTGCGCACCGATACGCATAAACGGATTGAGCGAAGTCATCGGCTCTTGGAAAATCACGCTGATGCGGTTGCCGCGCAAATCACGCAGGGTTTTCTCATCGGCATCTAAAATGGAAATACCGTCAAAAGTAATGCGCGAATCTTTGCTGTATCGGGCAAATTTCTCAGGCAGCAGGCGCATAACGGACATAGACGTTACAGACTTGCCCGAACCGGACTCGCCGACCAAAGCCAATGTTTCGCCCTCTGCCACTTTAAAGCTGACATTACGCACGGCATGCACGGTTTTCTCATGCAGCTCAAAATTGATGTCCAGATTTTCTACAACCAGTAACTGTTTTGTCATTTTGATTATCCTTTTGGTTGTGGTTTAGCGGTCTTTCGGGTCAAGCGCATCGCGCAGGCCGTCGCCGATAAAGTTGAAACAGAACAAAGTGGTTACCAAGAAGAAACTCGGTACGAGCAGCTGCCATGGTGCAGCTTCCATAGAAATTGCGCCTTCTTGCAACATCGAACCCCAACTGGTCATCGGCTCTTGCACGCCCAAGCCCAAGAAGCTCAAGAAGGATTCAAACATAATCATGCCCGGCACCAGCAAAGAGGCATACACCATCACCACGCCCAAAACATTCGGAATAATGTGGCGCGTTACGATTTTACGTTTTGCCACGCCGCTCACACGCGCCGCTTCGACAAACTCTTTATGCTTCAAGCTCAAGGTTTGACCGCGCACGATACGCGCCACGTCCAACCAAGACACCAAACCCACGGCGGCAAAAATCAAAAGCAGATTGCGGCCGAAGAATGTGGTCAGCAAAATCACGAAAAACATAAATGGAAACGCGTTCAAAATTTCCAAAAAGCGCATCATCAGCGAATCGAGCTTGCCGCCGATAAAGCCGGCAATCGCGCCATAAAGCGTACCGATGACAACGGCCACCAATGCGCCGGCCACACCGACCAGCAAGGAAATACGTCCGCCAGTTGCCGCACGCGACAGCAAATCACGGCCGAGCAAATCCGTACCCAGATAGTGATGGGTAGAAAAGGACGGCGGAATCTGCATATTGTCCCAGTCGGTGAAGTCGTAGGTGTAGCGGACAATCCATGGCGCCACAATCACAAAAATGCTGATCAGCAACAGGATGATAATGCTGTACACCGCCGCTTTGTTTTGTTTAAACCGCCGCCATGCGTCGCTCCACAGGCTTTTGCCGTGTACTTGGGCGTATTCTGCTGCCTCTGCGAGGGCCTGAGTCTGCTTCTTTTTGAATAACATAATGTTCTATCTCGCTTTTTTATTCTTTCTTCAGGCCGTCTGAACGTTTCAGACAGCCTTTGCGCAAATGGGATTAATAACGGATTTTCGGGTCAATAATGGCATACAGAATATCGAGGATGGCGTTGAACAAAATGGTCATAATGCCGACCAAAATCGTCAAACCCAAAATCATGCCGTAGTCGCGGTTGAGCGCGCCGTTGACAAACAATTGTCCGACGCCGGGAATACCAAACACGTTTTCAATCACAATGGAGCCGGTAATGATGCCGACGAATGCCGGGCCTAAGAAAGAAACAATCGGCAGCATGGCGGGACGCAGCGCATGGCGCAGGATGATGCGGCTCATGGGCAGGCCTTTGG
>ERZ1699258.59-NODE-59-length-22162-cov-3.448241_pt1 | contig 22162 bp, 18 predicted proteins | sample MGYA00581520_ERZ1699258 | MGnify/ENA primary metagenome ERZ1699258 (study PRJEB42319, sample SAMD00040322) | human oral metagenome | material: saliva | host: Homo sapiens | study: EMG produced TPA metagenomics assembly of PRJDB4115 data set (Metgenomic analysis of... | reverse complement strand
TACTACAACTACATAACCGTCTCTAGTAAATTGAATAAAGAAACACTCCCCTTCTTTTCTGTTGATAGTTTCATTTAAATCTACAACTTCTATGGTATAAGAGATTGTCTTAATACATTCAGGTTTCTTAGAATATCCTGGCTTCCCTTCTAACTTACTCAAGCATTTATCTACATGTTCTTTCACTTCATTCAAACATTCATCAAAAGATTTTGTGATTTTTTCTTTACACATTTTTTCCGCTTCTTTTATTCTTTCACACGGAGTTTTCTTTTTCATTGTCACACCCCCTTTTTTCGGCAAGTACTGGGCAAGTTCTTTTCGTAAAGCTTCGAGTGTTAGACCATAGGGAATTGTAATATTATCAATTGGTTCGAGAATTTTTTCTAACTCCTCTTCGCCCTGCTCATCTAAATAGGCATTCATTTTTCTTCGAAGCGATAGCAGATCCTGCACAACGTTCTCTTTCCCAAAGGAGATGGCTAAAGAATACGCGTTGTTGTCGCTATCCTCTCTGGCTCCTGCGCGCTCTGCGATATAAAGAATTTTTTCCATTAAATACATCATCTCATAGAAATCTTGCTTCTTAATTTCAATCTTTTCATCCATGCCGACTACTCCCTTCAAATGCAGTCTCTCAATCCCAATAATAAAGGCTCCAGAACTAAAATTCCAGAGCCTTTGCCATTATTTCTTTATCAAAATTTATCTAACTATCCTAATCTCTTCTTACAAATGAAGAAAATTGGTTAGTATCTTTTCCCATATAAACTTTTTGCTAAATTTGTATATTTTCTTATAAAATCTGTTTTTGCCTCAGTATATCCATCTCTGTCATGTTCAAATTTTTTCCAAAGCGATAGTTTTAAGACTTCATATTCTTTGCCTATTTCCTTATGCTCATTCAAATAATCTCTAAAATACAGTTCATCATTATCTCCGACAATTCTAATATGAAGATGGAATACTCTTTCTGCAAATCCTTGTTCTGTGTAGCCTTTGTTTAATGTCATGCGGGCTTCAGTCGTATTCATACATAGCCAACCCTTATTTATTAGAATATTTTTAACAATATCTAAATCCGCCTTGTCGTTTACTTCAACTAATACATCCACAATATTTTTCGCCCATATTCCTGATATAGCCGTGCTTCCGATATGAGATATTCTTTTTGTGCTTTTACTCGGCAATGCTGATAATATTGATTTTCTTTCTTCTTCATACCATTTTGTCCACTCTTTATTATGTTTGACTAAAAATATCGGAAACAGTTGCCAAAGCTCTTTTAAACTCATTTGCTCGAATTTTTTGTTCATATCTAACCTCTTCAATTCTAATTTATATATTTACTGCATCTCATAGAAATCTTGCTTCTTGATTTCAATCTTTCCGTCCATGACCTCTACTGCCTTCAAATACATTCTCTCAATCCCAATAATAAAGGCTCTAGAACTAAAATTCCAGAGCCTATTCCATTTATTTTTAAAAGTTAGCTTACTAAACTAGGTTTTCTTCCTACTGAAATAAATTGGTCCGTTAAAAAGGAAAGCTGACGGAATTGCCATATAGTTATATTCACCTTTTGTATAATAAACGGCATAGAATACGGTAACTCCTATAATTATACTTGAAATAAGATATTTGAAGATACGATTCATTACACTCATCTCCAGTCTATATGCTATTCAATCCTTCTGCTTAAAAACTTATCGAAATAACCCTTGTTTAAAAATATAGAAAACGACAAAAATATTAAGAACATGAATACAAATTTAAATCCTCGATTCCATTGTTCAAACCCAAAAAACAAATTCACAAACAAAAATAACGCTAGGTGGTATAAAAAACCAAAGAGAAAAACTCTAATACCGCTTAATTGTCTCATTTTAATCTTCCCTTTTTGCTTTTGCGATAGTACTGTAAAAACTATTCGATTAAATTGCTTATAATAGTTCCTTACTTTCTAGAAAATTTCCTCTAATTAATTATTTTTTTACCAAACGGACAATCCCCACAACCAATATTACTGCTAAAACTAGTATACCTACTAAAATATATGGTCCAGTATCCATTGATTCCACCTCCCTATCTTAAGGATTTTATAAATTTATTTTTTTATAAAAAACTCTGCAACACATGTCAAAATATATAATATTGAACCAATCTCAATAATAAATATCCCCAATCTTAAATCAGTCCATAAATATACTGAAAAAAGGGGTAAACTATAGGCTATTTATCTATTCTTATTTTACTCCATCTTTTTGCAAATTAATAGATTAGAATTGAACTTTTTTAACATTATCCTTAAAAATATGCCATTTTGGTGCAAAATTGGTGCTATTTTATAAATTAAAGCCTAGAAACTCTTTGTTTCTAGGCTTTAAGTGAGGTACATTATTATTCCCACTCTATCGTAGCCGGCGGTTTGCTCGTGATGTCGTAGACGACGCGGTTGACGTGGGCTACTTCGTTGACGATGCGGGCGCTAATCGTTTGCAGCACTTCCCAAGGGATGCGAGCGAAGTCACTCGTCATGCCGTCGATACTGGTTACGGCACGGATTCCAATCGTGTAGTCGTACGTTCTGCCGTCTCCCATTACCCCAACGCTGCGGATTCCTGGAAGAACCGTGAAGTATTGCCATACGTCGCGTTCAAGGCCGTTTTTGGCGATTTCTTCGCGTAAGATGGCGTCAGATTCGCGGACGATTTCAAGTTTTTCTTCGGTCACTTCTCCAAGCACGCGGATTCCAAGTCCTGGTCCTGGGAATGGTTGGCGCCATACGATAGAGTCTGGCATGCCAAGCGCCGTTCCTAGAGCGCGCACTTCGTCTTTGAAGAGCGTGTTCAAAGGTTCAATCAACTCGAATTGCATATCCTCTGGAAGTCCCCCTACGTTATGGTGAGACTTGATGGTTTGCGCGGTTTTCGTTCCTGATTCGATGATGTCAGTGTAAAGCGTTCCTTGCGCAAGGAAATCCACGTCTGTGAGTTTTGCCGCTTCGTCGTCGAATACGTACACGAACTCATTTCCGATAATCTTTCGTTTTTGTTCAGGGTCGCTCACGCCTTTTAGTTTCGATAGGAAACGTTCCTGAGCGTTGACGCGGATAATATTGAGGCCAAATTTACCAGAAAGGCTCTCCATCACTTGGTCGCCTTCCCCTTTACGAAGCAAGCCGTGGTCTACGAAAATACAGATGAGTTGGTCGCCGATTGCTTTTTGCAAGAGAACCCCAACCACACTAGAGTCTACCCCGCCAGATAGACCAAGTAAGACTTTCTTATGGCCCACTTTTTCGCGAATTTTCGCAATTTCCATTTCAATAAAGCTGTCCATCGACCAGTCGCCTGTTGCTCCACAAATATCGAACACGAAGTTCCGCAGCATGTCGTTTCCGTGAATACTGTGGCGAACTTCTGGGTGGAACTGTACGCCGTAAATGCGACGTTCTTGGTTTTCAAAAGCCGCAAATGGCGTGTGTGCATTCGAAGCCGTCACGCTAAACCCTTCCGGAATCGCAGTAATACGGTCGCCGTGGCTCATGAGTACCTCTTCCTCTTCAGCTAACCCTTTGAAAATGCCCGAAGTCGTGTTAAAGACATCGACTTTTGCAGAACCATATTCACGCGTTGTAGACGATTCTACCTTCCCACCGAACAGATGCGTTGTCAGTTGCATCCCGTAGCAAATCCCAAGCACTGGAATTCCCAATTCAAAAATCGCAGGATCCACGGTAAAAGCATCCTCTGCATAAACGCTATGTGGTCCCCCTGAGAAAATAATCCCTTTTACGTTGCCATGTGCCTTAATTTCTTCGGCGGTAATGTCGTTGTGTAGCAACTCGCTGAATACACCGAATTCACGAATACGGCGCGTAATCAACTGATTGTACTGACTACCGAAGTCGAGCACGATAATCTTTTCTAATGAAGTGGTTTGAGCTGTCATAAGAGGCCTCCTTAGTTTTAGTTCTTTTTCATTGTAACAGAAAAGCACGAAAATTACTTTAAAAAACTGAATTTTTTGTTCGGATTTTTAAACCCCATTTTCCGCGTCACAACAAGCTTTCATTCGGATATATAAATTAGTATATAGAGTGTACACTTACTTAATGAGACCTTCAAAAACATTGTCACATCAACGTTTTTAACTATTGACATCACGTTCAAAAATTGTGTTTTAATTTTTTGAAATGTAGCATATATGCTACTTTTTGCTTTTTAACAAAAAACTAGCCAATAGACATGCTACTGGCTAGAGATTGTATTCATTGAACATTTTTCAAGAATTACCGTTCTTGCTTTTTCCTCGGTATCGTCACTCTCATCGAACCCATCAAACGGAGCTTTCGGGTCTTGCACTTTTGGTTTGCGCCTCAAGGCATTGCAGATTTCATCCACATGGCGAAATGCAAAATCAAAGTTATCTGTCCATCCGGTATGCCCTGTAATGATTTTTAGCGAAAGATTTCTCTTTCTGAGCTTTTCTTCTAGTCGTTTCAACGATACACTTTGTAATTTTCTATCTTCTGCGAGCGTGTTTAAAAACGCATAACCACCGTCTGTACCAAACCAAATCGTATCCCCGGTAAACAAATACGCATCATCGATTAAATACACTAAATGTCCCCACGTATGACCAGGCACAAGAAAGGCTTCGATTTTAATATCGTGAATATAGAAAATCTCCCCATCTTCTATCAATGTTTTGTCATTTTCGATATGCACTTGCGGAAGTTTATAGAGCCCCCAGTATACTTTGCGCCGAACTCGGCCTTCTAAGTAGTCATTCTCGACACGACCCACATAGATTTTTGCCTTTTTAAATAACCCCTGGCCATCCGCTTCAATCGCTCCAACGTGGTCCGTATCTTGGTGCGTAATGAGAATCTCGTTGATACTTTCTGGACGAATATCTAGCCACCGCATTTTTTCGGCAAGCCTGTCATAGTTATATCCAGCGTCAATCATAATCGTATAACCGTCTTTGGTGTAAAAGTAAATATTGGCCACATATTCCCGGATACAACTTACTCTTTCGTCGATATGGCCCGTGTTTAGTGGTTTGAAAATTTCCTTTCCTCTAAACATAAACGACATGAACTTTTGTTGCTTTAAAGAATCTTTTTTCGCCATCGCTCTCACCTTGATTCTTTTGTCTTGGCGATTCTAAAATCAAATTTTCTTTAGTGGAAACCATCGATTCACTCTCGAGCAATAGTCCTTATAAGCTTCTCCGTGCAGTTCGTAGAGCCATTTTTCCTCGGTATTACGAATCATAACGGTTAATATCACCCACTGAATTGGAATCAGAATCAGCAACCACACATTATGCATGGTTAGGATACTCCCAATGCCGCAGAGCCACCACGAAAAGTAAATTGGATTGCGTGTGCGCGCGTAAATTCCAGTCGTTTTGAGTTCATTACTTTGGATGCTCGTGCTTACACCTGATTTCACCCCGCTGAGCCACTGAATTCTCGCTGCAACGATCATTAAGAGGAAGCCCATCAGATAAAACAAATCTTTAAAGCCACCCTTTAACAGTCCGCTCTCGAGCACTGACTGACTCAGCAGCCAACCAGTCAAATTCAGCACAAGGAGAGTTATGTATAGGTAAGGCGCTGCTCCATAAGTCGGTATTTTTTGATGTTTTTTTTGATCACTTTTTAAGGACATGTTCTCACCTCATTGTTAAAGAAACCATACTACAAGCTACATTTTTCACCTACATTTTACCACTACTATCCCGCGTTTTAAACAGCTTTTTTATGGATTTTACAAAAAAAGAGATTCCCCAACGAATAGGAATCTCTCTTCATTTATTGAGTATTCAGTTATGCCTTTTTAATCCTCTAACACAAAAATCTCTTCAACATTGAGCTGGAGTAACCTTGCAATCTTCATCGCAAGTTCAAGGGTAGGATTATATTTATCATTCTCAATGGCAATAATGGTCTGTCTGCTTACACCCAACGTTTTTGCCATATCCTCTTGTCTTAATCCTGCTGCTTTTCTTAGCTGTTTAATATTATTTTTCATATGCCATCACGCTTTCTGAAAAAAATAAACGCCAACAGCCAATACTACGATAACAGTGACAACTGCTAGAATGACTCCTTGAACAAGTTTATTTGGTTCTTTATACTCTTCATCACCAGCAATCATATTGCGTTTCATTGCGGTTTGAGCAAATCCTTGCACACTTACAGATAAGAGCAAAATTAAGCAAGGAAGCATTTCAAGTTTGCCACCACCAACAAGTGCTTGATAGATATTAAATCCTGTCCATGCACATAAACCCAAAAGCGCTGTTTTATAGCCCCACGCCTCAGAACGCAACTGAATATCTCTGTCCATTTCATCCATCTTTTTCATGGCTTTGTTCCTCCAAATTTTTGTAATAATGTCAAGAGCTCTTTACATTTCAAATTATACTCTCCTGCCTAAAAATGTCAAGAGGTTTTTACATTTAATTTTTTACTTTTTTTTGCAATGAACATAGATGTACTCTTTCTTACGATTTCCCGTACTCTTACTAAGAACCCCGTACCGCTTCACCTACTAAAACAGAGTAAATATGACTTTGTACAAATAGTCGAAGTCAACCTCACAGAAATGGCGTGCGTTTCCCGAAACATCCGCACGACTCGTTCCGAGTCCCTTGCGTTGTTCCGGTCCAACGTTCCATTTCTGAGCGTTCGGTCTCGTATCCTAATATTTTTTAATTTGCACAAAATCAATATGATGTCCCACTGTTTTATGTAGGATGAAGTCGGCGCGGGTTTTCGTTGGTAAGATGTATTCCTTAAGGTTCTTCAGGTTAGTCTTCTGCCACACATCTTTCGCCATCGCAATCGCGTCCGCCCGATTCCCAATCGCATATTGATAATAGTAGTTATCCGGCTGTGATTTCGCACGGTCCATCAACAATTCGAACCGCTCCAAGTACCATTGCTCAATCAGCGTAGCGTCAGCATCTACGAAAATCGACCAGTCGAAGAAATCACTCACGTAAATTTCACGATTTGGCGGTAGTTGCAACACATTAATCCCCTCAACAATCAAGATGTCGGGCGACTCAATCGTCTGCACTTCCCCTGGTACAATGTCATAAATCTCATGCGAATACACCGGCGCATCCACGCTTGGATTTCCTGTCTTCACTTCGAGCAAGAAATGAACGAGAGCTTCCATGTCGTAACTTTCCGGGAACCCTTTGCGATCCAAGATTCCGCGGTTAATCAACTCTTGCGTCGGCAATAAGAATCCGTCCGTTGTCATTAGGAACACGCGCTTATCCGGGTAGCGTTGTTGTAGCATCGTTTGCATCAAGCGGGCTGTCGTACTCTTCCCAACGGCCACACTCCCAGACACCCCGATAATAAACGGCACTGTCTTCTTCGTTTGATGAAGAAATTGCTGTTCCTCTGTGCGTAATTCAATATGTTTTTTAAAGTATAAATCGAAATAATCGAGCATTGGCACATACACTTCTTGCACGTCCTGTAGGGAAATGCGGTCATTTAATGAGGTTAAGTGCGCAAGTTCTTCTCTCGTCATTGTGAATGGATGGGCGCCTTCGTACTGGCTCCACTCTTCTCGTTTAATTTGGTAATACGTCTCGTTTTCTTTCAACGGATTCGTCTCCTTCAGCTACTGAGTCCTATTCTTGAATTGTACCACATGTTGAACACGGTTTCTATTTTTCATTATCTTAAGTTTTCCCCATGAAATCGCCGTGTTTGTTTACGTAAGGGCGTGGATTTAGTAGAATGAAAAGTGAATATAAGGAAAGGATTTGTCGTATGAAACCACAAACAGGAACAGGCCTGGCAAACGGGAAGATTATTCTTGCCGGTGAGCATGCCGTAGTGTACCACGAACCTGCGATTGCTTTGCCGATTGACGCGGTTTACGTGAAGGCGGATATTGTCTCTACACAAATAGGCCAAACGATTCAATGTGAACTTTATACAGGCGACGTAAACGAGATGCCTACTTCGATGGCAGGGCTACAATTTGCGATTGCCGAAGCGTTCAAAGCGGCCTCTACAAAAGAAGTGACGGCTCATACTTTTACGCTCACGATTGAGTCAACGATTCCTGCAGAACGTGGAATGGGCTCGAGTGCTGCAGTCAGTGTTGCGGTGGTGCGTGCTATTTTTGATTTCTTGGATGCGACACTTCCTGAAGAAACCTTATGGGACATCGTTCAAGGCGCAGAAACCATTTCGCATGGAAATCCAAGCGGCGTGGATACGGCGACAACGAGCGGAACACGTCCTGTATTTTTTCAAAAAGAACAAGAACTAAAAACGTTAGACCTCGATATGCCGGCCTACCTCGTGATTGCCGACTCTGGGGTTACAGGGAACACGAAACAAGCGGTGCATCATGTGAGCACCCTGCAAGAACGCATCATCGACCCTACTACAAAGGAAACGGGTTCGGATGCAGTCCAATCGATTGGCGCTATCGTGAATGAGACAAAAGCGGCCATCGAAGAACAAGACCCGCAAAAACTAGGGCAACTGATGAGCGAAAATCATGAACGTCTCCAACAACTCGGCGTGTCGCATGACGTCATCGATACACTCGTCGATACGGCCCATCAAAACAACGCACTTGGGGCAAAAGTCACAGGCGGTGGCCTTGGCGGATGTATGATTGCCCTCGTTGAAACCGAGGAAGATGCCCTTCATTTACAAGAACAATTGATGAAACAAGGAGCGCAGGCGGTCTGGATTCAGTCGCTGGCGAAAAAGGAGAAACCCAAATGACATCGAACATTGGAATCACGCGTGCGCATACGAATATCGCACTGATTAAATATTGGGGAAAGGAAAATAAGGAGCTCTTCATTCCGATGAATAGCAGCCTTTCTTTGACCCTTGAGGCCTTTTATACCGATACTAAAGTCGAACTCACAGACGCCTTAACTGAAGACGAATTCTATCTCAATGGGGTGAAACAAGACGAAGCGGCGACGGCTAAAATCACACGCTTCTTAGACTTGTTCCGCGCAGAAACTGGCGATACGCGTCGTGCTCGTGTTGAGAGCTTAAACTTCGTACCAACAGCAGCAGGCCTTGCGAGCTCTGCTTCCGCCTTTGCGGCACTGGCAGGTGCGATGAACGAGGCGACAGGTCTTCACTTGCCTGCCCAACAATTATCGACTTACGCTCGTCGTGGTAGCGGCAGTGCTACTCGTAGTTTATTTGGCGGATTTGTCGAATGGAATAAGGGAGACTCCAACGAGAACAGTATGGCCATCCCTGTCGACGATGCGAACTTTGACATCGGGATGATTATTATCGTCGTGAGTGCGGCCGAGAAGAAAATTTCCAGTCGTGCCGGCATGGAACTGACCGTTTCGACTTCACCATTTTACGAAGGTTGGGTCACTTCAGCCGCGACTGATTTAGCCGACATCAAACAAGCCATCAAGGATCGCGACATTCATCGTATCGGCTCTATTGCGGAATTTAATGGCATGAAAATGCACGCTACGATGCTAGCAAGTAACCCTCCATTCTGTTATTTCGAACCGGAGAGTATTATCGCCCAACAAACGATTCGCACAATTCGAGAAGAACGAGGCATTCCAGCCTACTTCACGATGGATGCTGGACCAAACGTCAAAGTGATTTGCAAGGCAAGTGATATTCCAGCGATTATGGAAGAGCTTGGCAAAGTATTCCCGAGTGAAAAACTCATCCCTACGCTTCCAGGAGAAGGCATTCGCACATTGACGGAAGACGAATGGAACGCTTCTTGTGCGGCTTTCGAAGGGAAGTGAGCGCGTGACGATTACTTCAAAAGCTCCCGGTAAACTCTTTATGGCCGGAGAATATGCGGTTGTCGAACCCGGACACGGCGCCATTGTTGCAGCAGTGTCGCGCTACTTAACCGTCACCATCGACGAAGCTACTAGTGTAGGAACTTTAACGTCTACGCAAAATCCAGACGTCATTGTGGAATGGACGCGCGAAGGAGAACTGTTCTGCGCAAAGGAAGACCATCCCTATAGACTAGTTGAAGAAGCGATTCTGGTCGCAGAGCAATATGTTCGTGAATGCGGCACAGCAACGAACGCACTCTACTCGCTAGCAATTACGAGTGAACTCGATGACGCCAAGCGTGGCATTAAGTACGGACTTGGTTCCAGTGGCGCCGTTGTAGTCGCAACGATTCAAGCCGTTCTTGATTTTTACAAGACTCCGCGCACGCCTCTACTCGTCTATAAACTTAGTGTTTTAACGAATCTCCGCTTATCCCAACGTGGATCCTTTGGAGATATCGCCGCCTCTTCTTTTGGAGGAATAGTGTATTACACAAGCCCAGACCGTAGTGAATTACTCGTACAATTACAAAGCCAAACGATCAAAGAAATTTGTGATACTGACTGGAAAGACCTCACGATTGAGCGCCTTCCAGAGATTCCAGACTTCACCCTCTTAGTAGGATGGACGGGACAAGTCGCTATCACAGATTCACTCATTCAAGCAACCGAGAAGAAACGTAGAGTCGAAACGGACAGTGCTTTTTACAAAGAATTTCTCAAAAAGAGTCACGCCATTGTTCGAGGCTTACAAAAAGCTTGGAATAAACAAGACATTCCAGCCTTGCAAGATGGCATTCGTGCCAACCGTGCACTCTTAAATGAATTTGCACAAGTGATGCAGCTAGAAATCGAAACACCCGCACTCCAAGCGCTCTGCGACCTTGCAGAACAAGTCGGTGCCTGCGCAAAAACATCTGGCGCTGGTGGCGGTGACTGCGGCATTTGCTTTACACAAAACGAACAACAACGACAACAAATCGAAAACCAATGGGCCAAGGCTCAAATTCAAGTGCTTCCGCTAACCATCGCTGAAGCCTGGTAAAGGAGATTAATGATGGATTTATTTCAACAACAAATGAATCGAAAGGACGAGCATGTCGGTCATGCGAACCAGCAATACCGTGCAACGAGCGCTCCCGAGTTCGTGGAAACGCGCTTCGTACATCATCCCTTCACGACCGTCGATGTGGCTGATGTGTCACTAAAGACAAAGCTCGCCGGACTCACCTTCGACGTTCCATTTTTCATCAACGCCATCACGGGTGGAAGTCCGCTTACGACTGCGTTAAACCAACGCTTAGCCATCTTGGCTCGTGAAACAGGCATGGCAATGGCGACTGGTTCGATGAGTATCGCGATGAAATTTCCTGAAAGTGCGGAAAGCTTCAAGGTGATTCGCCAGGAAAATCCAAATGGCATCCTCTTCGCCAACATCGGTGCGCATTACAACGCCGAAGCCGCTAAACGTGCCGTCGACATAATCGAAGCCAACGCAATTCAAATTCACGTCAACCGTGCACAAGAACTCGTGATGCCAGAAGGTGACCGCGTCTTTAGCAATTGGCTTAAAAACATCGAAGAAATCGTTAAAACAAGTGCCGTTCCCGTTATCGTCAAAGAAGTCGGATTCGGATTTAGCCGCGAAGCCATCGCACAATTAGAGAGTATCGGAGTTAGCGCCATCGACATTAGCGGTACTGGCGGTACGAACTTTGCCAAAATCGAAAATGGCCGTCGCAAGGAAGATAAACTCGATTTCCTTGAAGACTGGGGTCAAACGACCTTGACGTCGCTCATGGAAGCCCAAGGAAGCCGCACCCCAATCATCGCTTCCGGCGGTGTGAAAACGCCAATGGACATGGCCAAATGCTTCGCGCTTGGAGCCAGCCTGGTCGGATTGTCTGGTGAAATGTTGCATCTCGTACGTAAAGATGACTCCCTTCCAGATGCCATCCATACGGTTCAAACATGGAAAGAGCAACTGACAACGATCTTAACGCTTGTCGGTGCTGATAGTATTTCTAGTCTCCAACAAGCTCCTATTGTGGTCGCACCAAGCCTCCAAAACTGGTGTGATGCCCGCGGGATTGATTGGAAACATCTTGCACAACGTTAATACTCAAAAACAGCCTACTTTGAAAAAAAGTAGGCTGTTTTTATATCACTAATCTACTTGACAGTTGATATTTTTATCAGTAGGATTAATGTATTGATAGCGGTATAGATTGTAATAGACTATACTTGCACTCTCGAGAAAATATCGAGAGTGTTTGTTTATTTATTGAATGATAAAACCAGCTTAGACATTCTGCCTAAGCTGGTTTCATTTTTTACGGGAAAAATAAGTAATGGATAATGCGCAGTACGTAGAAGAAAATCCCCACGATGAGTAAAATAACCATCACGACATGCACATACGGCCCTGCTGGGGTATTCACGAAGTCTTGTAGCGCTGGAATTTTCGTATATAAGATAAAGTACAAGGCACTAATCCAAAACCCGAGTCCCAATAATCTTTTCATACGGCGTCCTTTCTATAAAACGAAGTACTGCATGATTAAGCTAGTGACAGTCACCATAAACCAAGTAGCTAAACCGGTTAAGATTGGTTTTGCCCCTGCTTCTTTGAATTGTTGGAAGGATACTTGCATTCCGATACCTGCTAATGCCATCGCCATCAACCATTTAGACGCTAATTTTGCATACGGTACAAGGAAATTTGGGAATAATCCCACGCTTGTAATGATGGAAGCGACCATGAACCAGATGATAAACATTGGCACGATTTTCTTCCATTGAACGCTTTGTCCTTCTTGTTTCATGCGACGTGCTTCGACGAGTGATAACACGAGACACGCTGGAACAATCATCAACGCACGAGTAAGTTTCACGATTGTCGCGATTTCTAACGCTTCTGCACTGTAACTTGCGCCAGCTGCAACCACGCTTGATGTATCGTTAATGGCTGTTCCTGCCCAGAGTCCGAATTGCGACGCGTCCATGCCCATCATATGTCCTAAGAATGGGAAGAGGAATACCGCGATGACGTTGAATAGGAAAATGGTTGAAATCGACAACGCGACTTCATCGTCTTCTGCTTTAATAATCGGTGAAGCTGCCGCAATCGCAGATCCCCCGCAAATCGCAGTCCCAAATCCAACAAGAATCTTCAACGGACGAGATAATTTAAAGTAGTTTCCTACAACTATCGCTGTTAGAAACGCAACCGAGATGGTCACGATGGTTACTGGGAACGATGACGCACCTGTTTGGCTCACTTGCGCAAACGACATTGTAAATCCTAGTGCAATAATCGAATAATGTAATAATTTTTTCGCTGAATAATTAATCCCCGGTCTAAAATCACTTGGGATTTTCCAAAATTGGTTTAACACCATCCCTAAAATAATGGCAAAGACTGCACTCCCAATGACTGGAAATAGCTTATCAAGCATGACTGAGACAACCGCAATGGCAAATGTGCACAGCAATCCTTTTCTTCTTTCCATGAATGATGACATTTCATCAGATCCTTTCAATACTAAATCTTTACTAGTATAGCACACTCCGCCTTGATATTCGAACACAAATTGAAAAAGTGCATCATCCTTTAAAATTAACCGTGTGCAATTCGACACGGTTTACTCCAATCAAAAACCGCTTAGAATCACGTATCCGTGCTGACTCTAAGCGGCTTTATTTTTTAGAATTGTTTTACGACAACCCCATCAGGAGTTCCTACAAGCACGATATCCGTCATGTTTGTGAAGAGGCCTTGCTCTACCACGCCTGTCATGCCTTTGATTTTTTCTCCAAATGCGATTGGGTCTTTAATTGGATAAACATCCAAGTCGATAATGTAGTTTTTGCTATCGGTTAAGTAGCGTTCTCCGTCACGTTCGCGGAATGTTGGTTTGTATCCTAACGCTTCAAAACGTTTGAATAATTGTTCTGACCCATAAGGCACCACTTCCACTGGTAATGGGAAACGACCTAAGTAGTCGACCATTTTTGATTCGTCTACAATCCAGATAACACTCTTTGATTGCTCGGCAACGATTTTTTCGAATAATAACGCACCGCCGCCACCTTTGATTCCTGAAAAATCTGGAGCGATTTCGTCTGCGCCATCGATTGTGACATCGATATAATCCACTTCATCCACGCTTTTCAATGGAATTCCAAGCGCTTCTGCTTGTTTTTTCGTTGCTAAAGAAGTCGTTACCCCCACGATTTCAAGTCCTTCTTCTTTCACGCGGCGACCGATTTCTTCTACAAAATAGTAGGCTGTTGAACCAGTTCCTAAACCAACCGTCATTCCACTTTCTACATATTCTGCGGCTTTCTTGCCGACTAATTCTTTCATGTTCATTCAAGTTTCCCCCTGAGAAATTATCTATGTTGAGTATAGCATAACTGCCTTCTTCAAACTATCTCTTCTCGTAAATTTCTACTTCTTTTTATGCGATGCGGCTGCTTCTAAGGCGCGTTTTAAATAACGACCCGTATGGCTATTTTTATCCTTCGCCACTTCTTCAGGCGTCCCAGTCGCAATCACAAGTCCACCACCGCTACCGCCTTCTGGACCCATATCAATGATATAGTCAGCGGTCTTAATCACATCTAAATTATGTTCGATGACAAGCACTGTATTTCCCGCTTCAACTAAACGATTCAACACTTCAAGTAGGCGTGCGATATCGTCTGTATGCAAACCAGTTGTTGGTTCATCGAGCACGTAGAAGGTATTACCCGTTGAGACACGTTGGAGTTCGCTGGCTAACTTCATCCGTTGCGCTTCTCCTCCAGAGAGCGTTGTGGCAGATTGGCCAAGGGTGACGTAGCCAAGTCCGACATCTTTAATCGTTTGTAATTTACGTTTGATTTTTGGTACGGCTTGGAAAAATTCCACCGCTTCTTCGACCGTTAATTCAAGAATATCCGCGATACTCTTTCCTTTGTATTTCACTTCGAGTGTTTCTGAGTTATAACGCGTTCCGTGGCAAACTTCACACGGCACATACACGTCTGGCAGGAAGTGCATCTCGATTTTCAGAATACCGTCCCCTTTACAAGATTCGCATCGTCCACCCTTCACGTTGAAACTGAAGCGACCTTTCTTGTATCCACGGATTTTTGCTTCGTTTGTGGTCGCAAATAAATCACGAATATCGTCAAACACACCCGTATACGTCGCTGGATTGCTTCGTGGGGTTCTTCCGATTGGGCTTTGGTCGATATCGATAATCTTATCGAGGCTCTCAAATCCAGAAATGCTCTTGAACTTCCCTGGTTTTTCCTTCGTACGCGTAATCTCACGCGCTAAAGCTTTCTTCAATACGCTGTTGACAAGCGAACTCTTCCCAGAACCCGATACCCCTGTCACGGCCACAAAACGTCCAAGTGGCACATCCACATCGATACCGCGTAAGTTATTTTCCGCAGCGCCTTCTAAATGGATCCAGCCCTTATCTTCCCTGCGACGTTCACTTGGAACTGGAATGTATTTCTTCCCAGCTAAATATTGCCCTGTCAGTGATTTAGCATTCTTCTCCACTTCTTTTGGAGTGCCTGCAGCGATAATCTCGCCACCAAATTCACCCGCACCTGGACCGATATCAATTAAGTAGTCGGCAGCACGCATCGTATCTTCGTCATGTTCTACGACAATCAAGGTATTTCCAAGATCACGCATGCTCTTCAATGAGTCGATTAAGCGGTCATTGTCGCGTTGGTGAAGTCCAATCGATGGCTCATCCAAAATATAGAGCACGCCAGATAAGTTTGACCCGATTTGCGTCGCTAAACGAATTCGTTGCGCTTCTCCCCCTGATAACGTTCCAGCAGCACGGCTCAATGTTAAATATTGCAAGCCAACATTGCGTAAGAATTTCAAACGAGTGCTTACTTCTTTTAAGATTGGAGCTGCGATTTGCTCATCAGTTTCGGATAAGTTTAAGTCTTTGAAGAAATCAATCTCATCATCTACAGACAGTGCCAATACTTCACTAATGTTTTTGCCTCCGACTTTAACAGATAATGCCTGTTCGTTTAAACGGAAACCGTGACATCTCTTACATTCGGATTCGGTCATATATTGGCGCATTTGTTCACGCGTAAAATCACTATTCGTTTCACGGTAACGGCGCTCCACGTTCACGGCCACTCCTTCAAAAGGAATTTCCACATCACGAACGCCACCAAATTCATTTTCATAATGGAACTTGAAGGTCGCATCTCCTGAACCGTATAACACCATATTCTTTTGCGACTGCGTCAATTTCTCAAATGGAATATTCATCGGAATCTTGAACTGTTTGCAAAATTGTTCCAACATCGTTGGATAATAGTTCGAACTAATTGGATTCCAAGGAACAAGCGCTCCTTCTTCCAGCGTTAAGTGTTTATCTGGAACAATTAAATCTAAGTCGACTTCAAGCTTCGACCCTAAACCGTCACACTCGGGACACGCTCCAAAAGGCGCATTGAATGAGAAGAGACGTGGCTCTAATTCGCCCACCGTAAATCCACAAATCGGGCATGAATGGTGTTCGCTGAAGAGATGTTCTTCCCCACCAATCACATCGACAATCGCATAGCCTTCCGCTAAACGAAGGGCCGCTTCAATCGAATCGAATAAACGTGAACGACTCTTATCATTCACTACGATACGGTCTACGACGATTTCAATATTATGCTTCTTGTTCTTCTCGAGATTAAATTCTTCAGTGACTTCATGCATCTCGCCGTCCACGCGCACACGCACGTAGCCGTCTTTTTGAATCTTCTCGAAGACTTTCTTATGCTCGCCTTTCTTCTGAACGACAACTGGCGCTAACACTTGAATCTTAGTCTTCTCCGGCATCGCCATGACGCGGTTTACCATTTGTTCTAAGGACTGGCTTTCAATCGGCGTGCCGTCATTTGGACAGATAGGTTTTCCCACACGCGCATATAATAAACGTAAATAGTCATTAATCTCTGTCACCGTTCCAACCGTTGAACGCGGATTACGGGACGTTGTTTTTTGGTCAATGGCGATCGCTGGACTCAACCCGTCGATACTATCCACGTCCGGTTTGTCCATTTGCCCTAAAAATTGACGTGCGTATGCAGATAGACTCTCTACATAACGACGTTGACCTTCTGCGTATAATGTATCAAACGCAAGCGAGCTCTTCCCTGACCCTGATAGTCCTGTAATCACGACAAACTTGTCACGAGGAATGCTCACATCAATATTTTTTAAATTATGAGATCGTGCACCATGCACGAAAATATGGTCTTTTGCCATTTCTATACCTCTTTTTTAATCGATACCTCTATTGTATCAAACTTTCTGTAAGCGAACAAATGTTCTTACAGTTTCACTTCGATTTCTACTGGACAGTGGTCGCTTCCTGTGACATCGCTACGAATATCGACTTCTTTTAGAAGCGGTGCGAGTGCTTCGGATACGACAAAATAGTCAATTCTCCATCCGATATTTCGTGCACGAGCACCACCCATGTAGCTCCACCAGCTATACGCCCCAACTGTGTCAGGATGTAAGTAGCGGAACGCATCCACTAAGCCACTTGCGACAACTTGGTCGAATTTTGCGCGTTCTTCTTTAGTGAATCCGGCATTATTGACGTTCGTTTTTGGATTAGCCAAGTCGATTTCCTTATGGGCCACGTTCAAGTCACCACAGAAAATGACTGGTTTTGTTTCTTCTAGTTTCTTAATGTATGCGAGAAAATCATCTTCCCATACTTGGCGGTATGCTAGACGTGATAAGTCGCGCTTCGCATTTGGTGTATAGACGGTTACTAAGTAGAATTTCTCGAATTCGGCTGTAATCACACGTCCCTCTTGGTCATGTTCTTCAATACCGATTCCGTATGTTACCGATAGTGGTTTTACTTTGGTGAAGATGGCTGTCCCAGAATAGCCTTTTTTCACAGCCGAGTTGAAATACACATCATACTCGCTAAACTCCATCCCGAGTTCCACTTGTTCTTGTTGCGCCTTTGTTTCTTGTAGGCATAAAATATCTGGATTACTTTCTAATACGTACTCTTGTAGAGCACCTTTATTTAATACAGAACGAATTCCGTTCACATTCCACGTTGCTAATTTCATAGTTTTCCCTCCATTACGTCTCTTTCATAGTATCAACTCTAGGGCCTTTTTGCGAATAAAAATAACCAGAGGAAAGCATTTCTGCCTTCTTCTGGTTATTTGAGTTTTTCTTTAAATTTTTTGATTGAACCTTGATTTTCTTCTGGCAAGCATACATAGAAGCTTGTTTGTCCGTTTTCAGATTCGGCATACATCATCCCGCCATGCGACTGTACAATGTTTTCGGCAATCGCAAGACCAAGCCCTGTCCCGCCTGTTTCTTTGGAACGGGAGGCTTCTGCGCGATAGAAACGTGCAAAGAGTTGTTCCAACACTTCTTTCGAGATCGGATCTCCAGCGTTTCGAACGGCAATCGTAATAACGCCATCATTTTTTAAGACTTCCATCGTGATGACAGAACCTTCGTAGCCGTATTTAATCGCATTCGATAAGAGATTATTAATCACGCGTACCATTTTCTCGGCATCGAGTTCAAGAACCACATCACGGTTATTCGGCAAGACTTCAATCGCCATTTTTCGTTTTTGCGCCTCGAGCTCGAAGTCCGCTGCTACTTGCTCTAAGAAATTCACGATTGGAATATCATTGAGTCGAAGCGGTGCTCCATTTGGACGCGTTGTCGTATATTCGAATAAGTCGTCCACGAGTAATTTCATTTGCTCCGCCTTCGAATACGCGATTTCCGCATAGCGCTTCGCATCGGCACTATCGACATTTGGTTGATTAACTATCAGTCCAAGATACCCAAGAATTGAGGTTAACGGTGTACGAATATCGTGCGATACATTGGTAATCAATTCGTCCTTCGATTTCTCAATCGCACGTTCATCCTCTAGCGCATTCACGGTCGAATCGACCAAGCGGTTAATCGAGTTTACGACTTGCCCCATATCTCCTGATAAACGAAACGGAATACGTCGATCGTACTGTCCTTCCGCAATCAAATGCAACTCCTCCAAAATATGGTTTAACTGCATTTGTTGGTATCTTCGCATCAAGCGCCAGTAAGTAAATGCCACTGCAAAAACGACCGATGTAATCGTGAAGATGTTTTTATAGAACACAATTTGATCACGCTCGATATGCCATACTTCACGAGCAGAGAACTCCACTGAGATGAAGCCTGGCTCATTAATGAGTTGGCTGACCATCACGAGAATTCCTAAGTATAAAAGGAATACGATACAGAGCGTCACAATTCCTTCTAGTACGAGTTCGCTGATTTCCTTTGGCGTGAGCGTCAAGAGTGTCGGTTCATTTTTAACTTTTCGAAGGTGAAGAACTTTTTTATTATTTGTCTTCAATCTTGTAGCCTACTCCCCATACTGTTTCAATGACTTTTTCTCCGCCAGTCGCTTCGGCAATTTTGTCGCGAAGGTGGCTTACGTGTACCATAACTGTTTTTGTTGAAACGATACTTTCTTGTTGCCATACCGTTTCGAAGATTTCATCTGCACTAAACACGCGGTTTGGATGGCTTGCAAGTAAGTATAGAATTCCGAATTCTAATACGGTTAATTGAATTTCAGTGCCATCTGTTGTTGTCACTTGGTGAGATTCTTTCTTAATCGTTAAAGGTCCAATGGTAATTTCTTCGTTGGCTGGGCCTTCTTGCGTAATTGTTGAGCGGCGTAATAATGATTTCACACGCGCAATGACTTCAAGTGGGTTAAATGGTTTTGTAACATAGTCGTCGGCACCATTTGTTAACCCTTGGATTTTATCGATATCTGTTGATTTCGCGCTTAATAATAGAATTGGCAATTGTGCATTTTCTTTGCGCACTTCATGCACCACAGAGATTCCGTCTAAGCGTGGCATCATAATGTCCAAGATAATCATATCGATATCTGGATACATTTTTAATTTTTCAAGGGCTTGTTTCCCGTCATAGGCTTTTACAATTTCATAATTTTCGTTCTTTAAGTAAATCGTCAATAATTCAACGATTTCGCGATCATCATCTACTACTAAAATTTTCATGAGCATTCCCTCTTTTCATTCTTTTTCTACCTTATCGTATTAAAAATATTACTTTTTTGCTAGTAATTTTTACGATTCTTGATGTTTACTTAATAAATTCCTAAGAAATGGCTTAAAAACGGCCTCTAACACGACCATCCCGCGAACTTTTGTTATAATGAAACACGAAGAACTCTAAAGGAGAATCGTATGACTCAATCACCTATTCAGCAGCAAACCATTCAATTGGTTGCCACACAAATTCCAAAAACTGAAAAACTAGAAGAGATGTTAACGCCATTTGCACTCGATGAGACGCTGATTCGTCATCTGACAAAGGAAGAAGACGATCCGTTCGTTCACTTCTGGACACTTGAAGATATCGTGATTCTTGGGATGACCGATACGAAGGTGCCTTATCTCGAACAAGGGCTTGAAAGACTGCATGCTCATGGTTTTACGCCTGTTGTACGCCAAGCAGGTGGCCTTGCCGTTGTGAGTAACGAAGGTATCTTAAACATCAGCCTGCTTTTTAAAAATAAACAAATGCCGACGATTAACGAAGCCTACGAATGGATGCAACAACTCATCCAGTCGACTTTCCCAGAAGCGAAGGCCCTTGGTGGAATCGAAGCTTTTGAAGTGGCGGACTCCTACTGCCCAGGAGATTACGACTTAAGCATTCAAAACCGTAAAATTGCCGGGATTGCACAGCGCCGTTTGAAAGATGTTGTCTGTGTTTCGATTTACCTCAGCGTCTATGGCGACCAAAACCGTCGTGGGCTTGTCGTTCGTGATTTCTATGACCACGCACTTCAAGGGGAAGAAACGAAATGGCATTTCCCAGAAGTTAACGCAGATAGCATGTGGAATATTAGTGATGCCCTTGGAATCGACCTCACTATTGAAGACGTTCAAGTCCGCGTATTGCAGGCTTTAACGAAACTTGGATGCACGCTGGAAGAGAACGAAACAGACTTTATTCACACTCCAGATTTCCAAAAAGCACTCGAGCGTTTTGTGAAACGACAATAAACCCATCAAAAAACGCGGTATAAAAGCATTCTAAACGGTTACCCCTCTTGCTTTTCTACCGAAAATAGCATAAACTGAAAGTGCTTATGAGTATTATTCACAATCTAATCGAAAGAAGGCGTCAAACGCATGACTGAAGCATTTAAACGTGAAAAAGTATTTCGTGACCCAGTACACGATTATATCCACGTGCAACATCCAATTATTCTTGAATTAATTAATAGTCGTGAAATGCAACGACTCCGCAGAATCAAACAAACCGGAGCTTCGATGTACACTTTCCACACAGCGGAACATTCACGATTCTCTCACTCTCTAGGGGTCTATGAAATCGCCCGTCGTATTTGCGACAACTTTGCGCGTAACTACGCGACCAAAGAAGAAGGAGACGGACTATGGGACGACAGCTATCGCCTTGTTGTGCTCTGTGCTGCTCTCTTGCATGACATCGGGCACGGACCATACTCACATACTTTCGAGAAAATCTTTGATACAAACCATGAACAAATCACCATCGACATCATCTTGTCTGAGGAAACAGAAGTCAACCAAATTTTACGTAAAGTCTCTTCTACTTTCCCGCAAGAAGTGGCCAGCGTGATTCAAAAAACACATCCAAACCCTCAAGTGGTTCAATTAATTTCAAGCCAAATCGATGCAGACCGTATGGACTACTTGCTTCGTGACGCTTATTTCACAGGGGTAAACTACGGAACATTCGACCTCACTCGTATCCTTCGTGTGATTCGTCCGTATAAAGGCGGCATCGCATTTACGTATTCTGGAATGCACGCGGTGGAAGATTACATCGTGAGTCGTTATCAAATGTACATGCAAGTGTATTTCCATCCCGTTTCTCGTGGGATGGAAGTCGTGTTAAATCACTTATTGAAACGCGCGGCAGCTTGCTACAACTCAGAATCGAATCCATTAAGACACTCTGCAACGTTCTTGAAACCTTTCTTCGAAGGAACATGGACATTGGAAGACTACTTACGTCTCGATGATGGCGTGTTAAACACATACTTCTCTCACTGGTTACTAGAAGAAGATGCCATCTTGAGTGACTTGTCGGATCGTTTCATTAACCGTCGTCCGTTTAAATCAGTGCCATTTAACCGTACAAACGATGGCGCCCAAATCGAACGCATGAAACAAATCGTAGAAGAAGTCGGCTTCGACCCAGAGT
>ERZ1699258.33-NODE-33-length-27301-cov-3.160521_pt1 | contig 27301 bp, 19 predicted proteins | sample MGYA00581520_ERZ1699258 | MGnify/ENA primary metagenome ERZ1699258 (study PRJEB42319, sample SAMD00040322) | human oral metagenome | material: saliva | host: Homo sapiens | study: EMG produced TPA metagenomics assembly of PRJDB4115 data set (Metgenomic analysis of... | reverse complement strand
GGACGAACCACATGACGCCCAGCACGCCGTACAGGAGGGTGAAGAGGATCAGCGTCACCAGCACCTGTCCTGCGGGGACGTTAGGGGAGATGCCGATTTCCGTCAGCATGTTGACCGATCCGAGGTCGGAACCCATGGACAGGGCATCCAGGTTCGGAACGACAACCCACGGCTGGCGACCCATCTCTGTGAAGATCCAGCCGAAGGAAGCTGCCAGGAAGGGCAGGGGGAGGTTGATGAGGGCGAGGAGGCTCAGCAACTTGTTGGAGGAAGCCTTGCCGCCGCGGGTGGCCCACAGACCCCACGCAGCCAGCAGGAAGGCCACCATGCCCAGGCCGATCATGAATCGGAAGGACCAGAAGGCCACCATCTGCGGGGGACGGAAGTCGAACTGAGAGGCATCACCGTACTTGGCGGTGAAATTCGGATCCGAGTTGAGCAGCGTCACCATGCGCTCCTGGATATCCGCGACGCCCTCGGAGGTAGCGGTGAAGGAGTTGTGTGACATGAAGGAGGCGACGCCGGCGACCTTGATGAACTGGGTCGGCTGGGTACCGTCGGTGCCCAGCGGGCAGGAGCCGAACTGCGCGACCGTGAAGGCGGCGCCGTCGGTGTCCACGCAGATGCCTTCGGCGGCAGCCATCTTCATGGGCTGCACCTTAACCATCTCCTGGCCCTGGATGTGGCCGCTCAGGGCGGTGCCGAGGCCGCCGATGAGGACGACGATCAGGCCGAAGCGGGCGATGGGACGCCACACGTCGCGTGCCTGAGCCACGGCCTCGTCACTGCCCTCGCGGGACGCACGGACCATCCACCAGATGGCGATGCCAGCCACGAAGGAACCGGCGACCAGCCACGCGGAGGTGATGACGTGGGAGTACTCGGACAGGTAGACGCCAGAAGTGATGAGCTTCAGGAAGCCGCCGACACCGTCGAGCTCGGCGCGGCCCGTCTCAGGGTTGAAGCGGGCACCCACGGGGTGCTGCATCCATGCGTTGGCCGCGAGGATCCAGGCGGCGGAGAGCATCGTGCCGATAGCGACGCACCAAATGGTCGCCAGGTGGATGCCCTTGGAGAGACGGCCCCAGCCGAAGATCCACAAGCCCAGGAAGGTGGACTCGAGGAAGAAAGCCAGGAGGGCCTCGACAGCCAGGGGAGCGCCGAAAATGTCACCGACGAAGCGGGAGTACTCGGACCAGTTCATGCCGAACTGGAACTCCTGGACGATGCCAGTGGCGACGCCGAGAGCGAAGTTAATAAGAAGGAGCTTACCGAAGAAGCGGGTAGCTTGCAGCCAGTACTCCTTGCCGGTGCGGTGCCATGCGGTCTGCATGATCGCGACCAGCAGGGACAGGCCGATCGTCAGCGGTACGAGGACGAAGTGGTAGACGGTCGTGATACCGAACTGCCACCGTCCGACCGTGACCGCGTCGAGCGCTGTTTGCGCGAGGGTCATGATGGGACCTTCCCGTGTAGGGATTGGGGATCGAGTATGCCCCGCAGCGGAGGTGATAGGACCTACGTCACGGGCTGTTTTTAATGTAGCTCAAAAGACAGAGGTGGAACGCCTGAAATGCCGGTTATGTGACGGTTTTGTGACATATGTGTCCGATTGTTTTGGAGGGATTGTTCCCTGAGATTGTGGGTGTGTGAGGTTGAACGTGTCTCCCATCGGTTGATGGAGGTCGGTGTTGTGCGACAATTGAGGTGAATGGATGTCGCGGGCATGCCTCCGCGATGAGAGCCGAGCGATGACCCTATCGACGAGCCGCCGGCACCTGCGCACCAGCGCTCCACTAAGTTTCCGCCCCTCGCGAGCGATACAACGGGCGCGTCTTGGCATGGGGCGCGCGCCCCACCATTGGAGAATCGTGACAACCGAATCAAATGCGCCCATGGCTCCCGCCGCGTCGCTACTCTTCCAGGCACCCGTCTTCCAGGCCGCGCCCGAGGTGGCCTCGCCTGCCGCCTTTGAGGAACCTGAGACGAAGCCGAAGCGCCGCCGCGGCTCCTCCGACGACGAGGCCAGTGCCTCGCAGGAGGAGACGACCCCCAAGCGTCGCCGTCGTTCCAAGAAATCTGTTGACGAGGCCTCGGCCCCCACCGAGGACAGCGCGCCGAGCACGGATACCGAGGGGACCCCCTCGGAACCCAAGACCCGCCGTCGCCGCCGCTCCAAGAAGGCAGACGAGGCCTCGGCAGCGACCGAGGACAGCACTGAGCAAACCGATGCATCCTCCGGCGAACCCGAGGGCGGCGACGAGGAAGAATCCTCGAGCCGTCGTCGCCGCCGTCGCCGCGCGCGCAGCTCCGCCTCCTCCGACGAGGGCGGCGATCCCGCGGACCAGGTGCAGGCCCTCAAGGGGTCCACGCGCCTGGAAGCCAAGAAGATGCGCCGCCGTGAGGGGCGCCGAGAGGGCCGCCGCCACTCGATCTCTGAGTCCGAGTTCCTGGCGCGCCGCGAGTCGGTCGAGCGCACGATGGTCATTCGAGACCAGGATGGCCTCGATCAGATCGCGATCCTCGAAGATGGCCTGCTCGTCGAGCACTACGTCGCCCGGCGCACGCAGTCCTCGATGGTTGGCAATATCTACCTGGGCCGCGTCCAGAACGTCCTGCCGTCGATGGAGGCCGCGTTCGTCGACGTGGGCCGCGGACGCAACGCCGTCCTGTACGCCGGTGAGGTGAACTGGGACGCCGTCGGCTTGGAGGGTAAGCCCCGCCGCATCGAGTCCGCGCTCAAGTCCGGTGACCCCGTCCTCGTCCAGGTGACGAAGGACCCGATCGGGCACAAGGGTGCGCGCCTGACCTCGCAGATTACGTTGGCTGGCCGCTACCTGGTCCTGATTCCCAGCGGCTCCATGATGGGTATTTCCCGCAAGCTCCCGGATAAGGAGCGCGCTCGCCTGAAGAAGATCCTCAAGGCCGTCGTGCCCTCGGGTTCGGGTGTCATCGTGCGCACCGCCGCCGAAGGTGCGACGGAGGAACAGATCCGCGACGACGTCGCTCGCCTGACCCGTCAGTGGGAGGACATCGAGAAGAAGCGCACCAACACGAAGAGTGCCCCGACGCTGCTGCGCGGCGAACCCGAGCTGGCCGTGCGCGTCGTGCGCGACATCTTCAATGAGGACTTCTCGAAGCTCATCATTGAGGGCCGCGACACCTACGCGACCGTCAAGGAGTACGTGGACGAGCTCAGCCCCGAGCTGTCCGACCGCGTCGAGCAGTGGGTGGGCACGGAGGATGTCTTCCACGCGCACCGCATCGACGAGCAGCTCGCCAAGGGCATGGACCGGAAGGTCTGGCTGCCCTCGGGAGGCACCCTCATCATTGACCGCACCGAGGCGATGACCGTCATCGATGTCAACACCGGCAAGTTCATCGGTGCCGGCGGCACACTCGAGGAGACGGTGACCCGCAACAACCTTGAGGCGGCCGAAGAAATTGTCCGTCAGCTGCGCCTGCGTGACATTGGCGGCATCGTCATCATCGACTTTGTTGATATGGTGTTGGAATCCAACCGGGACCTCGTGCTGCGTCGCCTGGTCGAGTGCCTGGGACGCGACCGTACGCGCCACCAGGTCACTGAGATCACGTCGCTGGGCCTGGTGCAGATGACCCGCAAACGCGTGGGCGAGGGCCTCGTCGAGGCGTTCTCCTCCTCGTGTGAGGCCTGCGAGGGCCGCGGCTTCATCGTTCACCACCACCCGGTGGAGACCTCCGGGGCCGACAACTCCGCGAAGTCCTCCAAGGCGTCGAAAAAGCAGCAGAAGAAGGCCGAGGCACGCCGCATCGAGGATAACGCCGAGCATGAGCGCGCCAAGGAAGCGCTGAGCGCGATCGCTGCCGCATCGGCGCACAAGGGTGACGAGGCATCGGCTGAGCACGAGAAGACGCCCGCCAAGAAACACCGCCCGCGCGGCGCGAACGCCGAGTCTGCTGTGCCTGCTCAGGACAGTGGTGCCGTGTCCGAGTCCGCGGACGGGGAGTCTGCGGCCGACGCGCCGACGGTTGAGGTTCCCGCAGCCTCCGTCACGGCAGCCGCCGAGGATGGTGGGACCAAGCGTCCCCGCCGCCGTCGCCGCGTCGCGGAAACCGCGCCCGTGCCCGAGCTGCCGATCTACATCGAGCTGCCCGACCCCGTTGAGGCCTCCGATAAGCCCGCAGTGCCCCTCAAGGATGCCTCCGATATCCAGCTGCCCGAGCAGCATGAGAAAGCACCGACTAGCCGCCGTCGCGCCTCCCGCAAGGTGGCCACGGCCTCGTCCGCTGAGCCTGCCGCGGCCCCCGCTCCCGAGGTGACCTCCACGCTGCCTGCCGAGGCGGGTGCCCCCGAGGCTCCGGCATCTCACGCGCTCGTCGAGGCAGCCGCTGAGCAGGACGCCCAGGCTCCCGCGCCGCGTAAAACCCGCAAGCGCCGCGCCGCCGCGTCCTCGGGGGTCATTGAACCCGACGCCGCACCGGCTCCCCTCGTCATTGAGCTGCCTGTCCGTGCCGAGGCCGCCGCACCCGCCGCGCCGACGCGCTCGACCGACGACATCCTGCTCCCCGAGGCGTCTGAGCAGCCGCGCGCCAAGCGTCGCCGCCGCGTCGTGTCCACGGGAATCGTGGATGCGGGCTAATCGCTGAGCGTCGACGGGAGGGCCCTGTGGGTTCTCCCGTCGCCTCGAGGTGTGGAATCGCACAGCTATTCCACCTGGCCGGTGGCCATGCCGGGTTGCACTCGGGCGTGTCAATCGGCTAAATTTGATCGTCGGCGCAACAAGCGCCAACGGAATCGTGAAAACAGACAAGCCCTCGGCAGTTTCGAGGCGAGATTCCGGTTAGGAATACGAGAAGAGATGAGCTCCAACGTGGTCTACGCGATCGTCAAGGCTGGCGGCCGGCAGGAAAAGGTGTCCGTCGGTGACGTCGTCGTCGTCGACAAGCTGGCAGAAGAAATCGGTTCGAGCATCGAGCTTCAGCCGCTGATGCTGGTGGATGGCGACGCCATCACTGTTGACGCAGCCAAGCTGGACAAGGTTTCCGTTAAGGCTGAGGTTGTCGACTCGGCCAAGGGCCCCAAGATTTCCATCATTAAGTACAAGAACAAGTCGGGCTACCGCAAGCGCCAGGGACACCGTCAGAAGATGTCGGTCGTCAAGATCACCGCGATCGCCTGAATCCGACGGACCCACGAGCAGAAAGTAGCAACTGATGGCACATAAGAAGGGCCTTGGTTCCTCCCGTAACGGCCGCGACTCCAACGCGCAGCGCCTCGGCGTGAAGCGCTACGGCGGCCAGCTGGTCAACGCTGGTGAGATCCTCGTTCGTCAGCGCGGCACCCACTTCCACCCTGGCGACGGCGTTGGCCGTGGCAAGGACGACACTCTGTTCGCCCTGCGCGCGGGTGCGGTCGAGTTCGGTCGCAAGCGTGATCGCAAGGTTGTCAGCGTTTCGCCGGTCTCTGCCTGAGACCGCGCGCATGAAGGGCGTCCGGCGTTGCCGGGCGCCCTTTTCAACATTCATTTTCAGTCATCAGGAGCACCAGTGGCAGACTTCGTGGATCGCGTGACGCTGCACGCGGCAGGCGGTAACGGCGGTAATGGCGTTGCCTCGATTAAGCGTGAAAAGTTCAAGCCGCTGGCCGGCCCCGACGGCGGCGACGGCGGCAACGGCGGCTCGGTCATCCTGGAGGTGAGTGAGCAGGAGACCACGCTGCTGAACTACCACCGCAGCCCGCACCGCCGCGCAGACAACGGAACGGCGGGCATGGGTGACTTCCGCCAGGGGAAGACCGGTGCGGATATTATCCTGCCGGTCCCCGAGGGCACGGTCGTGAAGTCGATGTCGGGCGAGCTGTTGGCCGACCTGACGGGCGCTGGTGCGCGCTTCGTGGTCGCTGAGGGCGGTCGCGGCGGCCTGGGCAACGCGGCGTTGGCCTCGAAGGCTCGCAAGGCCCCCGGATTCGCGCTCCTGGGTGAGCCGGGCGAGGAACGCGACGTCATCCTGGAGCTGAAGTCCGTGGCGGACGTGGCTCTCGTCGGTTTCCCGTCGGCGGGTAAGTCCTCGTTGATCGCGGCCATGAGTTCGGCTCGTCCGAAGATCGCCGACTATCCGTTTACGACGCTGGTTCCGAACCTCGGCGTTGTCTCCGCTGGCGACACGCGTTACACGGTCGCTGATGTTCCCGGCCTTATTCCTGGCGCCTCCCAGGGCCGAGGCCTTGGCTTGGATTTCCTGCGTCACATTGAGCGCTGCGCGGTTATCGTGCACGTGCTGGACACGGCTGCTTTTGAGACTGATCGCGAACCCGTGGAGGATCTGCGCATCATCGAGGCCGAACTGCGGGCGTACCAGGGTGACCTCACCCAGGTCGAGGGCTACGTGCCGATCATGGAGCGCCCCCGCGTCATCGTTCTGAATAAGATCGACATCCCAGATGGCCGTGACCTGGCCGAGATCACGCGCCCGGACCTCGAGTCTTTCGGGTGGCCTGTCCTCGAAGTTTCCGCCGTGTCCCACGAGGGCCTCAAGGAGCTGTCTTTTGTTCTGGCCGGCATCGTCGAGGAGGAGCGCGCGAAGCGTCCCGCCCTCGAGGTCGCACGTCCCATCATTCGCCCGAAGGCCGTGGGCCGCAGCGTGGAGATCACGGTGCGCAAGACCCGCAAGGACGGCGAGGATGTCTTCCAGGTGCGTGGCGACAAGCCCGAGCGCTGGGTGCGTCAGACAGACTTTGCCAACGACGAGGCCGTGGGGTACCTTGCGGATCGTCTGAACGCCGCGGGCGTTGAGGACGAGCTGATGAAGGCTGGCGCGGTCGCTGGCGACACCGTCGTGATCGGCGACCTGGATGGAGGTGTCGTCTTTGACTGGGAGCCGACCCTGACGACTGGTCCCGAGCTGCTGGGTTCTCGCGGCACCGACCTGCGCCTAGACCAGAACACCCGCCCGAGCCGTAAGGAGCGCCGCGAGGTGTACCACCAGGTCATGGACGCCAAGAGCGCGGCCCGTGAGCAGCTGTGGACTGAGCGTGAGGCCGGTCATTGGACGGATGCATCGGATCAGTCATGAGCGGAATGACTGCGGCTTCACGCATTGTCGTCAAGATCGGATCCTCCTCGCTCACGCGCGAGGACGGCGGTCTGGACCTGAACCGTATTGACGCCGTCGCTCGCCTCGTGTCTCGCTGGCGCGGGCGCGACCGCGAGGTCGTGATTGTCTCCTCGGGCGCTGTCGCCGCGGGGCTGGATCCGCTCGGTTTTTCGGCCAAGCCGAAGGACCTGCCGAGCGTGCAGGCCGCCGCCGCGATGGGCCAGGGGCTCCTGATAGCGAGGTGGACCGCCGCCTTCCAGGCGCATCACCTCGACGCCGCCCAGGTGCTGCTGACCACGGACGACGTGATGCGCCGCGACCACTACACGAACGTGCGCGCGGCCCTCTCGCGGCTCCTCGGCCTCGGCGTCGTGCCGATCCTCAACGAGAATGATGCGGTGACCACCCGCGAGCTGCGTTTCGGCGACAATGATCGACTTGCTGCGCTCATCGCCCAGATGATCAAGGCCGATGCCCTCGTGCTGCTGACGGACGTTGACGGCCTGTATACGGCTCCTCCAGATCATCCGGGTTCGGAGCTGATCGAACGCGTCGCCAGTGCGGATGACCTCATGAGTGTGCTCGTGACCGGTGCGGGTTCTCGCGTTGGCACGGGCGGCATGGCGACGAAGGTGCAGGCCGCGATGCTGGCGACGGCCAGCGGCATCGGCGTGCAGCTGGCCAGCGCAAACGACCTGGGGTCCGTCCTGGAAGGCCGCCGCGTCGGCACCTGGTTCGAACCGTCGGCCCAGCGTCCAGCCTCTCGTCGCCTGTGGATCGCACACGTGGCACCCTCTCGCGGCGAGATCATTGTCGACGAGGGAGCTGCGAAGGCGATCACGGTCGGCAAGAAGTCTCTGCTGGTTGCTGGCGTGCACTCGGTGCTCGGTCATTTCGAGGCCGGGGACGTTGTGGACGTTGCCAGCCCGACCGGACTCATCGCGCGCGGCGTGTCCGGCTACGATTCGGACACACTGGGCCAGATCGCCGGCGCGGGTATGGAACAGCTGGTGGCGGCAGGATACGAGCATCCCAGGCCAGCAATTCATCGCGATGATCTGGCGGTGTTAGGTGACGCATTTTCTGCGCTGAGCGCTGACTGACAGGGACCGCCCCGCACTCGTGTGACATGATGTGCGAGTGGATACTGTTGCTGATATTTCCCAGGTGACTGACGCTGCCCGCGACGCGGCGCGCGTGCTCGCAAACGCGACGACCCAGTTGAAGAACCGCGGGCTTGAAGCGATCGCGGCGGCGCTCATCGAGCGCTCCGACCAGATCCTGGCCGCCAACGCCGAGGACGTGGCGCGCGGCCGCAAGGAGCAGATGAGCGAGGGCCTCCTCGACCGTCTTGCCCTGACAAAGGACCGCATCCGATCCATCGCTGACGCCGTTCACGAGATCGTTGCCCTGCCCGACCCGGTCGGCCAGGTCGTGCGAGGAACCCGCACTGAGATCGGCCTGCGCGTCACTCAGGAGCGCGTGCCCCTCGGTGTCGTCGGCATCATCTACGAGGCCCGCCCGAACGTCACCATTGACGCCGCGACCCTGGCGATCAAGGCTGGTAACGCGGTCATCCTGCGTGGCGGAAGCGCAGCCCAGGCCTCGAACCGGGTTCTCATCGAGGTGTGCCGCGACGCACTGACCTCCGTCGGCCTGCCCGCTGACGCGATCCAGACCGTCGACCAGTGGGGTCGCGCGGGTGCACGCGCCATGATGCGTGCGCGCGGTGCGATTGACGCACTCATCCCGCGTGGGGGAGCGGGCCTCATCAACGCCGTCGTCGAGGAGTCACGCGTGCCCGTTATCGAGACGGGCACCGGCAACTGCCACCTGTACGTCGACGCCTCCGCTGACCTTGAGGCAGCGGAAGCCATCATCATGAACGCCAAGACGCAGCGCGTGGGCGTGTGCAATGCGGCGGAGACCCTCCTGGTTCACGCCGCCGTCGCCGCCCGCTTCCTGGCCGCCGCCATCACTCGCCTGACGACCGCGGGTGTGACCATCCACGCTGACGGTGCCACTCGCGCCATCGTGGACGACCAGCCCTCCATCGACGCCGACATGATCGTGGATGCCACCGAGGCCGATTGGTCGACCGAATACTTGTCGATGGACCTCGCCGTGCGCGTCGTCGGCAGCGTGGAGGAAGCGACCGAGCACATCCGCCGCTACTCGACCGGCCACACTGAGGGCATTGTCGCATCCGATGTCGCCGCCATTCGCGCTTTCCGCGCCGGGGTGGACGCCGCCGCGATCGCGATCAACGCCTCGACGCGTTTCACCGACGGCGGCCAGCTGGGGCTGGGAGCCGAGGTCGGCATCTCCACTCAGAAGCTCCACGCGCGCGGCCCCATGGGGCTGACGGAGCTGACGACGACCACCTGGATCTACGAGGGGGAAGGAACCATCCGCCCGTGAGCACGCAGGACAAGGAAGCAGGCCCGGCCTCGGACGGGGAAGTGATCGAAAAGACCACGGAGGCCACCGCGGGCGCGACAGCCGCCCCCGCGCTGCCCCAGCATCCTCCGCGCGCCCTGCGCAGGAGGCGGGCGATCGGCATCATGGGCGGCACCTTCGATCCGATCCATCACGGACACCTCGTCGCCGCCTCAGAGGTCATGGACGTATTCGGACTCGACCAGGTTGTGTTTGTACCCGCCGCTATGCAGCCCTTCAAAGCGGGGCGGCGCGTCACCTCAGCCGAGCACCGCTACCTCATGACGGTCATCGCGACCGCCTCGAACCCACGTTTCGCAGTCTCGCGCGTCGATATCGACCGCGGGGGCACGACGTACACGATCGACACTCTGGCGGATCTGTCGCGCGAGTACCCGGATTCGGATTTCTACTTCATTACGGGTGCCGACGCGCTGGCACAGATCGCGCAGTGGAAGAACGCCGACAAGCTCTTTGAGCAGGCGCACTTCATCGGCGTGACGCGTCCCGGGCACAACCTGTCGGACCCCGGCCTGCCGCACGAGTCCGTGTCGCTGCTGGAGGTTCCCGCCATGGCGATCTCCTCGACGGACTGCCGCACGCGCGTCGAAGAGGGCAAACCGGTCTGGTACCTGGTGCCCGACGGCGTCGTCCAATACATCAACAAATACGGCCTGTACCGGTTCTAACTCAAGGAGAAACGTGAGCCTTCCCGACGCTACCGCAGAACTGGCGAGCCTGGTTGCTCGCGCCGCACACGACCGCGGCGGCATCAACCCGGTGCTCGTTGACGTGACCAGCAAACTCGCCCTGGCGGATGCCTTCGTGGTTGTCTCGGCCCCGACGGACCGTCAGGTGCGCGCCATCGCCGAGGACATCATGGACCGCATCTGGGCCGAACAGCATCGCCGTCCCGCTCACATTGAGGGGCGCGCGGAGGGCACCTGGGTGCTCCTCGACTACTCGGATATGCTCGTGCACGTTCTCTCCGAGGAGGAGCGCGAGTACTACGCGCTCGAGCGCCTGTGGGGTGACTGCCCGGCGGTGCCCATCGACGTGGATACGGAGGAGGCCCGCGCAGCCGCAGCTGAGCGTGCTGCGACCCATGGCGCGGAGTCCGCGCAGTGAGCGCGTCGCGTATCGTCCTGCTGCGCCACGGCCAGACGGACTTCAACCTGGCGCGGCGCTTCCAAGGGCGCATCGATAAGCCCCTGAACGAGGCCGGACGATCCCAGGCAGCGGGCGCCGCCGGTGTGCTGGTGAGCCGCCTGTGCGAGCCGAGCGCCGAGGTTGGCATGATTGCCGCCGAAGATGGGCGCAGCTACGACGACGGGGGAGTGCGTATCGTGAGCTCGCCCCTGGGGCGTGCGGTCGATACCGCGACAATCGTCGCCCGTGTGTTCGATATCGCGGGCTACCCCTGCGAAGGGCCGGAGCTCGATGAGCGGCTCACGGAGCGCTTTTACGGGAGCTTCGAGGGCAAGACCTACGAGGAGATCGCCCGCGAGCAACCCGAGGCCTACTCCGAGTATCGAGACACTGGTGAATGTGTGGGTGCCGAGGTCGAGCGTTCCGAGGTTGTGGGGGAGCGCTTCCGCGACGCCGTCCTCGAGGCGGCGGCCGCGTGCCGGTCGGATCAGTCTCTCATCATTGTCTCGCACGGCTCCGCTATCGCGCGGGGCCTCATCTCCTTGCTGGGGCTCGATCCCGCAGACTTCAACGGCCTGCGCGGCGTCGATAACTGCCACTGGTCGGAACTCGTGCCTGTCGGGATGTCGACTTCTAAGAGTGCGGCGATCAGCGGGTGGCGCCTGGCGTCGCACAACATCGGCTCGCGTGAGGACATTTTGGGGGCGTGATGGCTCTCGGACCCCTCGTCACCGCAGAATCTTGAGGTTTTCGAGCGTTGTGACGAGGGGCACTCGATTGGATTTGCGCCATTCTTGAAAGGTCCGCTATTATTTATCAGGTCGCCAGGGCGACGAACTAAATAACGGGGCTATGGCGCAGTTGGTAGCGCGCTTCCATGGCATGGAAGAGGTCGGGGGTTCGAATCCCCCTAGCTCCACCGAAAAAACCGACACTCAGCTTGTGAGTGTCGGTTTTTTATTACTCCGTGAGCCTGTGGTCACTTTCTTTTCTTTGGCTCGCTCGTTGCTGCACTTCTGAATTTCATCGGGATCTGTGGGGTGTTAGCCGCTGTAGTCTGTCTCTTGTTGTTGTCATGTGCTGTGGTTAGTGTGTGGCTGTTCCATGATTCGTGATGGGTTGGTCGCGTGTGACAACAATTCCGGCGTGTCCCGTCTGTGGGTCGTGTTGCTCAGCTTCCACTAGGTGGGAGTGTGTGTGCGCTGCTGGGGGTGTCTGTCAGTGGGTGGGGAGGTGGGGGAAACCTGTCCTGCGGGTGTGAGGAGGTTGCTGCATGTAATCCAAGCGCTAGGTCAGTATCAAACTTGCAGAATGGTAAAATGCCAATCGGTTAATATAACGTTTTGGTATCGGCATGTGGGATGTTCAAAATCTGTGAAACTGAGAAAACGTTGCAATTTCAGAGAATTGCATGTAATTAATTACTCAAAAAAGTTTGAAATCTCGTAAACCGCATGGAAAGATTTACCTGTCTCTGTTCCATAGTGTTAGGCCGATAGTTAATGTCGTTCCAACTCACCCGCACTCACACCACGGTGGTGCTCGCCGCCACTACGATCGCGGCATCCCTCGTTGTGATCCCCTCACTGGCCGAGGGAAACCATGCCACCGAGGATCCCTTCTGCGCATCCCTCACGGGCGCAGACGCTCGCATCACTGCTGAGTACAACCCGCTGCTCGCCCAGTACGCCGACGCGGCCGCGGGCAACTCAGCCGGTAACAAGGCCGACCCTGAGCGTGAGGCTCAGCTCCGTAAGGACCTCGCCGACGCTCAGGCCGCCCTGGAGGCCGCCAAGCAGGATGCCGAGAAGCCCAGCCCCTCTGTCAGTGATGCCCCCGCCGTCGGAGATGCGCCCGCTGCGGACACTACTGTTGACCGCGGTCTCGACTGGGTTGACTGGTCCAAGGTTGATTACGAGACCCAGGCCAAGATCATCGAGGCCCTCATCGTTCAGAAGATGAATGCCTACCGCGCCAACGTTGGCCTACCCGAGTTGGTCGTGTCGGACACCGTTACTGGCGATGCTCGCTCGTGGAGCAAGCACATGTCCGATACCGATTCTTTCGAGCATGATCAGTCCTACAAGAACATGGGGCAGGGGGCTCTCGACGGAGCAGATACGATGTCTGCTGCTGAAAATATCGCCTACAACCACCTTGAGAACTTCTCTGCCGGCGGCGGCATGAAGACTCCTGCGCAGGCTGCTGCTGATCTCTTCGATCAATGGAAGAACTCTAAGGGGCATGACCGCAACATGCTCGGTGCGAGCAACACCGTTGGCGTCGGTGTGTACATTGCCAAGGGCAGTGAGGGCACGCGCGTCTACGGCACGCAGAAGTTCTATGGTGTCACCGGTGGTTCGCCGAACTTGTCGCGCTTCCACACGACCGGTGACACGGCCTCGGCCTACGGCTTCGACGGCAAGGCTTTCAATACAGACAATACGAACTACGTCTCCGGCCTTGCTGGATCCGGCGATGAACAGCGCGCAAACTCCTGGGAAAAGATGGTTGGCGCGCTCCCGGGTTCTGCCCTCCCCGTGGATGTCTCGACTCTGCCCGCCAAGAATGGTGCCGCGGCTCCGGCGACCCCTGCGCCCGCTCCGGCGACCCCTGCGCCCGTCGACGATAAGCCCTCGGTTGATGCCGATAAGGCCGTCGCTGACGCTCAGGCCGCCGTCGATGCTGCTCAGAAGGCCCTCGATGACTATCTGGCGTCGATCTCTGAGGATAAGCCTGCTGTGGACCTCGAGGAACTCGACGCTCAGCTCGATAAGGTTGCTGACTCGATCGCTGCTGACACCTCCGTGCGTCCTGAGAAGGATGGCGGCGTAACCGTCCTTGAGGGTGACAACAAGGCTGAGCGTTACCTGACAGCCGAGGAGTACCGCGCCGCGCTGACGAACTGCACGGCCGCGGAGATCCCGAACCCGTCGATCGGCGAGCCTTCCGCTCCCGCGCCTGGCCCGTCGACTCCGACCACGCCTGAGCCTTCCGCTCCGGCCCCTGGCCCGTCGACCCCCACCACCACGGCTCCGGTCGTTCCGGCACCTGCCCCGTCGCAGCCTTCGACCCCGTCGAAGACTCGTCCGCAGACCATCGCCTCCACGGGCACCACGGCCACGTGGGTTGCGGTTGGTGCTGTCGCGGTCCTGGTCGCTGGCATTGGTGCGCTCATCGCATCGCGTCGCGCCAAGAACTGACGCTGTGATTGAAGCCCCCGTCGATGAGTTCGCTCATCGGCGGGGGCTTCCCCTATATGGTGGCCGCCAGTTTGCCAAGGGACATGATTGTGTGATGGTGCTTGCATTCAGCGAGCGTGAGTATATACTCGGTATATGAGTGTTGCGAAACTGAAGCCGTATCGACACGGTGATACCCGTTCCGTTGAGGGAGCGGGTTCGTTCGCTCCTTCTATCGAGAGGAACATGTATGCGTCCCATTCATGCGTATCGAAGCGTGGTTGCAGCGCTTGGTGTCGCCGCCTTCGTCGTCGGTGGTGTCATGCCTGCCTTTGCGGCAGATGCTGATCCTAGCCCGGAGCCGGTACCAACCGTTCAGCCGACCGCTGATCCACAGCCGGACCCTGCGCCCAACCCGGACCCTACACCTGATCCCGCTCCGCAGTCGGACCCTGCACCCGCGCCTGACCCCAAGCCCTCCTGGAAGCAGGATGCTGTTGGATGGTGGTATGACCTGGGCAACGGCAGCTTTGTGCATAGCGAGGTGCGCGAGATTGGCGGCAGTACCTACCGCTTTGATGCCAGTGGCTACATGGTCACCGGTTGGTATGGTGTTGACGGTGCGTGGGAATATTACAGCACCTCGGGTGCACAGGCGCGAAGCTGGGTTCAGGTGGGGAGTTCCTGGTACTACCTGGATCCGGAAACCGGCATCATGCGTACGGGTTGGCAGAAGGTCGGTGACACCTGGTACTTCCTGGATGCCTCGGGGGCCATGGCGACTGGCTGGGTGAGTCAGGGTGGTGCGTGGTACTGCATGGACGCCAATGGTGCGATGCTGACGGGCTGGAACGCTGTTCGGGGTTCCTGGTACTACTTCCGCAGTTCTGGCGAGATGGTGACCGGCTGGCTCAATCTCGGAGGTACGTGGTACTACCTGAACGGATCCGGCGCGATGGTAACGGGTACGCAGTGGATTGGTTCTGAGCGTCACTGGTTCTACGACTCGGGTGCCTGGTGGGGGCTGTACCCGGTGCCCTCGCGTGGCGGCGGTTCTGGCAATGCGCGTACGTTCAACAACTGCACCGAGGCTTGGAACGCGGGCGCTGCTCCACTGCGCCGTGGAGATCCGGGCTATAGCGCGGATCTTGATCGTGATGGTGACGGTGTCGCCTGCGAGGTGCGTCCTCGCTAAGTGTGCTCCACTTCCCCTGGCCCCGGCCTCGTTTGATTTGTTTCGACGAGGCCGGGGTCCTTCTGTACATACGGTGCGTGTGGGGTGGTGGAGTGTCTGACGAGTGTGTCGTTGTGATGATGTGTTGAACTGTTGACGTGTGTGCGATCTTTGGTCAGATCTGGCAGATATAAGAGTAACGACTTCGCATATTTGCAACATTTCCAACCGTAAGTAGTTTGTCGTATGAATGTCATGGAATGTTCTTAGGCGATATTCACCACTCATTTAGTGTGATTTGAAACATAATAGATATTCCATGGTTGATTATCGACAAACTGTTATACATGCTCAGTAATGCGTTAGTGCGAAACCGTCGCCGACTTCAGTGCTGGACGACCAATGGGGCCCTTCAGTAGCTGCGAGTAAGACGCCACCACATCTTGAGAGGAACATGCAGATGCGTCCCATCAATGCCCGTCGTACCATGATCGCCGCCCTCGGTGCTGCCACCGTCGTCGCTGGAACCGTCATCCCCGCCTATGCGGCCCCCGTCGCCCTCGAGGAGGGTACGCCGGGTGATGCTGCTGCTGCGATTGAGCAGCCCGCTGCTGAGGACCCTGCCACGGACGAGAAGCCCGCCACGGACGAGAAGCCCGCCACGGAAGACCCGGCAGCTGACGATGAGGACGGCGAGGAGGGCCCCGTTGCTTCCTGGAAGCACAACGATAAGGGCTGGTGGTTCGACTTGGGCGACGGCGACTACGCCAAGGATGAGCAGGTCGAGATTGATGACCAGATCTACCGATTCGACTCCGACGGCTACATGGTGACCGGCTGGCACCAGGAGGAGGCCGGCTGGGAGTACTTCACCCTCAATGGCCAGCAGATCTTCGGTTGGGCCAGCTGGAACGGCTCCTGGTACTTCCTCTCGCCCGAGAATGGCATCATGCAGACCAGCTGGATCAATGTTGATGGCACCTGGTACTACCTGCACCACTCGGGTGCCATGGCCACCGGCTGGGTCAAGCTTGGAGCTGACTGGTACTACTTGAACGAGTCCGGTGCGATGGTCACCGGCTGGGCAGAGATCAACGGCTCCTGGTTCTACATGGACGAGAACGGTGCGATGGTCACCGGCTGGGCAGAGATCAACGGCTCCTGGTTCTACATGGATGACAACGGTGCGATGGTCACGGGCATCCAGACCATCGACGGCAAGCGTCACCTCTTCCACGATTCCGGTGCCTGGGCTGGCCAGCTCTGAATCTCTGGCTCAGTGGCGGTGCTTGTGCCAGCGGCGCACTGAGTCCATCACACACGCTAACGGACCCCGACCTCGACGAGGCCGGGGTCCGTTTCCCTCTTGGAGGCGGTATGCGGGTGCCGAGCGGGCACATGCGTGACAGGAAGGGTAAGCAAAGAAACGGTGGGGGCGTGGCCAGTTGACCACGCCCCCACCATCTCTCAATAAGCAGATCAGCCCGCGTCGACCGCCTGGTTGGCGATCTGGCGCTCACACACGTCGATGAGCTCGCGGATGATGCGCAGCGTACCGGCAGAGGCGTCGGCGTGAGCGTCGATCCACGCCTTGCCCGACGCGACCACGTCGACCTCGGTTGTGTAACCGGCCAGAGCGGTCGGGAACAGCAGCGTGGTCAGGTCCTCGGCGGTGTGGAAGGTGAAACGCTCCCAGATGCCCGTCAGTGCGTCGAAGTATTCCGCGACGTAGGTAGCGTAGGCCGAGGGGTTGGTGCGTGCCTGTGCCCAGAAGCCCGAGATCATCGCCCAGCGGGTGTCGTTGGGGATTGAGGTGTCGGTGAGGACCTTGTCCCACACGTCGGCCTTGATCCATTCCCCTGCGCGCGCGGCGCGACAGGCCGCAGCGTTCTGGTGGCCGGTCATCGTGTCGTCCTCGGCCTCGAGGGCGTCGATGTCGGACTCGGTGGCGACGCTGCCGCGCACGAGCGAGACCAGGAGATCCCACTTGAGGTCGACGTCCAGGTCCAGGCCGTCGAGGGTCTGGGTGGCGTCGAACAGGCCGCGGACGGCCTCGAACTGCTCCTCAGAGGAGGCATTGCGCGCGGCTGCGGCCACGAGCATGCGCTGTGCGTCCGAGCCGGAGGCGGCGGTGCGAGCCAGGAGCAACAGGCGACGACCCGTGTCCTCGGCGGCCTCGGCGCGAGCCTGCGGTGCGACGAAGGTGCGCACGGCCTCGTCGATGTGGCGCAGGGTCAGCATGAGCAGGCTCATGTTGTCCTCAACGGGAATCGAGGTCAGCGCGAGGTTCAGGTAGTCGCGAGCCGGCATTTCGCCGTCGCGGGTCATGTCCCACGCCGAGGCCATGACGACGCCGCGCGTGAGGGAATCCGTGAACTTAGTGATGTTAGCGACCGCGAAGGCCAGGGATTGCTCGTCCAGGCGCACCTTCGCGTAGCCGAGGTCACCGTCGTTGACCAGGATGAAGTCCGGGCGAGCGATGCCCGCAGCGGCCTCGACGAGCGTGGACGCGCCGTCGACATCAAGCTCCTCGCGGAAGACCTGGGCAAGCGTCCCCTCCTCGGTCAGCGAGTAGCCCGCGACACCCAGGCGATGCGGGCGCAGGGAGGCTCCCTCGGAGAAGGCTTCCTGCGTGATTTCGAGGCGCTCAATCGTGCCGTCCTCGGCGGTCGTGACGACCGGACGCAGCAGCGTCACGCCGGCTTCCTCCAGCCACACCTTCGACCATGAGGCCAGGTCGCGGCCCGACGCAGCGGCCAGCTCGGTGAGCAGGTCGTCCAGCGTCGCGTTGGCGTAGGAGTGCTTCGTCAGGTACTCGTGCAGGCCCGCGAAGAAGGCGTCGCGTCCCACGTAGGAGACGAGCTGGCGCAGCACGGAGGCACCCTTGGCGTAGGTGATGCCGTCGAAGTTGACCTCAACGTCGGCCAGGTCGCGGATCTCAGCCGTGATCGGGTGCGTCGTGGGCAGCTGATCCTGCTTGAGGCCCCAGTCCTTACGGACCATGAAGCCGGTCCAGCCTTCGGTGTACTTGGTGGCCTCGGCCAAGGCCAGGTGGCTCATGAACTCAGCGAAGGACTCGTTGAGCCACAGGTCGTTCCACCACTTCATGGTGACCAGGTCGCCGAACCACATGTGCGCCAGCTCGTGCAGGATCGTGTTGGCGCGAGCCTCCATTTGAGCCTCGGTGGGACGGGTACGGAACACGTAAGCGTCGCGGAAGGTCACGCAGCCCGCGTTTTCCATGGCACCCGCGTTGTATTCGGGCACGAAGATCTGGTCGTACTTCGTGAAGGGGTAGGCGATGCCGTAGGCGCCCTCGAAGAACTCGAAGCCGCGACGGGTGATGTCGATGATCTCGTCGGCGTCCAGGTGATCGACGATCGAGGCACGCGCGTACACGCCCAGGTCGATCGTGCGGCCGTCGGAGGAAGTGAGCGAGGCCGTGGTGCCCTCGTAGGGGCCGGCCACGATCGCGGTGATGTACGTCGACATCTTTTCCGTGGTCGCGAAGCGGTAGGTCCACGCATCACCGTCTTCCTCGGGGGAGGGGGTGGGGGCGTTGGAGAAGACCTTCCAACCCTTGGGGACCTTGACGGTGAGAGTAAAGACCGACTTCAGGTCGGGCTGCTCGAAGGTCGTGTAGACGCGGCGCGCGTCCGGGACCTCGAACTGGGAGTAGGTGTAGGCCTGGCCGTCCGCGGGATCGATGAAGCGGTGCAGACCTTCGCCGGTGTGCATGTACTGGCAGGACGCGTCGACCTCGAGGACGTTGTGCTCTGCCAGGTTGTTCAGCGCGATGCGGTTGTCCTGGTGGGTGGAGAACGGGTCGAGGCCGACGCCGTTCAGGCGAATCGAGTGCACGTTGTTGGACACGAGGTCCGCGAACGTGGACGCGCCTTCGCGCGCGTCAAACTCGATGCGGGTGAACGATCCGAAGTCGGTGTCGCCGCGCGTGAGGTCCAGCGAGATCTCGTAGCGTGTCACGGAGGAGATGATCGAGGCGCGCTCGGTCGCTTCCTCGCGAGTCAGGTTCAGGCCTGGCATGGGTTGCCTTTCCGTCGATGGAATGGGGGCGCTGTCGCGCCAAACATTTCTATGGTGTCATGTGTTGCAGGTGAATGCGCGGGGCGCGCCGAAATGTGTCCGCTGGGACACGCTTTTACCAAATGGTGACGCGCTCGGCCGGATCGAGCCACATACCGTCCCCGGGCTTGACAGCAAACGGCTGGGCGAAGGCATCCAGGTTGCGCAGCACCTGGTTGCATCGGAACTCCGCGGGGGAGTGGGGGTCGACTGCCAGCATCTGTCGGGCGAACTGGGGGCGGGTCGCGGTCCGCCAGGCGCGCGCCCACGAGAAGAAGAAGCGCTGGGCTCCGGTGATCTCGTCGATGACCGGGGCTGTCTGCGGGGTGAGTCCCTGCTCGGCCAGCGCGGCCACCCATGCCTTCCATGCGATTGTCATGCCGCCCAGGTCGCCGATGTTCTCACCGATGGTCAGGGCACCGTTGACGTGGGGGAGCGAGCGCTCGGTGCCGTCTTCGCTGTCGTCGGCCACGGCCTCGGCACCCTTGGTGGGCAGGAGGACAGAGGGCGTGAGGACGTCGTACTGTCCGATGAGGGCGTGGGTGCGCTCCTCGAAGGCGGCCCGGTCCTCCTCGGTCCACCAATTCGACAGGTTGCCTTCGCCGTCGTATCGGGATCCCTGGTCGTCGAAGCCGTGACCGATTTCGTGGCCGATGACCGCGCCGATCGCGCCGAAGTTCACCGCGTCGTCCGCCTGCGCGTCAAAGAACGGGGGCTGGAGGATCGCGGCGGGGAACACGATCTCGTTCTGGGTGGGGTTGTAGTAGGCGTTGACCGTCTGGGGGGTCATGTACCACTCGTCGCGGTCGACGGGGCCGCCCAGCTTGGACCATTCGCGGTCGGTGGCGTGCGCGTTGGCGGCCCGCACGTTGTCCACGAGCGTGGCGGAGGAGTCCAGGTGCAGCGTCGAGTAGTCGCGCCACTTCACGGGGTAGCCGATCTTCGGGTTGAAGGTCGCCAGCTTAGCCAGCGCCTTGACCTTGGTGTCCTCGCTCATCCAGTCGAGGCCTCGGATCGACTCGCCGTAGGCGTCGAGGAGGCGCTGGACGAGTGCATCCATCGCTTCCTTTGCGTTGGGCGGGAAATGACGGGCGACCCACGCGCGGCCCATGGCGTCGCCCAGGTAGGACTCGATGAGGGACAGCGCGCGCTTCCACCGGGGACGCAGCTCCTGCGTACCGGAGAGAGTGCGGCCGTGGAAGTCGAAGTTCTCCTCCACGAAATCGGCCGAGAGCAGGGAGGCGCGCACGTCGATGGTCGATGCGCTCAGCCACTCCTTGAGGGTGGCCAGGTCGGTGCTTTCCCACAGGGAGGCCGCGCCGCGCAGGAAGTCGGGTTGGTCCACGTTGACGACGAGGTCGCAGACGTGCATGCGGGCTCCGCGCGCCCAGGCGTCCCAGTCGAAGCCGGGGGCGAGCGATGTCAAGCGGGTCCACGGCGTCGGGTTATCTGACAGGAGTGGGTCGCGGTTGGACACAGAGTCGCGGTGGTGTGAGGCCAGGGCGGTCTCCAGGGCCATGATGCGCTTCGCCGCGCCGTCAGGGTCGGCCACGCCCGCCAGCGCCAGGAGACGTCCGGTGTGGGCGACGTAGGCCTGGCGAATTGACTCGTAATCCTCCTCGCGGTAGTAGGCCTCATCGGGCAGGCCGATGCCGGACTGGACGAGGGAAACCATGTAGGAGGAGGAATCATGAGGGTCAGTACCCACGTAGGCGCCCACGAGACCGCCGATGCCGGCGCGCATCAGCGCGCCCATGGCCTCGGCTAACTCCTCTCGCGTCGCGCAGGCGTTGATCGCGTCGAGTTCAGCGCGCAGGGGAGCGGCACCAGCGGCCTCGATAGTGTCCTCGTCGAGGAACTGCGTCCACAGGGTTGCGATGCGGTCCGCGTCCGGATCGTCGAGTCTGCCAGCGGCCGCGTCCTGCGCAATTGCGCGGGCATATTTTTCGGATGCGTCGCGCAGTGCGTGGAAGGCTCCGTCCATCGGGCGGTCGGCCGGAATTTTGTGGGTCGCCAGCCAGGTGCCGTTCACGTGGCGGTAAAAATCGTCTTGGGGGCGCACGGAGGGGTCCATGTTCGAAGATTCGAGGACGCGTGCGAGCAGTGTGTTTGTCATGCCTTCACTCTAGGGGGTCTGGTGCCTGTGGCGTGGATCGTAGTGATGTCGGCGAGGCGAAAACGGAATTACGTGACATGTATTGGTTGTTATTCCCGGTTTTTCGGGGTATTCAAGGCAAAGACGTGCGAATGGAACTTTGGCGTATGCCGCGTGTGCACATATGTGCATAGGGGTCTGCGAATTCGTTCAAATAGGGGTGTTTGGGGCAGAATTGTGAGCGCAATGAGGCACATCCTCATGAAGACGTGAAGGGAAAAACACGGTGAAGACACTTCGCACTGACGTGTGCGTCATCGGTGGCGGATCCACCGGTGCCGGCGTCGTCCGCGACGTCGCAATGCGCGGCTTTTCTGCCGTCCTCGTTGACCGGGCCGATATCGCTCAAGGTACGTCCGGTCGCTTCCACGGCCTACTCCACTCCGGTGCACGCTACATCGCCTCCGACCCCGAGTCGGCCACCGAATGCGCTGAAGAAAACGAGATCGTCAAGCGCATTAACTCCAACGCCATCGAGGCCACCGGCGGCCTCTTCGTGGTGACCGCTCACGACGATGAAGATTACGCGGACCAGTTCCTGGCCCGTGCTGCCGCTGCAAAGGTGCCGGCAGAGGAAATCTCTATCGCCGAGGCCCTACGCCGCGAACCCCGTCTGGACCCGCGCATCAAGCGCGCCTTCGAGGTCCAGGATGGCACGGTCGATGGCTGGCAGATGACCTGGGGAGCCATCCGCTCCGCGCAGGCCTACGGTGCCCAGATCCTGACCTACCACCGCGTCACCAATATTGAGCGCGACGGCGAGCGCATTTGTGCCGTCATCGTTCGTGATGAGCGCGGCGGCGAAGACGTGCGCATCGAATGCGGATTCGTCCTGAACTGTGGCGGCCCATGGGCTGGAAAGATTGCTGGCCTGGCCGACTGCCACGGCGTCGACGTTGTCGCCGGTGCCGGCATTATGATCGCCATGAACCACCGCCTCACCCACTCGGTCATCAACCGCTGCGTGTGGCCCGCCGACGGTGACATCCTGGTGCCCGACCACACGGTGTGCATCATCGGCACGACGGACCTCAAGTCCGACGACGCCGACAACCTGCCGATCCCCGCCGACCAGGTCCAGCAGATGCTCGACTCTGGTGAAGCCATGATTCCCGGCTTCCGCAAGGCTCGCGCGGTGCACGCGTGGGCAGGTGCTCGTCCCCTCATCAAGGACTCTCGTGTGTCGGAGACCGACACCCGCCACATGGCGCGCGGCATGAGCATCATTGACCACAACTCGCGAGACGGCATCTACGGCATGCTCACCATCGCGGGCGGCAAGCTCACCACCTACCGCCTCATGGCCGAGCGAATCGTCGACATCATGTGCACTGAGATGGGGGAGACCCGTCCGTGTAAGACCGCCGACGAGGCCGTCCCCCCTGCCAAGGAAGCGCGCCTCTACACGATCGGCCACCGCCTCGAGAATGTCGAGTCCCGTAACGAGGGACCCACGCACGAGCAGATCATCTGCGAGTGCGAGATGGCCACCCGCGCCATGCTCGAAAACGTCATGGACACGCTGCCCAAGGGCCAGCTGGACGACGTGCGTCGCCAGATGCGCCTGGGCATGGGGCCGTGCCAGGGCGGCTTCTGCTCCCAGCGCGCCGCGGGCATCGCGCACGAACGCGGTGATATCGACTCGGAACGCGCCAACGGGCTGCTTCGCCTGTTCTTGAAGAACCGCTGGATCGGCCTGTGGCCCATCCTGTACGGAAAGCAGGCCAGGCAGGCTGTTCTCGATGCATGGATCCACGAGGGCACGCTCGACGTCGAGCACCTGCCCGCAGCCAAGGAAGAGGTCGTTCGATGAGAGACGTCGTTGTTATCGGTGCCGGCCTGGCCGGTCTGTCCGCCGCGATCAAGGCGGCCGATGCGGGCCTGAGTGTCACCCTCATCACCAAGGGTGTGGGCGGTATTCAGCTCGGCACGGGCACGGTCGATATCCTCGGCTACGGCCCCGACCTGATCGACAAGCCTCTCGAGGCGCTGGAAGCCCACGTCGCCTCGCGTCCCACGCACCCCTACGCGCACGTCACCCCGGCTTACGTCGGTGCATCCGTTGCGTGGCTGCGCGACACGGTTGGCCCGGACGCCCTCATCGGCGATGAGACGCGCAACGTGCGTATCCCCACCGGCGTCGGCGCGCTGCGCCCCACCTGCTTGATCCCGCCCTCCATGGAGGCCGGTATCCCTCAGGCGGGCGCACGCTACGCCATCGTGGGACTGAAGCGACTCAAGGACTTCTACCCCGGCCTCGTCGCCGAGAATCTATCGCGTCAGACCGGCCCCGACGGCAAGGCGATCACTGCGCGTGCCCTGAGCGTCGACTACGTCGTGCGTGACGGTGAGATCGACTCCGTGGGCACAGTGCACGCTCGCAGCCTCGACAACGAGAAGAACCGCGCGCGCCTGGCCGCCCAGATCCGTCCCCTCCTTCAGGACGGCGAAATCGTTGGCCTGCCCGCCATGCTCGGCCTCGACGATCCGAACGCGTGGCGCGACCTGGCCGACAAACTCGGTCACCCGGTCTTCGAGATCCCGATCCAGCCCCCGTCGATTCCCGGCATGCGCTTGAACGCGCAGCTGACCCGTATGGCTTCTGCCAAGGCGCGTGTCATCCTCGGTTCGCCCCTCACAGCGATTCACGCCGCGGATGGACGTATCCAGGCCGTCGACTACGCCAGCGCTGGACGCGCCACACGCGTCGAGACGCGCGCCGTGATCCTGGCGGCGGGCGGCTTCGAGTCCGGTGCCCTTGAGCTGGACTCCTACGGTGCCGTGGCTGATACCGTGTGCGGCCTGCCCGTCATGGGACCCGCCGGCCAGCTGCTGCACGCCGATTTCTGGGGCGACGAGCAGCCCCTGTTCCTGGCAGGCCTGGCCGTCGACGACTCCATGCGCGTCGTCGATGACAACGGCACGCCCGTGTACACCAACCTGTTTGCTGCGGGCGGCAACCTGGCCGGTGCCACCCGCTGGCGTGAAAAGAGCGGCGAAGGTATCGCGCTGGCCAGTGCCCTGGCCGCCGTCGACGCAATCGTGGAGGAGCTGAAATGACCCTGGAAATGTCAACGCTGATGGGACCGGGCGTGGAGGAAACCGACGTGCTCTCCCTGGAGGGTGACGCGGCGCTGCGCGCCAGCCTGGACGCCTGCGTCAAGTGCACGATCTGCGAGACGCAGTGCCCCGTCATGCGCGTCACTGACCTGTTCGGTGGCCCGAAGTACTCCGGCCCGCAGGCCGAGCGCTTCCGCAAGGACGGGCAGATGGTGGATAAGTCTATCGACTACTGCTCCTCGTGCGGCACCTGCTCGCTCGTGTGCCCCCAGGGCGTGAAGGTCACCGAAATCATTCACCACCGTCGCACCGCGATGAAGGAAGCGCACGGCATTCCGTTGCGTGACCGCCTCATCGGCCGCACCTCACTGATCGGCACCATGATGACCCCGGTCGCCCCGATTGCGAACTGGGCGCTGGATGTCAAGCCGATCCGCGTGGCGATGGAGGCTGTTATTGGTGTGCATCGCTCGGCTCCCATGCCGCGCGCCTACGGGCGTACCTTCGAGTCCTGGTTCAAGAAGCACACGCCCCTGCCGAACTCTGGTACGCGCGGCCAGGTGATCTTCTTCCACGGATGCGCCGGCCAGTACTTCGAGGTCGAGACCTCGATCCACTCGGTCATGGTCCTCGAGCACCTGGGCTATGAGGTCCTGGTCCCCAAGCACGGCTGCTGCGGCCTGGCCCTGCAGTCCAACGGCCTGTACGACGACGCGCGCAAGTACGTCTCCAAGCTGACCAACGACCTGCGCAGCGTCAACCGCAACGCCCCGATCATCTCCGCGTCCGGCTCGTGCGGCGGCATGCTGCGCCACGAGGCTCACGAGATCCTCGAGATGGACACCCCGGAGCTGCGTGACGTGGGTAGCCGTACCTGGGACATCAGCGAGTTCCTTTTGCACCTGTACGACAAGGGTGAACTGGATACGAACTTCCAGCGCATCGACGTCACCATCCCGTACCACGCGCCCTGCCAGGTCAAGTCTCAGGGCCTGGGCAAGCCGGCGATCGAGCTCATGAGCCTCATCCCCGGCGTGACCGTCAAGGATTCCGAGCAGCCCTGCTGCGGCATCGCGGGCACCTACGGCATGAAGAAGGAGAAGTACGCGATCGCCCAGGCTGTGGGCGCCCCCGTCTTCGACTTCATCAAGCAGGTCAACGCCGAGCTGGCCGCCTGCGACACGGAGACGTGCCGCTGGCAGCTGCGCACGGCCACGGGCGCGAACGTCGTCCACCCGATCTGGCTGATCCACAAGGCCTACGGCCTGCCCAACGGCTGAGACACCAGCGAGTATCCCCGGGCACGTACGACGGTGCGTGCCCGGGGATATTACTGTTGCCCTATGAGCAATTCTCGCCGCGTCGTCGTCACTGGAGCCTCCACCGGAATCGGGCAGGCCACCGCCCGCGTGTTGGCGCAGAGGGGGTGGAGGGTTGTCGCCGTGGCCAGGCGCCGCGAGCGCCTGGAGGCCCTCGCCGCCGAGATTGGCTGCGAGTACTGGGCTGTCGACCTGACGGATGAGGCGCAGGTGGAGGAGATGGCGGCCCGCGTCCTCGAGGGTGGCCCCGTGGATGCGGTCGTTAACAATGCTGGCGGAGCCATCGGCGTGGACCGTGTTGCCGAGGGTGATCCCGCCCGGTGGAGCGCGATGTTCGATCGCAACGTGCTCACCGCCCTGCATTGCTCGCGCGCCTTCCTGCCGGGAATGCGCGAGCGCGGGGGAGACCTCGTCTTCCTGACCTCGACCGCCGCCCACGACACCTACCCGGGTGGCGGCGGGTATGTCGCCGCCAAGCACGCCGAACGCATCATCGCGAACACGCTGCGTCAGGAGCTGGTGGGCGAGCCAGTGCGCGTCATCGAGATTGCACCCGGCATGGTGCGCACCGAGGAATTTTCGCTTAACCGGCTCGGCTCCCAGGAGGCCGCCGACCGCGTCTACGAGGGCGTCGCCGCCCCTCTCGTCGCCGAAGATGTCGCCGAGGCGATCGTGTGGACCCTGGAGCGCCCCTCCCACGTCAACATCGACTCGATGATCGTGCGCCCGGTTGCGCAGGCAACGAACACCCTCGTGGCTCGGAATACCACCGCAGAGTAGGGCAGGCTCCCAGGTTGCATACATGGAACGAGGCCGGGGCCGCTCGCGCGATGGGGTGCGCGTCGCGGTCCCGGCCTCGGGTCTGTGTGTCCGACGTGTATTGATTTACTCAACCCATCCGATCACCTGGAATGCGCCCCATTGTTCTGCGGTCGGATCGGGCGTACGGTCGTTGGTACCATCGGCGTTGATGATGTGCATGGATCTGATGGGGAGCCAATCATTGCCGGTGGGATTCTTGAGGTACAGATCGAAGACGACTTGAGACCCGTCTGGGCTGACGAATGGCCTGTACTCCCTGATGGTTTCTTCGATTTGCAGTTCTGGCTTGAAGATGACCTTCTCTCCGATGCGGTCTTCCTCGCGGCGAGGCTTGTTGTCGAGCGTGGTCGCCTGGAAAGCGACGAGTCCCTTTTCTTTATGTAGTTGGTAGCACATGTTGTCAACGGAGATTGTCTCGTTGGCCTTCCAACAGAAGAGGTTGCCGTCGTTCGTATGTGTGTCGACATACTTCTTGTTCGTCGACAACTCGGTTCCCTTCAACAGATTGAAGTAGAGGTTCTTTTCGTCCTCCTGCCCGACAGTGCTGACGAGCTCGGGAGTTGTTTCTCCCGGCTTGAGTCGGTAGATCATCGAGGTGTTGCCGTCTCGCGTGGTGTAGACGCGCTGTAGGTAGAAGTATCCGTCGGCTGAGAATGTTCCGTAGCCGTCGTTGACATCCCTGTCGTCGTCCGTCAGTGGGATCATCGCGCTGACATCCGTGAAGGTGCCCGTGGTATCGATGAAGCCCGTGTTGTATGACAGTCGTTCGTTGACAGGGTTCATTTTGCGTCTGGTCGCGTACGTGAAGTCTGGGGAGTAGCAGCTGTTATAGAAGCAGTGGTAC
>ERZ1699258.6-NODE-6-length-50956-cov-8.018080_pt1 | contig 50956 bp, 64 predicted proteins | sample MGYA00581520_ERZ1699258 | MGnify/ENA primary metagenome ERZ1699258 (study PRJEB42319, sample SAMD00040322) | human oral metagenome | material: saliva | host: Homo sapiens | study: EMG produced TPA metagenomics assembly of PRJDB4115 data set (Metgenomic analysis of... | reverse complement strand
GCATACGATATTTCTGCCTGTCTCGTGGGCTCGGAGAGGTGTATAAGAGACGGCACTTGGTGTTGTTGGTGTTTCAACTTTACCACTATTTACCGAGTCGGTACTAGGGGCAGTTGGTTGTGTTGGAGTGGTAGGCTCCGTTGGTGTTGGTGTAGTTGGAGTAGTCGGTGCTACTGGTTCAACTGGAGTCGCTGGAGTTTCAGGAACCGTTGTATCAACACTTGGTGTTGTTGGTTTCTCTGGAACTGTTGGCTCAGTTGGAGTAGCTGGAGCTACTGGCTCAACTGGTGTTGTAGGTGCTGGTGTAACAGGTGTTGTCGTACCAGCATTATTTGTTCCATTATCCGTTGGAACATTTGTTGACGGTGTAGTTACTGTTGAAGAACCAACTGTATCTACCGATGGTGCTGTAGGTGTGACTGGTGTTGTATTACCAGTTGTCACCGAGTCTGTAGATGGTGTGCTTGGTGTCGGTGTCGATGGAGTCGATGGAGCTGTTACGCCTGACTCAACCGTGTTGACGTCCACACTATCTGCGTAGACTGTCGCACCAGCCATAAGTGTTGTAGCAAGAGCTACGGTAGCCAGCTTAGTCGCTGTCTTGGGTGTGAATTTCATTACTTTTCAACTTCCTTTCTACATCTTCCGAAAAAGTTCGATAGTAGCGAAAATCGATTTTTGAGCCTTGTTTTCCTTTGACAATCTCATGGACTCCCAAGTTTTTCAGACCTATTGTATTTCCTTTTGAAAGTTCTCTTTTAAGAACCTCCTGCTGGAAACCCTGAACAGCTTTCGCTTCCTTGGGACTTATTGCTCCTTTTGACGCTTCGGAAACAAGTCTCGCAAAATCATTTTCGCCTATCCTCAAGGTTTTACCCTCCTTTCTTTGTTACAAGAAATATATTACACCAAAATAACGTCTTTGTAAAGGGTTTTTTACAAAAAATATGCAAAATAAAAAATAAGCTCAAATATTGAGCTTATTGATTTTGTTCTAATTTTCACTTTGTTTATTTTTTGCCTAGCATATCGTCCAAATGTTGGAACATTTCATCATAATTTGCACCATTAACAAGTGGTTGCAACAATTCGTATTCCTCGTGGAATTTAACTGTTGGGTCATAGCTATTAACTTTGTTATCCAGTGTTACAAGAAGTTGCTGGAGGTATTCTTTACGTTCCTCTATTTTTCTAAAAATAGAGTCATTGGCGATGTATCTAAAATTTTCACCTGACCTAACAAGTTCCAAGCCATCTTCAATCTCACTTAATTCTTTGTTGATCGCCTGACGAATATTATCGGCATAAAGTTTTATCTCTTCTAAGTAATCCACTAGCTTACCATTCTTTCTAATTTTTCCATGTAACCGTTAAAAAGTTCGTTGTTCGTTTTTCCTACTTGTAAAACTCGTTGAAGTGTTTTGATAGTTTTGTGTATGTCAGAGATAGACTTGTTCAGTTCATCTCTCATAGCGTACAATTCACTAGCTTTTTTGGTTTTAACAGGATAACTTTCAACGATAGTAATATCCGCTTCTACTTCTTTCAAAAGACTGTAAAGCGTATCTAATACTTCGTTCATAGAACCCTCCTAGACTTTAACCTGCTCTTGTACCTTGTTATGGTTCTTATCCATAAATTTTTGGTTGGTACGTGGCAAAGTGCTTTTCAGGAATGAATGATTGTCTGGATTGTTTAAGTCCAAACGTACACGGATATGAGTTTGTGAAAACTCCAATGTGTTTTGTCCCTCATTCTCGTAGCAACGTTCAAACTGAAATTCTCGTTGTTCATCTTTCGCCACATCAGCTTTTTTAGCAATATTTTTTTGGATCATAGCCAAAAGATTTTTTGGAGCTACTTCTTCAACACGCAAGACATTAGAAATAGCTGAGTAAGACGGTACCCCAGAAGATAGTTGTTCAAGTTTCGCTTCACGTCCTGAAAGATTTTCTTTCATCAAGACTACTGGGTCAAATCGTTTAAACTCAACAACAGCTAAGACAAGTGGTTCTAGCTTTTCTGGGTTTTGTTTCAAACTTTCTTGTTTTGCCAACAAGCGTCTAGCGTACTTGGTCAAGATGGTATTCATATCATCTTTCATCGTAGCGCAATAATCAGTTGCATATTTGACCGTAATCATTCCAGCCTGCAATGCCTCGTTACAGCTCATTAGGTCTTCTAAGTGTTGCTTGGAAGTTGCAATCGCAGCTTCTCCCCATTGACGAGGATATTTCAAGTCAAGCTCGTCAATTTCCTGTTCAACAGCGTTCAAATAATATTGCAATTTATTCCTAATGAAACGCATTGTAATAGCGTAAGACTGATTTTCTTTAAGTGTAATCATCTTTTACAACCCCTCTGTCAATTCTTCCAGCGCTTGTTTTGAAGCTAATTTTTTGTATAACTCAATTTCTTCCATCGAGTTAAAAGCCTTTGGGTCGTTAGGGTCAAGCAGATACTTGCCCTCTACAAAATTCAACCCCTCAATCTCACGCGCGTCCATCATCATACTGTATTCCAATTTTTCGTACATTTTCATTATACACCTTTCTTCTTCGTTGTTTAATAAATATTATACAACTTTTTCATTTTGTGTTCAATACCCTAATTTTGCTTCCCTTGTTTGTAACCTTTTTTCATGCTATGATTAGATTGTCTAAATAAACGTTTAAAATTTAAAGGAGTGACTTATGGACTTGAAAAGACTTACCCAGAAAGAAAAAACAGTCCTTGGGATTGCTGTGTTTGCCATTATAGTTGTGGTGGTGGTTGTGGTCACATCTATGTCTAGCCCTAGTAAGAGCAACACCACCAACACCAGCGATGTAGTAGCTGAAAAACCACACAAGGTCAAGGAAGAGAAGATTGATATGCACATTCAAAGTGACCTCTCGGACGCTTTTGATAAGTTGCGTAGCTATGTAGCAAGTACCGATATGCTGAATATCAACCCTAATGATACAGGGGCAACTAAAGGTATGAAGCAACGTGACCTAGAAATGCTCAAAGCCTTTACATCAACCAAAAAATTTGAAATTGTGCCAGATACCCTTGGAACAGATGAAAACTACAGTGGCAATACAGCTAACTTCTCCTTTGAGTTGAAACGCCAGTCAGATAATCAGGTAGTTGAAGTCAGTGGCAAATTCAACGTAGATAATAACCAAATCACAGAACTTTCTTTTGACAAGGATTTAAACGAGGTATGATATGCGTCTATCGAACCTTGAAAGAGCCATGCTCGAAACAGATAAATACTACCAACGCTTTTTCAGAGCTTGCTACTTCTCGCTAGTAAATACAGGTCGTCAAGATTACTCAAAATTAAACCCTGACAGTGTTATTTTCTTAGCTTTTCAACGAAAATTCCAAAGTAAGGCTTTAGCCAGGGAAACAAAAAAACTCCTCAAACGCATGAATGATAGTGAGGAGCAAAATAAAATAGCTGAATTGATCTTGAATTATACTATGCCATATTATATTTCTAAAGCTATTAAACCGATAGAGCTAATCAAGATTACAACTGGTCAGAAAGTCACCATCGAAATATCAGACTTAACCGTTCGCCTTTACGGTGAAAACCCAGAGTCATATAGGCGAAAACGTGGACTCAATCTCTTCACAGGAGAGCTTGAAGAGTTTAGAGAGACACTACTTCCAAGATTGAAGTGGGAAGTCATCGAGACCATGCCTGCAACCAATAAGCGAAAATTCTATGACAGCATAGTTATCTGGATTGAAGAACATTAAAAAGACACGTACCGTTTGGCGCGTGTCTTTTGTATTATCCAAGAGCTTTCGCTTTACTTGTCACTTTGTACCCTTTTTCAGATGGGTTTGTGTAGTGATAGTTGTTTACTTTTTGGCTTGCTTTCGTGATGTAAGAGTAAGACCATGAGTAAGACTCACCATTCCCCTGACCAGAATATCCTAATACGTTTTGTTCGCACATTAGAATATCACCGTTCTCGAAAACATGGCTCACAATCGCTACGTGGTTAGGTGTCATGGAAACCATATCACCACTTGTTGGTTCTTTGCTATCTTTGGTTCCCATCGTTGCAACAACTTGACCAACCATTTCAACCCCATTACCGTTAGCACCGTGGGCGCTTCCTAGAGGTTTTCCGTCTTTTTCCCACAATGCACCGAACAAGGCGGCCGCAAGTGTCGTACACTGGTTGGTAATACCGTTAGCAAGATAAGGCCCAGCACCGTCCCAACCTTTGGAGTCATGCCATGCCATACCCACACTTTCAGGGTCAATCGCATACTGCTTCAACTCTTTAGGCAGGTCTCCACGTTTCCAGTACATATCAGAGGTATAGCCAGAATTACCTCCAGCCTTTTGCCAACCGTCTCCACCAGAAGACTTGTAGTCGGTTTCACATGATACATCGCTAGACTTGTCTTTGTCGCCACCTTTAGAGCTTGACCCTGCTTTATCATCTCCTCCAGCTTTTTCTTTGCTGAATGGTTTGTCACCATACTTAGAAATAGCTTTCTCGTCTAGCCATTTATACTGACTTCCGTAGGTATCATAAAGCTCGTTTAGTTTTGTTTTATAACTTGGATCAGTAGCCCAACCACCGTCAGCAATAGCGTCTAGGGTTTTCTTACCGTCCGTGTTGTTGATTGCCCCATCGTATAGAGACTGGTTCGCCATGAACTCAGCCTTACCAACGATACCAGCGTCATAAGATTTGAAGTAGGCGTAAGAACCACCTGTATTATCTCCAACGCTTGTTCCGGGCCCACTTCCAGAAACAGCGTCATTACCGTATAGTTTCTTAGTAGCCGAATACTCTTGTCCAGAGAATTTCACACCACCCATGTTGTGGGCTTGACCAAAACTAGGTACGCTCTCACTAAAGCTGGTTTCAGCAATCGTTTGAACGATAGACGCACTAGGTAAGAAACCACCTGCTTTCCAAGATAGGATATAGGCTTCTTCGTGTTCTTTGACAAATTTATCAATCGTTTCACTCAAACTACCAGCACCAGCAGAACTTGTTTTGTTGCTAGAGTTAGTGTTAGTTGAGTCTAACGTGTTTTTACCGTCATCACACTTAGGCGCACAGCTAGTTTCTTTTGGTGAAGCTGAACTTTCGCTTTTAGAAGACTTATCAGACTTGCTTTCAGTCTTATTGTCTTTGCTATCCTTGTTGTCCTTTTTATCTTTTTTGTCTTTTTTAGACTTCTTGCTCTTTGCTTTTGGTTTAGCATTTTTAGAGCGATAGATGTAAACGTAATCGTCTTTGTGGGGTGTGCTAGCTTTATACTCTAGGTATTCATTTTCAGCAATCCCCTCGTTTCGTTTACTACAGTGAATAACTGTTTCATCGTCCACGAATATTCCAGTATGACCACCAGAACCAGAAGACTTACCGATTTCTCCCCAGATGAAGATGTCTCCCTCTTGGAACTCGGTTTTATCTGTGTCTCGTCCCTCGGCTATCAAGTCATAGCCATTATCTTTGAGCCATTTATGTTCTGTTTCGGTTGATACTGCATAACCGTTATCCGTAGCGCCTGCTTCACGCAAAGCGTAGTAAAGTGAACTTGAACAGTCATAGGAGCTTGGGCCATCTCGAACCTCTTGGGAGTAGGAAACTTTTCCCTCATGATCGTGATACCACTTTAAAGCCCCCTCGGTAAAATCAGTATTACTGGTGCTTTTACTTGCACCACTTGAAGAGGTTTTTGAGCTAGTTGAAGTGTCTTTCTTTTTGTCAGATAGACTGGTAACAACTGGCTTACAATCTTCGTCTGTCGGAGCATAAGAATAATAAGTTTCGGCTAGGACATAGGCTTTATTTACAGCACTAGGTAAAACACCAGTGTCCATGAGAACAGGGCTTAACGTAATAAAGACCCCAGCAATCGCTAGAGCCTTTTTGAGTTTCAATTTCATTACTGTTGTACCCCCTCAAAGCTACCTTGGACAGTTGAAAACTGAACTTGGTTAGTGTCTGTATTGAGATTACCTGTTACAGTCACCTTTTTGTCACCGTTCAAAAAGTCAATGATGAACTGATGGACGTTATTGCTGTTACTTTGATAAACTTTCAGTGAAGTTTCATCAGGAGTATAACCAAACGAATACGCCTGTTTTAGCGACTCAATCATCTGGGTCGTGGTAATGCCATAGAAATTGCCATAACTTGGCTCAGTGTTCTCGGAATTTTTAATAGCGTCTAAAGCATATACAATCTTGATTTTAGCAATGTTGAAGTCTTTTTCAGAGACTTCTTTGTTGCTTTCAAGTGTTGATTTTGCTTGTTTTGTTGAGTCGTCATAATAGACTTCTTCGCTAGATGACGATTTACTTGTTTGGGTATCGGTGTCTTGGCTTGGTTTGGCTTTTTCGAGCTTGAAGCTGGGGGCGTTTTGTGTGGTAGCAATATAATACGCCCCTCCAACAATCAAGACACCTAAACAAGCACAGCCTCCAATGATAGCTAATTGCTTCTTAGAGAACTTCATCAAACACCTGTTTTTTCCGTAGCGCTACCACCATCGCCACTATAACGACTAACAAGAGAGGCAACCCACTTGTCAGAAAGAGTCACTGGAGTTCCATTTTTTAGGTTGTCCTTATTTGGAGCTTCGGTGGTCTCAACCGTGAAGAGTTGTCCAGTCTCACGTTCGTATCGGATCACAGTATAATATTTTCCGTTTGCTACGAAATATCCTGAAATTCCTTTAGACTTGTCAGCCTTTAGAGTGTCCAGATTTTTGGTAAGAATTTGGACATTGTGCTTGAAGTCACGTTCGCTCAGTTTATTGCTGTTCTCAGCAACTTTGGCTACGCTAGACTGATACTCAGACATACTAGAGTTGACATACTCCAAAGTTTGTTGAGCCTTTGCTTTGTGACCGTTGGTAACAACTGTTGTTGTCCCTATGGTTACTAATGCAAGTGCCAAACTTCCTCCGATGACCAACCAGTTCTTGTTGATACTAAATTTAGGTGTATCACCTTGAACTTTCTTCTTGGTCTCCTTTGGAGTTTCGGCTGGTGTGTTAAGAAATGCGTCAAAATTTGGTTGACCCATAATAAATACCCCCTACTTAATCTATTTTTTTGCAATAATAACAAAAAGTATTGTGCTTTGTCAATCACTATTGACGAAAGTGTTAGGCGCGTGATAAAATAATGACGTTGTGATTTAGCCCCTACTTAATCTATTTCAGGCTAAATTTATAACACAGAACGTCTGCTTTTGCAGGCGTTTTTTTGGTATAATAAGGCGTACACAAAAAAATAGCGTGTGCGCTTGGACAATTTGAAAAGGACACTTGGTTTTTATCAGGTGTCTTTTTTATGTTCAGTTGTCTCTATAATAAAAACCCCTTTTTCCGAATAACATTATTTAAAAATCATAATATTTAATTTCCTGCTAGGTGTAAAATGAACGGAGTTTGTTTTATTTATATTTTATTATATATTTTATATATATTTTAGAGGGGGCGAAAACCCTTACAGCTCTAGTGTTAGACCGATATTAAAAACCCCTTTTTCCGAGAATAAAGACCCCTTTTTCCGAGAATAAAGACCCCTTTTTCCGAGAATAAAGACCCCTTTTTCCGATATTAAAAACCCCTTTTTCCGAGAATAAAGACCCCTTTTTCCGATAGTTGCTTTTCTTTTTTTTGAAAAAATTAAGACCCCTTTTTCCGAGAATAAAACTAATAATAAAAACCCTAGAGGGGTTGAAAAAAATAAAGGTATAAGTTATAATCTTTCGTGAAAGGTAAAAAAATGGTGAAAGAATATGAGCAATGAAGCTGTAAAATATGCTAACGACTTAAACGATGTAGCATTGGTAGGTTTTACCAAAGCTACGCAGAGTATTTTTATGGGAATATTACATAAACTCAGAGATAAACAAAGTGATAAAATCACGTTTTCTTATGACGAGATAATAAGTTTGGCTAATATAAAGCCTAAAGATTTTCGTGAGGGTAGTAATCTGATCTACAAGTTACGGAAAGATGTAATCTCGTTAGGTGTTAGTGGTATAAAGATTAAGCGTGACGGAAAAATATTTGATAGGGCGTTTAATTTGTTTAGTTATTTTGATATTGACGAAGAAACTGCTGGGTGTGAAATCGCCCTAAACTCAGATTTTGCTTGGCTATTGAATGATTTAGTAGGACAAGGAAAATTCACTTCGTTTGAACTCGAAGAGTACACAAATTTTAGTAGCGAATATACTCAAAGACTTTACATGAAGTTGCGTCAATTTAGAGCGACTGGATATTATAAAGTGAGTCTTGAAGAGTTTAAGAGACGAATGGTTGTCCCTAAAAGTTACTCTACAATGTCTAAAATAGATGAAAAGGTTTTGGCACCTATCAAAAAAGACTTAGGTTCTCGTTATAATCATTTTGAAGTTAAAAAGATAAACCAAAAAGGACGCAGGGGAAGACCTAGAGTGGTTGCGCTGGAATTTTACTTCGATAAAGATAGAATAGAGAAACCAGTAAACGACAAATACAATGGCTATACACAATATGATAAACCAGAGATTGAACGTATTGGCCCTCAGTTTGGTAAAAGTAAGAAAACAAATGTTCCAGAGTGGAGTGACACTAATTACCAGCAACAACCTCTAACATCAGATATGATAATTCAAACTGGAGTTCTAAAAGCAAAATCGTTATCAAAAATAAACAGTAGTGAATTTGATTTAGAAAAGACAGTCGAGGAACACGTGAGAAGTGTTTATCAGGGGACAGATACAAGCATTATCGATGACCTAATTGAAAAGACGATTGACCTTTATAAGCTAGGAAATGAATAAAAGGTGTTGACAAAATGACATCACCTAGTTTATGATATAACCATCAAGTATGTTTTTACCTTTCTTTTTTTGTTTTATCTTATACAGGCTAAAAATATACTACTCAGAGGCTCTTGCTCATGCAGGAGCTTTTTTTGTGTTTTCTTCAAGTGTTTATATAAATATAAAAATAAATAAAATAATACAGAAAAAAGTATTTACAAAAATAAATATATAATATATAATAAGAGTACAAGAAAGCAAATAAAGAAAGGTAAATAATATGGTTAAACCAAAGATAGTGACATTCGCAGCTTCAAAAGGAGGGTCTATTAAGACCTCAGCCACAATAACTGTTGCAGAGGATTTAGCTAAACAAAATAAAAAAGTCCTATTGTGGGACAAAGATGAACAATGCAATCTTACACATTTTTATGATGTTTACGAAGATGAAGGAACTGTCGCAGAAGTTTACAAAGATGAAAAAAATGGAGAAGTCAAGGTAATCAACGTTGCACCAAATATCGACCTTATTGCAGGGTCGATGATTTTAGATGAATACGAAAGCAAATTAGCAAACGACAAGCAACAAGATTTAAAATTTTATACATGGCTACAAAACAATGCAGGGAAAGTCGATTTCGGCAAATATGATTATATATTGATTGATTGCCACCCAGATTTCGGTATAGCAACACGCAATGCGATAGTAGTTTCTCATGTAGTTATTACTCCAGTAGTTCCGGGGGATTTTTCTATAGAGGGTGTTACCAGTTTTAAAATTCGCTTTGAAAAATTCAAAGAGCAAACAGTAGATAAAACAACGAAAGAAACTTTAGTTACAGCGAAGCACTACTTCCTACCTAGTAAGATTGCAAGAAATAAATCATCAAGAAAATTACTGGAATTTCTCGATACAGAAGAGAATACAATTAAAGGTGTTGTTCCTTATAAAATGTTGTTTGAAGAAATGAACAAAGATAACACCATCATTGACATGATGGAAAAAATGGGAAAATGGAAAAGTCAGAAAAAGTTTTTTGACACACTTAGAAATACATTGGATCAAGTAGAAAAATTGATTGACGAAGCATAGGAGAAGAAAATGGCATTTGATTTCGGAAATGAAGAAAAGAAAAACAAATTGACGGACTCGTTAAAAAAGACATTAGATGAAGACAGGGCTAAAAAATCAAATAAAGCTAGCGCCAAAGTTGGACGACCTAAAGGACGTACAAAAGTGACTGTCACCTTTTCGTTGAGACCAGCAACAAAAGACAAGTTGCGTAAGATTGCTAATGATAATGGTTATCCAGCCGTGTCAGAATTTCTCGAAAATCTTATCAACGATGAAAATTTTCGTTCTGATATTGTTTGGGAAAGCGAAACGGAAAAATAAAAACAAGTGTTTAAATACTTGTTTTTTTATTTATTTATATATTTATTTTAATATTTATTGACAACATAAATAATTTAAGTCATAATAAAGAAAAAATCAAAAAGGAGATTTAAAATGAGAAAAGGGTTAATAAATTTATATATCGCTTACGCAATACTAAAACCTATCCTGAAATGGTACCTTAAATTGCTAAAATCGTTGATATTATTGGTTTTTAAAGGTGTCAGAATATTTATAAATGCAGTAAAAGGTTGAACACCTTTTATTTTTTTTGTATAATTAAGGTATAGAAAATGAGAGAGGGGTTTAATGAACAATTCAGAGAAATCAATCCTCCATTACATGGAAAGTTTAGGGGAGGAAACCACGACTAGAGAAATCAATGAGGGCTTAATGATAGCTAACATTCAGACCACTAGAAAATACGTGGGTAATCTAAAAAAGCTAGGTTTTATTGAAGAAAGAGTTGTAGGTAACTACCATCATCTTTCTTTGACTGAGAAAGGAAAAAAATGGCGAAAAAAAATAAACGAAAGATAAAAGAGATCATCAGTGCTGGTCGTTCTAAGTTAGAAGAAGCAAGAGAACAAGAACGACAAGAAAAAGAGCTGATACAAGAACAAATTAAAAACAATCCTAAAGCAAAATGGTACAAACGCTTGTTTGCCCTTGATACCATTCATGGGAAAGTTATTGTTATTGGTGGTATGAGCCTATTAAGCATGACTGCTGGATATTCAGCAAGTAATTTCTATCTCAGTGGTAATGTCAATGGTGGTACGGTAGCAACCTATAAAGGTGGTTCTATTGAGTCCTCAGAACTGTATAATCAACTCAAAAACAACCTTGATGGCTCTAATCTCGTATTGAAAACGTTGCTGTTCAAGTCTTTTGGTGAAGTCTATGGAGATAAGATTAGCAATGAAGATGTAAAAAAAGCCTATCCAAACTACCTTAATGCAGGTCTATCTATCATTGGTAACAAAGGTACAAATGAAAAAGACCTGAAAGAACTTGTTAAGCAACAGCTTGCCCTACAGTATGGATTGAAAGAGTATATCAAAGTAGAGGACAGCGAACTTAACGAGTGGTGGAAGAGTTATCACCCAGATGTGACAATCAAAGTTATGCAAATGACCAGTGAAGAAAAAGCTAACTCAGCAGTTGCACGTCTTCAATCAGGAGACAGCTTCTCAGATGTTGCTAAAGAATACGATGACTCAGGCTTGGAGGGTAAAGATGTTGTGGTCTCTTCTGACACCAAACAATGGTCTGCCGATGAATTGAATACTATCTATGGAATGGCAGATGGTGAAATTAAGATTATGACCCAGCAAGCACCGTCAGTTACAGGTGAGCCAACAACTTACTATTATGTGGTCAAAATGGTTGAAAATGTCGCTAAAGGTGATGATATGAGTAAATGGAAAAGCGATATGTCAGACCAAATCAAAGACTACAAAATTATGGCAGGTCTAGGTGAAGTGAATATCTCTGACACAGATAAGGCTAAAGAATACAACACTATGGTTAAGAATGGGATTAAGAAAGTATTCAAGAAAGCTAACGTTAGAGTGACTGATGTTTATATGCGTAAAGCATTAAGTGATTATTTGGAGGATTGATATGTGGCACCCTATTAAGCGAGTAAAAAAAGGCATAAGCGACACTTTCGATGACGAGAAAATTAAGGAAAGTGTTGACAGAGGAAGTATCGAACGAGGTTCATTTGTTTATGCTATCCGTTCCGTAGGTAGTGCAATATGGAAATTCACAGTAAGTTCAATCACAAGCATTGGAAATTACACTCAGAAATTGAGGAATAAGAGGAGGTAATGAATGGCAAAAGAACAAGAGGTCAGTGCAAATTGGCAGGGGCGTAGCTTAAAATTCAATATCGCAAACTCTTACGTTTATTACCCTTGGATGAAGTATATCGTTGGTGAAAAACCAGTAAAACTATATGCGTTTGTAGCTGGAGTGGTTGCAGGGCCTATATTTGGTTCTTTTGGTGGAGTGTTAGCTTACAGGTTGACCAGTTCTGTTTCTAAAATTACAGGGGCTACGTCAGCTCTCTTAGTTAGTTCAACCATAATCACTGCTTCACTTCTTTTAATGAGACCGTCAAGAAATACAAATTTACTTTTTGATAGTGTGAAGTCCTTAGTGAGCTTTCTCTTTCCTAAAACGTTTATCAAAGCAGGTGAGATTAAAGAAATACAGGACGATAAAATTTACTTCAAAGATGGTCGTGTTGGAATGATGTTTCTTGTATCAGGAACAATCAGTCCGACAACATTGAACAGACACTTAGCTATTACAGCAGACGCAAATTCTCAGGCGAGAGCAGTTCTAGGGAAAGTTAAGACATGGAAGTTTGAGTCTATCGAAAGCGTGGACTTTGAGGAAGCTAAAGCAGATTATCGTAGTAAGATGAGTGACAAAAGCGTTCCTCCACTTATTAGGAATATGGCGTTGATCCAAAACCGTCATATCGTTGAAAATTTAAACGGAGAAGTCGCTAAAAAGACAATCGAAATTCAAGTGGTCGATAGAGAAGAAGACTTATATAGAATAACTGATTACTACGAACAAGCTATCAACAGTTCGGTAATTTCAGAGTATATCCAACTAACTGGAGATAGACTGAAAAGGGGGTTAGATAACCTTTGAAAAGCAACAAGAGAAATACTATTTATGAGTATTATGAGAATGGAGTATATCATCTAAAAATGGAAGTTTTCACGCCTTATGGTCGTGGAAGACATATGTTAGCAGATGATATATATAATCTTAAAAACCCACCAACCTTGATAGATTGCAACTTCAAATTTATTGCAGTCGATGACTTGGTGAGTCCGAAAAGCTATCAGAAACAAATACCACGTTTGACTTCGGTAAGGCGAAACGTTTCAGAAGATTTGGACTCTGAGGGTTTGCAAGGTGCTATTAAATTTGCAACGTCCGAAGATGTTGGTGATTACATGGGAGACAGGAATGATGATAACAAACCAGCAATCACTTATAAATGGATAGCGCATATCTCAGCACCGACAAGAGAATTACTGTATAAACAAAAACGTATTATCCAAGACAGATGGAATGGTAATGATGGATATATTGAAAAGCGTTCGGACATGAATGGTAAGAAAAATAGTCCTATACAGTGGTTTGAGTTTGACGACAGCATTGGTATTAGTGGACGGATAACAAATAATCTTTTAGGGCCAACTTATAACGAGGACTTAGGAAACTTCTCGACCATTGAAAATTATGGGCTACTTAGTTTTTACCCTAAATCAACCTTGCAAGATGAATTTGGAACAGAATTTGGCATTGATGTGGTGAATATTGGTAAGTATAGAGAAGATGGAACTCCAAGGTCACCAAAAGTAGTCATTGACGCTTACAACAGATTACGAACGCAAGCTATTATAGCGCAAGATAAAACAATGTCAGCTAAAAGTTATTGTTTTAAAGAGGGTAAAAAGAAAGGAAAAACACAGTCGCTATCTAGTTGTATGGCTCAAGCAGTGGCTAACCAGTTTCTCTATAAAGGAAAAAGAGTTATCCACTTGGTATTGAATGACTTCGATTATTTCAATTTAGAGACTAAGTTTGGTGATGAAAGCCAAGATCTAATTGGAATAATCAAAGAGAGTAGCGAGGAAATAGATGTTACTCGTATCTCTATCAATCCCTTTCAACCCTTTGAAACCGAAGAAGGCTTTCAAAAGGAAAATCATACACTAGCCTATGAAAGTGCAAAATCTAAGCTGGTAGCCCTATCTAGTCTGACAGCTAGTTTTAATGTCACGCCAGCAGTGAAAGAGCGTCTCAAAACAGCGTTCGATACAACTATGAAAAACGCTGACTTCAACATGATTGGTACAGATAAGTATTGGGAAAAAAGAAATTATTTGAACCGTGGTGACGATTACTACCCTACAATGGATAGCTATATCACTATGGTTGGAATGCAGGAAGCAAACGCGAGAAAGTCAGGTAATAAAGATACAGCCGATGGGTTAGAGTCAGTAGGACTTGGTTTGTCTGGTATTTTGGGTTCTCGTAGAATGATGTTGGGTAACAATACTAACTTTGGGTTAGATAAGAGTAAAATGCAACATTATTTCAATTTTGAAAAGCTAGGAAATAACGCTGATGCTCTGGTTAATGCTGAGTTTATCAATTTACTTGATTATTGCCAGTATCAGCTAGAGGCTGGAGATTTGTTAGTTATTCATGGAATGGAGAATATCGATCCTCGACTTTATGAAGAATATATTGGAAAGAAACTTGAAGAGTTTCGTTCTAAAGGAGTCAAATTACTTTACTCTTTTGATGTGACAGATACTCTGGTACGAAGAAGTAAAAGTAATTTGCAAAAAGCTACATATTACGACTTGAAAGACAGTCTATATACAGATTTTCCAACTGAAATAGATTTTGTTTTTCAAGGTATTGTAGATGATATTAGTAATTTTGTAGAACTGGTACAAAGTGATGTAAACACTTTGACTAGAGCTATCATAGAGAGCAGAAAGGCGACAGGTCGCTTTATCTTCTTCTCAGATAGAACTAGAGATACAGCACTGCTAGGAGGGAGACCGTTTATTTAATGGTATTTGGAGATTTAAAATACATTCAAAAACATATTAGAAATATTACAACTGGCGCTCTTTTCTCAGCTATGTTATTAGGTTCTACAGGGTATGTTGTTTATCACGCCATGACAGATAGACAGGCAGTTCAAGAGTCACAAACTCCTATCAATGAAGTTAAGACATTCCAAGTTTCAGGAGTAGATGTCAAAATCAAAGGAGAAATGACTGATAAGAAAAGAGATGTTCTTATCTTAACGTTGGAAGTAAACGAGAATGGACAGAAGTTGCCTTACGGTGCAGAAAATTATTGGGTTGTAACCACTTCTGATATTTCTGGCGAGAGTATTCCTTGTTTCTTTGGTCGTATGAGTACAGATGGAGATATGTTCCTGATTATTCCTTATCCAGATAAGGAAATGACATACAACATTGGTATCTATAACACAGCCTCAACAGCAAGCCAAAACAAGAACAACGATAGTTCCTCTATCCGTGTTGATAAAGGAACTCAAGCAAAAGTTATTTCAGATATTACAAGTGATATTAGCCCTGAAAAGAGTAGCAACTTTGTTGAACGAAAAGAAACAGATACAATCGGTTTTAATGCAACGTTAGAAAGCAAAATCAAAGGAAAAGATTATCAGATCACTACACTCGATGTAGATAGTCTCTTAATTGAAAAAGGAGATGTGGTTTCGTTTGATTTTAAAACATTCTATGAGTTAGCTTATAGGAAAGTTGCAGTCAATGAAGCTCAGTCAACTGTAGATAAACTGGAAACAGACTTAGAGAACAAGAATAAAGACTTGTTGCAAGTCCAAAAAATTCTGGATAAAGAGCCAGAAGATAAAGAAGCACAAGCTCAGTTGGAAAGTCTCAACTCTAGTATTCAGAGCATTACTGATGATTTAACGGACGCTAACGCTACACTAAATGAAGTTAGAAAGATGAAGTACAAAGCCAGTGATTTTGATAATTACACGACTAAAATGTACAAAATTGATTAGGAGGTAATTTTATGGCGATTGGGGTTAAGCCCAAAGTAAAGAAAAAATTAAAAGCTAATATTCAGGTCGTTAAACCTATTGAATACGTGTCTGATATGACCGTAAAGCAACACGTCAAGCGTTTAAATGAGTTTAAAAAACTTCTTGACAAAGAAGACCAAGACCAAAACATTGAAGCTCTAAGAAAAAATGATGAATTTATGGCTGAATTTGACGGTCTTGATAAAAAGTGGGGTGGGAAAGTTATGCAATTTCTACCTCGCTACAATGGTGTTTTTGAGGGTCGAGAAGAAAACCTAGAGGCTCTATTAGACACTGTTTCAGACCTAAACCTCCCTACTAATATTGTCATTGGTGAAGCAGGTATGGGTAAAACAACGCTAGTACGCCACTTTCTAAGATTAGTAAATGAGGGCGAGTTGACTTGTAAGATGGGCTTTGAACTTGTCGGTATTGAGGTATCGTTGGTATCAGCTTACAAGAATGGTAACAATGACTTTATTGGTATTCTTGGGGATATCATTCCAGCAGTCAAAGAGCTGGAAAGAAAAGCTCAAAAAGAGCTAAACAAACCTAATTTACGTTTTGTTCTATTCATCGATGAAATTCACGGTATTTCTAAAATGGTACAGCTTTCAGACGGTGAAAGTGTTGGGGTTGATGTCATTAAACCAGCAATCTATCCTAACATTGATGGAATGATTATCATAGGTGCTACCACTAGCGAGGAGTATGACCGCTATATTTTTAGGAACGCACCTTTTACAGAGCGTTTTGCACGAAAGACAACATTACAACCGTTTGACAAAGAAACCTTATTTAAGATTGATTTGGGACATTGGGACTATCTGCGAAAAGTACGAGGGTTGAAAGGTGGGATTGATAAAAAATTAGTCAACTATATCATAAATGTACTTTCTGAGTATGATCCACAGCACGCAGAACCTCGAAAATCTAAAGACTTTATCTCTATGTTAGAGTCTCACTCTTTTAACAAGGGAGTAGAACCAGACTTAAAAATGGTTCAGTACCTATTTAAGAGGGATAAAGGTTTCACTCCAGATAAACGTTTGAATGTCAATAAAATCATGACTACCCTAAGAAACGGTCTCTTTGGTCAGTTTATGGCGAAAGAAATGTTTGAAGCGGGGCTACGTGGGCGTGCTGGAGCAATGGACGGTGATAGGGGTAAAACTCTATTTTCTGCCTTGCTAGTTGGCCCTACAGGGGTCGGAAAGACGGAAGCTGGCAAACTGATTGCTAAAGCTGTCTATGGAGAAGCGTTAAAACCTATTGTCGTCAGGGTCAACGTTTACGCTAGTCAAACAGATGGCGTAAACAATATGATGAAATTTATTGCCAAAGAATTGACTGTTAATGCTGATAGACCTATCATTTTGGACGAAATTGAAAAAGGGTTTATTTCCAAGAAACGTCCAGAAGTTAAGTCGCCTATGGCGGACGCTATGATGACAATTCTGGGAGATGGTGAAATACAATGGATTGATGACTATGGTTCTGAACAGTTCAAGTCGGTAAAACAAAACATTGTATTCGCTACAACTAACGCTGGTTACGAAGTTTATTCAAATAAAGACAGTAATAGTGCTAAAAAGCGAATTACCAAAGATACTCCCAAGAATAAAATGCGCTATCAGATCAATACGTTGACCCAAGAAATTGAAACGGTTATCAAAGAAAATTATGGTTTTACGCCAGAATTGATTGGACGTTTTGACAGCACAATTTGTTACGAGTCGTTGACCGAGTTGGACGCTATAGGAATAGTACAGCGTAAGCTAGACGCTTATAGTGAATTTTTGAGTAATAAATACCAGATTGAAGTAGGGTTTGGTAAAACACAACAATATAAGGGTTCACGGATTGCAGGCTTGGAAAAAGGAACAACTGTAAAGATTACTAAAGGAGGGAATACAGAAGAACTAGAAACAAAAGAAGAAGAAACAGGGGTAGTAGAGGTTTATCCTGTAACTGTTGCTTTAGCGACTATATTTGCTGATATGACTAATAGTGAAAAGAAAGGTGCTCGTCAGGTTCACGAAGTCTTTAGAAATAACATCAACCGTCTAGGGTCTGAACTAGAAGATGAAGAAGAGGGTTATGTTGCAGGCGACAAGGTTGAATTTTATGTTCAAGCTGTTGACCGAGAAACTGGTGACGACATAGATAGCGAAGAAGCGCCAGAGCTAACTAAAAGTGTAGAAGCACTGGAAGAAGATTATGCAAAGGAGGCGATCAGAATTGCACTTCGGAAAGTGGCAAGTTAAACTTGCTAAAACATCAGCAGTCGCCTTGCTCAGTGTAGGATTGCTAAACGGAAGTTTAGACATGATTGCTACGGTTCAAGGACAGCCTAATATTGCCTATGCTGATAGTAAAAGTGTTAAGAAAAACAAGGTTACTATCAGTGCAAATGATGTAGCAGACGCTACCAAGACAGGATATATTGCCAGTAAAGGTACTGTCTTAACAGATGTAGTTCAGAAATCACCAAAGGTTGGTGAAATTTACTATGGCGTAAGTAGTAAGAACAGTAAATCTGGTAAGGTGTATCAGTTTAGTAACTACTCTGGAGGAGAAAATAGAGCTGTTTCAGATGTTGGTTTTGATACGTTAGATAGTATTCAAGAAATTTACGCTAGTGATGACACTACCTCTATGTTTAAGGGTTCAGATGGTTTTTATTATAAGAAAGCAGGTAAAGACCAACAGGCTTACTATGCTTGGGAAGCTAACGAGATGAAAGAAGCTGGTGTAGCTGACTCTTATGGTACAAAAACAATATCAAGAACAGGAAACAGGGTTATCTACTTCGTTCCAGTAAAAGTAGTGAAGAAAGATAAACCTCAAGAAAAAATTCTTGCTGATGTTTCTAAAGAGAAAAAAGGAACACCAGCAAAAACAGATAATGTCAACAAATCAACTTACGCTAACCTTGGTGATGAACCTACAACGAATGTTCTGTTAGCTGAAATCATGTACACTTATGGTGGTTCAGACGGAACAGCTATCAAAGATGGAAAACTAGAGTATAACAATATTCGTAAGTACCCAGCACCAACTAAGAACATTCAAACAGATAGTGAGGTTTACGAAAAAGAGAATAAGAGTATCAACTATTATTCTGACGGAAAACTAGGGGCGTACATTCCTAACCAACTTACCATGAGTTCTAGTAACACGACAGCAGGGAACACGCTTGCTAATATGTTAAGAATTTTGGGTGGTTGGGGCTTCCTCCAAGTGGACGCTACAGCTACCAGCACTAACACAACCACAAATAATACCTACTTGAATACGGTAGGTCAATTATGGAATTTCGGTTCTGGTTGGGCTACGATTGGGGCTAATTCAGTTATCTTATTGGTATCACCGATAATTGCTTTGGCGGCTGAATTTTTCGATCTCGTCAATGAGTTATTAAGAATGATACTATCCTTGATTATCTATATTGGGGAATTGGTCGGAAACCCACTAGCTTGGTTCGGACTTGTCGGAGGTCAAAGCGTAGAAGCTCCGAACTGGTTAGCCGAAGTTGTTGGGTCAATCAGAGAGCAGTTTTTATCTAACGACACAGCTAAAGAGGTAGCGGACGACCTAATAGGTCTCATGAAAAGGATAATTGAGATAACCTTAATAACAGCTATTGTAGTTTTGGTCTTGCGTTTTGCTTTCAGGAAGAAAGGAAAACTAAGGGTCTTCTCTACAGCGTTCTTTAGAATGACAGCTTGGATCCCATTGATGTTAGGAGCTTACATTCTTACAGGTGTAGGAGAAAACGGTCAAGTTGCAGGTGGAGATAGTGCTGTTGTATCTAGTACAAAGATTGATGTACTCGAACTCTTCTTAGCTACCAACGGTGACCTTTCAAAAGTTTATACAGATAATGGAACTTTGTCTCAAATCATTGGTACTAACAAAATCAATATTGATGATTTTCAACTGACTAACGACCAGATAACGCAAGTTAATGAGTATATCAGAAGCGTTTTAGGAGCTGACCTGAAAGCTGACTTAGATACTTATTCTGACGCTAGTACAGCAACCTTTAATGTGAATGATTATTTGGAAGCTATTAAACTAGCTAGCAAATCTAAAAACAAAGCACTTATTCCAGCTAACCAACTTCCTAAAGATGTAACAATTTCTTGGAATGACAACGGAACACTTTATGTAAAAGGTTCACCGATGTTGTTTGTAGGTAACGTTGAAAATACTCGACAATCAGCTAATTTGTTGCCAAACGGTTATGAATTTAACGGACACGCTTATATGTTCACTAAGAATTATAGTGGGGGTGGAAAAGACTCGGACTCAGGGTCTAGCGATGAGGACGAAACACAATATGCTTACTTCTCAGACTTAGCACCTACTAAGAAAAACCTAGACAGTGGATTGGCATATAAGAAATACTCTATTCCTTATAATTCATCTTATTGGAATAGTAAGGTGGTCTCATTAGATGTACCTTGGACATATCTGTATGGGGCGAACCCAAACAATAATAAGGTTACAGAAGACCCTCGCACTTACACTTTTGGAACTAATGGTAATTTCTTGCTTCAAAATCTGAAAAGTGAGGTCAGCGATAGCTTTACTTACGACAGTGACGATGATACACCAGACGCAATCACAAGCGAAGACGCTGTAAGCTACCAAAACATTCAAGCTAATAAAGAGAGTGACCACAAATATCCTCATTATTGGAAATATGCCAACGCCTACAATATTGCATTGTTGAACAAGTACCAAGGTACTAACTCGGTTTCTAATTCAAGTATGCAGTTGTCAAACCAGTCTATGGTCTTCTTACTTCAAAGTAACTTGACTGAGACAGGACTAGACTTCTACGCTACTAATACAAATAACTCTGAGAGTGCTAAAGGTAAGTCACGTTCTGCAACCGACTACAAATACAGACGCTTGATAAGTCCACAGAAACAAGAAACACAAGCTGTTCTTCAAATCAACGGAGCTTTTCAAACGTTTGCAGTCACTATGTTGCTTGTCGCTTATATCAGACGACTTTCAACAATGACAGTGGTTGATTACATTGGTGGGCGTTATAAAGCACTTGGAAGTGTCGGACTAGGTTCTTGGTCTAATGCAATCTACTATAATGTGTTGACATATTTCTGGGCGTTAATCACGTATTATATTCCTCGTTCATTCGATCTTGCTTCAAGTATTATGAATACAGCTTCTCAAAAAGCCTCTACTAGCGATAGCTTTGGTGGTAATTATGGGGCACTAGGTGTAGGTATTGTAGCACTAGGTATCGCATGGGTATTCTCTAAACAGTTTGGTGGAGGCAATGGTAATGTTACATTCAGCCTAGTATCATCTGTTATTGATATTTTTGACGCATTCCGTATCGCTATTAAGAGCTTCCTTTTCGGTAAATGGGGGCCTGACAGTCTTCTCTATGGTAGAGATATAGGCTTAGTTGGAGGTCTCTTTGGAGGTGAAGCAGGTGGTCGAGGTTCAACCAACTTTACTCCTATTACATCGATTGACTCAGATGGAAATAAAACAGTGCCAGAAACCGAAGACGAAAAAGATGGTTCTGAGAAAAATGGTTCATCTGATGAAGCAGATAAAGAAAATGGAGAAAGTTCTGAAAACACAACTGAAAAATCAGTTGGCACTCAGGAACCTGCAAAAGAGCGTATCAAAGGAATGGCTTCAAATGGCTCAGGTGGAGCAGGTGGAACAGGTGGAACAGGTGGGTCAATGCCTATACCAACTCCAGTTCCAACGCCAACGCCATCTGGTTTCAGAGGTAAAGTTGCTGAAAAAGCTGGTGCGCTTAAAGACAAAGCTGTTAATGGTATGCAACAACTTAAAACAGTCAACCCTTATGTTGCAGCTGCTAAATTAGCAGTAAAATCTACTGTTGGAACAACTAAGGCTATTTCAAACTTCACAGGTTTAACCGACCTTAAAAACGATGTTGTTGGAGCTGGGCCAAAATATATTACCAACCCAACAAGAGCTGTTACTAATACTGTAAGAGCTAAAACATCGCAAGCAGTTGATAAGTTAAGAAATAGTGAGTCTAAGACAAAAGATAAAAAACCAACAAATGCACCGAAATCTCAACCACAGAAGAAGTTTGAGGGCAATAAATTTGAAAAATTGGAACGACAATCAATACCAAAACTTCCAGAAGAGGGTTGAGCACTTTTAAAAAACAGTGTATAATAAATTAAAAAGCAAAGGAGACTTTAATGTTAGGCGCAGTACGATATTTGGCAGACCCAAAAGTTAATTTAGATCTCAATAACCTTTACAAAGACGGTAAAGAGAAAACACATATTGAAGAATTTGGAAAAAACAGTGGGAATGATTATATTAAGTTTGTAAAATCAATTTTACTTTACGGAGGAATTTCAGCTCTTGCACTAGGATTGTACTTCATGTTTTTTAAGCATGATAAGAAAAAAGGTGGGTTTATGATATTCGGTGGTGTTCTATCGATTATCCTAGCTTCAATTCTATTCCTTGCAGATAATAGCTAGAAAAAAGAGGGTTTACCCCTCTTTTTTTGTGTAAAAAATACTGACATTCTGTAAAAAAAGTGATACAATTTTAATATCTCTTATGAAAGGGAAAGTTGATGAAAAATAAATTAAAAGAGATATTGTATGACCAGAGAATGTCGGTGACACAACTCTCACGAGAAACTGGAATACCTAGACCCTCTATTTACAATATCATGAAAGTTGGGAGTTCTATTAAAACAGAGTCCCTATTTGCAATATGCGAAGCGTTACATATTAGTCCAAATGACTTTTATGGTTGGAAAGAAAGGAAAAAACATGGCAAAGAAAAAAACTGAGGCAATCAATTATAAAGAGGCTCTATCAATTCAAGCCAGTCTTAATGACAAGAAATTAGGTGAAGTTGTAGAGCGTTATAACGACTTTATTGAACGATATGAGCAATTTGAGAATAACACAGCATTCTCTAATCTAACCTTTGCAGAAGCGTCTCTATGTGCTTTTGATTACGCAGTAAATCTGGATAAGGAAAATGAAACAGGAGGTTTCTATCAAAACCTATTTAGAAAATGGATTGAAGAGTTTGGCTGGGGTAAAGAGTCAGGCGAGTTTGGTCTTTGGTCTGGGAAAGTACGTGACCTCTTGGAAAAAGGTCTTGTCCTCATGTTTAACATTACTGATGAAAACGGAGATGAAATTGGAGAATATTTCCGTCCTGCTATCTATGGTACAAACGACTTAGATCAGATGACTAACCTTGAAGTTGGGAAAGGTTATTTAAAGAAAGACGACCTTAAAGGGTTGGAATACATTATCGAAACGGTTCAATCTGTTCAGTTTCCACGTCTCACTCAGGAAGAATTTGAGTTGAGAGAAGAATTTGAATATTACCGTAAGCGTCATGGTAGCTATGAACGTTACCAAAACTATGTTCAAACTTACGATTTCACTCAAATTTCGTGGTGGAAAAACGCTTTGAATAAGGACTATGATTACACCTATCTCAAAACAAAGAAAATTACATCAGCAGAAGAAGCCTACAATACTTCATTGTGGATTGAAAAAATTCTAAATGGTATTGAAGATGATATTGGAAGCGAATTGACAGCGTTGGAAAACATTATCGACCTCTATAAATGGCTGGAAGATTACAAGAATAAGGAGCAAGCGAAAAATGACTTCAATAACTGGCTCAAAGTTAAAGGGTACGTTGCTTAAAGTATCTACAGGGGCGTTATTACTTACAGTTGGTCTGACAGGGATTGCCTACGCAAAAGACAGCGATAATAACACTAATTTAAGCGATAAGAAGTATAACGAATATGTAGCTGGACTCAAAAAGGTAGGTCTCTATCAGAACTCAGATGGAACTATTGGAGGTGTCTTTGATATGGTAGATGGTTCAACTATCCGTGTAACTGGTCTTGATAAAGACGGTGGATTGATAGGAGCTGTTCAAGAGGATAATAATACCTACGTTATGAAGAGATTTAGCTATGATGAAATGCAAAAACTGATAGAAAGGAAAGGGGCAATCAATGAAAAAGGCGCAAGGAAAAACGACTAGACCTTTGTTATATATGAGATTAAATACTCAGGATATGGGGCCTAGAGAAGAAAAAAACTTGATTAAGATTGTCTCGAAGTTTAACCGTAGGGAAGAAGATTACTTTATTTACATAAGCCTTGATGATTTCGGAAAAATTGAAGCTGAATTAGTTTTCAATCCCTTGAAATATGAGGGGTTAGTGCTTGATGTTTACGCTTCAAGTGGTCAAGTACAAAAGGGTGGTAAATTAGATACCAAGGAATGTAATATCTTACTTTCTAGGCTACCTAGAGAAGATAAATTTTTCAAAGAGGGGACTTTGGATATTATATGATGAATACTGATGATATTAAGGAAAAATTGGAACAGGTGGATTGGTCAGATGTTCTTTTAAAGATTGCTACACCTGCTGTAATAACGTTTGGTCTTGGTTTTGGGCTAGCTTATATGCTACTAAAAGACAATGGCCCTACTATTCAAACTTACACAGAGGCAAAAGCTAGTGAAATTTTATCGACACAAGATTTGCCTACGCAAATTGCTAACCTAACCAAAAGTCAAGTAAGTGTGTTAGAAAATCAAATTGCTAACTTAGGTATTACTTCTGACGAAAACACTGACGCTGAAAAAGAGGACAATCTAGCTAAAGGCTTGTCTCAGGTAAATGCTGATAACAGCTTCAATGATTTCTTTAAGGCTTACTTGTCAGCAGACTATACAAATAAAGCAAGCACAGCCTATCAAGCTATCAAGACTTATCTAGCAGAGACTTACGACAGCAAAGAAGAAGACCCAGAAGATACAGGGTATCAGATCCAACAGAATTTCTATAATCTATGGAATGGTAATTCATGGGCGAAATCTCAAAAGAGTCAAACAGCTCTTGCAGGGAACGTTACTACAAGCATTTTGACAGGAACAACCAACAGCAATCGTTACTATCAAGTAATGGTACCAGCTACTAACATGAACCGTGAATTTGCCTTGTTGAATTTCATAGTCAAAGCAGATAATAAGAACAAAATTATTGCTGTGTCTTATGTAGGGCCAGTTAATAATGGTGACATCAACACTTACTATAATCAATTATCTGACTTGCTCAAAAACACAACAACTGAAACAGATGTAAAAACAGCACTTCCTCAACAGTCAAATGACAAAAAGGGGGAGTAATCAATGGCAAATAACCAACAGCAAAAAAAAGCGTACCTAAAGAAGAGAAAAGCGTCTTTAAAAGCAACAAAAGCGTCTCTTAGAAAGGCACAACGCAAAATTTATCCGTGGGTTTCAGTAAAACCTCCAGAGTTTGATGATTTCAGGAAGTTTAAGAAAGAAAATCCGGTTTTACCAGACAAAAGACCATCTATTCCAGATGATTATGTTCGCACGCCATTAGTAAACTGGGAATATGCTTTTGGCGACAAAAAACCAGATATTTCAAAACACTGGTTTAAAGATGACAAACCTAAAATTCCTATCAAGAATATCAATAAGGAACACGATAACAGTGTCAACCTTTATGATTTGATAACTGATAAAAAGGCAGTCTCTAACTTGCCAAATAATACGGTCTTTTACTCACAGAACGACACCTCTTATCAATTAGTAGCTAAACTTACGGCTGGAAGTCGCAAGCGATTTGCACGGTATGATGAAGCTAAAGAACAAAAGCTCAGAAAATCAGTTAGATCACGCTCACGCATTACCCCTCTAATTGTGGAGGACAAAAGTGGTAAAGAAATGGCTTCGTCTAACTCAAAAGAGTTTGGTCGCTTTGGTGACGGATTGGACGCAACCCACCTCATTCCTTTTGGTTATCACGGTTCAGAAAGTGACACGCGCCTATTGGTGATGTTTCCCAGCTCTTACAATCGTGTAGCTATGAGAAAGGCAGAGGATAAAGCAAGTAACTGGAAAAATGATGTGATTTGGTTTGTCTCTATTGAGCAAAAATTCTACTATGACGAATATGTAGAGGAAGAAAGCCCTATTTATGACGATAAAAATAATTTTACTGGCGAGACAGAAACGAAGACTGTTCACAAACAAGTTGGACGCTACCTAGACTGGCACTACTATATTACCGATAGCAAGACAGGAGAAGTAGTAGTCGATGAACACTATATCGTGGATAGCTCCGATAAGTGGGGAGGTACAGGGTCAGGTAAATTCACTAACTTAGATATTGATTGGAATATTGGGGCAGATGAAGCTCAGAATACACGTCCAGAGTCACAAGTTGAAAAAGATAATTTGGACTGGACGAATGGTGTCAATCCTTGTCTGCTTCAAGATAAGTCTAAATGGAAATATTCTTATAAGGATATTCTTACAATCAAGACTAAAGCTAAATTACCTACCTCGACTATCTTTGGAATGACGGAAGATGATGAACCATTTGTGTATTCACTAGAAGAAATGGTGCATTTGCTGGTTGCAGGGACGACAGGTTCAGGGAAATCGGTAGCTGTAGATAGTGCAGTTTTTAAGAACGTACAATCTCATGCGACACCTGATGAAGTTAGGTATTTAGCCATTGACCCTAAAGCTGTAGAGTATGGACAACATATAGGCTCGCCTTATTTCTCACTACCACCCCAACAAATTCCAAGTGCTGGAGATATGCACGATAACGCCTACGCTTTAATGCTATATGTGGCAGACCTAATGGATTGTCGCTATAAAATGTTGGCAGAGGTAGAGTGTAAGAACCTTGGAGAATATAATGATTGGGTCATAAATAACCCAGAGGAAGCAGAGGCTAAAGGTTTACCTTATATGCCACGCTTGATCGTCCCTATTGACGAATACGCAGACCTTATCAATGTTGTGGGTGAAGAAATTGAAACTGTCATTGGTCGTTTAGGTCAAAAAGGTCGTGCTTGTGGAGTAATCTTAATTGTTACCACTCAACGCCCTACAGCAGATGTTATTAGTACCACTTTGCGTTCTAACTTACCAAGTCGCTGGTGTCTAACTGTTACTGACTCTATCACAAGTAATATTGCTCTTGGTGAAGATGGGGCTGAAAACTTGAATGGTAAAGGTGATGGTTACATCAAGCTACAAGGTCAAGATAAAGTTAGAGTACAGTCGTGGTACTATAACCCTGTAGAAACAGAAAGTATCAAAAACTACTTCAAGAACGAGTTTCCACCCCAAGAGGACGAACCAGTCTTTAACTATATAGTTTATGCGAAATACGGAGAGTACATGACACCAGTAAATGATGAAACCTTAGAGGCTGACAAAAAAGTTAGACTCTATCCTGAAAAAGAAAGAGGAAAGAGGGCTAGTTAATGGATAAGTCAAAAGAAGAACAAGAAGATAAACCGATTGTGTCCTTAGATTTTGAGGAAAAGGAGTTAAATAACAATAACTTTGCCGAAGCAGAGACTAAGTATGGTCTAGTAGGTTACAATTTTCCTCTAGCACGTGAGGGCAAGGGTATTTTAGGAACTTCCATAATGCTCTTAATTATGAGTTTCTTTATTCATTTTGCAATAGCGCTTGTTAATCGTCTAGTGCCTACAATGACAGCTTACCCTTTGCACTACATCTATCAAGGCTGTTATGTTATGGTTGGAGTATTGGTAATCTATTACCTAGTGCTTTATGTGAAGCGTTCCAGCAAGTATTGGGAGCGTAATGTCCTATGGAATGACCTGAGAGGTCTTACTGGTAAGCGTAAGATTTTGAAGAACTTTAACTATTCTCAAAAGCTAGAAAAGGCTAGAAAGGACAATGATAAGAACCGAGTCAAGGCACTTGAATTGATTGGTCAAAGTCGTTTCTATATTTTCACACGTCAAAAGCCACAAGGTCTTGGAAAACGTAGGGAAGTAGCTACTTACTTTAACCTAGATATTGATGACTCAAAAAATGTAGATATTCACAAAATCTTAGATGAAGAGCTTAAAGTTTTCCCAGCTATGCTATTCAATATCTTTGATAAGAAGATGATTTTTGAAGCTAATATTGCCAGTCGTACTGATAAAGGAAATCGCCATATTCTCTTTACAATGGGTGAGAACTCAAAGACAGTTTATGATAAGTACGATTGGGAAAAAGAATGGGAAGAGAACTACTATTGGCGTAGAGCTTACGACCTAGAACATTGTTTCCCTTATCGAAAAGAGGGAGAATATGCTGGACTATCTGATCCAACAGAAGAAAATCAAAAGCGTAAGACATTAGGGCAATCATGGGCGCATACACAAATACAGGCAGTCAAAAGAGCTATTCAAGCAGAGGGGTACCAAACTAATGAGGTGACCGTTAAAGTCGGAACACACTCAGCAGTTTACCGTTCTACCGTTTCTGCCGAAACGTCCAAAATCAATAAGGACGCAAGTCAACGCCTAGCAGAAGCAGTTCAACGTGAGCTATCAACCTTGGATAACGTAGTTAAAGGTGTCACAGCAGAGGTTAGTATGCGTGGTATTCGAGTTAATCTTCCTTTGCCAAACGGAACTAAAAAGGGAGAAAAGGAAATCGAAAAAATTCCTTACATCGATACAACGGTTCCTGATTACACCCAGCTCGTAGATAAAGAGAAAATTCTTAGAGAGGTATTTGGATAATGAAAAAACAAAAGCTCATTATAGGGCTTGCAGGGGGTCTAATAGTTGTTCTAATCGTGGGTGGTGTTATTCTATTCAATCATTCAAAAGGAGCAAGTGGCAAGGGAAATATCACGCTTCAGACAGCTCAGAAAGTAAAAGATGATGAAGACAACACGAAAGCGACTACCGAGGACAAGCCAGCCTTAGAAACTGCCGAAGATACCCTTGAAAAGCCTGACAAGAAATTGGAAGATGATAAAGCTACTCCAGTAAAACAAGCATTGACAGCAATGTTTAACTGGATTGGTCAGACCGAGGAAGTGAATATCATTCCTAATCGAGACTCTAAAACGCTTTTAAGTAAGCAGGAAGATCTAAAAACGATTAAAGGGTATCTCAATGATGGCTACACTTATTCTGAAAATGATGTGACTTGCTACTACTCAGATAGCAAGAATGTCTATCAGTTTGTTGTGTTGCTTAAAAAGGATAAGCAAGAGGTCGCTATTACTGGAAACTGGCAAACAGAGGTTGAACAAATTCAGATTGGGGTGTTTAAGAAGTGATTGACTTTATTGTTGATTGGATAGTTACTCATGCTATCTGGTTGTTTAATGCCTTGTTTAGTACCAGTTTAGGATTGTTGGATAGTATCTTGCCCAAAATTATGACAGGGTTGGTTTTTTGGGGTATATGGTACTTCATCACAGAAATGATAGATTAAGGGGGATTGATAACAATGTTGGATATGTCAGAAAGAGTCCAAGAAGTGATGTTGGAGGACGCTTACGACCATTACAAGAAAGTCGATAAAATGGTTAAGTCAGAAAGAGAAAACCTCTTGGCTTTGATTGGGCGTTTACCTAATGAACTCGAAAAAATCTATGAGGGTGTCGATTTGATCGCTATTGAGGATAGTGACAAAGCACTTCTTAAAAGTGTCAGCAATAAGCTGGTAACAGACACTCCAGTTCTAAAAGGAACAATCGCAAATATACCAGAGGACACTAAAGTATTAGTGTCTGCTAGGGATAATGTAGAGGGCAGTCTTTCAGCTCTAACTAACCTAGTTACGTGGATAGAAGAAAATACCCCTAAAAAGGGTGACGAAGATGAAGAAGGGCGTTCTGAACGTGTCAAACGCCTATTGCTTAACCTTTTAGAGAATGTAGAAAGCTATAAAAAGAGCTTGAAAGATTTGAAGTTCATTATAGAAAATACACTCACTATTACGGAATATCTTAAAAAATGAGAAAAACCACACGGAAAGTGTGGAAACCAGACTTAAAGTGTGGTAAAATACACCTTAGAAATGAGGTGTATTTTTTGTTGTCAGAAAACATAAAACGCCATAGGAAAGAAGCAGGTCTTACAAATAGACAGTTAGCTAATGTGCTGGGAGTGACAGTCTCCAGCGTTGAAAAGTGGCAAGATGGAACTCGCACACCGAGGCCAGCTAAATTGCTGTTGCTATCAGAGGTATTAGGTGTTAGTTTAGACGAGTTGATGAAAGGGGAAAAAGAATGAGTACATTGACTGTACCTAACTTTGAAGAACGCCTAGAGGAAATCACGTCAGAGGTAGAAAAGAACAAGCTAAAGCGCTACTATCAAGCAATTAAAGAAAATCACGCGCGTGGTATTGCCCAAGCGTTCCTAGAATTATACTATCAAGAAGCAGATAAGGAAGATCGCACAGGACTTAGAAAAGACCTTAAAGGTGTCTTGTTAAATAAATTGGTTGAGAATGGCAGTTTTGGCTCTATTGTGGAGCAACAAAAACTCTTGGAAAGAGTTAAAGAACTAGAAGAACTTCCTTTCAAAGACCGTATCATTCAAGGGGAAACAAGTAAAATTTTTGGGTGTGGCTATCTGGTCAATCCAGCAGAACCAGACTTGTTAGAACCTTATGTGACTATGTTTGACGGTAATAACATGAGGCACACGAAGTTAAGTCAAGAGGTTCGAGATGTTATCAATAACCTTGCTAGTGTAGCAGGTGTCGATTTGAGTGTTACGCTCAAACTAGACCTAGAACCTGATAAGGAGCTTCACTTAGAAAAACCACTCTATCCATTGTCTGTCAATGACCTAGCTATGGCACTTTTGCAACAGGAAGAACTACAATCAGGAATGTATCAGTTTAAAGTAGTCATTGATAGTGCTGATAAGAACAAAGCCAAAGTCAAGTATGGTATTCAGGAGGCAGAAGAATGAAGTATCTAGTAGAAAAATACACCCTGCCAAGACAAGAAGAAGCAACTTTTTTAGCCAAGGCGGAGGAACAAAAAGCTAAAGTAATCAAAACTTTCAAGACTGATGATTACTCTATCTTTATCACGATCAATAAGGTTGTAGGCTACGAGGGAGAGAACGCCTATATTGAAACCAAGGGTAATCTTGATACTGTGGAAGTTTTCAGAGCGCCATTTACTTTGAAACCATTGACAATCAAAGAAATGCTAGGGTTAAGCCTTGATATTATTCCTGATGATGTTGTTAAGCTAGAACCGTTAGAACAGCTCTTGTTTCAAGATAGGATTGCAGAGCTGGAGGCAGAGCTAACCACTCACCAAGAAGATATTGCAGAGTATCGACAAGACTTGTTAGAGGGGCTTGCACCAGCACTATCTGAGGCTAGCGAACTTGAAGCCTTTATTGAAGCTAGCAAGAGTAGTGAAGAAAAAGCTGACCACAACCAAGGAAAAATTAAAGAACTTAATGGACGCTTAGAGGAGCTAAAGAAAGAGTACGAGGATAACCTTTTGTATATCGAGGACGAGAGCGAAAGGGAAGAACTCAATGACACTTATCAAGCCTCTAAACTAGCCTATGAAGATGAAATCAAAGCCTTAACAGAACCAGATAAAGGCGTTCTGGAAGATACAAAGGTATCAGGGCGAATTGTAGAAGCAGTAAGAAAAGTCTCTCAAAACTATGAGTCAGTATATAAGCTCTTAGCTGATGTATCAGAACTCAAACAGTTGTTAGCTTATGAGCTGGACGAACCTTACTTACAAGAGGAGCTATCATCACTTGAATTTGCGACTTTATTGAATGAAGCGACAGAAAAAGCAAAAGTACAAGCACAAGAAGAAATGGTAGAGCCTGATAGTGAGGAAGAGGAGAAAGAAACCACCCAAGATGTTCCTGAATTGGACGAACCAGACGACAACTGGGACGATGAAGAAACCGAACAGGTTGACAATGTAGAGGGTCAGTCTGAGAGAGGCTCTAAAGCCCTAGCAAACTTCTATGAAGCCATAGGGGAACAGTATGATGACGATGACGGAAAGGACAAAATAGAGGACGTGCAAGACAAAAAAGATATTGAACTTAAAGAAGTGACCGAAAAAACTCCAAAAAAAGAGGAGCAGGTGTTCTCACTTGATGACTTACAAGACTCAGAGAAAGCAGAGTCAAGCGACACTGAGGAAGAAAAGCCAAGTAAGAAGACCAAAGGTAAGAAATCTAAGAAAGAGAAAAAAGCCAAAAAAGATAAGAAAGACAAGGATAAAGAAAAAGAGGGTCTAACTTTTAAATCTAGTATTTGCATTGGCGCTTTAGTAGTGACAGCAGGTGTGATTGCTTCGGCTTTCATTTACTATAACAACAACAGCAAGACCAAACAGATTGAAAGCCAAGCCTTAAAAACTTATCAGAAATTGCCACAAAAAGGTGAAGAAGATAAGGGAATGTCTAAAAAAACTTATAATGAACTTGTTAAAGACTTGTCAGAATGGTATCCTAATCTTACCGAAAACAAAACAACTGGAGTAACAGGGTTCTTTAACTACAAGAAGAAAACCTATATCGTGAAGCAGTTTGCGCGTGATAAGGGAGTTTTAGAAACCTACACGGTTGACGGTAAACAAGTTGACTTTAACGAAAAAGAGATCAACAGCATTATTGAAAGTGGGAAAGGATAAGTTATGAAGAAATACTTAAACAAAGATAATCTTGATTATCTGATTTTAGCGTTAGGGGTTGTATTGATTTTTGTATCAATCCCCCTAAATGTGGTAGTAAACCACTATATGCACAGCCTATATGTGCCAGCAACTATTATCGTGGTATGTTACGGTATCTATGTAATTACCAAGCGTTCTATGGACGCTAAAAAGTGGCAAGATTGGTATAAGTGGGTAGGAGTGGTTGTTGGTTTCCTCTTCTGCCTTGTTTGGGCGCTAGGTCTTAAACAACCGTCTCAACGAGCTTACTTAGGAACTGGGTCTGTAGTATTAAAAAGCGAAAAAGATGTTAAACAGGTGGACATCTCTAACGATGCAGAGGGCTACAACTATATTCTGTTTTTCAATCCTAATTGCCAAACGTGTCAGGACACAATCCCAGAGCTACTAAAAGGAATTGATAAAAAAATCTATACGCAAAAAATCACTTTCGTAGATACTACTCAGGACTACGGAAAAAAACTTGCTAAAGAAAATGGTGTAGAAACTGTGCCAGCTTATATCTATAAATACGACACTGCTAAAGAATATAATACACCTGTTAAATTGGCATATCACACCGATAACGGTACAAAATTGTTGGATAACAAGATTTCTATTCTCAAAGATTTCATCAGCAGAGAAAAGCATTAAGCATAAAATCTATTAAAAATAGGCGATTTATTCGCTTATTTTTTTATTTACCACTTGTCTTAATTTATAAATTAAGATATAATATAGATAGATAAAACAGAAAGAGTGAGGGCGTACTGAAATAACAATCTAGTGAGGGTACTATGGCTAAGACCAGAAAAGAAATAAATGCTGATTATTACCAAAGAACGAAAGGTAAGCAATCAGCTACAAGAAATGCTCAAAATGCAGTCTGGAGAGCGAATAATGCCGAGAAAAACAAAAAATCAGTTGCTAAGAGTCATACGAAAAAGTTCATACTGACACTGGCAGATGAAGACGATCTTGCATTTGTTTCGGACTTGCTAGAGCAACGGAGGAAGAAAGACAATGAGTAGCACAACTATGATGGGGAGTGCGAGTGCCGAGGGAAAAGAAGAACGTATCTTCAAGGTGTTCGCTTATCTAAATACCAAAGATGATTTTGAACCTCTAAAAGTAATTGAGAGGGTAAATGTTGGAGCGAAGAAGCCAGTCGAACCAAAGACTATTTACAGCTATCTATTAGCCGTTATGGAGGCAAATGCAATAGATATACGTTACCGTCTGAGATTAAGGAAGCCATTTGAAAAGAGCTTCTTAGGGGCGCTGGAGGGGCCTTACGTTGAAAGAGGTAAGGCAGAATATGACAAGTGGCAAAAGCTAGCAAGAAAAGCAAGTGAAATGCCAGAGCAGAAGAAACAACAACTAACACAGTATATTATTACTGATAGCAAATACCACAGCAGACAGGAGATATATGACAGGCTAGAACAAGCCACGTTTTACTTATCTCTGATGTAGGCAAAAGCTAACAAGGAGGAAACCATGAAAGCATTAGTAGCAGATTTTGAGTCAACAGTCTATAATGGGAAAGACGATAAAACCCATGTATGGCTTGCTGGCTATAAAGACTATGATGTGCCAGATGAATATGTCTTAACAGAAAGTATTGAGGACTTTGTAGAAAGCACTAAACAGCACCCTTACGCAAATATCTTCATGCACGAATTGAAACGTATTCATTACTCTTTCTTGTTAGCGTATTGGAGACGTGAGGGCTTCCAAATCAACATGGATAGTACAGAACCACGCCACAACGCTAAACTTGTGAGTGTTTCTCATGATGGAAGTTATATCACTGTCTATTATGATTGGGATAATAAGATTGTCCATAACTACATCGATACAATGAAATTCACAGTTGGTTCAATCGAAGAGTTTGGGAAACGCCTTGGAAAAGAGATTGGCAAAGTGCCTGAAATTCCAGAGGGTAGCAAGCACCAAGTTTCTAAATTTGATAAGCGTTATATCAAGCGTAAACTCACTATTTTAGCAGGTGCGATGGGTGAGTTTAACACAGTGACAAACTATGAGAATGGTATTTCTTCATACTCACAGCTAGCGATCCAGTTCATGCTCTATGATGGCAAGTTAAACATTGACCGAGTTGAGGGTTTTAAACCTCACAATTACTATGCAGGTCATGGCTTTGAGGAACACCCTTATAAAATTCAAAGCCCACGACTAACAAAGCGTAAAACACAAAACAATAAGGTTGTATCACGCCCTAAAGGACTTCCAAAACTAGATGGGCGTAGAAAACCAACTCAGGAAATGGTAGATGAAGCGCTGGAATACGCTAAGATGGTCAATGATATGCCAGAGGTGTCAGAAAAGGACGTACAGCGTGCCTATGACTACTATGGCTATCTCAATCGCAGACATCGTGGATTGATTGCAAATAAGAACGCACGAAAGGCGTTTAGAGGGCCTTGGTTCTATCAAAACCCAGACTTTAAGGGTGGTGAGGTGAAAGCATTAGGGGCAACCGTGGATAATAATGGCTTGCACTCATATATGTATATGACCCAGAAGTTGCCACGTGATCTAATTGGTACAGTGACCAAACGAGAAGACGCACTCAGCTTTCTTGATGGCAAAGAGACCTTGTATATTGCTACTTTTTGGCGTTTGGAAGCAACTGTAAAGCCTAATTCATTCCCTATCCTCCAGCCACGTGAGGACGATGACCGAAACCAACGTTTAAACAAATACCAACGTTATCCTGAAACAATCATCTTGGAAAATTCAGCTTTGGCACAACCTGACTACGAGTATCTTTTGAAACACTACGAGATTAAGGAAGTCAAGGGCTTGATGTTTGAAGTTTACAGCGTTGATTTTGAGTTGATGAAGAAACTAAGAGCGCATGGCTTGTACTGGACAGCACAAAAGAATGAGGCTCGCAGACGTGGAGACTTGTTCATGTATGACCAGTCTAAATTGATGTTAAATGGCCCTATTGGATATTTTGGAGTAAACAAGGAAAATGAGACAAGAAGTGATGTCGCTAAAGCTACCTTTATTTATTCCTATGGTCGTTGCTACACAGCCGAGACAGCCAACGGAATAGGGCGTGATTTCATGTGTTATGCGTCAGCCGATAGCTTACACTTCATTCAGCCACCTAAAGCGCTCAAAAGGGGTAAATATGATGTTGATACTCTTATCAAGTATATGCACTCGATTGGCGCTCAAATTGACCCAGTAAAACCGGGGGCTTGGAAAATTGAACGTATCTGGCAATCAGCAAGATATATCAAGATTTCAACCTATGGTGAAGAAACCTTGGACGGTAAGTGGCACTCTAAACACGCTGGTTTCAGCATGGATATTCCAAAAGAAGAATTTGTTGCAGGGAACACACTTACACAACTTCTTAAAACCGAAGTTGATGGCGGTGTGGTAATGAAAGAAGTAACGTATCGCCTATAATAATTGGAGGTAGTGATGTTAGAAAAAAGAGACCTAAGAAAAGAGGCAGAGGCTCTTAAACAAGCTAGCTTGCCAGATGGCTATGCAGATGATGTTGAAGAGCTAGGGAAACTCTATAGAGAGGTTGAAGTAATAGCAAATAATTTAGCTCACGAATATACCTTGAAAGAGTTAGCTAAAGCAGTATCACGCTATGACTCAAAAGTGGAAGAAATGAAAGCTAAGTATGGCAAAAAAGAAGAAACGGTGGAGTTACTAGATGTCTAAGAAAAAGAATAGAAAGAAAGCTCTACGCCATAAATTAGGCTTTAAAGCACCTAAAAGAAGTAGTGTCGTTAGGTCAACTGGTTCTAAACAAAGCTCTAGTGCTGGAGGTACTACGCAGGCTTTTGACTCTTGGACACGCTCATTTAAAAATCGCTTAAAGAGAACTGAAAAAGCAATCAATGAGGAGTTAGATGTCATTGTTGCCAAAAGTGCATTGGTAGGAGCTGAAAAACAAGTCGAAAGAGAAGCGACTTATCTAAAGACAATGGAAGAACAAAATCGTCCCTTTTTACCATTGGACAAGTATGCTAAAGAGATAAGAGGGCTTGGTCTCAGTGTTTCAGATGAAGACTTACAAGTTTATCCGAATATGGACTTGGTAAGGCGTTTTGTTCACAAGGCAGAAGAAATTTATTTGGATCAACTGGAGGGTGTGTCTCAGGTAGGGCGTAACCGAGGAAAACGATACACACAATACAAAGTACAAACTATCACAGATGAAATGACGCATACAGATATTTATAGTCGTATGACTAAGTATTTCATCGAAAATCAATTTAACTACAACGCCTTAATCAATGTAGAACAATTCATCAAAGACGACTTGATGAAACAGATTGAAGCCTATGAGGCTGCAACTCAGATTAGGGATATTAAGAGCCTAGAAGAACGAGAGGAACGCATGGCTGAATGGCGTGATACTTTCGGATAATATTAAAACAAGCCTAGCTTTGCTGGGCTATTTTTTGTAAAAATAATTGACACTTTTTGCAATTTATGTTGACAAAAGGCAACAAAGATGTTAATATAGACTTGTAAGATAAAGAAAGAGGTAAAAAGAAATGGGAATAACTAAAGAGCAATTAAACAAATATTACAGTGAACACTTGGACGAACTTGTTGAATGGGCAGACGATATAGATAAAGTATGCCTGTTCGCCTACCTAGATGAAGATGATAACTTGTATTGTGGGATTAATCAACTGTCCTACACACAATTCAGAGTTCCGATTCAAGCTGAGGTGGTAGTGGATAATGATTGGAACGACGATTTCTTCAACAATCCATCAGACTATGATGGATGGGATGAAACTTTGGAAGAAATGTTGGAGGAATTAAATGATTAATTTATTAGCGAAAAGGAATTTTTGTTTTATACAAGATTCTTTTTGTTCTTTGATTATATTATTTAGGAGTTGATGAAATGAAAATCAATACGACAAGAGTAGAAATGGTTTTAATGAACAGGGCTATACCTGCTAACTATTTAGAAAAAGAACTGGGAATAAACCGTTCTACAATTACAAGGGTTAGGAATGGTGAAAGGAAATTTGAAAACCTAACCCTTGAAACCATCATGACTATTCAGAAATGGATCGATGATGGTAATTATACTTTTAGCTATGATTATAGTGGACTAATAGAAGACCTTGAAGCTGACATAGCCGAGGGCTTAACAGATGATTACCTCTTTATTGTTCGTGGTGATTATAACGAAGCCTTGGAAAAGTGTCCGATTGTTGACTATTATTATAGCCAAGATGAAATTGAAGAAGGAGACATGGCTGAAAAGCTAGGTGTTGAAGCAGTCCTTAATGAAATGAAACAGGACAATTCTATTTTATAATGAAGTGCCACTTTTGTTTAAAAGGTTAGGAACGGATATTAAGATTGACGAAGAGTAGAAAAAAAGGAAAAAGTAATGACATTAAGTACAAAACCAGAAAAAGTATCGCAATATTGCTTGATTAGTTCAGTCACATTCAAAAAGACAAAGACTGATAAAGAATATGCAGAATTGACCTTATCGGATAAAACTACGACTATTCCAGCTTGCAAAGTGTGGGACGTTACAGAAGACATTAAAGAGACATTGAAAAATAACGATGTACTCTATATTGATGGAGAAGCTGACAATTATGGTGGTGTCTATAAGGTTACAATCAAAGAGGTTTCTCTTCCAAGTGGAGAAGTACCTATTTCAGAATTAGTACCAAGTGAACCTATTGATGTTGAGGGTATCTATTCTAGTATTAAGTCAGAAGTAGAGTCTTTCAAAAACGAGTTACTGAAAAAAGCAACTCTAGGGCTACTAGAAGAATATGGAGAAGACCTAAAAAGCATTTCAGCAGCCAAACACGTCCACCACTACAAACGTGGAGGTTTGTTGCGACACGTTCAAGAAATGCTTAATCTAGCGCTCTATATGCAGAAAATGTATCCTGTCGCTAACAGAGAATTGTTGATTTCAGGTATCATTTTCCACGATATTATGAAAGCCAAAGAATACACTTATAATCATGGCATTGCAGGCGATTTCACTGCCGATGGTGTTCTCTTTGGTCATATCTTCCTTGGTGCTGAACTTCCTAAACGCTATGTCAGTCAAGAAGAAGCAGAGTCGGAAGAAATTAAAATGCTACAGCATATTATCTTGTCTCACCACGGTATTAAAGAATGGGGTAGTCCAGTAGAACCAGCAATCATTGAGGCGGTCATCATTCATCATGTAGATAATCTTGACGCTAAGACCTATGGCTTTGCAGATGAACTCAGTAGCATGGAAATGGGCGAGGTTCGCAAATCAAGAAACATTTTTGCGACAGTGTATAAGCATGAGCTGGGAAATTATGAGGGGTAAGAAGATGATTAAATTGAACTGGTATAAGTGGGCTGTTGTTGTTTTATTATCATGTTTAACAGGGGGGTTATTCTCTATATTGCTATGGTATTTCTTCCCTATATTTACAATGTTTGTGAACATAGTCTCTTTAGGAATGATACAGGAAGCAGAACTACAAATTACTAAGATAATTTTAACTGTCGGAGTTTGGATAGTTGGTTTTATGTATAGTTTTTATAATTGCTATCAGGCTTTTAAGGAGAGCGATAAAAAAGGAGAAAAGGGCGCAAAAAACTTCTTTATGAATATGATAAACTAACGAGAAAGGAAAAAAGGTACGGTCTAAGTCGGAGGTCTTAAAATGGTAGTATCACATAACCGAAACCGTAGAGTAAAAATGGCAATGGAGCGTGAGTTGCGCTTAAAAGACAAAGAGCTAAAGGGCATGAAGAGTAAGAGAGTGCCAAAACAAGAATACATCAACCCTAGAGTCATTTTACCGAAGAGAATTTCACAAGAAGAAGTGTTCTATCTTACTCTTGTGATCGATTATGCAAATAGAAAGGTCGAATTTCTAGCTTACAAGACTAACCTAAATAGTATTCCTTGGCCAGATATTGCTTTAGTCACCAAAACGCCCTTTAATAGACGTATTCCTTTAAGTGAGATAAAGAGGACAAGACGAAAGTTTCTTACTCTATCTGTTCCCAAAAAGGACTGGCTGACCACTGATGAAGAGGGAAAAGTCGAACTTTTAAAAAGGTTATATCCTAGACTAATGGCTCCAGATTTTGATAGCAAACCTATACGGACAAACGACCCAGAGACCATCAAGAAGTATCAAAGAATGGTTCCGTGGTCTTTCTAAAAAGGAGTGGTAAGTTACTAATAGGTTAAAAAAAGAGGTAAAGACATGACAAAACTTCAAAAAATTGTAGCAGGTATAATTTGTTTCATTTGTATTCTTGTAATGGGTGTGGTTTTATATATGCTATTTGCAGGGGGTGAAAAGTTAGAAAACGATCTGGTGGAGTCAACTATCGTGTTAAATCTACCAAACACTTCCTCATTGGTTTGGCTCGTTGTTATAGGTTTTTTTAGCGCAGGTTTATGTGCGATTATCACATTACGTTATTTATTAGGATATAAAGATTAACCCCAGCCCCAAGGTTGGGTTTTTTATATCGTCCGCCCAGCGAGGTAAGGCTTGCGTTAGTTAAGTAAAGGTGTTAGAATAATACCCTTTTGAAAAAGATTTCCAAAAAGTACAAAAAAAGTTGCGTGAACCCCTTGACAAGAAATGAAGCAAGGTATATAATATAGACATAAAGATAAAACAAAGGAGAGATAAAAACATGAGAGAAACAATCAAATTAGGCTTGGTGGCAGGTCGCCACCCCCTCCCAGTAGATGACTTCATCTTTCAAGATGGGGACATCACGTTCCCTATCGATCCCAAAAAACTAGGGAAGATTGTTGCTGAAAAATTCAACAGTCTAGGGGTCAAACCCAACACTGGAGCTTTTAACGTCTTTGTCACTGGGTTGACTCCAGCAACCACAGCAGTGATTAAGGCTTGCCTCACCAATGGTCATCTGCTTACCTTGAAGCACTTTGACCGAGACAGTGAAACATGGATTGATGACCCAATCCTCACTGCCTCAATGGTGAGCATGGACACGGAACTTCCAACATGGCTAGCGTGTCCATAAGCCATGAAAAAGTAGGGGCTTCACCGTCTGCCCTAGACGTTAAACAAGGGAGCTGATAGCTTATGAGAGTGAGGACAAAACCACAAAATCTCACCTGATAAGCTGGTAGGACTGCTCAATGGCAAGCAGTATAAAACAGACTTGTATAGAGTCCTAGTAGTGCGCAATACTAGAGCCATCACTGGTGTAGCCAAGATGGATAGGCTTCGTTTGACAACTTCCATAGTTGACTTACGAGATAGGCAGGTTCGACTCCTGTGACCAGAATAAGCTATAATAGACCCAAAAGGAGAAAAACAATGACAATCACTAAGTACACTTACGACAACCTAGCTGGTACTGGCTTCCAGTGGCACCCAGTGACAGACGAGGGAGAAGTTTTATTTTACCCTTGTGGGGAGCTTAAAGGAGTCAAGGCTTTTGTGGAAGCCTGTGGCGATCTAATCGCTGACAAGTTGGCAGATGAAGAGCATAACTATGGGCTTGCATTTTACGCCTGTGGTTATAACGGCAAAGCCCAACAAGAGTTCATTTCAAGTTGGGCAGAAGAAGGTGTGTCAGTATTTTAGACATTCGAGGGGGAAAACAGCTAGATGAATTTTTATTTAGTAGTTGAAAGAACGGAATATACAACATCTGCCAAGAACGCAATATTACCTGAAAATCAAACAATTAACTTAGCTATTTACACAAGTTTAAAAAAATCATATGCGGAAGCTGTAGGATATTTTAATGCTATAAAACTAGAGAATGGAATAGACACTTATTTAGATGAATTCTATACTTGTCGGAGCCTCAACTTAGAAGAAGTTAAGCACGAAATAGCAAACCAAGAAAAAGAGCTTACGCCTGCGCCTAGTGTTGTGGTTGGTAAAGAGAAATTAAAAGAGATTTCTTTTTCCGACCCTAAGATTTACACAGTGACACACAAATCTGTTTTAATTCAAAAATTTCCTGAAAGATTGTGTATAAGTTAATAGACCGAAAAGGAGACAGTCCATGAACACTGAAACTTACTATGTTGAAAATTGCTATGCTGGTCGCTTTGCCATTGTAGAGGCAAAATTGATAGAACTGGTCAAAGGAAAAAAAGACGAAAAAGGTCAAGAGGTCTTTATCCGTCCAATGCACCCAGACGAAAACTGGGACAGGACGATTGAACATGAACAGGGTGGTGATAAGACTTACCACGTGCTAGATGATTTAGAGGACATTGAAGACTTCCTAGACTAACCCAGCCCCCAGAGGGGCTTTTTTGCTACCAGAACAAACACCCACAAAGAAACCCCTTATAAAATGCTCTCAGTGTCTCAGATAGCCCCAAAAACGCCTATGACTTATCACCCAAGACCGATAAGACCCTAGACAAAATCACACGCTAAGAATGGCTTATAAGAGTCATCACGCGCGTGATTTTTTATTTTTACAAAAAAAGCATAATCAAAAAGACAAGTGTTCACGGTTCACTTGTCTTTTTTAAGTTATGTGTCTAAACATCTTGCACGTTTAGGGGGAAAGTCAATCAGATCTCGTAGATTGAGATTGCTGTTGTTTTAATGCCAATAGGGGCAATTTTATGAAAAAAGTATAAAGTCCTGTAGGTTGCTTATGCCTACAAGAGCTATTATACCAGCACTTACCTAGATAAACAAAGAAAGAATAATTAAAAACAAGGGAAACCATAGCAATTCATTATGATATGACCCAAAGTAAGGGAACATAAAAAACAACTACCCCCAACATAAAAAAATGAACTTCGCAATCTTATTTTCAAGTTTGGCCATATTTCCTTATTATAGTGAGCCAAGTTGACACCAGCACTGCCAAACTAAAAAGTTATAAGGCAAATAGCTTTCAAAACTAGTCAGATGAAAATATTTTTTAAATATTTGTCTCGAAAAGGGCAGTTTAGACACAAAGAAAAGAATAATAACAGTAAAGGGGGACATCTATAAAAAATTAAAGAAAAGAAAGGAGTGTCATTTGGTTGCCAAAGCTCGATGGTTATTTGAAAAAATCGAGCATAATCATTGTAGAAATGTGAGATGTCATTTTACTGATTGAAATATGACTATCTCTTAAAATAATAACAATCAGAAATACAAAACGAGAGGTAAATATTATATGTTAGAAAACGTTATCAACACAGTAAAACATTTAAGTCGTGAGGACTTGAAAACAATCTTGTCAATTCTAGCTCTGGTCGTAAGGATAATTTTCAAAGTGGTATGTTTTTACCAAGAAAAGCAGTACCACGGAAAACGTGTCATCAAGAAACAGACTAAGATTGATTACAAACTTATCTTTGACTTGCTTGATTTAATTATAAGACTTGTTATTAGATGGTTGTGCTAACCCATTTTAAACGTTCTCAGACGAACGGACAGACCTATAGAACCCTCTGAAACGAAAGGAGAGGGGAATAGGACTGCGCGTGATAGAGACGAATAGAAGACGAAATAAAAGCCTTGATGTATCAATGTCACCAAGGTTTTTCGTGCTACTCTGGAGCTATTGAAGTTTTCATATCCCCTAACTAAAGGCTAGCTCAAAATAAACTTCATTTGCTGAAAGAAGTACCAGCAAGAGCCAGCACCTAATAAGGTATCAATCAACAAGCCATGAGATCGGACACAAAAAAAGCTAGGGAGAAAAAGAAACCTAGCTTTTTAGAGTGGAACTCTCAAAAGAAATTCCTTTAGGAGAAAGAATTAGGTGAGAGTCGAGGAGTCTCTAAGCATTAGGAGATAACAAAGAGACTGGAAAAGTTAAAGAACGTAGGTGGATTAAGCCTACAAGGGTATTATAGCAGTTTTAAGGGCGATTACAAAGGGGGTGGGATATTTTAACTTCAATAGGTCAAATTGTGATATTTTGGAGATTTCACTCACAGTTTCCTTAAACTAACCTTAAAATAAGCAAAAAGGTCAAAAAAAGTCAGAAAAGAAGGTTTACTTTTATTTTAAACGTGATATACTAAGCACCGTAGACGACAAATATTGAGAAAAGTCTTACAACTACTTGCCATAACACTTTTATCGTGCTAGAATAAAAGTGCGTGTTAGTTGAAAGACTATTTGAAAAGAATGTGTCGTCTGGTGTGGGATCAGACGTTTTTTTTGCGATAAAGGTCAGGAAAAGTCAAAAAAACACTTGACAAGAGTTATACTTTGAGTTATACTTAATGTGTAGAAAGTTTTAACACATCTGACTACGCAAAAAATATAGGAGGGTAAAAATCATGAAAGGAGTATATAGTCAACAACCAATAAGTACAGATACCACAATAAGAAAGTGGGGAAATGGCTTAGGCTTGCACATTCCGAAACGTGTTACACTACGTCTTGGATTGACAGCAGGCGACAACATTGTATTTGACATTGATGGAGAAAATAAGGTTACGTTATCAGTTCAACCCCAAGAAGACAAACTTGTCATCGAGGACTTGACAATGGACGATCTATTCTCTCCGCATGACCAACAAATTGCCCCCGAAGACCCGTGGGGCGTATCAACTGGGCTAGAAAGAATTTAGGTGATTTAATGAAAAATAGTCATCAAGAAAACACGCAGTTGCAAAGAGTTACATACCCTTTTGAAAAGTTAGACCGTGGAGACGTGGTCTGGACAACAGTAGGGTATCAAGAAGAAATTTCAAAGAATGAGCGAACGATAGTAGGGAAAAGACCCTGTGTTATCTTGAGCGAAAAGAAATTTCATAAACTTTTCGGAGTTGTTATTGCTATCCCAATCACACACGGCAATCAATTCCCAAAAGCGAACGTTGAAATTACAAGCGTCCCAGACATTGACGGTTTCGCCAAAACCCATCAGCTTAAGTCTGTAGACATCAAACGCAGAGGCTACAGCTATGCTGGAAAAATTAACAACGCTGAACTCGGTAAGATTTTGAGTATCACGCAAGCATTCTTTAAATAATCTTTACTAAACAACTAACACCCAAAGGGTGTTTTTTTTTTGCAAAAAACCTCCAGCTTTTTCTAAACCATTACGAATAGATAAGCAGGAGGAAAGAAACAAATATGATCGCCATTAAAAAAGTCAGAATAGACCACTATGGACGTAGCACCTATGGCCCAGAGGTCTGGTGTCGTGTCTATATTGAGTATCGAGGTAAGTTCTATAAGCTCTTTCAACTGATACAGACAGATAGAATACTGACCGAGGAAGAAGCGACTGTAATCATTGCTGGTCGCTATCAAGAGCTATCAGACCACTACGCACGTGCAATCTTTGACTAGCCTATATTATCGCATTTAAACGCCTTAGAGCCACACTCACGCGCGTGATTTTACTTTAATCAAGCAAGGATTGATACTATCATAAGGCGAAAGACCCCAAAGCTCCCTAGCCAGACACTCAAATTCTGATACTATGCTACGGATATACCATACTACCCAAATATCCCAAAGTAGCCTAGCACACTCCAGCAAGTCAACCCATGTCACTACCTTACAAAGAGCCATGAAATAGGTTAAGCTACCCTTATCATCAAGAATAAAGGAGTAGCACAATGACAACGCTATATCACAGTTACAGTTATACACCCTACGAGAACGCCCCTATAGAGCCTTACAGCTACCCTAGAGGGCAAGCAATCACCAGAGAGCTAATAGAGGGCATTGTCACCTACCAGACAGAGATAAGGGAGCTGATACGCTACGAGGAAACAGAACGCTATGGAATAGCAGAGATATACCCCTATGGCGCTGATGACCAGCCTAAATATTTCGATCAACTGCTGACCTACCTTATCGAAGAAAAACTATTAAACGACCCTAGCGAGTTTCTAGCTATCCTAGAGGACAGTTACAAGGCTGGTAAGCTATCGTTAGACCAAGCACCAGCGCAGGGCTATCTTTGCTTAATCAATGACAAACAAGCTAAAAATGGCATAGGGTATCTAATGACCATGACCCAGCAAGAACTAGAAAGCCATCTAGCACCCTATAAGGCTGAAATCATCAATAAAGGGGTAGATAGAGAGGTAAAGGAACATATAAGCTCTTAAAAGACAATTATCAAGGTTTTTTCACGGCATAAAACGCTTGAAAAACCTATAAAATATAGGGGTTAGACCCCTTTTTTGTTGACAAAATAAGAGATAAGGTATATAATATAATCACAAAGATAAAACGAAAAAGGAAGCAAAAACATGACCACAATCGAGCAGGTGAAGACATTTGATGAAAAAGTAGAGCAGTTTGAACAAGAAAATTGCACCCTAGAAAAATGGTTACGTTATGAACTGCTAGGGAGAATGAAAAGTGATTGTGAGTATTATTTGGGCTATGGCAATCACGACAAAAGCCGACTATGGGCGTTAGATGAAAAATTACAAATAGCCTATATGAAAGCACTTTGGAACTCTTTCGGTACAGACGAAAAGCCAGAATGGTTAAGTTTAGATCGAATTGAAGAGTACAGCGAAAAAATGGCAGTAAAAAGACCCTCTATGGAACAGCTTGCTACTGCTTACGTTAAATTTCTGGAAAAACAAGAGTGGTTAACAGATGATTTTGATAGGGCAGTTTATAAAAATATGCTAAAAAACGTCTATGGTATTCTTGCGACAACAAAGGGCGATGATGAACAGTGGGAAATTTGCATGAGCTATAATACCACTTATGAAACATGGGCGACAGCATACACCTACAACAATTACACGATAGTAGTAAGGGAAGAATACCCAAGAGAATTGTTTGTAGAGGACTTTTCTAACGGTGTAGATACGTTTGAACTATTGCAAGATAGTCCGATAGGGTCAGACCAGTTAGAACGCATTGAAGCGATTTTAGACAGTAAAGAGGAGGTAACTAGAGAGGATATACAAAAGGTTTTAGGGGATAGCCTAGCGTTTGAACTTAGGAAACGATAACGAGGTAAGAAGACCACCTTTAAAAGTTCACCAGAGGCCCAGAAAGGGTCTTTTTTGCGTCTAAAAGAGTTTCCTAGTCCGATAACACCACCCAATAAGGAAAACCCTAGTTATAAGCTCTTATAAGGCACAAGAAACACCTAAAGAGAAAGCCTAAATCACGCGCGTGATATTATCCTACAAAAGTGTAGGTAAAACCCTAGTCGCTATTTATTCCATGTTTCATTGACAACAAGTAACCAAGGACGCTTATTCTTGTCTTGTCGTTGGTCAAAGTACGCCTTGACCAACTGCCAAACAAGTCTAATCTGCCCTTGCTTATTGTCAATGAACTTTCACGGCATAAACGCTAGAAAGCCCATAAAATAAAGGTTTTTAGCACATTTTAGATTGACAAAATGAGAAATAAGGTATATAATATAATACATAAAGATAAAACAAAAAAAGAACGGAGGAACACGAAATGTTCTCACAAGACCCATACAACGAAGAATTAGGGTATAACCCCTTAACAACCTTTTGGCTTGATTTCTCACTTGCCGAGGGGTTCGGTCAAAGTTCCGTAAAGGAAACATACGATAACGCTATTCAGTCATGGAAAGATAACTGTAAATTTATGACTGAAATGGCTCTAGTCCTTAATCATAAAGGGTGGGTGTATCAGTTCGTCAACCCTAAACTCGCTAGCTTCTATTTCGATTTGTGGGAGAAACACAATGATTTTGTCTTTGAGCATTTCAAAGAAGATGAAGAAGCTATTGACTACTTTTTGGAAGTAACAGACTAGAGGGGGAAAATATGGCAGACCTTGATGACCTATTGAAAAAATTTGATCTTGAAAAAGGCAGTACAAAATTGACAACTAACGAGCGAATGAGAAAGGAGATAAAAGGGTATATCACCGACCCAAAGCAATTTGAAAAAGGCTTGTTGGCGATTGCAGAGCTTTCGAGAAAGGGGTGGACTTTATCAGTTGGGGAGTATCAGCTGAGATTTCATGGTTATAACTTTTCAAAGTGTGTAGAGTTTTTGTCAGAAAGAGTTTACCCTAATGGTCGGAAATGGTATGGGGAAGTAGAGAGTGAAGACGGAGAAATTAAACTAAATTTTGGTGATGTTAAATACTACGATGATGTTGAAGCTAACGTTAAGCACGTTTACCAAGCATTAAGACAACTTAAAAAGCAACTAGGGGGAGAAAACCCCATCATGAAGCCGATAGCTAACCGTTTGGAAGAACTGCTAGACTAAAAAAACGCCCCAAAGGGGCTTTTTTATTGCTACGAATTTGACAAAATCAGAAATTAGGCGTATAATATAGATATAAAGATAAAACAAAAAAGAAAATGAGGTGCTGAAATGTACGCAGTTAAAGAGGGAACGAATAGAAGAAGACCAGAGGAATTACGAGACAGCGAGTTATTTCAACGAGGATTGAAAGACTGGCTCGATACTGAACAGGTCAGCGACTTCTATCAAGAGTTTAAAGATGATTTGAAAACGGTGACAGGATTAACCTTGGAAGAGTTGCAAAAGCTCGGTATGAGCTACAAGGACGCTTTCAAGTTCTCTAGTCTGATGGAACTGTTTAAACGTTCCGAAGAAGATGAGAAAAATTACAAGGAGCAGATAATGTCGAGCCAGCAAATGGCAAGGCGACTAATGAGAGATTTAGGAGACAAGAGACAAGAGCATTTAGTAGCTTGTTACCTAGATACCCAATGCCGTATTATTCAAGAGAAAACGGTATTTATCGGAGGTGTAAGGCGTTCTATTGCTGAACCTCGTGAGATTTTACACCATGCAGTAAAATACATGGCTACATCTGTTATAGTGGCTCACAATCACCCATCAGGGGAAACATACCCAAGTAGCAATGACATTGATTTTACTCAAAAATTAAAACGTTCCTGCAATGACTTGGGCATTGTTCTATTAGACCACCTAATAGTGAGCAAAGACGCATACTATTCTTTCAGAGAGGAAAGAGACGATTTTGATTATTGATAGCTTTGAAAAGGAGCATTTAGGCGCGTGATAACGTGCCTTTTTGTTGGAAAGGATAATAAAAATAAATATAAAAATAAGTATAAAAATACTTGCAAAAACCTGTGTTTGTGATATAATATAATCATAAAGATAAATCAAAAAGAGAAAGAGGAACGACATGGCAACTAGATTAGAGATAGCCAAAGGGAAACTAGCGAGATTGCAGGGGGAATACTCCCAAGCCTTAGACGAACATTTCGCTTTGTGGAAAACAAGACCAATGGGGCAACCGTTCCACATGAATAAGCCCTCAGAACGTAGTTTTTTAAACAAAGCAGAGCGAAAAGAATATAAGGTGGGGCGTTTGGCAGATGAGATAGAAGCTCAGACAGAACGTGTGGAACGCTTAGAGTGGCAGGAACATAATTTAGCCCTTGGGCTTGATAGACGTGGTCATTTACGCTTTACAGTGGATAATATCGATAATATTGAAGAATATATCGAAAAGGCTGAAAGTGGGGAAATCATGCGAACAAAAGCCACAATAAGAACATGGAAGAAGAAGCTGGCTAAACTCAAAGAAGAAATAGCTTTGACAGATAAGCAGATTTCAGAAAAAGCCCAAGAATTGATCGATAGTGGGGAACTTACACAGTGGAAAAAACACCCTAATATCTACTTTGTGAAAGATATGAGAAAGACAGCCCTAGAGCTGAAAGAAGATGGGACGTTTGAAATTAGCAAGAAATACCCCCCACAAACAGAAATAGATAAAAAGATACTAAAAGGAATGCTTGGATAGGTTGTTAAACCTATCTTTTTGTTTAGCAAAAAATAAAAATAAATATAAAAATAAGTATAAAAACACTTGATTTATTTTTGTAGTGTGTTATAATATAACTATAAAGATAAAACAAAAAAGTAAAGAGGTAAAAAATATGGTTATCATCGATAACGAACTAACTCAATTTATTAAGCTCATCAATCTCATGTTACCAGAACATGGTGACATCGCCTTGCTCGATGATGAGGTTGAGTTAAAGGGTGTCACTCGCTTTATGGCAGGTGAGAAAGATGACACCTATCGTCTAATCTATGACGAAAAGAAAGCCTACGAATTAGGAACAGTGTTGCCCCTTAACGATGACTTTGGGGTAACTAACTATAGAGTAGTTGCTACCGTAATCAATAACGGTGGCAAGTACACACTTTTCATCAAGGACGGTTTGGGGGTAGCATAATGAAAGCAGTCTTAGATTTAGAAACGCTATTGTTTGGCGTTGTCCATAAGGACAGTGAAGAACCTAGCTGGTGGGCTAACATGGAATATGACATAGAAAACTATGATAGCCCCTTGCTAAAGTATTGGGAAAAAGTAGAAAAGGTCACTTATAGTACGATGGCAGAAGTTATTGGGGGTGAAGATCTATATTCTTGGGGTTTTCCAAAAGGTGAGCTGGATAACCTAAAATTAGCTGATAGCACCTTTATTCTTGTAGAAACAAGAGAGGATACCACATCATTATTAGGTAAGGTCTCAAAATTCGTAAAAGAAAGCTCTCTAGTAGAAAAAGCGAGAGAGCAAGAAAACGAAATCATCAAATACTACTCAACAATGGAAGATGAAATCCCCTTTGACTTGATAGATGATAAAGGGGATAAGACTAACGCCTACCTATCAGCAAAAGAGGCTTTGAAAATGAATGAAGTAGCATAGGGAACGCCCTAGCTACTTTTTTTATTTGGATAAATAAATATAAATATACTTAAAAAAATAAATGTAAAAATAAACACAAAAACACTTGCAATTTTCTGCTAAAGTGATATAATATAATCATAAAGATAAAACAAAAGAAGAAAAGAAAGAGGTAAAACGTAAATGAAAATCGTTACTAACAAACAACTTGCTAACCTATCCGACCAAATCGCCAACGGAGATATTCTCACTGTATCAGATAACACGCTTATCGACCAAAACGGGGAAGTCGTATTATTCGAAGCCTACCGAGAATATGAAGGTAGCTACGAGGTATCACATTGCCACCATTACGGTTGTTGCGATTGTGGTGGTGAAGAAGTTGATATTTGTGGGACTGAAGTCTTGTTGGTCAGCTTGGCTCTATATGATGAATCTAAGGAGATTTCCCATGTAGAGGTCGAAGAAATTTCCGAAATCGGCTTAGAATGTGGCTCAGAGACACTAGCAGAATTTGAAGTCGATTATACAGAGGTGACCGACTATGAAGATATTGACTTGGTAGAGTTAAAAAATGCTCTCAAATTCTGTACCGTCATTGACGATACAAAAGTAGCGTAAGGGGGTGAGATAATGAGACACACAACGTCTGATTATCTTGACGCACTTGGTGAATTGAATAAGTTAGAAAGAGAGGTAGGGTTTCAAGCGTTCACCATAGCAATTTTAATGCGAGAGGGGTTGACGCTGGAACAAGCAGAGTCCAGTTATAACGCCTACATCGAAACAGACGAGCAAGGTCTGATAGATAGGGCATACCCAATCACACCAAAATAAAAGAGACAACAAAAACAAGGAGCAGAAAACGAGCGACATCCGAAAGGGTGTCGCTTTCGTGGGCCTACACCATATCGCACCAACAAGAGGG